>ERZ869909.1711-NODE-1711-length-16965-cov-7.153659_pt1 | contig 16965 bp, 20 predicted proteins | sample MGYA00520892_ERZ869909 | MGnify/ENA primary metagenome ERZ869909 (study PRJEB32215, sample SAMEA104723947) | bioreactor metagenome | biome: bioreactor; feature: anaerobic bioreactor; material: water | place: China | collected 2015-03-12 ...
TCACTTCTATCTTTGAAATTTACCGCCATGTTTATCACCTACATCTATTTTACCAAATCTTGTTTTCTTCATAAACATTAAAAAAGACTGTCGACTTTATTTGTCAACAGTCTGACAGGATGACTCCTGTTAAAATCGTTTTCGAGGTTTTGGACAATGCTGACAAACAAGATGAACTAACTCGTTTTTATAAAAACCATCACTAATAGAAATATAAGGTTCTCTATTTAAAATATCACTTAGTGCTTCTTCAAATAAGTTACCAAAGACAATCTTTTGACCATTTGCATGATTACAAGGGATAACATTACCATTTCCCATTATACCTAACATGGTCACTGATCCATAACATCGTCCTATTTTCTTTTGTGATAACTCTTCACCATTATCTATTGTTTCGCAACAACGAATCATAACGTGATCATCGACGCTAACTTGAAATCCTTTTTGCCATAATTTATTGTTTAAATCTAAACCTAACGCACTTATAAATGACAATGTGTTTTCATTGTAGTGTTGTGGTTCTTTAGAAGGTAAGTCAACTAATACTTGAATGTTATTACTACTTAAATGCCTTATCGCATCCAACAATAAATCAATGTTCTTTTTTTCTTTTAAGCAACCTTTCTCTTCTAAGGATGCCACACATAAGCTAACCATCGATATCGCGTTATTGGATATATTATCTTCAACATGATCAATAAACTTCATCGAAGAAATACGTACATCAAAACGAAATCCCAATTCTGCCGCAAGATCAAAAATATAGTTAATATCAGGATGATCATTTACATCATGATACAAAGCAAAACTAAGATGATCACTAAAGCCACGAGCTTGAGACAATGTCTCTTTGATTTGCTCTTTACTCATAAAAAAGAGTTCACGATGTTGTGAATGATTTTCGTTAAATTCGGTTGTATTTTGAACATCAATATAGATTGTTTTAAATTGCACAAGTATCACCGAACTCATTATATTATTTTTTTCACAAAGTAGCAAGGTTTATCGTAATATTCGTGATAAAAAAGCTTTTGTACGATCGTTTTTAGGATTGGTGAAGATATTAGAAGGAGTATCCATCTCACATACTACACCTTGATCCATAAATATTACTCGATCAGCAACTTCTTTTGCAAAACTCATTTCATGAGTTACAACTAGCATTGTTAATCCTTCTAAGGCTAATTGCTTAATGACATCCAATACTTCACCAACCATTTCTGGATCTAATGCACTTGTTGGTTCATCAAGTAATAATACTTTAGGATTCATACACAATGCCCGTGCAATCGCTACACGCTGTTTTTGTCCTCCAGATAAGGTCTTTACTGATTGATTGATAAAATCCCCCATACCGACCTTTTTTAAGTTTTCTAAAGCTATTTGTTTTGCTTGCTCTTTTGAACGTTTTAATACCTTTTCTTGACCAATTGTGCAATTGGAAATTACTGATAAATGATTAAATAGGTTAAACTGTTGAAAAATCATACCTACTTTTGTTCGATATTTGTTTATATCAAATTTAGAGTCTGTAATTTCTTCACCATCCACAATAATTTGACCACCATCAGGTATTTCAAGCATGTTTACACAACGTAAGAGAGTACTCTTTCCACTACCACTAGCACCAATTAAACAAACTACTTCCTTTTCAGCAACATCTAAGTTTATATCTGAAAGCACAATATTAGTATCAAATGCTTTATTTAAATGACGAATTGTAATCATGATGTGCCTCCTTTTCTAAATACTTTAAATGCTCCTGAAAAACTTGAACTTGCGCCAACCATGCCAGAAGGTGTATCCATTTTCTTTTCAATGACACGTAAGATACTAGTAACTGTAAGCGTTAAGAACAAGTAAATTATCGCTGTCACAAAAAATGTGTCGGTAAAACGATAAATGTTTCCTGCAATCGCAAAGGATTGGAAAAACAATTCTGTAACACCGATAACATTTAACACACTAGTGTCTTTAATGTTAACGACAAACTCATTACCAATGGCAGGAAAGGAGTTTTTTATTGCTTGGGGTAAAATAACAGTAATCATCGCCACAGAATGCTTCATACCAATGGATCGTGCTGCTTCATATTGTCCATCATCGAGGGATTGAATACCTGCTCGAATTATTTCCGCCATATAGGCACCTGTGTTTACTGATACAATGACAATCGCGGCGTGAAAAGGAGACCACCCTAAAGTTGGTCGTAAACCATAATACAAAAACACCGCTTGTACCATCATGGGTGTACCACGAAACACTTCAATGTATACATTCGCTATTGTTTTTAATCCGTATTTAATTAACTTTACAAAAAATACATCTTGTTTTAATACTCGTAAGTTTTTTAATGTCGCAAACAACAGTCCAATAAACAATCCAATTATCGTTGCAGTTAACGATATCATTAAGGTGTTTCGAACACCAAAAATAAACATTGGAGTATAGCGCTGAAAAATGTATAAGGCCCCACCGAGTAAATCGGTGGGGATATTTCCTATACTAAACACGTTTATTCACCTTCAGGTTGGCGCGCAAGTGCTGCTTCCATCCATTGAGTTCTTGTTTCTTGTGAGATAGTCGCTAAAATTTCGTTAATAGAATTTAGAAGTTCAGTATCACTTTTACGTACAGCAACAGATACAGTAGTATCTTCAAAATTAGTTTCAAACCCTTGATTATCCGCAAAGTTTACAATTGCTAACTGTGGATTACTTGCGACAATACTAATCGCAACAGGACGCTCAGATACCATAGCATCAGCTTCTAAAGAAACTACAGAGTTAGCAAGCAAGGGGAATGAAGCAAGTGGAGTTTGGTGAATAACACCATCAATTTGATCAATTAGATCATCATGGAACGTACCACGTTGTGCCACTACTTTTGCCCCTGCAAAATCAGTTAAAGATGTAGCGTTAACATAATCTGAATCATTACGTACAATTAGTACCATATCGGATGCATAATATGGATCAGAGAAAGATACAACTTGGCGTCTTTCTTCAGTATCCGTCATTCCTGCAACAATCATGTCAATTTCATTAGAGTTTAATGCTGGTTCTAAACCTTCCCATGAAATTTGTTTGACGATAAGTTCTAATCCTAAACCATCCGCAATCGCATCAGCAATCGCAATGTCATAACCATCACAATAGGTTATGTTGCTGTCGATGGCATAAGCAGTGTCGCTTTCTTCAATTTGCGACCAGTTAAATGGTGCATAATCACATTCTAATCCGACTGTGATTGTCGTGGCTTCTTCGCCGTTGGTGTTGTTGCTGCTGGTGCAGCCTGCTAATGCTAATAGTGCAAGAGCAGAAATAGTTAATAATCTTTTCATAAGATCCTCCCTTTAAAATGACAAAAGATCGTGGCTACCACGACCTTAAATAACTTTCAAGGGTTGTAGCGCCTCTTCTTACGAAGGAGTGTTACTAGTATTTCTAGTAACCCCACTATGGTTTTTTGCCAAAAACCAACGTTCGGCGGTGGTTACCTTTCCATGTGTTCATCGCTTGCCAGCTCCGACATGTACTCATCTGCACCGCTACCTCTAATCTTTTGTTTTCTGTTACAGATTACCTTAGTTGTAAAGGCATGTCAAGTGTTTTCACTTTTGTTTTCACTTTTTTTCACCTTTTGCTTTGATTTAAAGCTCCTTTTATACTTCTTCAAACAAAGAAACATTCACCCTTTAACAATGATAGGGAAGAAGTGTCTTAATTTTTTATATGACAATGTAGAAATTGTAAATGCATTAATTAAAGTAAGGTTAAACACTACTTCAAAAAAAAGATGCGCTTTTGCACATCTTTTCTTTTATGGTCTTTTAGAGTTTGATGATCCTTTATTGTTGTTTTCATTTGACTTGTCTAATGGATCATTGCTATTTGGTTTTGAATCATCAATATTGTTTTGAGAAGCATTGTCATTGTCTTGACGTTTATCAGAATCATCTTCTAGATTGTTTTTATTGTCATTATTTGGTACATCAGTAGGTTGATTGGATTGATTTTGTTCACGTTTTGTAATGATTATACCTGCTTTGTTCATTTTTTCTAAAGCATTTTCATTCTTCACATATTCATTTACTTGAAGCATTTCACCATCAACATCCACCATCCCATGAATAACATACATTCCAAGAGGAATCTCTTTATCCTGTGCTTCCATTTTTTCTCGGATTGTTGCTTTTACAAAAACAACGTTTGTCTTTGGATCAACTTCTGAACTTGCTTGTATTTTTGAGCGGATTTTATAACCAATGGATTCAACGTTTTCCATATTATCTTTTTCATCTTCATCGATTAAAACAGATGTAATAGTCACAAAATCATCCACATCATCATCGGCATTAATGAATCCTTTTTCTGTTGCAAGCACAATTAATTGCTCCACAACTTCTTCTACTTTTTGGTTTAAATAAATATCTAATTCAAAAGTTTCTGCATCTTCATTCAATGCTTTGATTTCAACGACAAAACCATCTTCATCGACAGCAATTTCAAATTGAGGATTGATTTCAAGTTGAAAGTAAGCAATTGCATTTGTTGTATTGACAATATTTTTTTGAGTTGGAGCATTCACTAACGATCCAAAAAATATAGTCAGAAGTAGAGATGTTAGTACAGTAGCTGGAATTAAAAAGCGTTTTAATAATGATTTTTCAGGTTTTATATTCAATGATTGATACATATCTTGTGCATTTAGTGCATGTTTCTTTACACTTTTTTCAAGTTGATTCATAAAAAGTCCTCCTTTTTCATTATCTAAGAGAACTTTTTTGTTTAAATAGTTTTATTTATTTAGTATTTTCTTTAATTGTTGAAGACTTCGATAATATATTGTCTTAATCGTATTTTCATTAATCGAGAGTTTTTCAGCAATCTCTTTAAATGTCATATCGTAGCGAAACTTACCAATGATGATTTTTCTTTCAAGAGGATTAAGTTGATTTACTGTTTGCCATAATCTTATTGATTCAAATTTTTCGAACACTTCTAACTCCACATCATCGGGTGCAACAATGTTATCAATCTGAGCATCCATTAATTCTGATTGTGTAACTTTAAACTGTTTGTCTTTGTAGAAGGAAATTAATTGATGGTGAGCCATCTGTTTTAAATAAGCAATCACATGATCAACTTTTTTGTTTTTTTTAAATACGTGTTGATAATAATCTAAATAGACATCACTGACTATATCCTGAGCATCTTCTACATTGTTCACACGAAAATAAACATATTTACTAAGTTCATCAAAAGTAGCAAAATAGATGTTTTTAAAGTCATCTTCATCCTTTTTCATAATCTAGAAACCTCATATGTAATGTCAATGTGATTATATCACATGACATTATGAATAAATGATACTAGAACTACGAATAGAACTAAATTATTATAATTTTTTATGTCAAACTATTTTAGATGATGTTGTGGTTTCCATAAATCCACTTGTTCATTGTTATATAAGCTCTTTAATAAGTTTGCCTTTGCACTTGGATGATGGTGAATTATTTGTGCTATTAATTTCTTCATTTCACTACGTTGAGTATTATTGTTGTTTGGACATGTTGAAGCGACAACTGGCCATTTGTATTGTTGTTGATAGTTTTCAATCAAATCTTTATATACATACACAAGTGGCCTAACAAAAACCATGTTTTGATTAGAAAGAAGCATCCTTGGTTGAAAAGTAGCTAGCTTAGCGCCATATACCATGTTTAAAAACAACGTTTCAATCGCATCATCTCCATGATGAGCAAATGCAACTTTGTTGTAATTGAGCGCTTTGCAATGTTGTATCATAATTCCTTTTTTCAATCGTGAACAAATTGAACAAGAGTACTTGTTGTTGTTTTGTGGATGTAGCTTTAATATATTAGCTATATCAGTATCAATAATATGCAAAGGGTATCCTTTTTTTTGACACCAAATCATTGCTTGAGTAATATCCATGTCATCGAATTTCATGTCCATGTAAAATAAATCAAAGTCAAAAGAAAAGGGGACTATTTGCTTAAGGATATGCAATCCTTCTACAAGTGCAAAGGAGTCCACGCCACCTGAAAATCCAACTGCAATTTTATCATCCTTTTCGATAAGGTTATAATGCTTGTTTGCTTTTATAATTGCTTTTTTTAACTCATTCATGCTTGTTCCTTTTTCTTTCATATTATAGCATGATTTGCTATAATGTTTAGGGCATGGTGAAATTATGGACATAGTCGTAGCAATCAACAAACCAGAAGGATGGACATCATTTGATGTTGTTAAAAAACTTTCTAGGACATACAAAGTAAAGGCTGGTCATAGTGGTACTTTAGATCCAATGGCAACGGGAGTTTTGCTTGTTGCGTTTAATAAGGCAACGAAACTATTACCGTATTTGATGGCAAGTCATAAAACATACGAAGCAACAATGCAGCTTGGTATAAGTACCGATAGTAAAGATATTACTGGTAACATCCTTGATGAAAAACCAGTACAAGCTTTTACAAAGAAACAGGTTGAAGAAGCACTACGCGTCTGTGTTGGAAAACAACAACAAACCGTTCCTAAAGTATCTGCGATTAAAGTAGATGGTAAACGATTGTACAAACACTCTGATGATGTAGAACTACCCGTTCGTGAGATTGAAATTTTCAATCTCAAACTGCTCGATATGAGTGAAACAACCATTACCTATCAAGCACAAGTATCAAAAGGAACGTATATTCGCGTTTTAAGTGAAAGTATTGCTAAGCAATTAGATTTGATTGCAACCACATCAAAACTTACTCGAACACACAATAGCAATGTTACTTTAGAACAAACACAAACTTTAGAAGAAGCATTGCAACAAGTAAAGGCGTTAGATACAAGACAGCTGCTTAGTAATTATCGTGTTATTGATATTGAAGATCCAACCTTTATTTATCATGGTAAAACAACGAACATAGAATGTGAAGAAGATCGAGTGTGCTTCTTTTACAACAATCAACCAATGGCGATGTATATTCGCAAAGAAGGCACTATATTTAAAAGCGAAAGAGGACTATTTTAATGAAACAAGTCGTACTCTCTTTACATAAGAAAGATAAAATAAAAGAACCCATTGTAGCATGCATTGGGTATTTTGATGGTTTCCATATCGGACATATGGGTTTAATCGATAAAGTAAAAGAACATGCTATGATCGATCAAGCAAAAACTGCAATGATTAGTTTTCATCCTGATCCTTGGGTTGTTTTAAAGAAGCAACAACATGTTACTCATTTAACAACATTAGCCGATCGCGTCAAACTTGCAGAAGCTGCAGGTATTGATTATTGGATTGTTATTCAGTTTAGCAAAGAACTTTCAGAGTTAACACCACAACAGTTTGTGGATGAAATGTTATGTCAATTACCACTAACAACATTAGTTATTGGATTTGATTATCGATTTGGTCACAAAGGTGAAGGCGATGCACAATTTTTATTAGATAACTACTCTTGTTTTAAAACGGTTGTGGTTGAACAAATAAGTGACAGCAGCAACAAAATTTCCACTACGCGTATTAGTGTTGCCATTGAAAATGGTGATGTCGATGAAGCGATGCGTTTACTTGGTCGCCCTTATAAAGTAAGTGGTATCGTCGTACATGGTAAGAAAAAGGGTAGAGAAATTGGTTTTCCTACTGCTAATGTCGATTTTTCATTGGAATACATCATTCCTAAAACAGGTGTTTATGTTGGGAAAGTTCAAATAAAAGGCAAAGAGTATGAAGCAATGATTAATGTCGGTCATAATCCAACATTTAATGTTAAAAATGATTTATCGATTGAAGCCTACATCCTTGATTTTAATGAAGAAATTTATGATCAACAGATTTCTGTGTTGTTTTATAAACGAATTCGTGATGAAGTTAAATTTGATTCTGTTCAGCAATTAATTGATCAAATGAACGAAGATTATTTTTATACTCGTGACTTTTTTAAATATTATAACAATGAAAATTAAATAAACTACTTGCAAAACTTTACAATCTGTGTATAATTGTTTTCATCAGCTTTGATAAAGAGTAGTAACACATGACTCACTATATAGCGACTTGGGGTTTGGTGAAAGACAAGAAGTAGAGAATGTGTGAACGTGCTTTGGAGCTAAATGGTCGAAAATTGAGGCTATTTCGCGATCAGCGTTAACGATGAGTGTCAATCAATGATGATTGAAAGTAAGGTGGTACCGCGTTATTCACGTCCTTTTTTGAGGGCGTTTTTTTGTTTTAGGAGGCAAAGACATGAATATTGATTTTTCCACAATCGTTCCATACATTCCATATATATTTCAAGGTATCTTTGTAACATTGCAAATTGCTAGTGTGGGTGCTTTATTTGGAACTATATTAGGTTTAGGGTTAAGTTTTATTACAAGCAAAGAAAATATTTTCTCGAAGATTTTTAGATTCATTATTGACTTCTTTCGAGGAACACCACTTCTTTTTCAGTTAGCGCTGTTTCATTATGGTATTAGTCAAATAGTAAGTGGTTTTGTACCAAATGTACTAACATCGGCCTTTATTATCTTTTCGTTAAACTCCGCTGCGTATTTATCTGAAGTGTTACGAGCAGGTATCCAATCGATTGATAAGGGACAAATTGAGGCGGCTGTTAGTTTGGGTGTTTCTAAAAAAGATATAGCACTGTTTATTGTAATTCCAATAGCCTTAAAAAATGTACTACCAGCTATTATTAATGAGTTTATCACGCTAACAAAAGAAACATCGATTGCTTCTTTTATTGGAGTTAGTGAACTAATGCGACGATATGAAATTGTCTCTGGAACACTATTTAGAACATTTGAGCCACTTTTATTAATAGGTTTAGTTTATTATTTGATGAACAAAGTATTATCCTTAGCAGGAAAATACTTAGAAGGGAAGCTTAGTTATGATCACCGTTAATCATGTGTATAAATCATTTGATCAATTATCCGTATTAGAAGACATTAATGTTACCTTCAAAGACCACAAAACATACGCCATCATCGGTTCTAGTGGAAGTGGTAAAAGTACACTACTTAGAATGCTTAATGGTTTAGAAGTGCCTACAAAAGGAACCATCGATATTGATGGGGTAGACATTGTAAAACATCATAAGCAGTTAGAAAAACTACGACCAGAAATTGGAATGGTGTTTCAATCGTTTAATTTATTCGAACATAAAACAGCACTAGAAAACGTAATGTTTGCGTTAGTGAAAGTTAAAAAAATGAGTGAAAATCAAGCAAAAGAAATTGCCATTAGTAAACTAAAAGAAGTCGGTTGTGATCATCGACTTGATCATTATCCGCACACCTTATCCGGTGGTGAAAAACAAAGGGTAGCAATTGCACGTGCATTAGCGATGTCACCAAGCATCTTGTTGTTTGATGAACCTACAAGTGCACTAGATCCTGAAATGACAGTTGAAGTACTTAATGTTATTAAACAAGTTACGAAAAAGAAATTAACCTCTATATTAGTGACCCATGAAATGAACTTCGCTAAAGAAGTCGCTGATGTCATTGTGTACATGGATAAAGGACAGATTATCGAAGTTGCGGATACAACTACATTCTTTACAAACACGCAAAGTGAGCGTGCTATACAGTTTTTAAACAATATGTTATAGGAGAAAAAACATGAAAAAACTTACATTATTATTACTTACTCTCATCGTATTATCCGGTTGTTCTTCAAACAAAGAAAAACTTATCGTTTTAACAAGTTCAGGTTATTATCCATATGAAATGGTCGATGAATCTGGAAATCTTATAGGCTTTGATATCGAATTTGGAGAAGCATTGGCAGCACAATTGAATGTTGAAATCGAGTGGCAAGACATGGATTTTGATGGAATCATTGCCTCGCTAAACGCTGGTCGTGGTGATATGGCTCTTGCGGCTATTTCGCCAGATCCTGCTCGTAATGCTTTGTTTTCTCAATCATATTATGTAGGTGCAGAAGAAAGTCCGTTTTTTGTACTGACACTAAAAGACAGTGGCATTACAAATAGTGATGAACTTGCCAATAAAAGTGTTGGTGTTCAAATCGGAACGATTCAAGAACAAATGGTGAATCAATTAAAAGATCAACTAAACCTAACCATTGATCAACGTTCTAGTGTTTCTCAAATGGTTCTTGAAATTACGACTGGACGCCTTGACTTTGTTGTCATTGAAGGTCCAACAGCGAAAGAGTACACCAATCAATTCGATACGTTAGTAACCTTTGAGTTAACTAACGAGCTTATTGAAGAATACCTTATTGAAGTAAATGGTGTTTCAGTAGCACTACCTGTTGATTCAGAATTATTAGAAGATATTAATGCGGCAATTGATGTTTTAAAAGAAGATGGAACATTAGATGCATTAGTAGCGAAGTGGTTTGAGTAATCAAACCATTTCAAAAAGAAAACAGGTCGAGTGTACCTTCATTTGCTCATCTTTATTCTATTTGTGGTACAATTATGTTAAAATAAGCGCAGGTGAAAAAATATGGCAAATGAATACATTCAGTTAAAACAAAACGAAGATTTAGGCATTATCGCAATTACGAAACATGCATTTGAATTGATCACTTCTTATACGATTGAAGAAGATGAAGATGCTTCTTTAGTTAGCAGCAAATTCTCGAAACCAATCAATGTTAAAATTAACAACAATAAGCTTTATATAAGTGTTGATGTTAACATTAAATATGGGAAAAATGTTAATCGTATCGTGGATCGCTTGCAAGAAAAAATTGCTAAGACAATCAAGGATATGACGGATTATCAAAGCACAAGTGTTGATATTAATGTCGATGGTTTTGTATTTTAAGCCCTACGGGCTTTTTTTTTGATGTCTTAGTGTTTACTTATGATAAAATAAGGTGTATGGAGGATTTACTATGAGCCGTCGCAAACAGCGAATTACCGCAATTGTTTGTTTTTATATGTACTTTTTTAATAAAAGAGACATATTAGATATAATACAAGATTTTCAAGAGTCATTTGTGGATGAAGCCACTGATGATGAGTATGCAACCATTAACGATGTAACAAAACAAATGATGGTTGATGCGATTGATAATCAACAACTTATCATTAACAAAATTAATTCATTGCTTAAAAAAGGGTGGACATTTTCACGTTTGGACTTAGTCGAACAAGCCATCTTGTTTATGGCTATTAGTGAGTTAGTGTATGAGCTTGATGATAAAGCAGTTATAATTAATGAAGCCGTTGAAATTGCAAAATTATATGCATCAGATCAAAGTTACAAGATGATCAATGGGTTGTTGGATAACGTATGAGAAAAGAAGCAGTTGCTGTTAGTGAGGTTGTTTCCTTAATTAAATCAACCTTAGAAAATGAAGTGTTGCTTAATCAAGTAGTCATGATTGGCGAACTTTCTAATGTGGCAATTAGCGCAAACAAGCATATGTATTTTACTTTAAAAGATGAAAAAGCACGACTTTCATGCGTGATGTTTTCTTCTGCCGCAAAAAAAGTAAGAACTCCTTTTAAAGAAGGCGATCAAGTACTTGTGTATGGAAGAATTTCACTATATGAAGCTGGTGGAAACTTACAGTGTTATGTTAGTGACATGCAACTATCTGGACTTGGTAATTTGTATGTTCAACTAGAACAAACACGTAAGAAGTTAGCTAAAGAAGGCTACTTTGATGAAGCCAAGAAAAAGAAGCTACCTAACTACCCAAAGCGAATTGGATTAGTAACTTCCTATGAAAGTGCAGCATATCATGATGTAATTTCGACACTAAAAAGACGATGGCCCATAGCTGAAATTGTGTTTGTGCATAGTCAAGTACAGGGAGTTCAAGCAATAACACAACTAAAAGATGCCATCACTTTATTAGATCAACAAGCATGTGATGTTTTACTAATTGTTCGTGGTGGTGGATCGATTGAAGATTTATGGTCATTTAATGATGAAAGTGTCATTAAACACTTAGCGCTGTGTTCTACCCCCATTATTAGTGGAGTAGGGCATGAAAGTGACTTAACACTTGTCGATTATGTTGTCGATAAAAGGGCACCCACACCTACTGGCGCTGCAGAGTTAGCATCACCTCATGTTGATGATGTGCACTTTTCATTATTAAAGGTACAAGAGTCGTTGCATAACAAAATGACAAGTTTACTAGATTATCATCGTCATTCGCTAAATACCATTAAAAACCATCGTTTCTTTGTTGATCCATTGTCAATGACACTCCAACATAAACATACTATTGAACGATTAAAAAATAGATTGTTCACCCATGTTCAAAAAATGATCTATCAAAAGCAAACATTAGAAACGATTAAGCAACGATTATTTTTAGCAATGCAAGTACAAGTGAAGACCAACAGAACATCACTTGAGCACATAGCAAAACAGTTGCACGCTTATTCTCATCAATCAGCACTTAAAAGAGGATATAGCATCACCTATCATAACGATCAAATTATTAGCAGCATACATCAAGTATCTAACAATGAAATTATCATCACACATGTTAGTGATGGCATCATAAAAAGTAAAGTAGAACAAACAGAGGGAGATTTGTATGAGTGAGAAAACATTCGAACAAGCCATGAGCAAACTTCAAGATATTTTAAATCAATTAGAAAAAGGGGAAATACCGTTATCATTAGCTACCACACTTTTTGAAGAAGGATTAGAACTTTTAACCTTTTGTGATGAGCAGTTATCAGTATTTGAGCAAAAAATTACGATGTTAAAAACAACGAAGTTGGAGAATAGCGATGAGTCTTAGAGATAAAATTAACGTTGCTTTATCACAAGAAGCAGATTCGACCATCAAAGAGGCGATGAACTATTCACTACAAGCAAAAAGTAAGCTTTTGCGCTCTTTAATCATTGAAGCTATGGTACAAGATTATGGCTTTAATAAAGAGCTAGCCCACACTAGTGGTGTTGCTTTAGAAATGATTCAAACCTATTCACTAATTCATGATGATTTACCGGCCATGGATGATGATGATTTTCGACGAAATCAATTATCTAATCATAAGAAATTTGATGAAGCCACCGCTATTTTAGCAGGGGATGCACTCTTAACAAAAGCATTTGAAGTGATTGTCGATGGTGAATACACCAGTGATGAAAAGGTTGCTATCATCAAAGAACTGTCGTATGCTAGTGGTGCAAGTGGAATGATTTTAGGGCAACACTTTGATATGAGTCCTTTCTATCTCACCTCAAATAATGCTATCTTAAAAATGATTTCACTCAAAACTGGAATGTTGTTTGGTGCTGCCTTTGCAATAGGGGCGATATTGTCACATCAAGGGGATAAAAAAGATAATTATCGTAGCATTGGTCAAACATTGGGTGTTGCTTTTCAAGTTCAAGACGATTTGTTAGAAGTTGAAAAAACAGAGTCTGAACTGGGAAAATCGAAAAGTGACGCAAAAAACAAAAAAATAACATTGCTTTCATTTAAAGGGAAAGAAGAGGCACAAACCATTTGTAACAATGCATTTAATGATGTTTTTGAATCGTTATCTGCGTTGAATGATCATAAGCACGTCGTTGCTTTGATTCAATCCATTTCAAAAAGAGGGTATTAACATGTTACAAACGTTTTTAGACAATCCTGAGTTACTTTCTTCTTATTCATTTAAACAACTAAAACAATTATCGAGTCAATTGCGGTTTTTTTTACATAATCAAGAAAAACATCTCAAAAACGTTGATGAACAATCACTTGATATTATTGAACTAGTTTTGGTGTTACACAAAGTGTTTGATGCGAAACAAGACATTGTTTTATTTGAAAACCATCAATTTAAAAGTCTTTATGATTTGTTTGTTCAAACGAAAAACGCTCATGTGCTTTTTTCATTAACAGCAGCCTATGCTCATGCTCTTTTAGATAAGGATCATCATATTGTTAGTGTCATTGATCATCAGTCTTTGGCTTTTGGTGATGTTTATGAAGCATTGCATCATATTGGACAAACTCAAAAGAAAGTTATTTTAGTCTATTTCGATAATCAACTTGAATCCTATAAAAGTACGGGAATCATCAGTCAAAGCTTTTCTGCTGTTCGTACATCAAAAGCATATACCCATTTAAAAAAGGATGTTAAAGGACTATTACAACATAGTAAAGTCGGACACAATGTTTTAAGGGGACTAAGCAATGTAAAAGAATCACTAAAAGACGTTATTACACCTCAAAGTATATTTGATGAGTTAAACATTGAATATTTAGGACCAATCGAAGCGACAGATTTAAAATTAATGAGCGGTGCATTTAACCTTGCGAAAAACCATGATGGTCCGATTGTCATTCATATTAAAACTCAACCAAAAACAGGAGAAAACAACTTAGATAAAACCAGTTCAATAATTCAAAAAACAAGTTATGAAACACTGATTGAGCAAAAATTGTTGGATTCACTTGCTAATAATGATTCTTTTGTTGTCTTAACATCGTATAATCATCATTTTGATACTTTAGAAAAAGCCATGAAAAAGAAAAAGCAATCATTTATTCATGCAGCATCTCCATCTTTTATCATGTCTTTAGCAACCACACTAGCTTCAAACCAACAAAAAGTGGTGGTTATCTTAAATAGTCATGAAATCGAACAAGCAAGTGTTGTCTTGCATCATGAAAATAGCTTAGATAATGGCAACATTAGCCTATTTATAAGCAATGTTGGTATTAACTATGATCAAAATCCAGTCTTTAATGTCTTTGATTTAAGTGTCTTATCAAGCATTAATCATGGTGTAATTGCTCATACAAAAGATGAAAAGGAAGCCTTTCATTTAATGCACACAGCCATGTTGCATGAAGGATTTTTTGCGTTACGTTTTTCTAATCATCCTATTAGTATATCTGAACACACAATAGTATCAAAACTACCAATTGGATCATGGACCATTGAATATAGTCATCCTAATGCACAAAAGATTGTGATTTGCTATGGGGAAATGGTTAGCTCATTATCAAGTCGTGCTAAAAGCAATGAACTAGAAATATTAGTTATTAATGCTCGATTTATTGAACCAATCGATACAGAACTACTTACGGTTTTAGCAAACAAAAACATTGATATCCTTGTTTATGAAAGTGATGATAAAACCGGAGGTTTATATTTAAAAATTGTAGAATTTTACAAACAAGAAAATCGCCAAGTGTCCTTAGAACGAGTCGGTATAGAAAAACCATTGAAATATGCTTTTAGCACGATTCAAATTAAAAAAGAGAATAAAATAGACACAAACTCATTGATTGAGATTATTCAAAAAGGTCGCAACTAAACATTGTTTGTTGTAATTACAGTAGCTTATAGTGGCTTGTATGGCGATAGTTAAAGTACATAGTTATTATTTACACCACAATCTTTACATACGACAATGAGCGTTTATGAAAGCTTACAGCCTTTATAGACTGAAGTTAATTCGCATGTTGTGCTTCAATTATTCACAACCAAATGTAAAAACACTATTATAATTTCATAATAAAGACAAACGTAACAAAAAGTATACTTAATTGATTACTAAAATAGTACAAAGTCAGTTATTATGGTCAGTTTTCTAGTTAAGCGCAATAAAACTTAACAAATAATGAGAATTGAGAAAAACGGTGAAAAAAGACCGTTTTTTTAGTTATATTTGAATGTTAGTATCACATTCGAGTATAATAGTGATACATTTAAAGAGTTTTTAAACACATGAAAGGGACATTGAATGATGAATGTTTCAATGTTAATGCAATTGAAACAGTAACCTTGATGGTTTAAAAATTATTTCTTAAGCTTCAGTTTAGAAGCAGGAATTTCAAAGATATTGAAGAATTCACTTGGTGCAAAGTGAAATAACTCGACAAATCGTTGAATAGGAGACTTGCCATTTAAACTTTTACGCTTAAGAGAGTTGATGTGGGAGAATAGTTGATCAATTTCATCTTGATGAAAGAAATCAAAGCTTTCTCCTTTTTTAATGACATAACGAACAAATTCATGGTTTCTCTCACAGCCACCTTTTTGAAAGGAAGCATAAGGATCACAATAAAATACCCGAAACAACAGTTCCCCCTCTTCGTTAATCTCCAATAGTGGGACCTGTTGAAACTCTGCACCATTGTCTAAGAGAATACAATCAAAGAATAATAGATTGTGTTGATAGAGAAGATTGACCATTTTTGCTATCGCTTGATTAACACTTGAAGAGGTTTTATAAACGAGGATACCCCATTGAAACTTTGAGAGTGGCTCATACAAAGTGAGTAAACACTTTTTATCCGTTAGTTTACCAATCATTGTATCGAGTTGTAAGGTCACTCGAGGTTGTGAATGAGTGTAGTCTTCATAATCTTTGAATGTGCGATTTTTAAGAATTTGTACATTAATTCGTTTACGTTTTTTGCTTATATACTTTTTATTATAAAAACGAACCGTACGAGGAAGATCGACATTACGAGCATCAAGATATCCTTTGTCCACATAGCGTCTTATGGTGGATTGCGAAACTTCAATGTCAGGATTTGTTTCTACAATATGATATAACGATTGATTGTTCATTATTGCGGGAGAAACAATGGCATTTAAAGCTGCCATTTCTTCTTTATTTAATGATGCTTTTGATCGAGATTCTTTTAGTGTCTTTCTTGCTTGTTCATGAGCAGTATACGCATCGTACAAGACAATGGATTTAGAACATGAAGTTCTTTTTATGCAGGCATTGCATACATAAGGAAAACAAGAGAGTTTCGGACATATGGGAGCTTTACTACCTTGAAACTTTTTCATTTTTGAAATAGAGTGTGTGCTTCTATTCTTTATTTCTCGATAAATGGTAGAAGTATTTACACCACACTGCTTTGCCAATGATAGTAGAGTAGTGTGCTTATCATTTTCAATGGCATATTGAATGATGACTCGTTGACGTAATGTTAGATGGTTCATGATAAGAACCTCCTTTACTTAGA
>ERZ869909.1713-NODE-1713-length-16954-cov-3.954376_pt1 | contig 16954 bp, 17 predicted proteins | sample MGYA00520892_ERZ869909 | MGnify/ENA primary metagenome ERZ869909 (study PRJEB32215, sample SAMEA104723947) | bioreactor metagenome | biome: bioreactor; feature: anaerobic bioreactor; material: water | place: China | collected 2015-03-12 ...
TCATTTCATTTCATTTCATTTCACTTCACAGATATCTCACGGCCGCTAAATTTCGATATGAAATTGAAGGTAACTACACTAAGAACAAATATAGACCTTGCATCCTGCTGAAATCTTGGCCAAAATTGTTGTTGGTTGTTTTATAAACAATCACATGGAGAACAATCACATGGAGAACAATCACATGGAGAATAGTCAACAGGCACAAGGACAGCGAAAGTGGCGATTATTATTTGGCTCTAATTTCTTATTGGTGACAATCGCTTGGTTGTTTTTTAGCGCAGCGTTTAATCCCTCGTTTGCTCATTCTCAATCCTCTTCGGACGCGCAACGACTCGAAAAAGTCTTTGTTTGCGAAACCTGTAATCGTCAGGAAGCAATATCGATAGCGCATGCACAGGCACCGTTGGCGGAATGTACCTTTACACAGGAACAGGGGCAAATTCCTACGCCCGATGATATGTCTTGTTTTGCAGCGCCACGAGTGCTCATGGTCGTTAATCCCATCGAACAGCGAGCGTATAAATTTCGCGTTCAAGTTCAATGCCATGGTACCTGGTGTGCGTCAGGTAATCCAACGACTCAAGAATTGGCACCGACAGCAGAGGAGTTAGCAGATTTAGCTGTCTTTTATAGTTTTCACCAACGCTTTTTAGCCGCATTACAGGCGCAAAATGATTTCGAAGTAGTCACTCAACCAATACCCTTAGTGGACTGGACTACGCATGAACTTGACGTTGTCGAAAACTACAATTTGTCGGCAGAAAGTTGTGAGGGGCATCCAGTGCAGTATTTCACAAATTTAAACTGGCGTAACGCATTCCACCGCATGTTGGCAACCGGGATCAGTAGTCGCTTCGGTACTCGTTCATTTGAAGCAGTGGTGACAGATAAACGTTTGAATGGCTTGTCTTTTGGGAAACAACAAGTCGGGGTTAGTTGGGAATATAGCCGCAATGACTTGTGGACCATGTACCGCTTTTCAGACCCGTGGAATAACCGTTTGAACTTTAAAGTCAGCTATGAAGGTAATGTCTCAGAAGGCCCCATAGAACCGCACCTCGTTCGGTTTATCTTAGCCCCAGGCACCTCGGCGATTGGTGGCGTTTTAGTCAGTGATTTAATCAGTGGCGCACACTTAAGTTTACGTTCGTTAGGTGATATCGGATGCTTATCGTTATTATTAAATAATCCTGAATTCTTTGAGCCCATATCACACGGCGAACCAGAGTTTGTTCGCCAAAACCCAGACAACCCAGCGAGTCCTTTTGTCGAACGCTGTTATAAAACCGTGAAAACACAAAGCTGTATCGTCAATGACGATAATACGCGTCAATGTTTACCGCAAACGGTCGGTTTTTGGGAGATGTGCCCAGTGAACTTTCCCTAAATAGCTAACTAAATAAAACGATGGTTTGTGGTTTTAGAGTTTAGCGGCCTTACTGTCATGATGAGTAGCCAGCGCCGGTTTTGCGCTGGCTACTTTTTTGAACATGTACCTTTTACTCGCAATTTTATGTGCAGGTTGGCGTTGCGATCTGTTATCATATCGGCTTATTTTTCAACGTTATTTGTGAGCGTGGGTGCGTTTTTAGAAGGTCGGCTATTGACCGTGACTTGGGCGATAGTCTGAATACATTGAAGACGCCAAATACTCGGTTCTTAATACGTGATGCAAAACTCCTGAGTAACTGGTTCATTGAGGAAAGTCATGGATTTACAAGCAATTCTAGCAGCGGGTAAAGCAGCCTCAGCTGCTGCGACTACGCCAGCGCAACTCGAAGATGTTCGAGTTGAATATATGGGTAAGAAAGGCCATTTAACCGAGCAGTTAAAAAGCCTTGGAAAATTAAGCCCTGAAGAGCGTCCGCAAGCAGGTCAGTTAATCAACCAAGCCAAGCAAGAATTGCAAGAGATTCTCAATGCACGTCGCGACGAGCTGAAAGACGCAGAAATGAATCAGCGTTTAGAAGCTGAGCGCATTGATGTCACGTTAGCAGGGCGCATGAACCAACTCGGTGGTTTACATCCGGTGACACGTACGATTCAACGAATTGAAGATTACTTTGGTCAACTTGGCTTCGGCGTTAAACAGGGCCCTGAAGTGGAAGATGCGTTCCATAATTTCGATGCCTTGAATATTCCTCCTCAGCATCCAGCGCGCGCAGACCATGACACCTTTTATTTCAATGCTGACGCGATGTTGCGTACGCATACCTCAGGTGTGCAAATTCGCACCATGGAAAAGCAACAACCACCATTGCGGATTATTGCCCCAGGTCGGGTATACCGGAATGATTATGATCAGACGCATACGCCGATGTTCCACCAAGTTGAAGGCCTCATGGTCGACAAAAATGTCAGCTTTGCTGAGCTCAAAGGCATTCTGCATGACTTCCTACACCACTTCTTCGAAGAAGATCTAGAAATTCGTTTCCGGCCGTCATTCTTCCCATTTACGGAGCCTTCAGCTGAGGTCGATGTGCGTCGTAAAGACGGCAAATGGTTAGAAGTATTAGGTTGCGGGATGGTGCATCCGAATGTCCTGAAAGCAGTCAATATCGACCCAGAAGAATATACGGGCTTTGCGTTTGGTATGGGCGTTGAACGGTTAACTATGATCCGTTACGGCGTTAATGACTTACGCGCATTCTTTGAAAATGACTTACGTTTCTTAAAACAGTTCGGCTAAGCGGTAGAGGGAAGAATAGATTATGAAATTCAGTGAACAGTGGCTACGAGAGTGGGTCAACCCAGAGCTGAGCACCGAGCAATTAGCCGAACAATTAAGCATGGCTGGTTTAGAAGTTGATGGTATCGAGCCAGTTGCCGGTGTTTTCCATGGTGTTGTTGTTGGCGAAGTGAAAGCTTGTGAACAACACCCGAATGCAGACAAGTTGCGGGTAACGAAAGTTGATATCGGTGCTGACGAGTTATTGGACATCGTTTGCGGTGCAGCGAATTGCCGTACTGGTATCAAAGTGGCAGTGGCAACGGTCGGCGCAGAATTGCCAGGTGACTTTAAAATCAAAAAGAGCAAACTACGTGGAGAACCTTCCCACGGCATGTTGTGCTCAGCGTCGGAACTTGAACTCAGTGATGATCACGACGGTATTCTAGAACTACCTGCCGCAGCACCGGTGGGGACTGACTTTCGTGAATGGCTCGGTTTAAACGACCATGCGATTGAAATTGATTTAACCCCAAACCGGGCGGACTGTTTAGGTATTCGTGGTTTAGCTCGAGAAGTTGGGGTGTTAAACCGGATTGACGTCAATGTACCAGAATTTGCGGCAGTTGCTGCGACTATTGACGACCAACGGGCCATTCATTTGGATGCTGCAGACGCTTGCCCACGCTATTTGGGCCGCGTTATTCGCAATATCAATGCCAATACGCAAGCGCCGTTGTGGCTACAAGAGCGTTTACGTCGCGCCGGCGTGCGTTCAATCGATGCCGTTGTGGATATCACCAACTATGTTTTACTTGAACTCGGCCACCCGATGCATGCATTTGATTTAAGTCAGCTGCATGGTGATATTCATGTGCGTATGGCGAAGCCGGAAGAGAAGCTAACGCTACTTGATGGTCAAGAAGTCACCTTGCAGGACGACGTTTTAGTCATTGCGGATGAGCAAAAAGCGGTAGCGATGGCGGGCATTTTCGGTGGCGAACAAACCGGTGTAACCACTGAATCAAAAGATATTTTCCTAGAAAGTGCATTCTTTGCACCTGACGCGATAATGGGACGAGCACGTCGATTCGGCTTACATACTGACGCTTCGCATCGGTATGAGCGCGGTGTCGACCCTGAGTTGCAGCGCACTGCCATGGAACGCGCTACGGCGTTAATCCTTGAAATTTGTGGCGGAGAAGCAGGCCCAGTGGTGGAAGCAGTGAGCGTTGATCATCTGCCAAAACCAGCCAATATCAACCTGCGGGCAGAACGGTTAAGTCGTGTCTTAGGCGCTGACATTGCTGTGACGGATGTTGAAGCGATTCTGACACGTTTAGGTTTTACCGTTGCGAAAGACGCTAGTGGTTGGCAAGTCCAAGTCCCCACTTATCGCTTTGATATTGCAATTGAAGAAGATTTAATCGAAGAGATTGCTCGGGTTTACGGCTATAACAACATTGCAGCCGTCGCCCCAACTGCAGAACTACGCATGACGCGAGTTGAAGAAATTCACTTGCCGCTGCGCGCCGTGCAGCAAGTTATGCTCGCACAAGGCTATCAGGAAGCGATTACCTACAGTTTTGTTGACCCAAAACACCAAGCGCAATTGTATCCAGAGCTTGCTGCATTAACGCTGCCGCATCCAATTTCGATTGAAATGTCATCGATGCGTCTAGGCTTATGGCCAGGGCTGGTGTCGGCTGCGGGTTATAACCAAAAACGTCAGCAACAAAATATCCGCTTATTTGAAACTGGCTTACGTTTTGTGCCGGACAATAGTGCTGAAAATGGTATTGCGCAACAGCCGATGATCGCGGGTGTGATTATGGGGACTGTTCAAGGCGAACACTGGCGCGATGGCGTTCGTGCCGTTGACTTTTATGATTTAAAAGGGCACGTCGAAACGCTGTTGCGGGCGACCGGTCGTTTTGATGAGTTCCGTTTTGTTGCATCAGCACATACAGCCTTGCATCCAGGGCAGAGCGCTGCGATTTATCGTGGCGAAACGTTAGTTGGTTATTGTGGGGCGTTGCATCCGCAATTCGAAAAGCTGTTTGGCCTGAAAGGGCGTGCGTTTGTCTTTGAACTTGATTTAAACCTGTTGCGTGAACGTTTAGTACCGCAAGCTGGCGTAATTTCAAAGTTCCCGTCTATCCGTCGCGATATCGCTATTTTGGTTGACCGCCAAGTTGCAGCGGGTGAAGTGTTAGAATCAATTAAAAAAATTGGCGCAAATCAGTTAGTTGACCTAAACTTGTTTGATGTATACACCGGAGAAAATGTGCCAGCCGAGTCGAAGAGCTTGGCCATTGCTCTGACGTTACAGGCGGCAGATCGTACCCTGGAAGATCAGGAAGTAAATTCCTTGATGGAACAGGTGATAAACGCGCTGCGAAATGAATTCAATGCGGTGTTGAGGGACAGTTAATATGGCGCTGACCAAAGCTGAAATTGCCGAACATTTGTTTGAAAAATTAGGAATGAACCGGCGGGATGCCAAAGAGTTAGTGGAAACATTCTTTGAAGAAATTCGCCAAGCGCTTGAAAGTGGTGAACAGGTTAAAATTTCTGGATTCGGGAATTTTGACTTGCGTGACAAAGCACAGCGCCCGGGACGTAACCCTAAAACTGGTGAAGATATTCCAATTTCGGCGCGTCGAGTGGTTACCTTTCGACCCGGTCAGAAGTTTAAAGCGCGTGTTGAAGACGCTAACTTTGAAGAGTAACTCGATGTTAGCTCCTCTAGTCGGGTGCTATTAAGGTTTGCAATTTAATCTATTGTCGTGGCCATTTAATAGTGACGAAGTAAAAAAGAGACGAAATAAAAAACGAGCAGGAAGTTCCTGCTCGTTTTTTTATTGGGAGAGAACAACCTTATAGGTTGTTTCTTACTTAAAGAATAAACTGCTAAACGGATTGAGTAAACGAGCCATACCTGAAGTAAATTGTAGTGGGGCATCGAGCCAAGCCAAGGTTAAGCAGTCTTCCTCTGCAGTTTGTGGCGAATGACGATGATCCGCACCAAGGAAAACAAAGTCGCCATCGTGATAGCGGTCGTGTTCATCATTGAAGGTACCGTTGATTACCAAAGTGGCTTCGTGTTGGCGATGAGTATGTTCAGGTACTGACGCACCTGCACCCATGTAGATTAGATTCACTGCACTGTGATCATCTACTTTTAATGGTGCACGCCATACTGAGCCAGGCACTTTGCTCCAGTCGCCTAAGCGGTGAGAAACGCGCTTAAGCGCCGGTGGGAGGCGGAACTGCTTGCCTTCAACCGTTACTTTATCAAGGATCTGTTGTGGCGCACTGATTGCTGGCGCAGCCGAATTGAGAATATCTTCAAGCATCGCTTGCATCGTCAGCTCGCTGAAGTCGGTACTGGCACCGAGCTCTTTTGCTGATAAATGAGTTTCGATGTCTCGTGCGTGAGCTTTGCAGTGCTGACACATGTCAATATGGGTACCAACCACAACGGCGAGGGCGCTGTCGAGATTTCCCTGTACGTACTGCACAAGCAGTTCTTCGTTTGGATGGAATTTAATCATGGTCAGTAATCAACTCTCTAAGTTTCTGTAACGCCAAGCGGGTACGTGATTTTACCGTACCCAATGGAATACCAAGCTCGTCCGATACTTCTTGTTGCGACTTGCCTTCGATATAAATGGAAACAATTACCTCACGCTGTGCGTCTGGTAATTGGTTGTAATAACTTGTAATTTCTTGCAGAAGAATGGTTTGGTCGATGGCGAACTCATCGTCGCTGTCAGACATTTCTTCAGACAACACTGGCCACAACTCTTCAGCACTTATGTCATTTTGGTTTTTCTTGCTTTTCCGTAAGATATCAAACCGAATATTTCGCGCAATGGTGAAAATCCAAGTGGTGGGCGAGCCTTTCTCAGGGCTAAACAAATGCGCTTTGTGCCAAACATTGGTCATGGTTTCTTGAACCAAGTCCATCGCTGTCTGTTCATTGCCGAACTGACGGGTTGCAAAGCTTTGCAAGCGTGGCGCGAAGTGCTTGAAGAGCTCGGCAAAGGCGCGCCGCGAACGCTGCACTGCTACCTCGGCTAACAACGCAGCGAGGTGTTCTGGGGTAATGTCTTGCGGACTTGCACTGTTCGTTTTCATGTACTGTCGGTTGACCCGCTTTTCTGGCATGACTTGCATCATAGTGTACGCCTTTATTTAACCCGCACCAAACAAACTTGAATTATCGACTACATGGATTAACGTAATGGCTGTAATTTTGGATCAGTATCGAGATCAGTTTAATTCGTTTTGTTGTTCATTTTCCGCAAACAGTTGGGCGAGGTAAGCCAACATCTGGCTAAAGTTATTTTCGCTCAAGAGATCCTGTTTCACTTCCCCAGGCAGCGGCAATAATTCTAACCAACGATTACAGACCCAAGTTGGGTCGTCAAAATTTCGATCCGGATAGAGTCGCGCGATTTCTGGGTAGTTATTAAAAACTTCTTCGAGACGCTGTTTCAATTCATGTGCCCAAACTTCCGAATCGGTCATCGGAATCGAGGCAGCAGGCGACTTAAAATGCACGTGGCCGCGTCGTAAGCCGTCTGACTCAGTTTCAATTTCATCGATTTCGAATAAACGTTCGCCAAGAATCGTGATACCCAAGTAGCCATCTGGGAGTGTTTCAAAATCGATAATCCGCACAAGTGTTCCAACTTTATAAACGTGGGTATTCTGGTCGCGGTCACCATTTGGATTGAGCATGCACAATCCAAAGCCAGTTTGCTCACGTAACGATTCACGCACGAGCCGTAAGTAGCGAGGTTCGTAAACACGCAACTGCATACGACCACCAGGAAGAACCGTGGAGGTCAATGGAAATAATCCTAATGATGTTGAGTTTGGCGTCGCCATTACTGAATTCCTGTGCCTATGAATACGACTAAGATCAAACAATTTCATGCCAGAGGTTGGCGTATGCAAATTTTTACGTCAGGATGAAGAAAGTGGATCTGTGTCAGTGAAAACTATTTTAAAGGATCAAAAATGAGTCAAGCGCCAGTGTACGTGGGTATTAGCGCATGTTTAGTTGGACAGAAAGTTCGCTATGACGGTGGGCATAAAGCTAACGATTTTTGCCAGCATCAACTTGCCAAACATGTTGAATATTTACCGTTGTGTCCAGAAGTCGGAATTGGTATGTCCGTGCCTCGGCCCACCATTCGTTTGGTTGGTACGCCTGAAGACACGCGTGCTGTGGTGCAAAAGACAGGTGAAGATGTGACCGATAAGTTAGCCAACTTCGCCACGGTTCGTACATCTCAGTTCGACCAATTGTCGGGTTATATACTTTGTGCGAAATCTCCGAGCTGCGGAATGGAGCGGGTGCGACTGTATAACGAAGAGAGCAACGCCAACCGCAAGGAAGGTATGGGGATTTTTGCAGCTAAGTTACGTGAGCTTTATCCGGCGTTGCCGATGGAAGAAGATGGACGCTTAAATGATGCGGCGTTGCGGGAAAATTTTGTCTTGCGCATGTACGTTTACTACGAATGGAAAAACTTGCCGCAACCGCTGACGAAAAAAGACCTATATCGCTTTCATGCCCGCCATAAGCTGTTGTTACTTGCGCATAATCAGGGCGTCTATCGTGCGCTTGGAAAAGAGCTTGCGCAGCAGGATTCATTAAATGGTGAATTTTTGACCAATTATATTTTTCGTTTAATGCGTGCTCTCAGTAAACCGGCATCACGTCGAGATCACACGAACGTATTACAGCATGTGCAAGGCTATTTTCGTAAACACATTGATTCGAAACAGCGCACGGCGTTAGCGCAATTGGTGTTGGACTATCGCCGCGGAACAGAACCGTTAGCAGCACCACTTACGATGATGCGGCATTACCTTTACATGTTTCCCGACCCATATTTGCAGGAGCAATCGTATTTTCAACCCTATCCCGATGATCTAAAACTGCGTTATGGGCTGTAAATGTTGGCTCTAACCGAAGGCTTGCGGTTAAAAACTTAGAACGTTAGCTTAAAAATTGTCGTCATCGTGAGAAGGAAGAGGCCGTGGCATCCACAGTTAAAGCAGAGACCAGTCACCGAGAAACAAGTGCGGCAATAGTTTGGTTTCGCCAGGATTTGCGAGTACTCGATAATGATGCGCTGCAGCGAGCCTGTGTGAATCATGAATGCGTCCATGCAGTTGCCCTTCGAACTCCGAAACAATGGCTGCAGCACGACTGGTCAGCGATTAAATGGGACTTATATGAGCGTCGTCTCGTTACTTTAGCCAATGAACTTGCCGAGCTCGGGATTGTATTGACGGTCCTTGACGTTCCGGATTATGCGGCGATTCCTGATGCATTGTGTGAGTTTACGCAACGACACAATGCTACTGCTGTTTACTGGAATCGTGATTATGCACTCGATGAAGTCCGGCGCGATCACCAAGTTGAGCAGGTTTTGGTCGAAGTTGATGTGCACGTTAATCAGCTTGATAGCAACGTGCTAGTGGCACCGGAACAAATTAAGAACGGCAAAGGTGAGTACTATCGAGTGTTTACGCCGTTTTTCAAAGCCTGGCTTCAGCATTTGGCCAACGTTGGCATACCCGCGCCTTATACTCGCGAAACAATCAAACGCGCCAATCAGAATACTGCCAAACATGATGTAACAGCCCAAGCACCCGCACAAACTGCCAGACCCGTCTTGACGAGCGAGGCTTGGTCGGTAACAGAGGGTGATGTCCGGCGCAAGGCACAGCGCTATGTACGCGAGCAAGTGCAGGATTATAAGCAGCAACGTGATTTACCTGCCCTAGACGGGACATCAATGCTTTCAGCTTATTTTGAAATCGGTGTGCTGTCGCCCCGAGTGGCTGCGCACTTACTCCAAAAACAATCACCGGATTTTCCATTCGGGCTGTCGGAAGGTGCGCACACGTGGTTGTCGGAATTGGCTTGGCGAGAATTTTACCAACATTTAATGTTTCATGAGCCACGCTTGAGTCGCGGTGAAGCATTTCAAGTGGAGACCGACGGTTTCCCATGGCGCAATGATAAAGTTGAATTTGCCGCTTGGTGCGAAGGCAAAACCGGCGTACCGATTGTTGATGCAGGCATGCGGCAACTCAATGCCACGGGGTGGATGCACAACCGCCTGCGGATGATTGTGGCAAGTTTCCTCGTAAAGGATTTACACATTGACTGGCGTTGGGGCGAGCGCTATTTCATGCAACGACTCATTGATGGTAGTTTTCCCGCCAATAATGGTGGTTGGCAGTGGAGTGCGGGCACCGGCACCGATGCTGCACCGTATTTCCGTGTTTTTAATCCATTCCGACAAAGCGAAAAATTTGATCCAGAAGGAAGCTATATTCGTAATTGGGTCAAAGAGTTAGCAGATGTTCCGACGAAGTATATTCACGACCCAGCGAGCTACTTGGCGGCTCAGTATGGTCAGGATTTACCGTATCCTGCACCTATCGTTGATCATGCTGAGCGCCGAACGGATTTTATTGCTAAGTTTAAGGTAGCGAAGTCTGCAGCCTCTGGTTAGGCTTCAGACTCGGTCTCATACGCGAAAGGGCATGACATGATTAAAACAGCAGAACGTCGAGAGTTAATTGCTACGTTTAGCGATTTTTATGCCGAACTCGACGATCGTGATTTGGCAAGTTTGAAGCAAATCTACATTGACGATGTGACTTTTAAAGATCCAGTGCAATTAGTTCAAGGTCGCGATCAGTTACGTGACTATTTAGCCCATGGTTTGGAAAATGCATTGACGTGCAAATTTGCCATAGAAAAAACCATGGTCGACCGCGAACAGGCCTTTCTCGTTTGGCAAATGCGTTTACAACACGAGAAACTTGCTGGCGGGCGCGAGATTCAAATTCCGGGCACGAGTCATTTGTTGTTTGCTGACGATGAGAATCGGATCAAAGAACATGTTGATTATTATGACCTTGGCGCAATGATTTATGAACATATTCCACTGCTAGGTTGGGTGGTTGGCAAAGTGCGCAATAAATTGGCGGGTGTATGAACATATTAATTACCGGTGCGAGTTCAGGAATTGGTAAACAGCTAACGCTCGATTACATTGCTGCTGGGCATAATGTTTATGCTTGTGGGCGCAATCAAGAAAAACTAGCGGCACTGCAAAGTGAACTGCCTCCAGCTCAGCAGGGGCGTTTTCACGCGGTTGTCTTCGATGTCACCGAGCGCGAGCAGGTGCAAAGTGCACTGAGCAAACTTGAACAGTTAGACCTTGCGATCCTCAACGCTGGAGTGTGTGAATATATCGATGATGCGAAGTCATTTGATGCGGCTCTCGTAGAACGAGTTTTTGCGGCGAATTTTTTCGGTGTGGTGTACTGTTGTGAAACCTTAGTTCGGCACATGCAAAGCGGTGCACGGATCGCGATCGTCGATAGCATGGCGCGACTGTTTCCGTTTACCCGCGCGGAAGCCTACGGCGCAAGTAAGGCTGCTGTACACTATTTCGCCAGTAGCTTGCGGACGGATCTCAAAGACTATGGCATAGCGGTGACAACTATTTCGCCCGGCTTTGTCGAAACACCCATGACCGACGCCAATGATTTCGAAATGCCCATGCGAATCTCTGTTGCAAAGGCCAGTATCGCCATACAAAAAGGTTTAGCAGGTGGTAAACCACATATCGCTTTCCCACGTATATTCGGCTGGATGTTGGCGTTTTTACATCGGCTGCCTTACCGTTGGCAAATCGCATTGTCGACGCGTATGCGCTCGTAGCTTGGGGCTTGCGACGACATCTAATCTTATAAAATTTCACTCGTTGTTGCTTTGAGTGTTTCAGGCACTCTTGTTTTGCTAAAGGATCTCACATGAAAATTGCCGTCATTGGCTCGGGTATTGCTGGATTAACGGCAGCGCATTTGTTAAGTGAACAACATGAAGTTTGGGTCTATGAAAAAGGGGATTACATCGGCGGCCACACAGCGACAGTTGATGTTGAAGTTGCTGGCAAACGTTACGCAATCGATACCGGTTTTATCGTATTTAACGACCGCACTTACCCATACTTCAAAACCTTATTGCGGCGGAATGGGGTGGCATGGCAAGACACTGAAATGAGTTTTTCGGTGAAGAATCCGCTAACTGGACTTGAATATAACGGTCATAGTTTATGGACGTTATTTGCTCAGAAACGCAATCTTTTGCGGCCAAGCTTCTATCGCATGCTCGGTGACATTGTAACCTTCAATAAAGCAGCCAAAGAAGCACTTGAAACCCGCTCACAAGCAGAGGTGGATAGTCAAACCTTAGCTGATTTTGTATCGTCGTTGCAGCTCGGCGAGGATTTCACTCTCAATTACCTGTATCCGATGTGCGCGGCGATTTGGTCGGCCAGTTTGAAAGAGTCGGCGCAATTCCCGCTCGGTTTCTTCCTTCGTTTTTTTATGAACCATGGCCTGTTGAACATTCAAGATCGTCCGCAGTGGCATGTGATTAAAGGTGGTTCACGAAGTTATATTCCTGCTCTTACGCAGCCATTCGCTGAACGTATCGAATTAAACGCAGAAATTGAGCGGGTTGAGCGCCATGTGAATGCAGCGGTGATTTACTTTGCCGACGGGCGCATTGAACAATTCGATCAGGTTGTTTTTGCCTGTCACAGCGATCAGGCGCTAGCGTTACTTTCTGACGCTACAGTGGCTGAAGAAGAAGTGTTGGGTGGTATTCCTTATCAAGATAATGACGTTGTCTTGCATACAGATGTGAGTCAACTACCAAAGCGTAAAGCAGCCTGGGCTAGTTGGAACTACTTACTGCCGGCAACCGTGCGTGAGCAGGCCGAGGAAAAACCCGCTACAGTGACTTACAACATGAATATTTTGCAAGGCATTGACCAAGCTCCGGTGACGTTCTGTGTGACGTTGAACAATACCGCAGCAATTGCAGAGGACAAAATCTTGCGTCGTTTTACCTATGCCCATCCAGTTTACTCGTTGGCATCGTTCAAGGCGCGGGCACGTCGTGCAGAAATCTGTGGTCAGAATCGAACGCATTTCTGTGGTGCATATTGGTATAACGGTTTTCATGAGGACGGCGTCCGCAGTGCCATTGATGTCGTGCGGCGATTAGGCATAGAAATCACACCGGATGAACCAGCTTATTATGAGTAATCATGCGGTTTACATCGGCCATGTAGGCCACCAACGCTATACCCCGAAGCGACATGGTTTCGGTTATCAATTGTCGCAGTGGTGGCTCGATCTTGATGATCTCGCAACGGCTGGGAATAACAGTCGGTTGTTACGCGTCGACGGTGGCTTTGCCGCGTTCTCTTTTCGTCAAGCTGATTACCTGCGTGATGAACCTCGCGAGTCGAACGAGTCGTTAGCCGATTCCGTGCGTCGAAAAATGTCTGAGCTAGCTGAACGAGACCTAACGGGCCGAGTTTACTTGCTTGGCAATGTTCGTTGTTTCGGCGTGTACTTCAGTCCCCTGAATTGCTATTACCTCGAGAATGACGACGGCGAATTTACCCATATCCTCGCCGAGGTAAGTAACACCCCCTGGAATGAGCGCCATTATTATTTGCTAGCTCTTGACCAAGCGCTTGAGCATGAAAAGGCTTTTCATGTGTCACCGTTTAATCCCATCGACATGGATTATCGGTGGCGTTTAGAGCTGCCGAAATTCGTTGCCGACTCGTCGTTAGGCGTGCAAATTGAGTTGTGGCGACAAGACAAAATATTTACGGCGTCAATGCGATTAAAACGAATGCCATTAAACCGTTCGAGCATTCGCTACGTATTTAAGCAAACGCCATGGATGACCGCAAAAGCAGTTGCTGCGATTTACTGGCAAGCTTTGCGTTTAATCGTCAAACGCGTCCCATTTTACGGCCATCCCGGCAACAACAAGCGTCAACAAGAACGCTCAGATAAGTTTCCAAGGAACTGATATGCCATCAACAACGAGTGAATCATTCATGATCCAAAGTCAGTCGTTTAGTCGTTTCGACCGATTTGCGCGCAAGATTCTATTTGCGGTTCTCAATCGCTTGCAATACGGAACCATCGTGATTCGTGAAGGCCAAGAAGAGGTAGCACGGTTTGACGGCGCTCATCCTGGCCCCCAAGCTGAGATTAGGATTCTTGACCCTCGGACCTATCGGGCGTTGGTTTTCTCTGGTGACATTGGTGCCGGTGAAGCTTTTATGGCCGGTTACTGGGAATCAGATGATCTGACCGCGGTGATCGAACTGTTTGCTGCAAACCTCAACGTTCTCGATGAACTCGACAAACGCCTAGCCTGGCTGTCTTGGCCGTTACATATGCTTAGCCATGTTCGCCGTCGTAACAGTAAAACGCGAGCGAAAGAGAATATCTCAGCGCACTACGATTTGGGCAATGAGTTATACACGCGCTTCCTCGACAAACGCATGCAATATTCAAGTGCCGTTTTTGCGAGTGACGACATGAGCATTGATGAAGCGCAGAGCGAAAAATTAAAGCGCCTGTGTGATCAACTTGCTTTATCGCCGGAAGACCATTTATTGGAAATCGGCACAGGCTGGGGTGGTTTGGCTATTTTCGCGGCAGAGAACTATGGCTGTAAGGTAACGACAACAACCATCTCGCGTGAGCAATATGAATATGCCCAAGCTTTGGTAAAAGAACGCGGACTGGAAGATAAGGTCACCTTGTTGATTGAAGATTACCGTGATCTGCGTGGCCAGTATGACAAACTTGTTTCAGTCGAGATGATCGAAGCGGTCGGCGCTGAATACATGAGCACATTTTTTAAACAGTGCAATGCGTTACTGAAGCCGGGCGGGCTGATGGTGCTGCAGGCTATCACTATCGCTGATCAACGCCTTGAACGTTATAACCGTAGTGTTGATTTTATTCAAAAATATATCTTCCCAGGCGGCTATCTGCCATCGATTGAGCTGCTAGGTAAAATGTATCGCCGCCACACAGATATGGTTATTCGGTCGGTGAGTGACATTGGTCTCGACTACGGCAAAACCCTGAATGCATGGCGTCAGCGTTTTAACGCACGCCGGCATGAGCTTGAGCCGCTAGGTTATGACGAGCGTTTCGCCCGCATGTGGAATTACTATTTCTGCTACTGCGAAGGCGGTTTTAAGCAACGTACAATTAGTGCGATTCAATTATGCGCCAGCAAATCCTCCCGCGCCTAAGGGGCTTACTTTGGAAGCTGTTAGGCAATCATCGCCTCGCAGCTTTTTTCATCTTCGATTTTGTCTGGTTAGCGGCAGTGCTTGGGCGCGAAAGCTGGCTTTGGCTAACATGTTTACTGATTGCGCTGATGTTTGCGGCGACACCCAAAATACTCTGGCGGCAACGTTGGCAGTTGTTGGGTTTAGTTGTGCTTGGATGTTTGCTCGAATTGGCGACCGTTAACTTTGGTGTCATCCGGTTTACCGGCACTGACTGGATTCCTTTGTGGCTGATTTTGCTCTGGGTTGGTTTTAGTGGCATGGCACTGGTGGTTTTTGATTACTTGCGAAAACGCTTTTTAATCGCTGCGGTGCTCGGAGCGATTTTTGGACCGATTACCTATTTCGCTGGTGAGCGTTTAGGCGCAGCCGAACTGCAGGTGAATTTCTTACCTGCTCTGGTGGTCTATAGCCTGTTTTGGAGCGTAATGATGGTGAATATTGCTGCCATCGTGCAGCCTCATCAAACGCCAGCTGAGGGTCGCTCCTAAGCGTCGTGGTCATCATAAACGTAGGTCAACACATCACGAAGAGGTTTGTGTATGGTGCAGTTAAGTAAAGTTTTAGCATCGATTGCTTTCGGCGCTGCCTGTATAGCTTTACCCGTGCAGGCCTCGCCACAATGTTTAAGCGCAGCCAATAGCCAAAGCGAAGCACAAGTCGCGGAAGGCTTAAAGCCCGTGGGTGAAACGCGTTTGCGTGTGCTATTTATGCGCATCTACGATGCTGCATTGTTTACTGACAGCGGCGACTTGGACAGCGCCGAACGTCTGGCGTTGGCTATCGAGTACGCGCGCAACTTTAGTGCACAACAATTAGTCAATCAAACTCGGGATGAGTGGGAGCGTATGGACCTAGTGACCTCTGATTCGGAGAGTTGGCTTACAGAACTCAGCGCCATGTGGCCAGATGTGAATTCGGGAGACTGCATCGTCGCGATTCGTACTGAAGAAGGTAGCACCAAATTCTTCTCCCGAGATCGCGAACTTGGCGTGATTGAAGCCCCCGGATTTGCGGAACGGTTTTTCGCCATTTGGCTGTCAGAACAGGCACGTTTTCGTCGCAGTCGTGACGAATTAGTAGGAGAGCGGGGATGAAACAAGTTTGGTTAGGTTTGATTGCAGCCTTTTTATTAGTAGGTTGCAGTAGCAAGATCGAGGATTATCAGGGCGTGGAACCAGCATTACATTTAGATGAGTTCTTTGTTGGCGACCTAGTCGCGTATGGCATGGTACAAGATCGCTCAGGCAAGGTAACTCAGCGCTTTCGAGCTGAAATTGACGCCAGTTGGGAAGGTGCCAACGGCGTGCTCGATGAAGTGTTTTATTGGGACGACGGCCGCGAGCAAACGCGAGTTTGGCGCTTAACAAAAGTGGCCGATAATACTTATATTGGAACAGCCGGTGATGTGGTTGGCGAAGCCCGGGGTACCACCGCTGGTAATGCGCTGCACTGGGTCTACCAACTAGAAGTGCCATTTCGTGATGGCACGATTTCAGTCACTCTAGATGATTGGATGTTCTTGCTCGATGAAAACCGCTTAATTAACAAAACGGAAATGCGCAAATTCGGTTTCCGCGTTGGTGATATCACTATTTTCATCGAGCGTAAACAAGCGCAGTAAGTCTATTGCATACCGCGTGGCAACCGCGAGTCGCCTTTGGTTTCACGGAGTCGCTGTTGCCACAATTCTTTCGCACTTAATCCGCCACCACTCGACTTTGATTGAGTCGTGGCTTTTTTCGTTGCGGGCTTTTTGCTGGCTTTCTTGTCGCTTGTCGCTGCTTTTTTGCTGGCAGTGCTCGCTTTCTTAGCAGGCTTACTACCGCTACTTTGACCACCAGTTAGCTCAGAAGCTTGTTCCGCTAACTGAGCTAGGCGGACGTTTTTTCCGCCATCGACACTAAACCAGCCGTTGTTCTCGGCGATATCAGGCTTTTTACCATTGGCTTTTTCATAGGCCGCAGTGAAGTCGGCAAGCACCTGGTCTTTATCAAGTTTGCTCATCGTTGTTTCCCTGTGTGTTAAGATAATGGATTCTCTATTTTTA
>ERZ869909.1714-NODE-1714-length-16947-cov-22.668643_pt1 | contig 16947 bp, 18 predicted proteins | sample MGYA00520892_ERZ869909 | MGnify/ENA primary metagenome ERZ869909 (study PRJEB32215, sample SAMEA104723947) | bioreactor metagenome | biome: bioreactor; feature: anaerobic bioreactor; material: water | place: China | collected 2015-03-12 ...
GTAGCTATACTGTACGCATAAACCGGTGGGTCAGTTTTAGATGAAAACCCCGGGTCAGTTCTGCGTGGAAATCAACATCAGACCGGAATATGGCGGTAATGAGCCAGACAGCCGCCACTCAACTGGCTTCAATCTTACTGGAAGCGGTGTGATTCAGCTGGCTATTGAAGGAACGCATAGACCGCTGGCGGATCGCTGCGGCATCGTCGGTTGCCATAGGCACTGCAAGCATTCGCTGGAAAAGCCGTCTGTCAGCCAGTGCGACCGCCGCGCCTTTGTCAAGGCTGGCTCAGTATCGCTTCGGAACGTACAACTCCGGCGGCATCACGCTTCGTTCGTAGTCCGGGTTGAAAACCCGATCGGGCAGAACGACAGGGGTTTGTGGAACGTCCTCGTAGGGGATGTGCTCAAGCAGGTGTGAAATGCAGTTAAGGCGGGCGCGCTTCTTGTCGTTGGCCTCGACGATGTACCACGGTGCCTCGGGGATGTTCGTCCGTGCGAGCATGTCCTCCTTCGCCTTCGTATAGTCCTCCCAGCGAACACGGGATTGCAGGTCCATCGGACTGAGTTTCCATTGTTTCAGCGGATCATGAATGCGCATCAGGAAGCGCAGCTGTTGTTCCTCGTCGGCAAGGGAGAACCAGTATTTGACTAGACGAATGCCTGAACGCACGAGCATGCGCTCGAATTCGGGAACGTCTTCGAAAAACTGTTGCACCTCGTCCGGTGAAGCGAAGCCCATTACGCGCTCGACGCCAGCACGGTTGTACCAAGAACGGTCGAAGAGGACGATCTCTCCTGCAGCGGGCAAGTGAGGTACGTAGCGCTGGAAATACCACTGGGTCATTTCCCGCTCGGTTGGCTTGGCTAGTGCCGCCACGCGGCAGACGCGTGGGTTCAGACGTTGGGTGATGCGCTTGATGACGCTTCCCTTGCCTGCCGCGTCCCGGCCTTCGAAGATCACCACCACTTTTTCGCCGTGGTGTTCAACCCAGTCCTGCAGCTTGATGAGTTCTGCCTGCAGCTTGATCAGCTCAGTGAAGTATGTGCGACGGTCCAGAGTGTCGGCATGCTGCTTCTTGTAGACCTTGCGCAGTTCGAGTGACAGGACAGATTCCGAGAGTTCGAGTTCGAAGTCTTCGTCAGACTCATCGTCGAGTTCGGCTTTCAACCATTCCAACGCACCCTTGTGGGTTTCCGACATGTCGATCCTCTAATCATTGTCCTCACGAGCCTGCGCCCGCGTTCCCTACTACGAAACTTCAAGAAGCGGGGGCAACCAGATCGACCGTGATCTGATTCCGATTCTGAATGGAAACGATCAAACCGAAGCGTGCTCCATCCTTGACGTATTCATGACGTTCCTCCGTGGTTGTGGCTGACAGGAGGTTCTGCTGATAGCCCTGTGCGGCGAAGCCTCCCGCATAATGGCCGATGACTTCAGGCAGCGCAGCCTGACCTTGATAACGTACCTGAACATGCTGGTCGGTACGCAACCACTGGACCCGGACCAGACCCGGAAAACGAGCGACGGGTCCCGGGTCGGTTCCCGATACGTCGCTGGTTGGCAGAGTGTTCGCGGAAAGCGCCGGTAGCAATGCCCCCAGCGTTTCCTGGGCACCCGGAATGATCTGCTCGACTTGCGCCGTCGCCGACCGCACGGTCTCCTGGGCTCCTGGCATGAATTGCTCGACCTGGGACGAAATCGACCGGACCGTCTCGGGTGCGGCATCCACGCCTTGCTGCGCCATCCCAAAAAGCCAGCCAGCGATGCTGATCGCTGCCCAGGCGAGGAGTCCCATCAACAAGAGCAGGAAGGCGGCAATGAGAATCCAGGTTTTGCGACTGATGGAAGACAGGCCGCTCAAAAGGTTACGAAATAGCGGGTGTGCGAATGCGTTCATTGCTGTGACTCCATCTTGAACAAAGGGTTGAAACAGGCGCCCACCTTAAAGCGTGCCCGGGTTTTGATAAAGACGAATTATGGTTAATAATATTTCGGATAATTCCGATAGGTTGATATGAACCTCAAGCATCTTCATGTGTTCTGGACGGTTTCCCGTCTCGGAGGAGTCAGCCGGGCGGCGGATCAACTCGGTCTCACGCCACAAACCGTCAGTGGTCATCTTCGTCACCTCGAAAAGGAATTGGGGGCCGTTCTGTTTCGTCCGGCCGGTCGCGGTCTGGAACTGACCGAGGCCGGGCACCTTGCCCTGTCTTACACCGATGAAATCCTGAAGCTCGGCGGGGAAATGAAGCAGGCCTTGTCCGCGTCGCTGCAAAGTCCGATGCCGGTGCTGCGTTTGGGGATCACGGATGTCGTTCCCAAGTCGTTTGCCTACCGCTTGCTGGCACCCGTGGGCAAGTTGCCGGATCCGGTGAGACTGGTTTGCCGGGAAGGCAGTCTGGACGTGTTACTGGCCGAGTTGGCCTTGCAGCGAATCGACATGGTCGTGGCAGACCGTCCGATGCCGTCCGGTTTGGCGATTCGGGGTCATAGCCACAAATTGGGCGAGAGTGCGCTGGCTTTTTTCGGGACCGACTCGCTGTGCAATGATCAGGGTGAATTTCCGGGCTGCCTGAATGGCGCGCCGCTGCTCCTTCCCGGATCGCACGCCGCGATTCGTGGTCATATCGATTACTGGTTAAATGACCAGCGTTTGATGCCGCGTTTGATGGGTGAATTCGACGATAGCGCACTGATGAAAGCCTTTGGGCAGGCCGGCGCCGGGTTCTTTCCGGCACCCGCCATCCTTGCTGATGAAATATGCGCGCGCTATGAGGTCCGATGCATCGGCCGGGTCGATGACCTGCATGAAGTATTCTGGGCCATTACCGCCGAACGAAGGATCAGTCACCCCGCGATCATGACGGTGATGGAATCTGCCCGTGTGGCATTGTTTCCCGGGGCGAATCACGCAACAGATCAACTTCCCTGATCAGAAGGCATCATGCAGTCAGACAAACAACGGATTCACAGAGCACTACCATCAATCACCTGGAGCGCGATTCTTCTTGTCTGGAATACGTGCTGATGTTTCGTGACCTCAAACTTGGCGTGGAGTTGAACCATGATCGATGAAGGGTCACCCATTCCGTGGGTCTTGGCAGGCCCGATCCTGCGACAATGCGCGCCGACTCGGCTGGTGTGCTGGCTGGCGGTGCGCGAGCCTGTGCGTTTGCGCATTCGTATCGATCCCGACGAAGAGGCGTCACGCGAACAGGTGCTCGTTCCCGGCGCGCCGGGTTGCCGGATGCTCACCGCCGGAACGCACCTCCACTATCTGCTGATCGATCTGCGCTTCGACACGCCCTTGCCTCAGGATTGCTGGATCGGCTACACGGTGGCACTGCAAAGCCTGACGGCGGTCGATGACGCCTGGTTTGAGCACGCGGACTGGGCGCCCGAGCTGTGTTATCCCGGCAAACAGTCCCCCGGCTTGGTGCTGCCTTCGCGCATTCACAGCCTGCTGCATGGATCATGCCGCAAACCGCATCATGCCGACGGGGATGGCTTGGTTGAGGCCGATCGACTGCTGGAACGTCTGCTCGCGCAGAAGGTGTCGCCAAGAGAAGACGGCGCTTCGCCATCGGAGACGCCAGATGCACCGCCCGCCTGGCCATCGGTGTTGATGATGACCGGCGATCAGGTCTATGCCGACGACGTGGCCGGGCCGATGTTGAACGCGATTCACCAGGTAATCGCCCGACTCGGCCTGCCGGACGAGCCGCTGGCCGGCGGCGAGCTGAGCGGCGCCGACAGCGCGCAGGCCCTTTATCGCCACCCGGCCGGTTTCTACCATCGCGAAACCCTGTTGCCGCGGCATGCGCGCAACTACGCACTGATTGAGGTGTTGTTTGGTGGCGTGGAGAAACCCGTGTTCACCACCGACAGCGCCCACAACCATCTGATCTCGCTTGGCGAGGTGTTGGCGATGTATCTACTGGTGTGGTCGCCGGCCCTGTGGTCGCAGATCGACCTGACGCCGCCTGCCCATCTGGATGCCGATTCGCTGAAGCTCTACAACGCGGAGCGTGACGTGATTGAGGCGTTTGTCGCAGGGTTGCCGGCGGTGCGGCGGCTTTTTGCCCATCTGCCGACTGCGATGATTTTCGACGATCACGACATCACTGACGACTGGAACCTGAGCCGCGAGTGGGAGGAGGTGGCCTACGGTCATCCGTTCTCACGGCGGGTGATTGGCAACGCCGTGTTCGGCTACCTGATCAATCAGGCCTGGGGTAATCAGCCGGACGCTTTCGATGCACAACTGCTGGATCAGGTTCAGGTCAGCCTTGAGACGCCCGGAGCGCAAGCGCATGACGCGCTGATCGAACGGTTGTCGCGCTTCGACCGCTGGCACTACACGTGGCCTACCCAGCCGCCGCTGGTGGTCATGGATTGTCGCACCCACCGTTGGCGATCGGAGTCTGCCGCCCGCAAGCCTTCCGGCCTGCTGGACTGGGAAGCGCTGACCGATCTGCAGCAGACCATAAAGGGATTGCCAGCGGTGTTGCTGGTGTCGCCGGCGCCGATCTTCGGCGTGAAGCTGATCGAGTCGATTCAGCGCGTGTTCTCCTGGTTCGGCCAATCCCTGATGGTCGACGCCGAGAACTGGATGGCCCACCCAGGGGCGGGCAACGCCATCCTCAACATCTTCCGTCACCCGAAAACCCCGCAGCACTTCGTGGTGCTGTCTGGCGATGTTCACTACTCCTTCGTCTATGACGTCGAGCTGCGCGGTCGGGTGCGCGGTCCGGACATCTGGCAGATCACCAGCAGTGGGCTGCGCAACACGTTTCCGCCCCGTCTGCTCGATGTGCTCGACCGCAGCAATCGCTGGCTATACTCGCCGCGTTCGCCGCTCAACTGGCTCACGCGCCGCCGTCACATGCGCGTCATCCCGCGCAAGCCCGACGGCATCGCGCACGGTCGCCGCCTGCTCAACGGCAGCGGTATCGGCCTGGTCGAACTCGACGCGGAGGGCGTGCCGTGGCGTATCCGACAACTTCTCCATGATGGCCGGAACGTCAACTTCTCGCGCCGTGAGGCGGAGTCGCGTTGGGATTGAGCGGTTTGGCGCACTGGCGTCACCCGGAACAGCGGTGAAAAATGGTGTGCCATCCCTTCAAGGATGCGTGACCCCATTGGCCGAAACCGTCACGTCAAATGTGAACTCGCGGAAGTTGATGAAATAGAGTTGGCGTTGATTGACGTCCGCCTCCTATCTCGGATCCCGGCAAGCAGAGACAAGCGCGGCGCGAAGGTGAGGTCGGTGGGTGTCAGGCACTTTGAAGATACGTGCTCGACCCGGTTTTGCAACCATCGACAGGAATCGTTCGGCAGTCCAGTACCAAGGGCGGTAAAGATAATCGTCGAAGAAAATGGTTGTGCCAGGTTGAGCGTAGTAGGCCGTGGCCAAAGCGCACGCCAGCCGGAATCGTCCGTCAATCAAGACCAGATCGGGTTGATGTCCTGCCACCCAGGGGCGTGATGGGTAGCGCAGCCAACGGCGCATGCTTTTTAACTGCAAGGGATAGCCAAGCAGTCCGACACGCCCAATATCGACGTGCATGGGGTGCCAGTCCAGGTTTGGCGAGTCCCTTTGAATGTAACCATCTACTGCGTTGAGAAAACGGATATCGGATTCGACCGAGATCAAGGATTTGACCGCATGAGCGGCAGCGAACCGGGTAGATCCGCCCGCCCCATACTCCAGGAAGCAGCGACTGTCTTGCAATAAACGGCCCAGGGCATGAATGCAGGTCTTGGTCATCCATGGTGTGTCACCAATCAAGGGTTCAGCGCGATAGGTCTTGAAAGTCAGGGTCGTCATAGTCATTTGTCAAAAAGTGAATGATGTTGTGGTGTCACGTCGGGTGACTGCTATTTTGATTCGGGAACTGCGCGGCGCGTAAGGCAGCGAGTTCGGCGCGAATCGCCTGGAGCTCGCTCATCACTGCCTGGTGCTCCTCGACCACCAGCGTTCGCGTTTCTTCTTGCTCAACATGTTCCGTGGCACTCATCGCATCCACCATGATCGCGATGAACAGGTTCAGCACGGCGAAGGTCGTGAGCAGGATGAAGGTGATGAAGAAGATCCACGCGAAGGGATGAGCCTCCATGACCGGGCGGACGATGCCCATCGACCAAGACTCCAGGGTCATGATCTGGAACAGGGTGTATAGCGAGGCGCCAATCGAACCAAACCAGTCAGGAAAATCAGCGGCGAATAATTTCGTCGCCATGACGGATGCGATATAGAACAGCAACAGCAACAGGCTCACCACCGAACCCATGCCCGGGAGGGCGCGCAACAATGCGCTGACGACCTTGCGCATCGATGGCAACACCGAAATCAGTCGCAGTGCGCGCAGGATGCGCAGGGAGCGCAGTACCGCGAGTCCCTCATCGACCGGCGCGACGGTGATCGCCACGATGGTGAAATCGAAGACGTTCCATCCGCTGCGAAAGAAGCTCGCCCGATAGACCACCAACTTCAAAACGATCTCCACGACGAAGATTGCGAGGGCGATCTGATCTAGGGCGAGGAGCAACGACCCGGCATGTGCCATGGCAGTGGGCCAGGTTTCCAGGCCCAGCGTGATGGCGTTGACCACGATCACGGCGATGATGAAGTTCTGGAATGCTCGCGATTCCACAAAATGCTGAAGTTTGATGATCATGATTTCGATCCGATGAGCGCAGGAAATGCCTGCCGGACGCCGCGATAAGGATGGATCACGCTGACATTGGCGATCGCGGGCTCAAGTTTTCGGATCCATAGCCATGAAGTCATTTCACGCTCCAAACAAACAAAAAGGGTCTGATCCCGATGGGCACAGACCCTTGATGCTGTTTGCGAGCACGGACCTTGCCTAGCGGCAAGGTCTCGCTTGCAACGGTAATTTCCGTCGCTTCGGGCACCGGGCGGCGATCTGATGATCGGTCTGCCGTGATGACGATACCCGAACGGATGAAGCTACTCCCCTTGATGCTGGGAAGTCTATGAGATGCTGAAACAAAGTCAAGTGAAGCGAAAATTAATGCTTGAATGAACCCGTCCGTTCTGGAGATACCGGTAGCGCGCGCCAACGAACGGCGACCTGCGGTTGCACAAGTAGCCGACGAAGGTTTACGGCTGAGGCCATATTGTTGGTATCAACAATCAGGTCGGCTTCAATGTGGCCCCGACACTGAGTATGCCTTTGTCACCGGGCAACAAGAAGTCTGGTCCTGACGTTCAGTCGGGAAAGCCAAGTGACGACTGATGGCGGGGTGCTGAAATAGGATTCCCGAAGGCCCATGGCCGCAAACGCTGCATTGCTGCCGGTGGGGCGCAAAACCCGAACGACGGCTGAGGGTTGTTGGCGGTGCTTGGGAGCGGTCATCCAATTTGCTTAGATGCAAGCTTGATCAGGTGACCGCTTCGGCCGATGACTTGACGAACGCGGAGATGCGGCCGACAGCTACCCGAGTGAAGCTGCTAACCAAGTGACCAGTTCGTGGCGACCAAGACCGGCGGCAGTGGCCGCTACGGCCCGTAAACCAACGAAGGGAACGAATGTCGGTCGCGCTCGTGAGGAGACTGCTGCAAACCGGTTACGCGGTGACGTCCGACCTCAGGTCACCTGGAACGTCTATGCCTCGTCGCTGCGATCAACCATGTCCAGCTTGAATTGCCAGCCCTCGAACGCCATCAACATGCGGCCGAACTCATCCCAGGAGATTTCCCGGCCATCAATCACGAGGAGCGGCGTGTGCTGCACGACGGAATCGTCCCAATCGATCCGGCCTAGCCCGCATTTCTCACACGTAGTAGGTGCATCGCGGTCCGAAACATGAGAAAGTTGTTTTACGAGAACGACTTAACTCACATTTGGAGAGGCCCGCGATGCAGACACAGTGTACCGCAGAGATCAGGGACGGGGGGCGTGTTGGCGCGCGCAAAGTGGCGGTTGATTTTGGCGGTGGGCACATCAGTTCGGATGCCGGTGCGCTGTTGCTGCGCGACGTTGACCGCACCCTCAGACTGACCGAACGGGTGGCCAACTGCTTTGAGGATGGGCGCAATCGCGAACTGATCGAGCACTCGGTCCAGACCCTGGTGATGCAGCGCATTGTGGCGATTGCGCTGGGCTACGAGGACCTGAACGATCACGATCAGCTGCGCCGCGATCCGGTGCTGGCGACCTTGGTGGGCAAGCTCACGGCACGACGTAAGAACTGCGAGCCGCTGGCCGGCAAGTCGACCTTGAATCGGCTTGAACACGCCCCTGACACCAAGGATGGTTCGCGCTACCACAAGATCGCGCATGACCCGGTGGCCTTCGAGTCGCTCTTCGTCGATTGTTTCATCGAGGCGCACGAGCACGCCCCGGGCGAGATCATTCTGGACCTGGACGCAACGGATGATCCCCTGCATGGCAAGCAGGAAGGCCGCTTCTTTCATGGCTACTATGGGAGCTACTGCTACCTTCCGCTGTATATTTTCTGCGGCCGGCACCTGCTCGCGGCCAAGCTGCGCCCGGCCAATATGGATGCGTCGGCCGGCAGTGTCGAAGAGATTGAGCGCATCGTCACCCACCTCCGCCGCCACTGGCCCGAAGTGCGCATCGTATTGCGTGCTGACTCAGGTTTCGCGCGCGATGCGCTGATGAGTTGGTGCGAGGCGCACCAGGTCGATTTCATCTTGGGCCTGGCCAAGAACGACCGGCTCAAGGCCGAGATTGAAGGCGATATGAGTGAGGCGAAAGCCGAATGTGAGCGCACCGGGGAAGCTGCGCGGCGATTTCGCGACTTCACGTACCGCACGCTCAAGAGTTGGTCGTGTCTGCGGCGTGTCGTTGGCAAGGCCGAGCAGTTGCCGGGCAAGGCCAATCCGCGCTTCGTCGTGACCAGTCTGAGCGCCCAACGCTGGCCTGCGCGGGCGCTCTACGAGCCGTTGTACTGCGCCCGTGGCGAGATGGAGAACCGCATCAAGGAGTGCCAGTTGCACCTGTTCGCCGACCGGACCTCGACGGCCACGATGCGGGCGAACCAGTTGCGGCTGTGGTTCGCCTCCTTCGCCTACGTGATGCTCGAGGCGCTGCGCCGCATCGGACTCGCAGGCACCGAACTGGCTGATGCTACTTGCGAGAGCCTGCGTTTGAAACTGCTCAAGATCGGCGCGCTGGTAAAGATCAGCGTACGCCGTATCCATATCAGTATGGCCAGCAGCCACCCGTTTCAAACCGCTTGGCGATTGGCCCAGGCCAGACTCGCTCCGGGCTGATCCCCCGCGACGTTCAGACTGACCTCAGGATCGCGACCAACCGCCCGCGAGGCCGATCTGTGTCTGCAACTGCGCAAAAAAAACCGTCACGCACGTATGGCGACCATCAACCCGGAAAATAGGGCATCAATTCGGCTGCACGACTCATCGTGGCCGTGACCTCAAGTTCTGATCGATCACGCCGGCAAGAAAAAGCCCTGGATCCGAACCCGATTGGGCGGCTGTGAGAAATGCGGGCTAGTACCGTCTGCGCGGCAATCTCGAATTCAGGTCCTTCGCCGGTAAGGTGCTTTACCGAGAGCATACGACGGAGTTTCTCTACCAGTCGTCCGAGTAGCCCGAGCAGATCGTCCTCGCGATCGCCGACCAACTCGCACTGATAACCTGACGGGTGTCCATCGCGTAGTTCAAACGCATCCAGCGCCACAATGTTTCCCAGAAGACGCGTGCGGAAATGGAACTGGTGTGTTTCACCGGCGCAATCCACGAGCCCGATCGGCTCGAATCGGAAGTCCTCGAAACCTTCCAGGCCGTTCAGCCGGGCGACCTCGGCATTGAAGCATCGACTGCAAAGCTGCCGGTGGCCGCGGTCCATGCTGCCATAGGTGATGATGTCGTGGCTGGGGGTGCGTTCGCCGCAGCCCTCACACCGGATCGTCTGTACGTCCATCACCTGGCCTGCCCTCGGCGGGTTTTCCCTTTCGACCCCGGAAGGGCCACGAATGCAATGCAGTTCACCACATCCCAGATCGCCAGCATGACGTATTTGTCCGATTCTTCAGGCGCGATGCTTGCCAGCCACTTCGAGGTTTCTCCTGTCACGTAGGCGAGTAAATTCTTCTCTGGGTGCTCTGCAATGTACTGGTCCATCGAGCGCTTTCGCAGATGTTCGTCGAGGTCATCGGCGAATCGACTGATGGCGATGAAACGCTTGGACTGTCGCTCCAGGTCGTCTTCAGTGATGACCGGCCAGGTCAGCCCCGACGCCTTCATCGCCAGAAAGCAGACAAACAGGATCTCAACTGCGAAATCCACCTTTGGCAGCGCAACGCCAAGCCGCGGCAAGACGAGAACGGCGCCGAGCAGGTTCGGTTGCGTGCGGAACACCTCATCGGCGAGTTGCTCTTTCTGTGACCGGTCCATTGCCTGTGCAGCGATGATCGCGCGCACCATGGCGTCGTGCGGGACTCGGCTCATTCGGGCGAATCCGCTTGTTCCGCGGGGACAAAGGGGATCAAGCCTTTCTCATAAGCGAGGTGCTGCAGTTCAAGCGGGGCGGTGCGAATGTCCATCATCAGACCATTCACCTCAAGGATCCACACCATCGGATTGTCCTTGAGTCGGCTGGGCAAGGTCCATTCTTGTGAAAACGGCCCCATTTTCAATACATCCCGAATCATCTTGGACTTGTTCTGGCCGGTGCTCTCGGCAATGCCGAAGAACGTGTAGATGAGCTTCGGCTTACAGTGCGGATCCTGTGATGGGTCATCAAGGAAATTCACCCTGCCGACCGCATGCACGGCCGCCGCCGCCCAGACGCTGTCCTTGCCGCTCGATAGCGGTGAGGGGCGTTTGCGGGCAAGTGCGCCAACAACGCGGTGGATCATCCGGCGATATTCCTCGTTGAGGTGCTGCGCGCAGAACGCGTCGGTCAGGGTGGTGATGGCAGCAAATTTCTCTGCCATCGTCTTGGGGATTCGCTCGGACGTGGTCATGGGCGCGGCAAGAAGGGAAGACGCAACATTGTCACAGATTGGCCGGCCGACACCAACGGGGTGGATAGGCGATCAGCTTCTGGCACCCATCGGGCCGGCGCCCGCCGCGCTCGGCCAGCAAGTACACGCGCTGGTCCTTGACCAGGATGACGCGACACTGGTTGGCCACCGTTTCGCTGAGCACGGACCGCAGGTCGGTCCCATTGAATCGAATAGACATGGATGTGATCTCCGGGAAAAGGAATAAAGGGCTTCCCGCCGCGAGGACGGGAAGCCGCGCTGGGGTCAGTGCCGGGCAGGCGAGCGGCCGGAACGGCTCTGCACGTGGATGCGTCGCCAGCTTCCGTCGTCGATCAGCCGTTCCAGCGTTTCGCCGAGGGCGTCGAAGAACACCTTGTCGACCCGTTCGACCAGCCCACCGTCGCGGCGCAGCTCCACCACGTACAGGTCGGCTGCGCGGTCATACAGCACGGTGACCTGGCCCTGGAACTTCGTCGTGGAAACGTTGAAACCGATCGACGGCGGCGTGCGGATGATGTCGTCGGGGGCGGGATCGACCCAGGTGAAGTCCCGGGCACCGGCGTCCACGAGCATGTGGGTGATGCGCCGAAAGCCGTCGGGTGCGGCTAACTGCTCCATCTGCTGGATCAGGTCCTGCAGCTCGGGGCAACGGGGCTCCGGAACCGGCAGTTTCGCAGGGGCAAAGCCGAGCACGAATGTCTGCACCGTGTAGGGTTGGCCGTCGGCGGTCAGCTCGGCCCGTTCCTCGGGCGTGTCCGCACGTTGTCCATCGAAGCGGCGCCTGGCATAGGGCTCGACCTGCACCTTGGTTCCCTCGTCGGGCACCTCGGTCACGAGCGCCCGGTCGAGCACCGCGAACGCAGCCCGGCCCGTCTTGACGACGATGACCTCGTCGTTCCTGGCGATGACCTTACCCTCGAAGGGCTTGGGATCGATGTGAAAGCCCAGCGTCGACACCTTGGGCTGGCCGTCGAAGATGTTGAACTTGAAGCTGCGGATGTTGGAAGGCACATGACCGCGGACCAGCATCGGCATTTGCGCGCGGATGGATTGGGTATCCATGGGAGACTCCTTGTGGCAACCAAGGGACTCCCGCCCGCAAGGGAGGCATGTCCCTTGAGGGTTGAGGTGGATGGACGCGGCATGCGCCCGGAGAATGAAGCGACCAGCACGGCGAACCGCACCGCAGTCTCGAAGGTCTCGACTGCCTCGGCATGCTGCCGGCAACGCCAGCGAACATGCGGGCAGCGTGTGGCAAGCGCTTGGGCCAGTCGCGGGGGAATCGGAAACACACCGCCACCATGTTCCAGAAAGGGAACGAGCCCCGCTTGGGGGCTCTAAGGGGGCTGCTCGTCGTCGTACAGAGGCAGTCCGTCCAGCACCGGTGCATCGACATCGAACACCAGCATGCGCACGTCGGCGGCCGCTGCCAGGTGCAGCGCCTCGACCAGGGACTCTGGCATGGCCTTCCTCCGGTGCGCTTGCCGCAACTGCTCGGCGGTGACGCCTTCGACGAGTTGCAGGTTCGCATCCGTCCAGGGCGTGGCGATCAACTTCACGCCGATCGCCGGGCTGTATGGGATGCGAAAGGCAACGAACAGAAAGTCGCTCGGCGTGGCGATATCCGCCAGTTCGGCGAGAAAGCGGCCGGCCTGGGCGCTGAGGTGTGCGCTGCTGATCTCCCAGCACCGGCTGTAGAAGCCGGTCTCGAAGCTCAGTCGCCGCACCACCTCCCGTGCGGCTTCCTCCGAGTAGGCGTCGCCGACGTGCGCGGGCCGGCCGAGGTCATCGCCGTTCACGGCGTAGACCACGGTGCGGACCACGCCCTCGGTCTGGCACTGGGCCTCCAGGTCTGCGGCAACGTCCTGGCCTTCGGTGACCAAGGCGAAGTCGTTGTTGAAGAGGCAGGGGAAGAGCGCGACCTGGTCGTCTGGCAGATGCGCCTGGCTGGGATGCAGCGGGCGCCAGATCGGCGGGCAGTCGTCCTCGTAGGTGATGCACAAGGTTCGGTCGATGCTCAGGTTCTGATAGCCGCGGAGGAAGGGATTTGAGTTTGGGGACATGGGATTTCTCCGTCATTGGATGGACGGGGCCAGTCCCCTGCCGGGGATGGAACCCCGGTGGGTAGATGAGAGAACTTGAAGCCAAGAGGGACATGGCCCGGAATAGAGGCGCATGTCCCTCACAGGTGAGGAGAAGCGGGTAGAGAACAAGCGATCAGGATCACCAGCCGCTGTAGTTCAGCACCAGATCGGCGATGACCTTGCGGCGCTCCAGATCGAGACCGCCCAGATCGGAAAGCCCCTCGAAGCCGCAACGCCTGAGCATCGCGCCGCCCTCGCGGGCGTTGTAGAAGCTCACCATGGCGGACAGGAACATGCGCTGGCCGCCGCTGAGGACATTCAGGGCGTCGTTGAGCAACGGCACCCTGGGCCGCAGATCCCACTTGTTGGTCGCACCCTGCAGGCCTTCGGGCGTGCCGTCGCCGAACCATTCGGGGCCGGCGATTTCGGCACCGCGCTTCCATGCCTTGAAGAACCCTTCGGGAGCCTGGGAGAAATGCAGTTCTTCCAGTGCGATCAAGTCGAGCACGTCTTGGGGCAAAGACTGGGTCATGAGAAGTCTCCTGGCGAGAAAGGGGTTCAGGGGTGTCGATGCAAATGCAAGGGACATAGGGCTCTCCTGATTGAAGGACCGGGAGCCCCACACCCAAGCGGGAGCGGATATCTCCGGAAGGGTTGAACACGAACGGCATCGGCGTCATGAAGACGCTCGTCCGCGGTGGGCGATGCGAAGCGGACTGGGTCGATCCGCGCGGCGAACCGCGTTGCAGCCTTGAGGACCGAAGCTGCCAGGGCATGGTGCCGACGACGGTCAGCAGCGCATGGCCGCAGGATGGATCCGGCAGATCAGTGGCGTCTTCGAGGAATGCGCATTGCACACGGGCCGCTTTGAGGCTGCGCGACACCGATCAGGATCAAACAAAGACCAACAGGCCGAAGGCCCTTGAGCCTTCAGCCGGGGAAGAGATAACCACCCGTGGGCTGTGGCAGTCCCGGCCGTCGTCAAAGCCGCTGGCTGCATCAGCAATCGCACCCGGCCCGTGTCGTGGTTGGGGCCGGCAACCTCTGGCACACATCCGCGCACAAAGGGAGCCCGTTGTTCCGCCGGCGGGCACCGGCACCGAATACCGTCGACCCGAGGGGTCTCCCGACGACTCGCACGACGGTGCAAGCCACCGGGAGACCCCTCGCGATGGACGCAAAGGACACCGATCAGCGGAATGGCGACAAGTGCGATTCTTGGAAGGAAACGACCTTCTCGTCCCGCTGGCCGTGACCGGCCAGGCGGGACGCGCACACCGTTGCAGAAGGAGACGCGCGCTGGGGATTCCCGCAGTTGAGCGGGATGGATGCCGTGCCGTGATGGCGCGGCAGCAGGGCTCGAGGACGTCAGGACGCCCGGGGTTGAGCGCGTCGCTTGCGCAGTGTCGCACGCTTGCTCGTTGAGGATTCGACAGGCTGCGTGCCCTTGCAGTCGGGATAGCGACTGCACGACCAGAAGGCGCCGCTCTTTCCCGTGCGCTGGCGCATCGGTGCGCCGCACTGCTGGCAGGCCTGCGAGGGCGGCAGCTTGATGGAGAGCGCCGCACCGCGGTACTGCTGCACGAGCTGGGCAACCCAGGCCGACTGCTTCGCGACGAAGGCGTCCAGCGTCATCCGGCCGGCCTCGATCATGTCCAGCGCCTGTTCCCATATGGCGGTCGTGCCGGGATCGGCGATGGCGGCAGGCACCGCGTCGATGAGCGTGAAGGCCGCCTCGGAGGCGCCCACTGTGCGCCCCTTCTTCAACAGGTAGCCGCGATCGAGCAGGCCCTTGATGATGCTGGCGCGCGTCGCCTCGGTGCCGATGCCCGTCGTGTCCTTGAGCTTCTGCTTCAGCCGCGGGTCGGTGACGAGCCGGGCGACGCCCTTCATCGCCTTCACCAACTCGCCCTGCGTGTAGGGTTTGGGGGGCAGGGTCTTCAGCGCCTTCAGATCGACATTGCCGACCAGGCAGGACAAGCCGGCTCGCAGCGCCGGCAGAACCTGGCTGCGCTGGGCGTCATCGCCATCAGCGTCGCTCTCCTCCGGCGCTGCCAGCACCTGGCGCCAGCCCGGGACGATGACCTGCTTGCCGACAGCCTGCAGCTCCTGGTCGCCGCACGACAGCAGTGCCGTGCTGCGGTCGAACTCGTGATGTGGCAGGAACTGCGCCAGATAGTGCGCGCGGATCAGTCGGTAGACAGCCAGCTCCTTGTCATTCATGGCAGACAGGCTGGCCGGTTCCAGCGTCGGGATGATGCCGTGGTGGGCTGTGATCTTGCCGTCGTTCCAGGCGCGCGAGCGCTGACTGCGATCCAGGCGATCGATCAAGGGGCGCAGGCGGGGATCGGTCTTGACCAAACTGTCGAGGACGGTCGGCACCTCGGCCAGCATGCTCTCGGGCAGATAGCCCGAGTCGGAGCGGGGATAGGTTGTCGCCTTGTGCGTCTCGTACAGGGCCTGGGCGATGTCCAGCGTTTCCTGCACTTCCAGGCCCAACTGCCTGGAACACACCTCCTGCAGCGTACCCAGGTCGAACGGCAGCGGCGGACCTTCGCGCACCCGTTCCGTCTCAACCGACACCACCTTTGCGCTGCCCGCGGCGCGCATGCGCTCGGCGGCCTGCTGCGCCACCGGCTGCTGAAGGCAACGGCCCACCTCATCGGTACACGCTTGCGGTGGCATCCAGCTCGCCGTGAAGAACTGCCCCGCCTGGGACAGTACCACCTCGACGGCCCAGAACGGTACGGCGACAAAATGCGCGATCTCGCGGTCGCGATCCACCACCGGCTTCAGCGTCGGCGTCTGCACCCGGCCCACCGACAACACGCCGGTGTAGCCCGCCTGTCGTCCCAACAGCGTGAACAGCCGGCTCAGATTCATGCCGATCAGCCAGTCGGCACGCGAGCGGGCCAGTGCCGAGTGGTAGAGCGGCAGCGTCTCGGCCGACGGCTTCAGCGCGCCCAGCGCCTTGCGGATCGACGCATCGTTCAGCGCCGACAGCCACAGGCGCTGGATCGGGCCGCGGTAGCCGCACAGGTCGATGATCTCGCGGGCGATCATCTCGCCTTCGCGGTCGGCATCGGTGGCGATCACCAGCTCGCTGGCCTGGCCGACGAGCTGCTTGACGATCTTGAACTGCGCGGCGGTCGCGGCCTTGGGCACGACGCGCCAGCGCTCGGGGATGATGGGCAGTTGCTCAATGGACCAGCGCTTGTACTGCTCGTCGTAGCCCTCGGGCGGAACCGCTTCGACCAGATGACCGATGCACCAGGTCACGACGATACCCGCGCCGCTGTAGCAGCCGGAACCACGCTGGCCGGCACCCAGCACGCGGGCGATGTCCTTGCCCTGGGACGGCTTCTCGCACAGGAAAAGGCGCATGAAGCCTCCTTGGAAATGTGCGGTTCATCGGATGGGCGTCAGCTTGGCGGGGCCAGGAGATGCCGGCAGCAAGGAAGCCGATTGGTGCAGACACCGCTTTGTGATCGGCAGGCGGTCCGTTGCCGCAGCGGTGCGCATGGACCGCAGGAGCCGGCACAGCAAGAGCGTCGTTTCGGGAAGGCGGCTGGAACGCTGTGGACGACCTTGGAGCTATCCCCTGGGGATAGCTCGCTGGTGCATCGCGGGCGTATGACGGTTGCTACAGCCGCCCTCGGGGGAGCGGCGATCGGCGAATTACTGTCCGCCGGCCGGCTTGGCGCTGAGCGCCACCGACTCGATGCGGTACGGCAGGATGCCCACGCGCCGGGCCTCGACCTTGAACGTGACGCGCTCGTTCTCGTCGGCGTCCTCCCATTCGTCGCGCACGGTGCGGCCCTCGACCAGCACCCGCATACCTTTCTGGTACAG
>ERZ869909.1715-NODE-1715-length-16921-cov-103.786393_pt1 | contig 16921 bp, 18 predicted proteins | sample MGYA00520892_ERZ869909 | MGnify/ENA primary metagenome ERZ869909 (study PRJEB32215, sample SAMEA104723947) | bioreactor metagenome | biome: bioreactor; feature: anaerobic bioreactor; material: water | place: China | collected 2015-03-12 ...
ATCATGGTCGAGCAGATGCTCATCGGCATTGCCATGGGCCTGGTGATGCACGTCACCTTCGCCGTGGTGCAGGCCACGGGGGAGTTCATCGGGCTGCAGATGGGCCTGGCGTTTGCCACCTTCTTCGATCCGAGCAGCGGCACCAACATGGTGGTGCTCTCTCGCTACCTCTATATGATCACGCTGCTGATGTTCCTGGCCTTCAATGGCCACCTGATCGTGCTGGAGATCCTGGCGACGAGCTTCGTGACCCTGCCCATCGGCCTGGGCGGCTTCAACGCCGGCGCCTTCGAGATGCTGGCCCGCTACGGGGGCACCATCTTCATGTCGGGCATGCTGCTGGCCCTGCCGCTGGTGGGGTCGCTTCTGATCATCAACCTGTCACTGGGCATCCTCAACCGCTCCGCACCCCAGCTGACGGTCTTCAACATCGGCTTTCCCACCTCCCTGACCGTGGGCCTGGCGCTGATGATGGTGCTGATGACCGATATCGGGCGCTTTCTGCAGGGGCTGTTCTCTTCGGCACTTATGTTCATGCAGGAGCTGCTGGAGGCACTGGCCCCCCTTCCCGCCCCGGCATAAAAAAGCCCTGGCGGTGGTGCGCCAGGGCAAGGGACACCGGGTGCCGAGAGTGGCAGCACCCGGATCAGGGACGGTGGAAAGGGAAGGTCAGGCGTCGGCGAGGGCAGCAATCAGCGCAGGATCAGCGCAAATAGTCGAACAGCGACAGGCCCTGAACGTCGACATAGGCGCGCTGGGCGGCCTGGAGCCCCACCTGGCGCAGGCTGTACTCGGTGATCGCCTCGGCGTAGTCGAGATCTACCAGCTGAGAGAGCGTCTGCTGATAGCTGAGCATGCGGTTGCCGGCCACGGTATCGATGGCGTCCAGCTCGTTGAGCCGCGCTCCCATGGAGGCGCGCACGGTCAGCACATTGTCGAAGCTGGCATCGACCTTCCGCATGGATTCCCTGAGGCTCTCATGATCGACCTGCTGGCCTTCGGCTTCCAGGGCCTCGATGGCTGTCTGCAGGGTGTCGAAGATATCACCGAAAATCTTGTCACCCGTGTCCGATACCGGCATCTCGCGAAAGCCGTCGACGCGCTGTACGCGGACATTGCTGTCACCCTGATAGGTAATCGTGTCGCTGCCGTTCGGGCGCTCGAACGGCGGCGCGCTATCCTTGAAACCGCCAAACAGATAGCGGCCGTTGCCGTCGGTGGTATTGGCCTGGCCCAGCAGGCCTTCACGCAGGCCGCGCAGCTCGGCGGCCACCGACTGGCGATCCACCGGGCTGAGCGTATCGCTGGAAGCCTGAACCAGCAGCGTCTTGGCTCGCACCAGGCTGTCGCTGACGCTGTTGAGGACGCTCTCCCCCTGACTCAGGCTGTTGCGAACGCTGACGCGCGCGCTGGCAAACTGCTCCACCGAAGAGATGGACTGCCCCACCGAAACGGCCCGGGAAGCGGCCAGGGGATCATCCGAGGGGTTGACCACGCGGCGGCCCGAGGCAATCTGCTGGCCGACCTTCAGAAACTCGCCCTGCTGGCGATTGAGCGAGTTGAGACTCTGCTCGAACATGGTCACGGTGCTGATACGCATGGCTTATTCTCTCCAGAGTCAGTTACGCAGCCCAAGCAGGGTGTCGAAGATGGTCGAGGCCGTATCGATCACCCGAGCGTTGGCCGCGTAGAACTGCTGGAAGCGCAGCAGGTTGGCCGCTTCTTCATCCAGGCTGACCCCGGACTCCGACTGCTGCACCGCTCGCAGCTGGTCGGTGATGCCCTGGCGCGCCTCGAGATTGGCCTGCACGACCGAGGTGCGATTGCCGACCTCGTTGACAATGCCCGAATAGGCCTGAGTCAGACTGGCGTTGCCGCCCACGATCGGTTCATCCTGGAGACGCTGCATCTTCAGGGCGATACGGTTATCACCGCTGCCGCCGCCGGGCTCACCGGTCACGATCTTGCCCAGGTCGCTGATCAGGTTCTCAAATCCCCTGGCAGCGCGGCGCACGGGCTGCACCTCGAAGCGGTCACCGCTGCCCGGCACCTCGCTGAAGCTCATGGTGACGCCGCCGAAGCTGAGGGTATTGTCGCCATCCAGCTGGCCCGCGCTGCGCTGCCCCGTCGTCTTGTTGGTGATCTCCACGGAGCCGCCGGCATTGAACCTCAGGGTGTAGTCGGCGGCCAGCAGCTGATCGATGTTGTCCACATCGATCTTGGCCGTCGCCGTGCTGGACGACTGGTTGCCGGGGTAGGCATTGACCTGCGGCGACCCCATGGCAAAGAACGGCTCGCCGGGGTCACCGTTGAGGTCCTCCCCTTGGCCCTGCAGCCGGTTGACAGCCACCCCGAGGGATACGGTCAGCTGCCCCAGCTGGTTCTGCACCCTGTCCAGGGCTTCGCTGCGAAACGTCATCAGCCCGCCCACCGTGCCGCCACGGATGGCGTTCTCCGACAGCGGCTGCACCTTGCCACCGGGGCCGCCATAGCCAATCACTTCACGCTGGGGGTCGTTGGGCGCCCTAATGACCTCGAGCGCATAGGCTTTCTGACCGTTTACCAGCGGCTGGCCGTCCGGCAATGTCACGCTGTAGCTGCGGCCATCCTGCACGTTCAGGCGCACGTCCATATGCTCGCTCAGCTTGGCCACCAGGTGATCGCGCTGGTTGAGCAGGCCATTGGGCACCTCGCCGGTACGCCCCCGCACCAGGGCAATCTCTCGGTTGAGGTCGGCGACCTGCCCGGTCAGGGTGTTGATCTGGGAGACCTCATCGCGCAGCTGGCTGTTGACGCCCTGCTGCATGTCGGACAGGTAGCCATCGAAAGAGCGGAACTGAGAGGTCAGCATGTCTGCCGCCCCCAGCAGCCCCTGGCGGGTTGCCGGATCGGAAGGCGCACCGGTGAGATCCTGCACCGCAGCGAAGAAGTTCTGCATCAGCGGCGCCAGGCCAGCGTCACCGTCGGCCAGCAGGTTGTCGATCTGGCTGATCTGCTTCTCGTAGGAGGCCAGCGCACTGGACTGGCTGGTGGCCGCATTGAGCTGATCGGACACGAAACGGTCGAATTGGCGCTGTGTCTCGTTGACCTGCACCCCGCCCTGGCCTGCCGCCTCACCAATGATGGTCACTTCGCGGTTATAGCCGGGCGTATAGACGTTGCTGATGTTCTTGCTGGTCGTCGTCAGGGCGCTCTGGGCCACGTTAAGGCCGCTGATGCCGATATTGAAGATGCTCATGGTGTCGTGTCCTTGAACCTATATTCTCACTATCGGCAGCGGCGCCGAACTCTTGAGTCAAACCTGCCCCGCATTCTGGACGGCGGCGAGAAAACCGCCCGACCACCTCGATCAATAGCGCAGGAACACCAAATCATCCGTCCGGCCCGCTTGGGCCAGCGTGCTACCGGCGCTCTCCAGGGTTCTCATCACGGCGATCAGCTTGTCGGCATAGGCCGGGTCGGTGGCATAGCCCCCCGACTGCAGGGCGCGCGCCGCCTGTTCAGGGGTCGCGGCCGCCACCACGCCGGCATAGCGGGGATTGTCGCCGATCAGGCGGGCATAGTCGGCAAACGACTCTTCGAAGGAGCCGTAAGCCCGGAAGGTATCGGTGACCCGGGTGCGCTGGCCGTTCAGGTACTCGTGGGTCACCACCTCGGTGGTGGGCCCCTGCCAGCGGCTGCCCGCCTTGATACCGAAGAGATTATAGCTGTTGCCTCCGTCAGAGGCGGCGATCTCGTGGCGCCCCCAGCCGGTCTCCAGGGCCGCCTGGGCCAGGATCAGCTCGGCGGGCACCCCGGTGCGACGGCTGGCCGCCTCGGCCGGGGCGGCCAGCTTGTTCAGGAAGGCCTGAACGTGATCCGGGGCGCTGCCGGTGCGCTCCCCGGCGGCAGGGGGTACCACGGGGGCTGCCGAGGCGGCCTCTCCTGCCGCCGGGGACGACGCCGGCTCGCGCTTCTCGACGGCGGAGCGCACGGCCTCGAGGCGCGCCATGAAGTCCGCCGACTCTGTCTGCAGGGCCTCCAGGAAGTGGCCGGGCGCCGGCGCTGCCGCCACGCTCTCCTCCCTGCGGTGGGGCGCTGCGGCAGGCTCGGCTGGCGCTCGCTCGGGCTCGCTCTCGATCAGCGCATCCCTGAGCGGGCGCGGCGTTCCCCTCGGAATGCCGGCAATCAGTGCATCCACGTCGCTGCCCCGCTGCGATGCCGAGGGCACGGCACCGCTGCGCTCCAGCTGGGCGACCAGCTTGTCGGCAAGGCCGATTCCCCGCGACGCCATCACCTGAGACCACTGCTGGTCCAGCATCGACTGGTACATCTCGGTGGCCTGGCTATCCATCAGGCCGCTCTGCGGGATGGTGTCGCGCATGCTCTTGAGCATCATCTGGATAAACAGCGCCTCGAACTGTTCGGCGGCACCGCGCAGGTTCTCCTCGGGGTTGTGCCGGGCGCTGTACTTGAGACGGTTGAGCCCCTGCACATCCAGGGCAAACTGCCCGCTCGCATCTGACAGGCTCATCAGAGAATCTCCAGGTCGGCGCGCAGCGAACCGGCAGCCTTGAGCGCTTCCAGAATCGCCATCAGATCCTGGGGCGTGGCCCCCAGCGCATTGAGGGCGTTGACGACATCGACCAGATCGGCACCCTCCACCATCTGCAGATAGGCATCCTGCTGCTCGATCGCGATCTCGGTGTCGGGGATGACCACCGTCTCACCGGGACTGAAGGGAGGCGGCTGGCTCACCCCGAAGCGGGTGTCGATCACGATCGAGAGATTGCCGTGGGCCACGGCTGCTCGGCGCAGGGTCACCCCGCTGTTCATCACCACCGAGCCGGTACGGGAGTTGAGCACCACCTTCGCCGGCGCCTCGGTGGGCGTGACCCTGATGTTCTCCACCTGGGCCATGAAGTTGACCCTTGAGTTGTCGTTGGCCGGGCCGTCCAGGGCGATCACCCGGCCGTTGCGGGCCGCGGCTACCGGGCGCCCGAACTCCTGATTGATGGCGTTGACCACGCGCTGGGCGGTGCCGAAGTCGGCCTGATGGAGTTCAAGCTCGAGCAGTCCGCCGTTGGCGCCGAGATCCAGCGGAACTTCGCGCTCCACCATGGCGCCACCCGCGATGCGCCCACCGGCCTGCTGATTGACCTGCACCGAACTGCCGCCGGCCTCGGCGCCGGCCCCTACTACCAGCACATTGCCCTGGGCGATGGCGTAGGTTTCGCCATCGGCACCTTTCAGCGGCGTCATCAGCAGCGTGCCGCCGCGCAGGCTGCGGGCATTGCCGACCGAGGAGACATTGATATCAAGACGCTGGCCAGGCCGAGAAAAGGGCGGCAGGTCCGCGGTGATCATGACGGCCGCCACGTTGCGCAGCTGCATGTTGGTACCAGGCGGCACGCTGATGCCCAGTTCGGAGAGCATGTTGGTCAGGCTCTGGCCGGTGAAGGGGGCCTGCATGGTCTGGTCACCGGTGCCGTCGAGCCCGACGACCAGGCCGTAGCCCACCAGGACGTTGTCGCGCACGCCGGCGAAGTTGGCCAGCTCGCGGATGCGCTCCGCCTGGGCGGGCAGGGCAAGCATCATCAGAACCGCCAGCAGCATGAGGCGGACAAGCGGATGAAAGGCGCGGCTCGGCTTGGCAGTCATTGGCACTCTCTCAGAACGGCGAGATATTGAGGAAGAAGCGCTGCAGCCAGCCCATATGCTGTGCCTCGCTGATATAGCCATTGCCCACGTACTCGATGCGCGCATCGGCCACCGCGGTGGAAGGCACGGTGTTCTGACCGGTAATGGTGCGCGGGTTGATCACCCCCGAGAAGCGAATGAACTCGACCCCCTGGTTGATGCCGATCTGTTTCTCGCCGCGCACCCGCAGATTGCCATTGTGCATCACCTCCAGCACCGAGACGGTGATGGTGCCGGTCATACTGTTGCTGGCCTGGGAGCCGCCGCCTCCGGCGAAGTCGCTGTTGCCGGACAGGCTGCCAGACAGGTCGATGCCCTGGTTGGCCAGGCGCTCCAGCACATCGGGCAGCATCGAGAGATCGAACTCTGCCGAACCGCTGCGGTTCATGTTGGATTGGGAGTTCTTGCTGGCGCTGACCTGCTCGTCCAGCACGATGGTGAGGATATCCCCCACCATACGCGGACGGCGATCCTCGAACAGCGGGCGGGAGCCGCGATGAGCCTGATAGATGGAGCCATTAGCCATGGGGGGCGGGGGCTCGGCGATACTGATCTGTTCCTGTTCGCCCACCACCGAGGCGCGCGGCACCTGGGCACAGCCCGCCATGGCCAGCAGCCACAGCGCCAGCCCCACCATTCCCGTTTGACGCAGCATGCTGAACGCCATCTCTTCTCCTCCCAGCCTGCGGTGTTACCGCTGGACCGTTACAGCTGGGCCAGACGCGCCAGCATCTCGTCACTGGTCTGAATCGCCCGACTGTTGACCTCATAGGCCCGCTGGGTCTGAATCATGCTGACCATCTCCTCCACCACGTTGACGTTGGAGGCTTCCACAAAGCCCTGGAAGAGGCGGCCCGCACCGTTCATGCCCGGCGTGGTTTCATTGGCCGGCCCGGAAGAGGTCGTCTCCAGATAGAGGTTGCCGCCCACGCTCTCGAGCCCGGTGGGGTTGATGAAGGTGGCCAGGTTGACCTGCCCCACCTGCAGGGACTGGGTCACGCCCGGCTGAGTCACCGAGACCACGCCATCCTCACCGATGGTGACCGACAGGGCGTTATCGGGAATGATGATGCCGGGCTCCAGCGGATAGCCGTTGGCGGTCACCATCTGGCCATTTTCGTTGAGCTGAAAGCTGCCATCCCGGGTATAGGCGGTGCTGCCGTCAGGCATCATCACCTGAAAGAACCCCAGACCACTGATGGCCAGATCTCGGGAGTTCTCGGTGCGCTCCAGATTGCCCTGGGTGTGCAGACGCTCGGTGGCCACCGGGCGCACCCCGGTCCCCACCTGCATGCCGGAGGGCAGCCGGTCCTGGACGTTGTTCTGAGCCCCCGGCTGGCGCAGGTTCTGGTAAAGCAGGTCCTCGAACACCGCCCGGCTGCGCTTGAAGCCGTTGGTGCTGACGTTGGCCAGGTTGTTGGAAATCACATCCAGCTTGACCTGCTGGGATTCCAGGCCGGTCTTGGCGGTCCACAGTGACTTGATCATGATTGGTTTCCTTGAGCCTTCCGCTCTGTAGAGAGCCATCAGCCCTGTGTAAAGAGCCCTCAGCCCTGCAAGGAGAGCAGGCCATTGGCGCGCTGGGCGTTTTCGTCGGCGGTGCTGATCACCTTCATCTGCATGTCGTAGCGGCGGGCCACGTCGATCATCGACACCATGGCCTCCACGGGGCTGACGTTGCTGCCCTCCAGGGCACCGCTGGCAAGACGCATCTCCTCCGCCTGGGGCAGCACGGGTGCGACGCCCTCCTCGTTGGGGGGCGCGCGAAAGAGGCCGTCGTCGCCGCGCAGCAGCTCGCCGGGGCCGGCTTCGACCAGCTTGATTCTGCCTGCGTCTACCAGGGCCTCGGGCCCCTGCCCCGGGGCGATGGCGCTGAGGGTGCCGTCGGCTCCCACCGACACCTGCGCCTCCAGCGGCAGAATGATGGGGCCTCCCTCACCCACGACCGGCAGCCCGGTCACGGTCAGCATGCCGTCGGCATCGATCTGCAGATCCCCGCGGCGGGTGTAGGCTTCGGAGCCGTCCGGGGCCTGCACCGCAATCCAGCCACGTTCACCCACGGCGACATCGAGGGGACGCTCGGTGCTCATCAGCGGCCCGGGCGTGAAGTCGGCGCCCGGCGTCGAGGCGACGACCGAAGCGCGGGTGGCATGCGTCGCTTCACCCTGCACCGGCACCGCACGCATGGCATGCAGCTGGGCGCGAAACCCCACGGTATCGACGTTGGCCAGGTTGTGGCTGACCACCTCCTGCTGCTTGAGGCTCTGACTGGCACCGCTCATGGCGGTATAGAGGATGCGGTCCATGGGCTATCCGTTGCGGGGCCGCCGCCGGCTCTTTCAGGCGCCGGCGGCAGCGGAGCGATGGGTAAAGCGTTACAGGTTGATGACGGTCTGCAGCAGCTCGTCACGGGTGCCGATAGAGCTGGAGTTGGCCTGATAGGCGCGCTGGGCGACGATCATGTTGACCAGCTCACGGGCCAGATCCACGTTGGAGTTCTCCAGCACGCCGGAGGCGATGGTGCCGAACATGCCGGTACCGGCGATGCCCAGCACCGGCTCGCCGGACTCGTTGGTGGCGCGCCAGGCGTTATCGCCCTCGGGCTGCAGGCCTTCCATGTTGGCAAAGGTACCGAGCACGATCTGGCCCGCCTCGCGGGCCTGCTCGTTGGTGTAGTTGCGCATCACGGTGCCGTCATCCAGCACCTCGATACCCACCAGGGTACCGGAGGTATAGCCGTTCTGGGTCAGCGAGTTCTGTACCGAGTTGTTGTTGAACTGGGTGGAACCCAGCAGGTCCAGGTCAAATTCGAGGTTGGCAGCGCCACCAGGTATATTTCCAAACTGCAGTGAAGCCTTCGATGTTGGCGCTGCGATTATGGGTGTTACCACTAGCTCCCCTTCCCCTCCCCCTTCCACTGGCTGCATTTCCAGCATGGTAACGGCATTTACCTGGCCATCCCCTGCCTTTGTCATCTGCCCGCTAGAGTCAAACGTTACTTGAAACGCATTCGCTCCAACGTGCACCACTTCATTAAAGTCGTAGTCGTCAACCTGCTCCGGGTCTGGGCTCTGACTTACCAGTTCGAAGTCTTCAATAACGCCGTCCAGAGCCACGTAGGCATGCCAGGTATTATTATCATCCACCTTGCGGAAGTAGGTGGTCACTATCTTCTCATTGCCCAGAGAGTCATAGGTGGTAAAACTGCTGGCAAAGTGATAAGGCACCTCCTGAGTGACTGGCTCAGCAACTTCAAAACCCTCGTCTCCCTCCTCAACAATCACTATATCCCCGTCATCATTCGTAATAAACAGCTGGCCATTCTGCACTGTTGCCCGCTGCAGCAGGGAGGCGTCTGCCGGGTCGATACTGGCATCGAAGTTAAAGGTGGCGCTGGCTTCAGTGGTAGCTTTAGCCGGAATATCATTGCCGGGAATGCGAATCGCCTGGGGCGCGCCGCCGGCAATCACCTCGGAGAAAGGGTCGTTGACGTCCGACAGGCCGTAGCCGGTCAGGCGCATGCCGTTGGCGTTGACCAGAAAGCCGTTGGCGTCCTGGCTGAACTGGCCGTTGCGGGAGAAGACGATCTCACCGGTGGGCTTTTCCAGGCGGTAGAAACCGTCGCCGGCCACCGCCAGGTCCAGGTTGCGGCCGGTATTTTCCAGATCACCGGAAGCGAAATCCTGGCGCACCGCGGCGATGCTGGTACCCAGGCCTACCCGGCTGTTGGCGCCGGCAAAGACGTCGGCAAAGCTCGCCTTGCTGCTCTTGAAGCCCACGGTCTGGGAGTTGGCAATATTGTTGCTGATGATCTTGAGGTTTTCGTCCTGAGCGGCCAGACCGCTCAACGCCTGTGAAAAGCCCATATTCGTTATCCCCTTGAAAAATTACAGAATCTGTCGAATATCGTTGAGAGCGATCTGCCCATGAATGGCGCCCAGGTCCAGCCGAACCTCGCCGTTGCGGTCGCTGGGCATCACGCCATTGACCATGGCGTAGTTGAGCGACTCCACGTTGATGCTGTTGCCGTCGGCATCCTTCGCCGCGAAGACGACGCGATAGCTGCCCGGCATCGCGGTCTCCCCGCTGTCGGTGACGCCATCCCAGGAGAAGGACTCCACGCCGGCCCGCAGCGAGCCAAGCTCGACGCGACGGACCACCTGGCCGCTGGCGCTGGTGATCGTCGCGGTGACGTTATCGGCGGGGCGCGCCAGCTCGATGCCGAAGGGCGTGGTATGCGCCTTGCCGGTCTCATCCTGCTCGAGCAGGACGCGATCCCCCGGCACCATGACGCCCTGGCCGATCAGGCCGCTGGCCTGGAGCGCCTTGCCCGCCTCCATCTGGGCGGTGATGCCCTGCAGGGTCTCGTTGAGCTGTTCCACCCCGCTGACGGTGCTGATCTGCGCCAGTTGGCTGGTCATCTCATGGTTTTCCATGGGATTGAGCGGATCCTGGTTCTGCAGCTGAGTGGTCAGCAGCGTCAGGAAGTTCTCGCGCAGCTCGTCGGACTGCCGCTTGGTCATGGTGGCACCGCCACCGTTGATCGCATTGAGCACGTTACTGCCGATAGGGGTGGTCATGGCGTCAGCCCTCTCCAAGCGTCAGGGTCTTGAGCATCATCTGCTTGCTGGTATTCATCACTTCGATATTGGCCTGGTAGGAGCGCGAGGCGGAGATCATGTTGACCATCTCATGGACCGGATCGACGTTGGGCATGGTCACATAGCCTTCGTCATTGGCCAGGGGATGCTCGGGGCGGTACTCCAGGCGCATCGGCGTGGGGTCCTCCACCACCTGGCGCACGCCCACGCCGCCGACGCCATGGGCCTGGCTGGCCCGACTCTCGAACAGCACCTGCTTGGCGCGATAGGCTTCACCATCAGGGCCTGCGACACTATCGGCGTTGGCCAGGTTGCTGGCGGTGACGTTCATGCGCTGGGACTGGGCGCTCATGGCCGAGCCGGCTATATCGAAAACGGAAAACATCGACATGGAGAAAGCTCCTTACTCGCTCAGCGATTATTCAGGCTGCATGGCATTCTTCAGCCCCTGGATGCGGCTGTTGAGGATGGTCAGGCTGGCCTGATAGCGCACCGAGTTGTCCGCGAAGGCGGTGCGTTCGCGGTCCATGTCCACGGTGTTGCCGTCCAGGCTGGGCTGGTCCGGCACCCGGTAGAGCAGGTTCGATTGCCCCTGGATGACACCCTGACCCGCGATATGACGCTCGGAGGTGCGCGCAAGGCCAAGCCCCTGGCCGCTGGCACCGCCCCTGCCGACGGCCTTCTTGAGCTCGCTGGCGAAATCCATGTCCCGGGCCTTGTAGCCCGGGGTATCGGCGTTGGCAATATTGCTCGCCAGCACCTTGTGGCGCTGCTGACGCAGACCAAGCGCCTGCTGATGGTAGTGAAAGGCCGCTTCGAGCTGGTCGATCATCCCGGGCGCATCCTCGACAAGGGGAAGGGTTCATGGTGCAGAATAGCGACACCGGACGCACCCCAAAGCACCAAACAGCCTTCGATTCCACAGCCATTTCTGACATTGCCCTCATGGCACGCGCTCTAGAATGACCGCAGAGCCCCTCGCCTGCCGCAGAGAGTCACCATGCCCCATCCCCGCGTTGTCCCCAGCCGGCTGCGCTTGCTGTTGAGCAGCTGGCTGCTGGCGATATCCGCCACGGCCGCCGGCGATCCGCACGATGCGCTGATCCACCAGGTGCAGGCATTCCTGTATATGGAGGTAGAGGCCGACGAAGTGATGATCGAAGTGCACCCACCGTCGGCGCACTTGCCACCCTGCGAGTCGCCAGAGCCGTTTCTGGCCAGGCCCGACGCGCCCCTGATGGGACGCGTCTCTATCGGGGTGCGCTGCGGGGAAGGGGGGCGCCAGGTGCGCTACCTGCAGGCCGATATCGGCGTGATTTCAAGCTATCATGTAGCGGCAGCGGATATCGCCCCGGGCACGGTACTGACTCAGGCCCACCTCGAGCAGCGTCGCGGCAACCTGGCAGAGCTGCCTCGCCAGACCGTGCGCGATGCCACTCCGCTGCTGGGGCAGCAGGCTCGCCGCGGCGTCCGCGCCGGCTCGCCGCTCCAGGCATCCTTCTTCCAGGCAGCCGCCCTGGTGGAGCGTGGCCAGGCGGTGACGGTAGAAGCCGGCGGCGCAAGCTTTCGCGTCACCCGTGAAGGGGAAGCCATGGAATCGGGGGCCCTGGGAGAGCACATCCGCGTGCGCTTCGGCCAGCGGGAGATCGTTCGCGCCAGGATCATCGGCAAAGGGCGCCTCGCTGTGGACTTGCCGTGACGCCTCGGTTAGGCTCGATCTTCGAGCTTGCCGCTATAGCGGCAATCGCTACACGTCTCCGACATCTGCCAACCCGAGCCTAAAGTCTGTCGACGACCTGCCGATATCAGGGGCAAGCACCCCTGAACTGCATCCGGTCAAGAGGCAACCATCTTGAAAATTGACAACCATAATCCGCTGATCCGCACCGGCCAGGCGCCTGGGCGTGACGAGGCGCAGAAGGTCAAGGGCGGCAGCCAGCCGCCCGAGACCCGTGGTAACGAGCCGGCGGCCAGAACACACCTCAGCCTTGGCGCCACCGATGCCAGCCAGGACATCGACACCGCGCGCGTCGCCGAGATCCGCGAGGCCATCAAGGAAGGTCGGCTCGAGATTAACGCCGAACACATCGCCGATGGCCTGATCGCCAGCGTGCGCGAGCTGCTGGAGCAGGACAAGGGATGAGCCTGGCACGCCTGCTTTCCGACCAGCGCGGCCGCCTGAACACCCTGGCGGATCTGCTGGAACAGGAGTTACAGCAGCTCACCTCCAGCCAGATCGATGGTGAAGCCCTGGCGCAACTCGCCCGCGACAAGCAAGCCCTGCTGGCCGAGCTGGAGCGCGTGGAGACACTGCGCAGGCAGGTCCAGACCCGCCTGGGCTACCCCGACGGGCCAGAGGGCGCCCGCACCGCGGCCGTAGAGGCCGACTGCCTGGCCGAATGGGAAGCCTGCATGAGCGCTACCGAGCGCACGGCCCGCCTCAACGATCTGGCCGGCGAGCTGCTGACGATGCGTGCGGCGCACAATCAGCAGATGCTGGATTTCATCCATCAGATCGCCGACAAGACACTCTACGACCCCAGCGGACGTACGGGCCGCCAGCCGGGCAGAGTGAACACCTCGGCGTGAGCGGCGGCGACCAGAACGGCCACCCACTCGTCGAAGCGCAGCACCGCCAATCAACTCCAATCAACCGCGCTGCCTCCAGACCCCTGCCTTCCTACCCCTTCAGACAGCCTTCGACATATCGCCCGGCTCCTCGCGAGGCGCTACTCGCTGCTCGACTCGACGGCGGGCAGGGACATGGCGGAGAACACCTCCTGCTCGACCGCCGTGCCTAGCTGCAACGTAATCTCGACACGCCGGTTTCCGGCCCTGGCCGCGTCGGAATCGTTGGGCGCCAGAGGGCGAGTGTCGGCGTGTCCCGTCACGGTCAGCCTGGTGGGCGCCAGGTCCGGATTCTCCAGCAGCAGGTTGGCTACCGTGGCAGAGCGCATCGCCGATAGATCCCAGTTGCTGCGAAAACGAGCGCTGCGGATGGGCACATCGTCCGTATGGCCGTCGATGGCGACCTCCCCCGGCATCTCCGCGAGGGTGACGGAAAGCGCCCGCAGCAGGGCGGCAAAGCTTCCTGTTATCTCGGCAGAGCCGGAAGGAAAGGTACCCTGCTCGTCGATGCGGATCAGCACATTGGCGCCGTCGCGCTCCACGCGCACCCCGCCCTCGTCGATGGCGGAACGCAGTGCTTCTTCTATCTTCAGGTGCAGCTCCGCGAGTCTGCGCTCCATGCGCACCTGTGCTTCATGACGCAGGGTATCGAGGCGCGGACGCTCGAGCGTAGTGCTCTGGCGCACCTCATCGCGCAGCGTAGGCGTCGGCTCGGCTGGCGAGAAGCGGTCAAACACCGCGCTGGTGCCCATCGGAATGGTCTCTGCCGGCACCTGGCGCTGAACGCCGAAGGCCTCGGCCATCTCGCCTGCCAGCTGCTTGAAGCGAACCAGGTCGATCTCGGCGAAGGAGAGCAGCAGCACGAAGAAGCACAGCAGCAGCGACATCAGGTCGGCATAGGTCACCATCCAGGGTGGAATCAGGGCACGGGTGCGTTTCTCCTTATGATTTAGCTGATTATGCATTCGACTCCCCTTCGGGAGCGGACGCCACCTCGCCCTGAGCGTTACGGCGGTCACGCACCTCGTCGGGGAGATAGGCCTGCAGCATCTGCTCGATAATGCGCGGATTCTTGCCGTCCTGGATCGCCAGCAGCGCATCGGTCCAGAGGATCTGCAGCTTGGCCTGCTGCTGCATGCGCGCATCCAGCTTCTCGGCGATAGGCTTGGCGATGACGTTGGCGATCAGCACGCCGTAGAGGGTGGTCAGCAGGGCCACCGCCATGGCGGGGCCGATGGATGACGGGTCATCCATGTTGGCCAGCATCTGCACCAGGCCGATCAGGGTGCCGATCATGCCCATGGCAGGCGCCACATCGTTGAGCATGGTGAAGGCGCGGGCGCCGGCCTGGTTCCGGTCCAGCGTCATCAGGCGCTCCTTGTCGAGCACCTCCCTGACGGTCTCGGGGGGAAAGCCGTCGGCGAGCATCTGCAGCCCCTGCCGCAAGTAGCGTGAGTTGGTCTCGAACCCCTCCAGCGCCAGCAGCCCCTGCTTGCGCGCCAGCTTGGAGATCTCGAGCACCTCTTCGATGGTCGAGGCGGTATCCGGCAGGGTGTGCTTGAACGCCCGGGATACCGCATGCAGCGCCATGCGACACTCCGAGAAGCGCAGCTGGGAGAGCACGATCATCAGACTCCCCCCCAGCACGATCAGGAGACTGATGGGGTTGACGAAGACGATTGGCGACGCGCCGAGTGAGATCGCTCCCGTCACCATGGCGATGGCGCCAACCATGCCAATTATTGTAGCCAGGTCCATTTTTCCTCCGCAGCGCTGCCGCCGATGCGATGTGGCAACGGCGTAGAGATAGCATTTGATGACTGTTGATCAGACTGGACTATCGGCAGGCCGCCCCACAACTTGAGCAAACCAGCCGCGCATCCTACGCATCGACGCGAAGCGTGATGCGCAGGAGTGTTCACTGTTCCGATCAACCCGGCAGTGACCGATGACAACTCTTTCGTCACGTGCGATGCTTCGCGCACAATTCACGGGGCGACAGTCAAATTGTTATAGGTATGCAAGTAGAGATCGACCCCCGGGATGACCACTGGCGGCAGATGATGCCTGCCGCCTTCCTGCTCGGCCTGCTGTTGATTGCCCTGGGCGCCATGGTCTGGGCCCTGGCCGAGCGGCGCACGGCATCCATGGAGGAGGCACGGCGCCACACGATTGTCAAGGCCGAGCTGGTCGGCGACTGGGTCTCCGGCAGTTTCACCCTGTGAAGTGAGTGGTGCGGTAAGGCCGCCAGCAGCAGGAACCCACCGAAGCGATTCAGGGACGGTTCAATGCCGCGACTGAGCGCCGCAGGGATCCCCTTACTTTCCGCCGTTGGCGGCAGCTACCTAAGCAGCTGAGGGGGGGACGTCAAACTCTCGGTCAATGTGAAGCGCAATGCGCGAAAACGGCACATCAAACGCCAGGCCGCCATTCCTCGACGGGAGGGTGGCCAACAGGGAGTTGCAAGATGCTGGAAGGAACCGAGGCCTCGAAACTCATCGATGCCGTGACAGAACAGGCCTACAACGCCGTACTGATCACCGACGGTGAACTGACCCATGGAGGGCCCTTCATCGTCTACTGTAACCCTGCCTTCTGTCGGATGACCGGGTACGAACGCAGCGAACTGCTGGGACGCTCCCCTCGCCTGCTGCAGGGCCCCGACACGGACCGCACGGTCATCGAGTCGCTGCGCAGGGGGCTTGCGGAGCAGGTGTTCTGGGAAGGCAGCACCGTCAACTATCGCAAGGATGGGAGGCCCTATGTCGTCAACTGGAGCATCTCTCCGATCTTCGGCGATGACGGGCGCGTGACCCACTTCGTGTCGGTGCAGCAGGACATCACCTCACGGACCAAGGCAGAGGCGGAGCGCGACATGCTGATCCAGGCTCTGAACCAGGCCCACGACCCGATCCTCGTGACCGACCGGGACGCCCGCATCGTCTTTGCCAACGCGGCCTTCGAGGCGCTGACCGGCTACCGCGCCGAGGAGGTCAAGGGCCACACCCCCGCCCTGCTGGGCTCCGGCGAGCAGAGTCCCGATTTCTATCGCAGGATGTGGCAGACCCTGGAGCAAAACCGCCCCTTTCAGGCACGCTTCATCAACCAGCGCAAGGATGGCAGCCGCTACTTTGTCGAGCAGAGCATCGCGCCGGTGCTCGACGACGCCGGCAGGCGCACCCACTTCATCAGTACCTCATGGCATGTGGATGAGCTGGTAGAGCGGGAGCGGGTCCTGCACTCCATGGCCACCGAGGACAAGCTCACCGGCCTGCTGACCCGACGGGCGGGCGACGCCGCGCTGTACAGCGCCCACCATGGGCACCTTATCGGCGGTGAACCCCTGAGCGTGGTGATCTGCGATATCGACCACTTCAAGACCGTCAACGATCGCTTCGGCCACCTTGCCGGCGACCGCATCATCAAGAAGGTCGCCAGGGTCATCCATCAGCAGGTGCGCACCAGCGATCCGGCCATCCGCTGGGGAGGCGAAGAATTCCTGATCGTGGTGCGGGCCAACAGCCCCGTGGCCATGGGGCTCGCGGAACGCCTGCGCAAGGCCGTAGAACAGCTGCAGGATACCGAGGTCGGGCAAGTGACGCTGTCGCTCGGCGTCGCCGAAATGCTGCCCGGCGAGTCCATCGAACAGCTGCTGGGCCGGGCAGATGGCGCCCTCTACCGCGCCAAGCGCAGCGGTCGCAACTGCACCATTTCCGGCGCAGGGAACTGACGCGCAGGCGCCACTCGCCCAGCTCCCCCCGACCTCTACTCCTTTCGTCCAAATTGGCCGCCGCATGATTGTCATCAACGCTTGAGCTGGATAATTTCGTACGGCACGTAAGTCATCTCCTACGCTGATCGGCTGGTGACGTTTACGTAAGCGTATCTGCGAGAAAGCACCAAAAGCACCAATAACCACAACAGAGCGCCCTTGAATGGCGCCATACGCATAACAAGGAACAGCACGTGTCAATCAAAAAGAACGCATCGATCTTCACCGCCTCCGCCCTGGC
>ERZ869909.1716-NODE-1716-length-16917-cov-14.202316_pt1 | contig 16917 bp, 12 predicted proteins | sample MGYA00520892_ERZ869909 | MGnify/ENA primary metagenome ERZ869909 (study PRJEB32215, sample SAMEA104723947) | bioreactor metagenome | biome: bioreactor; feature: anaerobic bioreactor; material: water | place: China | collected 2015-03-12 ...
GACAGCAGGTGGGCGAGGCGCGCCACGATGTCGTCGATCTGCGCTTCGTCGCAGACCAGCGGGGGCAGCAGCCGGATGGTGTTGCCGCGGGTCACCGTGATGAGCAAGCGCTGTTCGGCCAGGGCGCGCCCGACCAGCTCAGTGCAGGGGCTGTTCAGTTCGATCCCCGCCATCAGGCCCTGGCCACGGATGGCGACCACGTCGGGGTGGCTGCCCAGTGCCCGCTGCAGGCCGTCGAGCAGGCGCGCACCGAGCAGGGCGGCCCGCTCAGGCAGATTCTCGCGCGTCATGATGTCGAGCACCGAGCACGCGACCCGGCAAGCGAGCGGGTTGCCGCCAAATGTCGAGCCGTGCTGCCCGGGTGAGAACAGGTCGGCGGCTTGCCCCCGCGCCAGGCAGGCGCCGATCGGAAAACCGTTGCCCAGCGCCTTCGCCAGCGTCACGACATCGGGCGTGATGCCCGCATGCTGGTGGCCGAACCAGGCGCCGGTCCGGCCCATGCCGGCCTGGATTTCGTCGACCATCAGCAGCCAGTCGTGTTGGTCGCACAGGACACGCAGTCCGCGCAGGTAATCGGCTGCGGCAACCCGGATTCCCCCTTCGCCCTGCACCGGCTCGACGAGCACCGCCACGATGTCGGGCCACTGCGCGGCAGCCTGGCGCACCGCGTCGAGATCGTTGTAGGGCACGCGCACGAAGCCCGGCATCAGTGGCTCGAAGCCGCGTTGTTTCGCGGGGTTGCCGGTTGCCGAGAGCGTTGCGAGGGTGCGACCGTGAAAGCCGTTCTCCATCACGAGGATCTGGGGTTGCGCCACCTGCTTGCGATGGCCATGCAGACGCGCCAGCTTGAGCGCCGCTTCGTTGGCTTCTGCCCCCGAGTTGCAGAAGAAAGCCTTCTGCATGCCGGTCAATGCGCACAGGCGCTCGCCCAGCCGCTCCTGCCAGTCGATGCGAAAGACGTTGGAGGTGTGCAGCAGCAGCCCGGCCTGCTCGCTGATGGCGGCGGCGATCACGGGGTGGGCGTGGCCCAGGCTGGTGACCGCGATGCCGGCAATGGCATCGAGGTACTCGAAGCCTTGTGCATCCCACAGGCGTGCGCCGGAGCCGCGGACGAAGGAAACGGGTTGACGGGCATAGGCCCGCATCAGGTGCGACGCGTGGTATTGCATGATTGCTGCCTCAGGTAGGTGTCTTGGATAACGTGGGATGGGCTGGAGCAAGTTGAACCGAAGTGGCACGGAGAGCGTTTCGCCGTCATGGCTGGCTGCAGGGCGGTTCCGATTCGACGCCGTCGAGCCAGCGGGAGAACGCCGCCCGCGCAGCCTGCGGTAGCCGTGTTTGCAGGGCGCATGCCTGGGTTCGCAGTGCGCGCGGGTCGATTCCCGCCTGGGCCAGTTCGCAGGCGTGTCCGACCAGCCAGCGTTCGATCTGGCGCGGGTCTGCCTCCAGGTGGCATTGCAGCCCAAGCACATGGCGCCCGACCGAAAAGGCCTGGTTGGGGCACACATCCGTCTCTGCCAGCCGCAGCGCGCCGGGTGGAATGTCGAACTGATCACCATGCCAGTGCATGACCGGCACGTTGCCCAGCGCGACCAGCGGCGAGGCTTGACCTTCCGGTGTCAGCGTCAGTGGCGCAAAGCCGATCTCCTTGACACCCATGGGGGCCACCCTGGCGCCAAGCGCGCGCGCGATGAGTTGCGCGCCCAGGCAGATCCCCAGCAGTGGGCGATGGCCGTCCAGCCGCCGACGCACCAAGGCCAACTCATCCACGATGAATGGATAGGCCTCGTCGTCAAAGGCGCCGATGGGGCCACCGAGCACCACCAGCAGGTCAGCAGCATCGACAGCGCGGGTGTTCAACGCATCTCGAGTCGCATCGACATACTCGATCGTGTAGCCGCGCGCTTGCAGCAGGGGTTCCAGCGTTCCCAGGTCTTCGAAATCCAGATGGCGAATGGCGATGGTGGTCTTCATGATCGGGGTTCCTTTGTTTGGGGCTCCGTCGGCCAATAGTGGCTGTCGGGCAAGGGGCGGGCGCCGAAGAGGGCCTGGCCGACACGCACCACGGTGGCACCTTCCTCGATGGCGATCTCGAAGTCGCCGGACATGCCCATGGACAGCTCATCCAGGCCAATACCTGCGGCGGCGCTCTGGCGCAGTCGGTCCCGCAGGGTGCGAAGCAGGATGAAGCACTGCCGTACCCGTTCGGCCTCACTGGAGAACATCGCGAGCGTCATCAGGCCGCGCACGCGAAGGGCGGAGAAGGCCGGCAGGGCGCGCACGAAGCCTGGGACATCCTCGGGTGCCAGGCCATACTTGCTGGCCTCGCCCGAGGTGTTCACCTGCACGAACACGTCCAGCGGGCGTCCCTCGACCTGCAGGCGGCGTTCCAGTGCCTCGGCCACGCGCAGGCTGTCCAGCGCCTGGAACTCGTCGGCGAAGCGCGCCACCATCCGCGCCTTGTTGGTCTGCAGGTGGCCGATGATCGACCAGCGCAGCCCGCCGAGATCCTGCGTGGCTTCCCATTTGCGATGGGCCTCCTGCACCTTGTTCTCGCCCAGCATCCGGCAACCGGCCGCGTAGGCCATGCGAATACTGGCCTCGGGCTTGGTCTTGCTCACCGGGAGCAGGCGCACGTCCGCCGGATCGCGACCCGCGCGACGGCAGGCGGCGTCGATGCGTGCCCGCACGGCGGCCAGCTTGTGGCGGAAGTCCTCCACGGTGAGGGCCTCGGGATAACGTCCATGCGGGTCGTGATCACACAGGGCATCGACAGAGGGGCGCATCAGCTCACCCCCTTGTTCGCGGGGGCGGGCGCCATTACCTGCCTTGGCGCTCGTTGGGGCAGGCGGCCGTTGAGTACCGCATGCGCCACCAGCCCGATCACCAGGCCCCAGAACGCACCACCGATGCCCAGCAAGCTGATGTTGGCGGCTGCGGCCAGGAAGGTGATCAGCGAGGCCTCGCGCGCCTTCGCATCGGCCATGGCGCCGGCCAGGCTGCCACCGATGGTGCCCAGTAGCGCGAGGCCAGCCAGCGTGGTGATGAAGGTCGCCGGGAAGGCCATGAAGAGGGCGGCCAAGGTCACGCCGAACACCCCGACGAGGATGTAGAAGACCCCCGCGGCGATGCCGGCGATCCAGCGTCTGGAGGGGTCTTCGTGCGCTTCCCGGCCGGTGCAGATCGCGGCCGTGATGGCGGCGATGTTGAACGCATGGGAGCCGAACGGTGCCATGAGCAGCGAACCGAGCCCGGTGATGGTCACGATGGGGTTCGCACTGGTCTTGAAGCCGTCGTTGCGCAGCACCAGCATGCCCGGCATGTACTGGCCGGTCAGCGTGATCAGGAACAGCGGCAGTGCCACGCTCAAGGTGGCGTTGAGCGAGAACGCCGGCATGGTGAAAACCGGCGCGGCGAGTTGCAATGCCAGCCCCGACAGATCGACGCGATCTTCGATGAGCAGGAAGGCCAGCCCCAGCACCAGGATGCCCACCACGGCATAGCGTGCGGTGAAGCGTTTGAGCACCAGATAAGCCATGATCAACAAGCCCGCCAGAACCGGGTCGATGCTCATGCCACCGAAGGCACCGATGCCGAACTGCAGCAGGATGCCGGCCAGCAATCCGGCGGCAATGCCCGGTGGGATCAGCCGGATGGCCTTCTCGAAGTACCCGGACAACCCCAATGCCACGAAGGCCGCCGCCGAGAGCAGGTAGGCACCGATCGCCTCGGCATAGGGCGTGGTCGCAAGTGCGGTGATGAGGAACGCGGCGGCCGGCGTGGACCACGCGGTAATGATCGGCTCACGTGCCGTCCAGCTCAGGACTATCCCGGTGACGCCCACGCCGATCGAGATCGACCACACCCAGGAGGCTGTCAGCTCCGGGCTGAGGCCGGCCACTTTCGCTGCCTGGAAGACGAGGATGAAGGTGCCACCGTAGTTGACGATGACTGATACCAGCCCGGCCACCAGGGGATGGGCGAGATCGCTCGGACAGATGGGTGAAGGCGAGGTGGATGACGACATGGCGGGCTTAGGGCTCCAGGAGAGTGGGGGATCGATCTGCTCCGAAAGCAGCTTTTTAAGCCTAAAATGGCCCGTTGTTCCCCACCACTTTCGTTAAGCGATACCGGCCAATTGTTCAAGCACGCTCAACTCGAATCGGTCAAAGCCTGGATTGGAGACCCCGCCCATGGCGCCTTGCCGCTGCATGCCCGCATTCAGCGCGCCCTCCGGCAACTGATCCTCGACGGCGCACTCGACGTCGGCAAACCGCTGCCGGCGTCGCGGGCATTGGCCCGGTCGCTCGGCGTTTCGCGCGATACGGTCGAGTCGGCATACAGCCAGCTGCATGCGGAAGGCTTCATCGAACGGCGCGTGGGGAGCGGCAGCTTCGTGTCCGAGCGGGCGCAGGCCTCGTCAAGGCGCGGCACCGCGCGGCGCCCCGGGCCCCAGCGCGAGTCGGTGCGTCTGAGTCAGCGTGGTACATCGATCCTTCAGGGCGGCGGCGTGCGCGACTTTGTTGCGCCAAGGCCGTTCGCCCCCGGGGTGCCGGAGACGCGCAGCTTTCCGCTGCGAACCTGGGAGCGCCTGGAACGACAGGTGTTGAAGGACTATGGCACCCAGGCCTTGCGGCACAGCCCGCCCCAAGGCGTGGAGCCGTTGCGACGCGCCATCGCGGACTACGTCAATCTTGAGCGGGGGGCGCGTGCCACGCCCGAGCGTGTGCTGGTACTGACCAGCTCGCAACAGGCGTTGGCCCTGTGCGCAACCGTATTGCTCGACGCGGGCGACCGGATCTTCATCGAAGACCCCGTCTACCACGGTGCCCGCAAGGCGTTCGATGCCGCCGGGCTAGCGTGTGTCCCCGTGCCGCTCGACGACCAGGGCATGCAGGTGGCGCGCCTGCACGATGCGGCGAGCCCGGCCAGGGCGGTCTTCCTGACGCCCTCGCATCAGTTCCCGACCGGCGCGACGCTGGCGCTGGATCGGCGGCTCGCGGTGATCGAATGGGCGCGGCAGAACCAGGCCTGGATCATCGAGGACGACTACGACAGCGAGTTCCACTATGCCGGCAAGCCCACCGCCTGCGTGCAGGGGCTCGACCCGCACGATCGGACGATCTACATCGGCACCTTCACCAAGTCGCTGTTTCCTGGCCTGCGCATCGGTTACGTGGTCTTGCCGCCCCAGCTCGTGGCGCCCATGACGGTGGCGCGGACCTTGCTGGACGGGCACAGCGCATCCATCCCGCAGCTGACGCTGGCACGCTTCATCGAAGGGGGGCATTTCGGCGCCTATGTGCGCGCGATGCGTGGCGTCTATGCCGACCGGCTCGACGTGCTGGCAGGGCTCGTGCGCGCGCATCTGGCCGACTTCGTCGAACCGAGGGTGCCGGCAGGCGGAATGCAGATGCCCTGTGTCTTCACCCACGACATCTCCGAGCGCGCGGTCATCGATGCCGCGGCTCGGGCGGGAATCGATCTCCTGGGGCTGACGGCGCTGCATGCCTCGACCAGGCACAGGGCCGGTTTCCTCATGGGGTTCGCGGCTTACACGCCGGCTGAACAGGAGACGGCGGTCGAGCAGCTCGCCAGGGTGCTTCGGGAACTGGAACGCCGATAGCAGCATGTGGGCGGACGCATACAAATCGTCGGATGGAAAGCCCGAATCGGCGAAAGTGGGACGAGCCCCGCGAGGGGGCTCAAGTGAGGGTCATTCGTCACCGAACACCGTCAATCCCTGCAGTATCCGTGCGTCGGCATCGAACACCAGCATGCGAACGTCGGCGAGTGCAGCCAGGTGCAGTACCTCCACGAGGGATTCCGGCATGCCCTTGGCCCGGTGTTCCTGCCGCAACTGATTGGTAGAGATGCCCTCGACATGCTGCAGGTTCGCGTCCGTCCAGGGGGTGGCGATCAGCTTCACACCGATCGCGGGGCTGTACGGGATGCGGAAGGCGACGAATAGAAAGCCGCTCGGCGTGGCGATGTCTGCCAACTCGGCGAGGAAGCGGCCCGCCTCGGGGGTGAGATGAGTGCTGCTGATCTCCCAGCACCGGCTGTAGAAGCCCGTCTCGAAGCTCAGCCGCCGCACGACTTCCCGCGCGGCCTCCGCCGAGTAAGTGTCGCCGACGTGCACGGGCTGGCCGAAGTCGCCGCCGCTGACGGCATAGACCACGGTGCGTACTACGCCCTCGGTCTGGCTCTGGGCCTCCAGGTCGTTGGGAATATCCTGGCCTTCGGTGATCAGGGCGAAGTCGTTGCTGAAGACGCAGGGGAAGAGCGCGACCTGGTCGTCGGGCAGATGCGCCTGGCTGGGATGCAGCGGGCGCCAGATCGGCGGGCAGTCGTCCTCGTAGGTGATGCACACGGAGCGGTCGATACTCAGGTTCCGATAGCCGCGAAGAAAGGGATTTGATTTTGGGGACATGGGATTTCTCCGTCAGAGGAGGGACGGGGCCAGTCCCCTGCCGGGGATGGAGCCCCGGCGGCTGGATGAAGAGAACTTGAAGGCAAGAGGGACATGGAAAACAAGCAGGTGGCGAACAAAAGAAGCGGGATCACCAGCCGCTGTAGTTCATGACCAGATCGGCGATGACCTTGCGGCGCTCCAGATCGAGACCTCCCAGATCGGAAAGCCCCTCGAAACCGCAACGCCTGAGCATCGCGCCACCCTCGCGGGCGTTGTAGAAGCTCACCATCGCGGACAGGAACATGCGCTGGCCGCCGCTGAGGACATCCAGGGCGTCGTTGAGCAACAGCACCCTGGGGCGCAGATCCCACTTGCTGGTGGCGCGCTGCAGGCCTTCGGGGGTGCCGTCGCCGAACCACTCGGGGCCGGCGATTTCCGCACCGCGCTTCCACGCTTCGAAGAAGGCTCGCGGGGCGTCGGCGAAATGCCGTTCTTCCGCGGCGATCTGATCAAGTACGTCTTGGGGCAAAGACTGGTTCATGAGATGGCTCCTGGTGGTTGAAGGACCGGGAGCCCACCACCCGGACGGGAGCGGATTTCTCCCGAGGGGTTGAAGGAAGAGGCATCGGCGTCGGAAAGACGCTCATCCGCGGTGGGCGATGCGAAGCGGACTGGCTCGATCCACGCGGCCAACCGCGTTGCAGCCTTGAAGACCGGAGCTGCCAGGGCATGGTGCTGACGACCGTCAGCAACACATGGCCGCAGGATGAACGCGACGCATCGCAGGCGTCTTTGGGGAATGCGTATCGCCCCCAGGCCGTTTTGAGCTGGTGTGATGCCGATTGGGATCAGGCACAGACCAGCAGGCTGAAGGCCCTTGAGCCCTCAGCCGGAGAAGAGAGAAACCACCCGTGGGCTGTGGCAGTCCCGGCCGTCGTCAAAGCCGCTCACCGCATCAGCAATCGCACTCGACCCGTGTCGTGGCTCGGGTCGACATCCTTCGGCACACATCCGCGCACAAAGGGAGCCCGTTGTTCCGCCGGCGGGCACCGGCACCGAATACCATCGACCCGATGGGTCTCCTGACGGCTCGCCACGAAGCGATCGGCCAGACGTCAGGAGACCTCTCGTCATCGACGGGAGCACCTCGATCAATGGAATCGCGGCAGACGCGATTCGTGGAGGAACGGCCTTCTCATCTCGCGGGCCTGTCACAGGACAGCGAGACGCGCACACCGTTGCAGAAGGAGGCGTGTGCTGGGGAGTCCCGCAGGGTGCGGGAGGTTGGCCTCGCCGGTGGAAACGGCCGGCGTGGCGAGGGGATTCGTCGGCGTCAGGACGCCTTGCGGGAAGCTCGCTGCTTGCGCGGCGGCCCGCGTTTGCCTGTCGGGCTATCGATCGGCAGCGTTCCCTTGCAGTCCGGATAGCGGCTGCATGACCAGAAAGCGCCGGTCTTGCCGGTGCGCTGGCGCATGGGTGCGCCGCACTGTGGGCAGGATGGCGACGGCGGCAGCTTGATGGCGAGCGTCGCGCCGCGGTACTGCTTCACGAGCTGGGCTACCCAGGCGGATTGCCTAGCGAGGAACGTGACCAACGTCATCTGACCGGCCTCGATCATGTCCAGCGCCTGCTCCCACACCGCCGTCGTGCCCGGATCGGCAATGGCCGCAGGCACGGTGTCGATCAGGGTGAAAGCCGCATCCGAGGCGCGGATGGCGCGACCCTTCTGCAGCAGATAGCCGCGGCCGAGCAGGCCGCTGATGATGCTGGCGCGTGTGGCTTCGGTGCCGATGCCCGTCGTGTCCTTGAGCTTTTGCTTCAGGCGCGGGTCGGTGACGAGCCTGGCGACACCCTTCATGGCCTTGACCAGTTCGCCCTGCGTGTAGGGCTTGGGCGGCAGCGTCTTGAGCGCCTTCAGATCGACATTGCCGACCTGGCAGGACGATCCGGCTTGCGGCGCCGGTAGCACCTGACTGCGCTGGGCGTCATCGCCATCCGCAACGCTTTCCTCCGGCGCCGCCAGTACCTGGCGCCAGCCGGCCACGACGATCTGCTTGCCGGTGGCCTGCAGCGACTGTCCGCCGCAAGCGAGCTGCACCACCGTCCGATCGAACTCGTGATGGGGCAGGAACTGCGCCAGGTAATGCGCGCGGATCAATCGATAGACGGCCAGTTCCTTGTCGTTCATGGCCGACAGGTTGGCGGGTTCCAGCGTTGGGATGATGCCGTGGTGCGCCGTGACCTTGGTATCGTTCCAGGCGCGCGAGCGCTGAGCCGGGTCCAGGCGGTCGATCAACGGGCGCAGGCCGGGATCGGTCTTGACCAGGCTGTCGAGAGCGGTCGGTACCTCGGCCAGCATGCTCTCGGGCAGGTAGCCCGAGTCGGAGCGCGGATAGGTCGTCGCCTTGTGCGTCTCGTACAGCGCCTGGGCGATGTCCAGGGTCTCCTGCACGTCCAGGCCAACCTGCCTGGAACACTGCTCCTGCAGCGTGCCCAGGTCGAACGGCAGTGGCGGCCCTTCGCGCATGCGTTCGGTCTCGACCGATGTCACCTGGGCGCTGGCGGCGGCGCGCATGCGTTCCGCTGCCTTCTGGGCGATCGGCTGCTGAAGACAGCGGCCGGCGTCATCCGTACAGCCTTGCGGCGGTGTCCAACTCGCCGTGAAGGACTGCCCCGCATGGGACAGCGCCACCTCGACGGTCCAGAACGGCACCGAGACGAAGCCTGCGATCTCGCGGTCGCGATCCACCACCAGCTTCAGTGTCGGCGTCTGTACCCGGCCTACCGACAGCACGCCGGTGTAGCCGGCTTGGCGCCCCAGCAGCGTGAACAGCCGGCTCAGGTTCATGCCGATCAGCCAGTCGGCACGCGAGCGGGCCAGCGCCGAGTAGTAGAGCGGCAGCGTCTCGGCCGAGGGTTTGAGCGCGCCCAGTGCCTTGCGGATCGATGCATCGTTGAGCGCCGACAACCACAGGCGCTGGATCGACCCGCGGTAGCCGCACCACTCGATGATCTCGCGAGCGATCATCTCGCCTTCGCGGTCGGCATCGGTGGCGATCACCAACTCGCTGGCCTGGCCGACGAGCTCTTTGACGATCCTGAACTGCGCGGCGGTCGTGGCCTTGGGCTCGACGCGCCAGCGCTCGGGGATGATGGGCAGTTGCTCGAGGGTCCAGCGCTTGTAGCGCTCGTCGTAGCCCTCGGGCGGAGCCGCTTCGACCAGATGACCGATGCACCAGGTCACGACGATGCCGTTACCGCTGTAGCAGCCGGAACCACGCTGGCGGGCACCCAGCACGCGGGCGATGTCCTTGCCCTGGGAGGGCTTCTCGCACAGGAACACGCGCATGAGGCCTCCTCCGGAATGTGCGGTTCATCAGGTGAACGACAGCATGGCTGGCCCAGATGAGACCGACAGCGAGGAAGCCGGACGGCATGGACCCCGAATTGTGATCGGCTGGGGAAGTGATGCCGCAGCGGTCTGCACGGATCGTGGCAGTATGAGGGGCGGGAGATTCGAGTCGAGAGGGCGGCTGGAACTCGGTGGACCCCAGTGGAGCTATCCCCAGGGGATAGCCCATTGGTGCATGGCGGGCGTCTGACGGTTGCTACAGCCGCCCGCGATGCCTGGTCACTGGCTCCCGGCGGGCTTGGTGCCGAGCGTCACCGCTTCGAGGCGATACGGCAGGATGCCGACGCGCCGAGCCTCGATCTTGAAGGTGACGCGCTCATTCTCGTCGGCGTCTTCCCACTCGTCCTTCACAGTACGGCCTTCAACCAGTACGCGCATGCCTTTCTGGTACAGCGCCTTCCAGTGTTCGGCGTCGCGATGCCACAGCTCCACCGGCGCCCAGAAGCCGCCGCGGTCCTCGTACTCGCCATCCTTCTTCGGGATGGGATTGTCGAAATAGACGTTCAGGCGCAGCAGCCTGTGCGGTTCGTCGTTGCTGTTGGGAAATTCGCGGTACTCCGGCGCGGAACCGATATTGCCCTCGCCGACGAAGTGCGTGCTCATGGTGACTCCTTGGGGGTGGTGGCGGGTGTGGTAGAAGCGGACGCGACATGCCCGTGGACACGCCGCAGATAAGTCGCCTCGGCCTGGGCCATCCTGCTGGCGCATTCCAGGGCGAGGCGGGCGATGCTGTGGGTCAGGCTGATCTGCATGTTCAGCACGATGCGCTGCAGTTCGATCGCATACAGGTCGTCGATCAGCGAGGCCGGTGTCGCGGGGCGATCGAGCAGCGACTCCCACAAGGCCACGCCCATGGCCGAGCGGTCGAGGTTGCGCCAGCGCAGAAATGTCGTCCCTGCGCCAGTCGTCTGCTGGGCCAGTTGCACATCGAGCAGATTGAAGGGATATGCCCGCGCCTGCGGTAGCACCTGCCGTTGCGCCAGGACGATCAGCTCGTCGCGCAGCGCCATGTTCTTGCTGGCCCAGGCCTCCAGACTCCCCTTACCTTTAAAAGGCTGTAAAAGGCCTTTTAGGTAGCCTGCGTGTTCCAGCCGCTGGAAGTCCGCCTGTCCCAGCGGAATGAAGCGCGCTGGGCGGCCGGAAGAAGAAAGTGCCGTCATGCGTTGGCGCCCTCATCGTCTTGTCTCGCGGCGTCGCCTGCGCCATCGGCAATGCCTGACTCCAAATCATCAGCGACCGGTGCCTCGGACCGGGTCCCCCGCCGCGCGATGGGTGGCGCAAAGCGCGAACGGCGCGTGCCTTCGAGCACGTCCTGCGGCAGCTCGCCGAACTTCTCCAACGCCGCCCGCGCCATGGCATTCTTCGCCGCGAAGTCGTCGCGCGTTGTGCCGGAGTAGCGGTACTGCTGCGCCAGGGAGAACAGGCTGCGCAGCGCATGTGCGCCATCGTTGAGCCAGCGCTCCAGCGTGCTGCGGTCGATCAGCGCCGTGTGGTGCGCCAGGATCAGCTTGCGCGCCAGGTCGTCGTAGTCGGCCAGCAGGTACACCGCCATGAAGCCGAGCTGCGCGTTGACGAACAGCGGCAGTTTCACCGGCTGCACGTTCAGGTTCTCGCCCAGGCTCAGCGCGGGCGGCACGTCAGCCAGCGCCTGATCCACCGGTTCGCGCAACGCCTGCAGGCTGGCCTTGGTCTGCGTGAGCTTGTCCTCGATGCGCAGCATCCACCAGTCCGAATAGGGATCGTCCTGCTCGGCGCCGCGCTTCATCTTGTTCATAGCACTGATGAAGCCGTTGAGGCCAATGATGCCAGGGCGTCCCTCGGCCGGCGCGCGGCCATGCCAGATGCGCGAAGCGTGGTGGGTGTGCAGCGTCAGCGACATCGCGCTGCGCAGCGATCCGAGATTCAGTTGCAGGGGTTCGTTGGCCATGGGGGCGACTCGCGGTGAAGGAAACCGCTCGCCAGCATCCGCATCGGCTGGAAGGCTGTCAGTCAACAAACCGCAGCCAATGCGCGCCCGGTTTATTCCGCATGGAAGGCTGTGTTTGCCGGCTATCCCCTGGGGATAGGCAAATGCGGGCCGACGCCAGAATGCTGAAGATAGGAGATGGCCTGGGCGATGCCAGCCTGCGGTATGGCTGGCGGCAAACCCGGTGCGATCCGCTATATCTCGGGGATCGGCTCCTGGTCGTCCAGGAGCGCAAAGGCCGCATCCTGCGTGGGGCATCGATCCAGCGCCGCCGCAACACTTCCCTCAGGCAGCGCACGCAGCAGTTCGCGGAAGTAGTCCAGTCCTCCCCATTGGCTGGCATCGCCGATCACGTATAGCCGGCACTGTGCCCGGGTAACTGCCACGTTGAGCAGGTTCGGTTTGCTCGCCGCCCAGCCACGGGCGCCCGAGCCGGCCTGGCCTGGGGCCGTACCCAGCACCAGGAAAACAATATGCGCTTCCTTGCCCTGAAACGTGTGGACGGTGCCGCAATCGATGCCGCCGAATCCGGCGTTGCCGACACGTTTCCCGCACGCCTGGGCGACCTTGCGGAAGGGCGAGATCACGTAGATCTTGGCCTTCCGACTTCTTTCGTTCTGCAATTGCGCCAGGCAGTCGAGCAGACAGGCGATCTCGTCGTCCGATACGGGGTGATTCACGCGGTTTGATCTCACGTCAAACCATGCGCTCTCGCCCAGGCTACAGGAGAAGTCCCAGGGCGTCGGACGGCCGGTCTCATCGACACGACCCTGCACCATCTGGCCGGCGTAGGCGATGCGGTTGGCCACCGAGAACATCGGATCGTCGCAGCGGCGGTGGGTGCGCAACGGCATGCCGGTCCACAGACGTTCGGGCGCGTCGTTCGGGGACGAGTTGCTGGTTTTCTCAACCCAGGAGCCGAAGGGGGTGATGCGATCCGCCAACGTCTGCACGGATTCGTCGATGGGTGACCAGTGCGTTGCCACGTCGTGGCGGCGTCGCAGCTCCTCAGCCAGGCTCCTCGGAACGGTGAAAACCGGCTCGATCTGCAGGGGATCGCCGACGATGACCGCCCGCCGGCTGCGCCAGATCGCACCCGCCGCCGACTGCGGCGTGGCCTGACCCGCCTCGTCGATCATCAGCCAGCCCAGGCTGTTCTGCCCCATGCCGACGAACAGCCGATCAAACGAAGCGAGGGTCGTTGAAACGACTGGTACAACGAAGAAGAAGGCGTCCCACAGCAGCGGACGGTGCTCGGGAGACAGCTTGTCGCGGGAGCCACCGGTGAGCATGCCATTCACCGCCCGCAGGTTGGCGATGAACTTGCCGGCGTTGGCCAGGATGGTAAGGTGGTGAAGATCCACCGCCTGCAGGAAGAGCTTGGCGCGCAGTTCATCCAACTTGGGGCCGACAGCGATGCTGGCGCGGTGACGTGCATCGGCTGGCAAGGCCCAGAACTGTGTGTCGGGGAAGTGCTTGGCGCCCATTGCGTAGCCGGCTTGCAGCGCTCGCCGATGGGGTTCCAGTTTGCGCTCTAGCGCTACCCGTGCGGAGGAAACAGCTTTCTGGCGCTCTCGTCGCTGGCCCAATTGGGCTTCAGCAACCGCTACTTCCTTGGACATTTCTGCGAGGGCGGCCGAAGCGTCAGCCAAAGCTTGCGTCGGCGCCTCCAGCGATTGCCGCAAGTCGGCCATCCGGCTGGTCTCGCGGCCAAACAGCCCCATCAAGCGGTCCCACAGGTTGCGCGGCGTACCGGCACGCAATTGCTCCAGCACGGCCCGATTACCTTCGACGACGGTGCGCTGGGTTGCCACGGCTTCACGATGTTGTGCAAGGGCCAACTCGCCGGCTTGGATTTCCTGGCCAAGTGCTTGCTCTTCGGCCATAAGGCCAGTCAGGTGGCTTCGTTCGTCATCGATGTGCCGGGCAGCCTTCTCGGCTCGCTCCAGTACTTTTCGGCAGCTCTCGAACTCCTCCTGCAACTCCAGGAAGGCGTCCTTGGCTTTCTGCCATTCACTCACGTATTGCCGACGCTTGTCCGGGACATCTGCCGCTTCGAGGATTTGCCTCATTGAGGGCGGCCGATCATCCCCGCGGGATGACGCGTCGGTGACTTCGTCTGCCAGGTCAGCGCCGGTGTCTTGTTCGTCCTCTTGCGCCTGCGCCACCTCGACTTGGCGTGGCGGCATGTATTCGTCGCGAAAGAAGCCTTGCGTGAACGAGCGCCGGTTGCCGGCGTTGCCCAGCGCTGCGGCGATCACGCCCCAGGTCTCGATGGGCTGCTTGTCCTCGTCCAGGACCTTTTGCGCCCGGAAGACTTCGTGCATGACATCCGCAAAGTAATCCGCCGAATTGAACTCGTCCGCGACCTTCTTGCGTGCGGGCAACTCCTGGGTGATGTTATTGACCGCGTTGTTGTTCGTGCTGGTCACCACGATCGAGGTTCCAGCAACCACCTTGGCTTTGAGCGGAAAGAAGCCCTTGCCAGCGACGGTCGTCCTGTCCTCGAACAAGGCAACCGGGCGATCCAGCGCCGCGATTCGCCGCGCTCGCTCGGTGACGATCTCGGCGATGACATCGCACAGAAGCGTGGTCTTGCCGGTCCCGGGAGGGCCATTAACGCCGATCAGTCCCTCAGCCTTGCCAAGCGAGCTCATCACCTGCGAGACTGCAGCCTGCTGCGCGAGGACGAGCGGGTGTTTGGGGGGAGCCGGCCATCGTGCGCTGGGCAAGCGCTTCGCACTAACCAGCCCGGCCATGGCGGCATTGTCGGTGAGGATGTCGACACGCTGGCGTTCTGGCAGCGCCGGCCCGAGGTAGGCACTCAAGGCTTTGCCGAACGACAGTTTCTTTTCCGCCTGAGCGATCAGACGATCAAGGTCGTCCAGGTAGAACGAGTTCAAGAAGTCGGTCGCGGCCTGCAGGCTGTCATCCAGGTAGCGCCGCTTGATCCGGCTGGTCCGCACGACCACACGCCAGTCCAGACTCGGATCGCTCGCCGCTTCGCCGAGCAGGCCGCGCGCGATGCGCAGTTCCTCATCGAGATCCTCCCAATCCAGGACAGCCTCGGTCGGAGCGCGGTTCGCGGCATTGGTGCTGCCACCTTCCTGTTCCTGGTTCTCTGGGAGCTGGTGACGGCGTTGGGCGAATTCCTCTTTCGCGCGTTCCAGGCGAGCGTTGATGTTGTCCAGCGCCTTTGTTTCCCGGAGTGCCGCCATACCGTACGCGAAGCTGGCTGGAAGGTAGCTGTCGGGTTTCGGTCGCCCCTGTTCATCCACCACGAAGGCCGCCAGCCAACCATTGCCGGTCACACGCTGGCGCTCGCGCTCGCTCAGGTCGCGGTCCGGGAAAAGTCCTTGGAGCAACAGTCGTGACAGGTCCTCCGTGTCGGCCACGCCCAGATAGACGACATGGACATAGCCAATCTTGTCCGTGGGAACGAACTTGCGTGCCTGCCAGGGCAAGGACTTGCCACGACGAAAAGTTCCGACCTCAGTCTGATCGTTGTTATTACGCTTGGAAGGGGCAGTCGGGATGTTGAAAATCTCAAGGTCGCGCCAGAAGTGCAGGACGCGCAAAGGTTCGTCGTTCGCGGTGCTCAAGTTTGGACCCCTCCTGTTGGAATCGGCGGCGCGTCCTCCCACCGTGATGTCCGGGCACTGGCCGATGGCGATCAATGCTGCCTATGGAAAACAGCGATATGCGATGATAGCCGTCCACGGACGTGAGGGCTATGCGTTATGGAAGTGGACGCTGGATGCGCTGCACATGACTACGGCCTGTACAGATCCACATGCAAAATCGATTGGGTGACCAATGGTTCCAAACTCCAGAAAGGCCGAAATTCTCAAGGCTGTCGCCAGCGGGGCAAGTTTGAAGAAGGCTGCGGATTCGACTGGCATCAGCGGCAGTAGGGCCCGGGACTTGCTGTCCCGGATTTGTCGAGAGATGAAGATGCCGTATTCGGTGAAGGGCATTCAGGCCGATCCTCGTGCGTATCTCGACAAGATCGACGAAATGGCACGGAGCCCACGATTCGTGTTGCGGAGAGATCTGGTCAAACGCTTGATGGAGGTGCTGCGAGTCAGGGATGTCTTCGAAATCACTCCGCAGTACCTGTCGAACATCACTGCTTCCCAGTTGCTTCAGAACGGCATCACTACGGTGGCCATCACGGAGTTGCAGGATTGGCTGTCGGAGCACGGCCTGTCATTGAAGAAGTGCGCACCCGAGTCCGACCAGGACGTGAAGGAGGTCAGGCGAGCACTGGCGCTACTGGAGGTCTTTCACTTCGATACGGAGAATGCCCGACGGCAGTTGTCCCATGTGTTGAGCGACGAGGCCTAATTCGTCGCGTCGCATCTAGTCCTGCGGGGTGGGGAGGCCCGATCACCGCATGCGCAACATGTCCTGCAAACGGGCGATATGCTGCTGGACGACTTCGTCGGCAGGTAGGGTTGAGGCGCTATCCCCCGGGGATAGCGGTGGCGGCGGATCGGTCTTGCTTTCCGCCTGTGCGGCCCACGCCTTGAACTCCCCGCGAATCGCCTTCTGGATGATGCCGAACAGATAGCCGGCCGGGTTGCGAACGGTGCCGCCGCGGCACCGCGCCGCCCACTCGTCGAGCACCACCTGCCGCTGGGTCTCCTCCACCTGCTGCAAGGCAATTACCGCCCCGGCCTGCTGTTCTTCCTTCAAGCGCAGGAATCGCTCGGGCAGTCGTAGGTGCTGGAGCGTCTTCGCGCGCGGTACTGTACGTACTTCATCAATACGATCCTTACGTACTGTACGGTCCTCCTTCGGATTCCGAAGAGAGCCATCTGGCGCGGGTTTTGGCCCCACTTCGGATTCCGAAGACGGGTCTTCCGCATTCCGAAGCAAGCCCTTCCGGCCTTCTTCGGAATCGTGGTCGACGCCATCCTGTGGGTAACTATCTGACATTCTGCCGCGCAGCGCCATGCGCTGCGCCAGCACCTGCAGGCGCGTGGGCAGCGTCCGGCCATTGAGCAGCGGATCCTCGGCGATCTCCTTGAGCGTATGCAGACCGACCCGTTGCACTGCCTTGCTGGCGTGGGTCAGCGCCTGGCTGACCAGGCTCAGGTAGTCGGGGTCGAGCTGCATCGC
>ERZ869909.1717-NODE-1717-length-16911-cov-4.122015_pt1 | contig 16911 bp, 18 predicted proteins | sample MGYA00520892_ERZ869909 | MGnify/ENA primary metagenome ERZ869909 (study PRJEB32215, sample SAMEA104723947) | bioreactor metagenome | biome: bioreactor; feature: anaerobic bioreactor; material: water | place: China | collected 2015-03-12 ...
AGCAGTTTCGACCTGGAAGCCTGCGACGCATGCTGCGTCGCAGGCTTCTCATGCTCACACCCGTGCCAGGAACTCCAGCGCCCGGTCACGCAACTTGGCGGCAGCCCCTGCATCGTGATCGGGCGAACCGCTGTCAGCGAACAGGTGTCCATCGCCGGGGTACAGGAAGAGCCGGCCATCCCGCGCCGCGTGAACGATGTCGTCTGCCGAGACCCTGTCCTCTGCGAAGAACGGATCGTCTGCCATCGCGTGTATCTGCACAGGCACTTCAGCCGGCCATTCCGATCCGAACTCCTCGAACGGGAGGCAGGAGTGAAACAGCAGCGCACCAAGCGCGCCCGACCTGGTCTGGGCGAGCCGCTGGGCGCAAGCCGCGCCCAGCGAGAACCCGGCGTACACGATGGCTCCCGGCAAACCGGCCGCCGCGCGGTCCCCGCGGTCAAGGATCTCCTGAAAGCCCGCCTCGTCGACGAACTTCAACCCCTCGTCCAGACTGTCGAACACCCGACCCCCGAAGAGGTCGGGGGTGTGGACGGTGTGACCTGCTCGTCGCAGGTCAGCCGCGAAGGCCATGAAGCCGGGCGTAGCGCCCTGTACGTGGTGGAACAGCAGCAGTTCAGCCATGATTATGTCTCAAGCCTCCAGGATTCTCGTCTGAACCGAGCTTAGCCTGCCACCCTGTCCAGTGACTGCGAGCCAGGTCAGAATCGGTCCGTCAGCGACGCCTGCCGGTCATGGCAAGCAGGATCGCTCCGACCAGGGTCGCGGGTAAAGCCACGAACCAGAGATCGATCGCGAAGGTGTAAAGCGTGTTGACCGGTTTGACGGTGAAGGCTCCACGCACCTGGCTGGAGTTCGTCCACGAGCCGGTCTGGGCCAGGTCGAGCAGCCCGCCGGCCACTCCGGTCACGAGCGGGAAGAGGATCAGGAAGAAGACCACGGCGAAGAAGCTGGCGATGCCGGAGCGGGCACGGAAGAGCGGCGCCAGGATGAGCGCCGTCACGACCGCGCCGAGTGCGTAGGCCAAGGCGTCGAGCCAGGCATGAGCCGTCATCGCGCTGAGCACGCCGAGGCGCGCGCTTGCGATCTCGACCGTTCCGAACACCGCCAGGCCGACGATGACGGCGACCACTACCTGTCGTGCCTTCATGCCGCCACCAGCCCGCGGAAGTGAGCTACGGCTTCACGCACGGCCTCTTCTCCACCCGCGATCTCGAGGCAGGCCGTGCCACCGAAGCCGGTCAGCTGCTGCAGTACTCCCTCGTACAGAAGCGTTCCCTGGGAAGTCGGCAGGTGCTCGTCGTTCACGCCGTAGTTGTTGTGGATGTGCAGGTGGATCAGCCGCTCACCCATCTTCTCCAGGTAGGAGCCGATCAGGCGCTGCCCCTTGCGCTCACCCTCGACATGGGCGTGCCCGAAGTCAAGGCAGTTGGACATGTCATGACGCTCCGTCAGGGCCTGCAATTCCTTCGGGCCTTTGATCAGGTCTCCCGGGTCGAGCGCCAGGTTCTCGAGGGCGATCGGCACGTTTGCACCCGACAGTTCCGACAGTGACTTCTCGAGCGCCAGCTCGGCGAGCTGCGCGGCCTGCGGATACGGAATCAGGTTCCGCCCCGTGTGCAGCACGCCACAGCTGGAACCGACGGCTTCGGCGTACTCAAGGCCCTTCAGCGTGCGCTCAACGGCAGAGCGACGCGCGGCCGGAGCGACGGATGCCAGGTTCAGGTCTACGAAACTGAGGTGAAGGGTCGAACCGATGCCGGTCGCGTCGCGGAGCTCGCGCACCTGTTGCTGTGACTGCAGCTGCGGCACCGCTTCGAACAGGTCGTAGCTCAGCTCCACGAACTCGAGCTCAAGCTCAACCGCGAGGCGGTACGCGGCATCGAGGTCGAGCATCGCAGCCGTGACCGGCGAGTATCCCAGGCGCATCAGCGCACCTCCCGTGCCTGGCGCTGCGCTTCAGCCAGCGCCTCTTCCGGGGACTGGTTACCGCGCAGTGCCCGCTCGAGCGCGTCGTCGATTATGCCCCGCCAGGCGTTGAACCCGGGCACACGCGGACGCGGGACCGCGCTTTCCAGCTGCGCGAGCGCCGCTCCCCGGTTCGGGTCTTCTGCGTAGAACTCCTCGAGGTGATCCAGTGCCGCGCGCCTGACCGGGATGTAGTACGACTCCTCAACCCAGGTGGCCAGGTTAGCAGGCTCCATCAGGTACTCCCAGAACGCGAACGCGCCGGCGCGCTGCTCTTCCGTGGCGCTCCTCAGCACAGCGAGCTGGGCGCCGCCGAGGGGTACGGATCCACCCTCGCTGGAAGGCACCGGATGCGCGGCGATCTGGAAGCCGATCGAGAAGCGGCGCACGTCCGGCCAGTTCGCGATGCTGGCGAAGGTCATCAGCGCCCGCGTACGCACGAAGGTGAGGATCGCCGCGGTGGATTCGGTATTCGAGTAGTAGGCAAGGTGTCCGGCGCGCTCCATCTCCTGAAGCATGGTGAGGGCCGCGATGGCCTCGTCGCTCTCGAAGTCGGGGCCGCCGTCGTCTGCAACAAGCTGGCCGCCGAGGCTGCGGACGATCATCTCGAACAGCCAGGAGTCACCGACGAAGGCGGCTCCCTGCGCCTGCCGCGACGTCAGTGCGGCGGCGGCCGCCACGAAGTCCTCCCATGTGGCAGGCGGGTCGATGCCGGCCCGCTCCAGTGCATCGACGTTGTAGTACATGACGGGCGTGGAGCTGTTCCAAGGCAGGCCGTAGCGGCCGCCGTTCATCTCGCCGTACTGCCACAGGCCGGGCCAGAAATCATCGATGAAGGCCTGGTCGAGCGCTCCGACTTCGTCGCTCAGGTCGTGCAGCGCCCCGTCGTGGACAAGCTGGGGCCAGAAGGCGACCTCGGCCTGGAAGAGCACGGGTGCCGATGGCGTCCCGAAGGCAGCCACCAGCCTGGTCTGTGCTTCAGGGTAGCCGCCCACGTATTGTGCCTCGACGGAGTATTCATCCTGCGAGGCGTTGAAACCGGCGACCAGCTCGGTGATTGCTGCCTCAGCACCTTCCATCGAGTGCCAGAACGTAACGCGGGTCTGTGCCAGTACGGTGCCCGAGAGCAGCAGCCCGGGCAACACCAGCATCCTCAAGAGTGCTTTCATGATCGACTCCCTATCCGAATCCAGATTCGAACACCTGAACGATGCGTTTCTCAAACACTACAAAGAGTACGATAATCGGCAGACTCGCGACCAGCGCCGCCGCGCCCAGCAGGCCCCACTCGAACGGACGCGATCTCAGCAGCTCCACCAGGAACGCCTGTACCGTCCAGAGCGCCTCGCCGGTCATCACCCGCGGGTAGAGCACGAGGTTCCAGTGGGAAGCGAAGGCAAGCACGCTTGTGGCGAGCAGCTCGGGCCGCAGCATCGGTGCTATCACGCGCAGGGCGATGACGTGCTCCCTGGCCCCGTCCAGCCGCGCCGCCTCCACCGCCTCCCACGGCAGGCGCCTGAGCGCCTGGACCAGCAGGAAGATCACGAGCGGGCTCGCCATGAACGGCAGGATGAGCGCGCCCAGCGTATCCAGCAGGCCAAGGCCTCCCAGCTGACGGTAAAGGGGCACGAGCAGGAGTTCGCCGGGGAGCGCCAGCAGCGCCAGGATTATCGCCTGGATCTTCAGTCCGTTGCGGATCGCGTAGGCGGCTCCCAGGCCGAACAGGACCTGGCCCAGGACCGCCGTGCCGGTCGCCGCGAACGACACGCCCATCGCCTGCCACAGTCCGCTGTCGGGTAGCGCAAGGAAGTTCTCCAGGCTGAAGCCGAACGTACTCAGGTCGGCCCGGACAATCGCCTCCGCCGGGATGAACGCGGCATAGACCAGCCAGACGAGAGGCACGGCCACGAAGATGCAGAAGACCGTGGTGACTGTCCTCATCAGGATCATGCGCCCACCGCCGCCCGGGTCCGTCTGGCGAAGGCCATCGCCTGCAGGATCGCGACGGTTAGCGTGAGCACCATCACGAAGAGCGTGATCATGGCGCCATAGCCGAGCTCAAAGCGTTCGAAGGCGGTCTCGTACAGGTAGTAGCCGATCACGCGCGTGCTGCCGAACGGCCCGCCGCGCGTGAGCAGGTACACCGCCGTGTAGGCCTGCAGCGCGAAGACGGTGCCGATCACGCTGAGGAAAACGAGGACGGGCATGAGCAGCGGCAGGACGATGTGTCGCCTGACCTCGCGTTCGCCGGCCCCATCGATCCGGGCGGCCTCCTTCACCTCACGCGGGATTCCCCGCAGGGCTGCGGAGGCGACCAGCACGCCGTAGCCCGTCTGCTGCCAGAGCGTGAACATGACGATATAGGCCATCGCGGCAGCCGGTTGCGAGTTCCACGGCAGGGCGAAGCCGGTCAGCTCGACCAGAAGGCCGAAGTCCGGATTGTAAAGCAGGTACCACGCGATCGCCGAGCCCGAGACCGTGATGAGGCCGGGGGCGAAGAGCAAGGCCTTGATGAAGCGCTCGAACCGGACTCCCTCGATCGCCCAGGCGATGGCCACGGACAGGAACAGGAAGAGTGGGACGGTGATGAGCGCGAACAGGGCAGTGATGCCGAGCGACTGCCACAGGGCCGTGTCGCCCAGCAGCCGCGAAAGGTTGGCCAGTCCGACCGGCACGGGCTCTGACGTGCCGGACCAGCGCCAGGTGGCGTAACGCACTACGCTGAACAGAGGAACGACGCTGAACAGGCCGAACACTACCAGGGCCGGGAGCGCGAGCAGCGCAGCCTGGTGCCGCGCCTTCAATGTCTGCCCCGGACGCGGAAGTCCGGATCGACCGGTAGTATCTCGTCAGTCACACGCATACACTTTACCGGCTTTGTGTCATGCGGCGCTCAGCAGCTGGCCGGCAAGCTACAGTCCCGGCACGAGCCGCAGGAGCCAGAAGGCTGCCATGCCGACCAGAAGGGCGGCCCAGGTCGTCCGCCATCTGAGCAGCACGGCCGCTGCCAGGACCAGCGCGATGATCCTGGACGGCAGCCCGTGCGGCAGGCCGGCGAGCTCCGGCACGATCAGCGCGGGAAAGACGGCGACGGGGACGAACTGGAAGAAGCGCAGCCAGAACGATGGGACCGCCCGGCCGGCAAGGCGCAGGCCCAGGTATCGCGGCACGAAGGTGACCACGGCCATGCCCAGTATCACCAGCAGCGGACTCACGCACTCGCCTCGTCCCTGGATCCGAGCAGCCAGGCGCCGAACAGCGAGCCGGCCACTCCGGTGACGAGCACCAGAAGGCCAGCGTTGACAACGCCCGAAAGCAGCCAGGCGAGCAGCCCGCTGAAACCGGCTACCAGCCAGGCGGGCCGGCTCACCAGCAGCGGCAGAAGCAGCACCAGAAAGGCGAGCGGAAAAATGAAGTCGACCCCGAGGGTGACCGGGTCGGGCAGGCTCGAACTGAGCAGCGCGCCCGCAAGCGTGCCGAGGTTCCAGATGAAGAACAGGCTGAGCTCGGTCCCGAGCAGGAAGCGCAGGGTCGGCTTGCGGGCCGACACGATGCCGAACGCCTCATCCGTGAGCGTGTGCGCGGCAAGCACCTGCGCCAGCCCGCCCCTGGGGATGCGCCTGCCGAGGTTGAGCCCGTAGAGGGCGTGGCGAACGTTGATCAGGAAAGTCGTTGCGATGATGGCGAGCCCGCCGGCGCCGGCAGCGAACATGCCGGCCGCACTGATCTGCGAAGCGCCCGCGAAGACGAACAGGCTCATCGCCTGAGTCTCCCAGACGCTGAGTCCGGAGCCCCGCGCGCTGACCGCGTACGTCAGTGCGAACGGCAGAACGCCGACCCAGAGTGGAAGCATCGCCACGAAGCCGGCGACGAAGCTGCTGTCGGCTCGTTCGAAGCGCGCGGAGTTCACGAACGGTAGCTCCCCGGCTTCACGAGCGTCTCCCGCACGCGGTAGGCGAAGAGCAGGCTGCCGGCCGCACCCATCGCAGCTATCGCGCCTGCGGACGGGCCCAGGCCGAGCAGCTGGGCGAACCCTCCGACCAGCAGCGGCCCGGTCGCTGCACCGACGTCCCCGATCAGCCGCCAGACCCCCAGGAACTCGCCCGTACGCTCCTTCGGTGCCAGGTCCGAGCCGAGCGTCAGCATCGTTCCGGAGCCGATGCCGTTGCCCAGCCCGCCTATCGCAGCGACTATCAGGAGCGAGCTGAATCCGCCGGTGAACGGCAGCAGCAGCAGGCTCAGCGCCTGCACAAGGAAGCTGGGCACGATGGCGAACTTGCGGCCATAGCGGTCCATGATGACGCCTGCAGGGTAGAAGAGCAGGAAGTCTGCCAGGGCCGCGATGCTCACGATCACCCCTACCTGTTCGACGCTGAGCCCAAGGACATCAGCAGCGAAAAGGGGGATGAGCACGCGACGCCCGGTGCGAATCGCCTGTGCACCAAGCTGGCCCAGACCGGCCGGAATAAGCACGCCCCTCTGGCTGCGAACCGTGTCAGCAAGCAGCCTGACCGCATCCATGCGGCCGGCCGCGGGATCGCGTGGGACGGTCACTTGCCGCTCCACGTACCGCCAGCAGAGGATCAGTGTGAGCAGGGCAAGGCCCGCGTAGACCATGAAGGTCGCTCCAAGGCCGAATCCCGCGGCGATGAAGCCGCCGGCGAGCGGACCGATGAACTCGCCGAACCGGTTGGTACCCCCGAACAGTGCGATCGCGCGGCCGCGGCTGGCCACGGGCAGCTCTTCGGTCAGGTAGACGTGCCTTGAGATGTTGAACAGTGCGGCTCCGGCACCGGCGATCACACGCAGAAACACGACCAGAAGTGCGTTGTCGGTGAAGGCCAGGCCGAGTACGCTCAGTCCGGCAAGCGTCAGCCCCAGCAGCATGGCGCGCTTCATCCCGATGCGCCTGAGCAGCGCCCCGGCGGGAACGTCTGCGAGAAGCATGCCGATCGAATCCCCGGCCAGGATCAGCCCGACCAGGCCGTAAGAGATCTCCAGTGCGCTCGCGAAGACCGGGAGAGTGGGCACCAGAAGCCCGTTGCACAGTGCGAGGAGCAACGTGGGCAGGTATACGGCCAGGAGCAGTTTGGAGTTGATGGGGCCGGCGGGCCGTGCGTCAGCCATACAGGCCAGACTGTACCGCTTCGGCACTCAAGGATGCGTCTCGGCCGCCGTGTGTCAGAGGTCCCTGACCAGCTCCTTCACCCTCGGGGCGACACGCAGCTGAAGCAGGCGGCCCGCGTCATCCGCTTCGACGTGCCAGACAGCAAGATCCGGCCGGAACTCGTACGCATAGTGGTCGAGGGCGCTCTCGAACTCACTGTCCCACTCGCTGCTGTTCTCCAGCAGCCGGTCCACGAACACATCCGGCACACTTCCCGCCAGTGCGTACTCGAGCAGGTCGGTCATGCTGAGCATGCCTCATCACTCCTCGTCGAAGAACTCTTCTCCGGATTCGGGAGCGGCCTGTTCACCACCCTGTCGACCGCCCTGAAGCTCGGCAGTTACCCGATTGCGGATCTCATCGATCATTTCCGGGCGCTCGGCCAGGAACTCCGAGGTCTTCTCCTTGCCCTGTCCCAGCCTGGACTCGCCGTAGCTGTACCAGCTGCCGGACTTCTGGATGACATCCAGGTCCGCGGCGATGTTGATCAGATCACCGATCTTGTCGATGCCACGACCGAACATGATCTCGATCTCGGCCTCCTTGAAGGGCGGAGCAACCTTGTTCTTGGTGATCTTCACGCGTGTCCGGTTGCCCACACGGTCGAGACCAACCTTGATGTCGCCCTTGCGCCTGACCTCCATGCGGACGCTCGAGTAGAACTTGAGTGCCCGACCGCCAGGCGTGACCTCCGGGTTGCCGTACATGACACCGATCTTCTCCCGGATCTGATTGATGAAGATCGCCGTGGTCTTGCTCTTGCTGAGCACACCGGTGAGCTTGCGGAGCGCCTGGCTCATCAGCCGGGCCTGGAGGCCGACGTGTGCGTCGCCCATCTCGCCTTCGATCTCGGCACGCGGCACGAGCGCTGCCACCGAGTCGATGACGATGACATCGACCGCACCACTGCGGACGAGCAGCTCCGTGATCTCGAGCGCCTGCTCGCCGGTGTCGGGCTGGCTGACCAACAGGTTGTCGGTATCGACACCAAGCGCCTTCGCGTAAGCGGGATCGAGCGCGTGCTCGGCGTCCACGAACGCGGCGACCCCGCCCGCACGCTGGGCCTCGGCGACTATGTGCAGGCTCATCGTCGTCTTGCCGCCCGACTCCGGACCGTAGATCTCGACGATGCGGCCACGCGGCACGCCGCCGACGCCGAGAGCGAGGTCGACGCTCATGCTGCCGGTGCTGATCACACCGTGGTTCAGGGAGCGGACTTCGTCCCCCAGGCGCATGATCGCGCCCTTGCCGAACTGCCGCTCGATGTTGGAGAGCGTTGCGCTCAGTGACTTCAGCTTCTGTTCCATGCCTGCTGCCTCCGTAATCTGGCCTGGCGTGCAGCCAGGGAATCGCGTATCGCCTTAAATCTTAAGGTATCGGCGGATCCGGCGCAACCCCTGGCGCACGAGTCATGGGCAGAAGTCAAGAAGCAGTGATCATATACCCGCCTTCGGCGGCTCCCGCATCGGCCACTTCGCGCCGCAGGCCGATGAGATCGACGCCGTGTTCCGCCAGGAACGTGTCCAGCCGCGCCACCTGCTTCGCGCCGTCCGGGATGCGCCGCAGTGCCTCGACCGCCAGCAGGCGGGCCCTGTCGACCGCCGAGAACGCATACAGGCGTGCGAGCAGCGCCGAGGCATCATCACCGCGCGCCTCGGCCCGCAGCAACGCGGATTCCCCAAGGTAAGCAAGCGCCACGATGTCGGCGACCCGGGCCATCACTTCCTGTTCCGCCTCGACGTTCTGCATCCACGCCATCGCTGCGCTTCCGGCCACCAGAAGCGCGGCCTGCTTGATGTTCTCAACCGCGCCGGACGCTGCTGCCAGCTCCTCGGGCACGCCGTCCGGAGCGCCCGCCGCCGACGCAGTCATCACCCGCTGGACGGCTCCGAGCAGCTCCAGGCGGCCCTGCATCGCACGCTTGAGCAGCTGGCCGGACGTCAGCAGGCGGTTGATCTCGTTGGTTCCCTCAAAGATCCGGTTGATGCGGGAATTGCGGTAGGCCGCCTCGACAGGGAACTCGGCGCTGAAGCCGTTCCCACCGAATATCTGCAGCGTCTCGTCGATCGCCCTGTCGAGGATCTCGGAACCGAACACCTTGATGAACGAGTACTCAACCACGTACTCATCCAGCGCCGCGAGCTCGGCCGAAGCGTCACCCACATCCGCCAGCCGCCGGTCGAGTTCACCTGTTACCCGGTACACCGCGCTCTCGAGCGCGAAGGTGGCAGCCTGCATGTCACCGAGCTTCTCCTTGATGAGGCCGAAGCTGCCGATCTTCACTCCGAACTGCTCGCGTTCAGAGGCGTAACGCGTGCCCAGGCGCAGCATGTCCTTCGCGCCGCCGATCGCTCCCGCCGCCAGCTTCAGCCGGCCCACGTTCAGGATCGAGAACGCGATCCTGTGGCCCTTGCCGATCTCGCCCAGCACGTTCCGTGCGGGAACCCTGGCGTCTTCCAGGATCACCTGCCGCGTGCTCGACCCCTTGATGCCCATCTTGTGTTCCTCGGCACCCAGGCTCATGCCCTCGGTCCCGCGCTCCACTATGAAGCCGGTGAACCTGTCTCCGTCCACCTGGGCGAACACGATGAAAAGGTCGGCAAAGCCCGCGTTCGAGATCCACATCTTCGTGCCGTTCAGCAGGTAGTTCTCGCCGGAGTCATCCAGCGCGGCAGTCGTGCGGGCAGCCCGCGCGTCCGAGCCCGAGCCCGGTTCGGTGAGGGCGTAGGCAGCCACCCACTCGCCGCTGGCCAGGCGGGGCAGGTAGGCTGCCTTCTGCTCAGGCGTTCCGAAGTAGACGATCGGCAGGGTGCCGATGCCGACGTGGGCGTTGAACGTGACGTTGAAGGAACCCGTCGCCGCGAGCTTCTCGGTGACCAGCATCGAAGCGGTCTTGCTCGCGCCCAAACCGCCGTACTCCTCGGGCACGTCCAGCGCGAGCAGCCCCTGCTCCCCGGCGCGGGCCATCAGCCTGCGTGAAAGGTCGTAGTCGAGCGCCTCGATGCGTTCAGCGACGGGCACGTACTCCCGTTCCACGAACTGGGCGGCCGTACGGCCCATCATCCTCAGTTCATCATCGAATCGCTCGGGCGTCTGGACCCCGTCCGCCGAGTGGCGTTCCAGCAGGAAGCTTCCGCCCTTGCGCGGTCGTGTCACGTCTTCAGTATCCATTCCAACCTCCGGATGCGTCCCGGACGGGAGCTTCACGCTTTCACCGGGCGCCTGAAACCTGTCAGCATTACTTGCGTCCAATCATAGTTGACGCTGCCTTGTCAGCACAACACCGCCTCGATTGGCTATTCTTGATGCTGTGAGAACAATAATCGTTGCCGTGGCTGCCCTGCTGGTGCTCTCCGCCTGCAAGCGAGTCGATTACAGCCCCACCCAGACGTGCCTGCTCGAGAACGCCACGCTTGCCTCAGCGGGTCCCGGCGCCAGGTTCGTTCCAGGCGAAGTACTCGTCACCTTCAAGCCTGCGCCACAGGTGCTCGGAGTCGAGGCGGCTTCGGTGCTGAGGGACTTCCAGCTCGGCTCACTGGCTGCGGACAACGGCCTGGCGGTTGCGACGGCGATGCCGGGCAGCCTGCCGAGCCTGCTCACGACCGGTGGCGATCCCGAAGGGGTCGCGGCCGCGCTGCGGACCGACCCGCGCGTGGAGCATGCCGAACCGAACTGGATCTACACCACGCAGGCGGAGTTCGACTGCGTCCGGGAGCAATGGAACTTCAGTCGCTTCGGCGTCGCAGACGCGATCCGGGTCGGTCCGGGCCGGCACGGTGCCACGGTCGCCGTCATCGATTCCGGCGTCGACGTTGACCACCCCGAGCTCACGGAGGCGATGCTGCCCGGCTACAACTTCGTGGACAACATCCCCGACCCACGGCCCGGCAGCGGCGGCCAGGCGGCGCACGGCACGCACGTCGCCGGCATCATCGCGTCGCGCGGCGCAGCCGGACCGACCGGCGTTGCGGGCTTTCCCGGTCAGGTCAAAGTGCTGCCGATCCGGATCTTTGACGATGCCGGCGTGGTGGCGACCTTCGCGGACCTGGTCACTGCCCTCACATGGGCGGTCGGGCTCGAACGCATCCCGGGCGTGCCGGACAACCCGTACCCGGCCGATATCGTCAACCTGAGCCTCGGTGGCGGCGTCGCCCAGAACGCGATGCTCAACGACATCGTCTCACGCGTCACCCAGGCCGGCGTCCTGGTGATCGCCGCAGCAGGCAACGACGTTCCCGGCATCCTCTCACCCGCCAACGGCCCCGATGCGCTCGCGGTCGGATCCGTCGACAGTGACTTCCGCCTCTCGGACTTCTCGGCGTGGGGCGGCAGTGGAGCGATCGGCATAACCGCACCCGGCGGGTATGGCCCCTCGAGCTGCGGCACCATCCTCAGCACGCTCCCCAACGGGCTCTACGGCTGCAGTCGCGGAACCTCGATGGCCGCACCGTACGTGGCGGGTGCCGCAGCGCTGCTGCTGACCCACGAACCCGGTCTCGGGCCGCAGGAGCTGGCGGCCAGGATCGCGTCAGCTGCCTACTTCGATAGCGGGTTCATGGACGGCGCCCGCTACGGCGCGGGCATCCTCTGTGCCGACCGGCTGCTGGGGGCGCGCTCCAGCCCGTCCAGCCAGCTGTGCGGGTACTGAGACCGAACCGCGCTAGAGGCTGAGGGCGACCGTCACCGCGCTGTAGAAGGCGAAAAGCAGCAGAGCCACTGACACGAAGCCGACCGCGCGGTCGAAGGCACGCGAGACCGGGATGCCCTGCCTTATGAAACCCCACAGCAGGCCGCCGACCAGTCCGCCGACGTGGCCCCAGAGCGACACGCCCGGAACGGCGATCGACAGCAGCACTATCAGGCCCATCCACTGCACCAGGCTCCTGGTCAGCTGCCTGTCGCTGGCAAGCCCGCTGCGCAGGGCATCGGCCAGCAGGGCTCCTGCCACGCCAAGGACCCCGCCCGACGCGCCGACAAGCAGGAGGACGTCGCCCGCCTGGGCGATACCCGTGATGTAAGCCCCCATGATCGAGCCGAGCGTGAACGCGCCGAGCAGGTTGCCCCAGTTGCGCCTGGCCTCGTAGACCCGGCCGATGTCGAAGAGCACCCACAGGTTGAAGGCGATGTGGATCAGGTTCCCGTGCACGAGCGCATACGAGAGGTAGCGCCAGAGCGCATCCGCCGAAGGGGCACCCGTGATGTTGAGCAGGAAGGCGGCTGCGGCGTCGCTCGCGCGCATCTGGCCGGCCATCGTGAAGACGTTCCCGACGGTGGCGTTGAGCAGCTCCTGGAGCCCGTACATCACGGCGAGGGAACCTAGCAGTACCAGGGTGCCGGGCAAGGCTCCGCGCCGGGCCACCTTGGGTACGGGCCTGTCGAACGCCTCAAGCTTACGGGCCAGCCTTGGCCGGGCGGCCTCGGGCGCGGCGGCGTAAGTGTGCGTGTACAGGGCCGCTGCCTCTTCGACGCGGTGGGCCTTCTCGCTGGCACGCGCGAATATCTCGTAGACGTTCCATGCCGCCACGCCATGGGGAGGCTGTACGAGCAGGTCCCGGACCCTGGGCAGGTCCGCCCGCTCCGCCGCGATGCGGGCCTCGCTCAGCACCAGCACCCTCGTGCCGATGGGCCCCTGCTCACCCGGGTTCGATTCGAACCGGCTCCGGGCACGCTGCAGCGCATCGTCGGCCTCCCACTGGCGGCCGAGCGACAGCAGCGAGACGACAAGCGCCTCATCCGCGAGGAAGGCGTTGTCCCCCGTCCGGGGAGCCTCCGGCCACATGTCAACCACCTCGTGGTGGTCGCCGGCCAGCACCGCCGCCTGGATGGCCAGGAGGACATCGCCCTCCGGCATCAGCCTGCGGGCGGCGTCCGCGTCGCCCAGCTGCACCGCCGCCTGGGCGAAGACCCTGCCGAACGCCGCATGCGCGTCCGGACTCCAGTAGAGCAGGCGGGCCAGGAGGCTGGCGGCGCCGAAGCGGCCCGCGCGCGCCAGGGCCATCGCCAGCAGTGGCATGAAAGCGTAGACCGGAGCGGCGATGAGCGCGAGCAGTTCCAGCGTGCGGCCCGTCCGGTAACCGAAAAGCGGCTCCAGTGCGACGAGCAGCGCAAGGGCGAAGGCCAGCAGCGACTTGACAGGCAGCTCGCTCCATGCGGGGGCAAGACGCAGGGACCAGCGCGTGGTGAACCACGCGACAAACGCCACGACTAGCAGAAAAAGTGCGGTCTGGCTCACCGTGCCAGCCTACTATGCCATCATGGTGCAGGTCGTCCTTCAGGACGCTGCCAGATCATTGATTCCACCGCCTGGAGGCCGGTTTGCTGGAAATTCTGCTAGGCGTCGCCTGCGTGGTCATCGCATACCTGCTGGGGTCCATCCCCAGCGGCTACCTCGTCGCCCGTGTCCGCGGAGTCAACATCCAGCAGGTGGGTTCGGGCAACATCGGTGCCACGAACGTCCTGCGCGCCGTCGGCGTGCTGCCGGCGATCTTCGTGGTCATCCTGGACCCGCTCAAGGGCGCCCTGGCAGTGCTGCTGCCGCTCCTTCTGGGCCTGCCCCCCGTCGTGGTGGCAGCTGCAGGACTCGCAGTCGCACTGGGCAACAACTACAACGTCTTCCTGAAGTTCAGGGGCGGCAAGGGCATCGCCACGAGTCTTGGCGTGATCCTGGTCGTCTCGCCACTGGTGGGGCTGCTTGCCGCCGCGCTCGGCATCTATGCGATCGCGCTCGGGCGGCTAGTATCACTCGGCTCTCTGATAGGCGTGGCCGCCGCGCCCGTGATGCTCGCCGCACAGGGGGCCGACCCAAGCTACATGGCGCTGGGGATCGCGCTCGCCCTGCTCGCCACGTGGCGCCACCGCGAGAACATCGTGCGCCTTGCAGCCGGCACCGAGAACAGGATCGGACGGCGCAAACCGCCCGAGAACCAGCCACCGGTGGTTCCGCCGGCAGCTGACGCCGGGGAAGCAGACTAGGCCGGCAGCTCGACCTTGCGGCCACAGGCGCAGGTCTCGTTCTCCCGCACCATCAGCGCCTGGCCCTCGCGGTACCAGAGGGTATTGCAGTCGGGACAGCGTATCTCGCTGGCCGGGATCGACCGGATCGCCTCAGCCCCGATGAACCGCTTCACTCCGCACCAGTGGCATACGACCTCCGCTCCGCCGTTCTCGGTGATCATCTCCTCGCGTTCGGCGGGTGAGAAGTAGGCGAGTGAGTCCAGTGCGCGCTCGTCACTGCAGCGGCAGGCGAACCGCAGCGGCAGCACGTCCCGGGTCAGGATCTCCAGCTCGAGGCCATCGGTGAGCCGGTTGACTGCCTCGAGCAGCGAACCGGCGCGCAGCGCATCGGTCAGCTGGCCCAGAGCGAACACGTTGTGTTCGAGGCGCGCGAGCTGCTCGTCGGTCGCGTCCGGCAGCGCCTGCAGCAGCACCCCGCCGGCCGTCACCACCCGGCCATGCTCCAGGTAGACGCCGAGCAGGATCGCGGAGCGCACCTGCTCGGACATGGCGAGAAAGATCGCGAAGTCCTCGGCGATCTCGCCCGTGACGATGTCGACGCTGGAAGTGTACGGGTCGCCGTTTGGCGCGAGCGAGCGGATCACTTCAAGCTCGCCCTGTCCGACGGCAGCGCCCACGTTCAGCTTGCCCTCGTCCGTCAAGGGCAGGTCGACCCCCGGGTCGCGCACGTAGCCGCGCACGCTGCCGTCCAGGCCGGCCTCGGCGATGATCCCGCCAAGCGGTCCGTCGCCGCGGAACCTGACGGTGAGCCGGTCGCGGTGGTCCTTCAGCAGCACGTGCGTGAGCAGCAGTGCGCCGGTCAGGGTGCGGCCGAGCGCGGCCGCCGCGGTCGGACTGGCCTCGTGACGCACCCTTGCTTCTTCAACGAGCCCGGTCGTATCAGCGGCGACGACACGGATGCCTCCGCCGCCGGCCAGGCCCCTTATCAGATGTGACATCCTGAATTATCCTTTCGGTCAGGTGCTCCCGGCCAGCTTGGCTGCAAGGAACGCCTGCGTTGCCTTCGGTACGAGCTTCGAAACGTCTGCCCCATAGCGCGCGATCTCCTTGACGCGGGTGCTGGACAGGTACGACCAGCGCGTCGCGGTCATCACGAAGGTGGTTTCCGCGCGCGGGTTCAGCTGACGGTTGAGGTGAGCCATCTGCAGCTCGTACTCGAAGTCACTGATCGCGCGCAGGCCCTTGACGATAACGTCTGCACCCAGCTCGCGCATGTATTCGGCCAGCAGTCCGTCGAACGAGGCGACGTCGACCTTGCTCATGCCCTCGGTCGTCTCCCGCAGTATCTCCAGGCGCTCCTCGGTGTCGAACATCCGGTCGCGCTTGCCCGGGTTGTCCAGTACCGCGACTGTCAGGCGGTCGTATATGCGGGCCGCGCGCCTGATGACGTCGACATGACCGTTGTGAAGCGGATCGAAACTACCCGGGTAGACGGCATGTATCATGCTTCACCACTATAATCCCCCGCCAGCAGCCTGCGCAGTGCCCCGGCCGGCGTGACGTCACCGCTCAGCAGTGCGGCAAGCAGCGGCCTGCCCGCGCGGGCGATCTCCGCCTGCAGCTCGCGCGAAAGCAGCGAGCCGACCTCCGCCCGCTCCCGCCGTGCGCGTGCCTTCTCCCTGCCACCGTGCTCGTTCAGGTGGGCAGCGTGGTCCCTGATGTGACCGGTGAGGCTGTCGATGCCTTCTCCGCTCGTCGAGACGGTCGAGACTATCGGCGGCTTCCAGTCTCCAGGACCGTAGTTCCCGAGCGACAGCAGCGCGGCGATCTCGCGCCGGAGCAGGCTTACTCCCGGGTGGTCCGCCTTGTTGACCACGAATATGTCGGCGATCTCCATGATGCCGGCCTTGAAAGCCTGGACCCCGTCACCCTGGCCCGGTGTCATCACCAGGATCGTGGTGTCCGCGACGGCGGCGATGTCGACCTCGGACTGGCCCACGCCGACGGTCTCTAGCAGCACCCGGTCGAACCCCGCGGCGTCGAGCAGCGCGGCGGCCTGGAGCGCCGCAGCGGACAGCCCGCCGAGCTGGCCGCGGCTGGCCAGTGAGCGGATGTACACACCAGGATCGTCGTGCCAGCGCATCATCCGGATGCGGTCACCAAGTATCGCTCCGCCCGAGAAAGGACTGCTCGGGTCGACGGCGAGCACGGCGACGCGTTCGCCTGCAGCGCGTCCCGCACCTATCAGGCGGTCGGTCAGCGTGCTCTTTCCGCTGCCCGGCGCCCCGGTAATGCCGATCAGTGCCGAGCGACCCGGCCTGCGCCTGAGTTCGGCCAGCAACGCAAGTCCCGGCGCGCCTCCCGCCTCCAGCAACGAGATTCCCCGTGCGACAGCACGTTCATCACCCGCCAGTACGCCTGCTGCCAGCCCTGCATCCATTGGAGCCAGACTACCCCAGCTCTTGCTAGACTGTCCGCATCACCGGAGGTGTCGCACATGCCACGCAAGGTAACGCTCTTCACTGGCCAGTGGGCGGACATGCCGCTGGAGCAACTCGCACCGCTCGCGCGTGAGATGGGCTATGACGGCCTCGAACTCGCCTGCTGGGGTGACCACTTCGAGGTTCAGCGCGCGCTGAACGAGGACGGCTACACGGACCTGCTGCACGAGTTCCTCAACGGCCATGGACTGGAGTGCCACGCGATAGCGAACCACCTTGTGGGCCAGGCGGTCTGCGATCCGATCGACGCCAGGCATCGCGAGATCGTGCCCGGCCACGTCTGGGGCGATGGCGATCCCGAGGGCGTCCGCCAGCGGGCGG
>ERZ869909.1718-NODE-1718-length-16900-cov-4.180764_pt1 | contig 16900 bp, 14 predicted proteins | sample MGYA00520892_ERZ869909 | MGnify/ENA primary metagenome ERZ869909 (study PRJEB32215, sample SAMEA104723947) | bioreactor metagenome | biome: bioreactor; feature: anaerobic bioreactor; material: water | place: China | collected 2015-03-12 ...
CCGAGCGGCCGCGCCTGGGGGCGCGCCACCATCGAGCAGCTGGCGACCGCTGTCGCCGACCGCGCCGCGTGGCTCGAGGCGCCCGTCGCTGCCGATCCGGTCGAGGCGCGGGAGCTGGGCGGCCTCCTGGAGCGGCACGCCAGCGGCACGCCGCTCTCGCGTCGTGAAGCGCTCCGCGCGCTGCAGCTCCTCGTCCAGAGCGCCCACTTCGACACGGACGAGCCCGACGAGCGGCTCGTCGCGCTGGTCCTCGAGCTCCGCGAGCGCGTCCGGCAGCAGGTGCGCCCGTGACCGGCCCGCGCGCTCGCTCGGCGCCCGCCCGTCGCCGGCCATGCCTCGCGTCCGCGCCACGTTGCCGGCCGGGGCCCTGGTGGACGCCCGCGCTGCTGGTCGCCGCTCTCGCTGTTGCGCTCTCCGGGGCACCAGCCAGGGCCGGCGCCCAGGAAAGCGCCGCTCAGGAACGTACCGGTCAGGAACCTGCGCCCCACGAGAGGGCACCCGCTGGTGGCGCCCGCTGGGACGGCCTCGACGACATGCTGGAGCTGCTGCGCGGTGAGTACCCGCTCCCCGTGCGCGCGTCTGGCCAGGCAGCAGGGGCGCGCGACGCGCTGCCCCTGCTGGACGTCCGCGTGATCGACGAGCTCGCCTTCGACCCGCGCGACACAGCCCGGCCGCTCCTCGTGTTGTGGCCACCCCCGGCCACGCCAGCCGGCGCCCCCGCCGCGTGGGTGCACGCTGGCGGCACGCTGGTGTGGGCGGATGACCGGGTCGAGCATGGTGCGCTGTGGGCCCGGTTCGGGTTGGAGCCCGTCGCCCCGGACGAGCTGGCAATGGTTCGCACCTACCGCGGCCGGGACGAGCTGCTCGTCGCCGTCCCTGTCGCAGGTGAGGGCGTCGCGGTGGTGGGCGACGTGGGTCGCGTCGTCACGAACGTGCCCACGGGCCTCCGCGCGACCTCGGATATCCCCCGCGCGTTCCTCGAGCTCGCACCCGGCGTCGGGCTTGGGTGGCGCATGGGGATCGGCGCCGGGCGCCTGTGGGTGATCGGCGATCCGAGCGTCTGGATCAACCTGATGCTGCCGGTCGAGGACAACGCCGGGCTGCTCGTCGAGCTGGTCCGGGCGATGTGCGCGGACCGGGCGCCGTGCCCCATCGACGTCTACATCGGCGACCCGGACGCCGCGTACACCCGGTCGGACGACGCGGGGCAGGGCGCCGCAGCGACGGACCCGTCGCCCGGCGCGTTGGCTCGCGGCCGCCAGCGCCTCGTCGACGGCTGGCGCGCAGCCTCCACCGCGCGCCCGCCGCCTTCACTGGCGCGGTGGCTGTCCTTGTGCCTGGCCGCGTTCTTCGCCTTCTCGGTGATCGTCACCTACCCGTGGCAGGGGCTCCTGCTCCCGCTGCGTGGCGTGCGCCGACCGCCGCCGCCGGGCGCCGCCGGGTCGCTCGCGGGATCGGTGCTCGAGGAGCGCAACCGCCGGGACACGGGCCTCGTCATCGCGCTGCTCGCCGAACGTGCGCACGCCGCGCTGCTCGCGGAGCTGGAGACCTGGCCCGAGGCGGCAGAGGACGAGCGCACGTTCCGCCGCCGCATCGTCGCCGCCTGGCTCACGCGACTCGCTCGTCGCTCGGCGAGCAGCCGCGGCGCCGCGCGGTGGTCAGCCCGGCGCCGGGTCCGCCGGGTCGTCGACGTCGTGCGCGGCCTGGGCGCCGCGGACGCAGACTCCCTCCCGACCGCTCGGCGCGCCGGTTCGCCGCGCACGGGCGCGAGGGCCACCGTGCGCGCACCGCGGCCCTCCACCCACGCCGATCTTTGCGAACTGTGGACGACCCTGCAAGAGCTGGCCGACACCTCCGCTCATCCCGGGCGCTGGCGCGCCGTCCTGTCACCCGAGCGCCCTCCGGGTGTTGACCGCGCGCCCCGACCGTTTCCCGGCACATCCCCATGACCGACGCCACGATGAACGACCCCAAGGCGACCAATCCGGCCCCGGCCGCTCCAGGCCCAGCCAACCCGAGCACGGCCAATGCGGACCCAGCCACCCCCGGCCCAGCCAACCGGGGGACCTCGGCGGACACCCTCGCGCCGCCCACGCCCGAGGAGCTCGACGCCGCCCGGGCCATGGTCGCCCGGGTCGAGGCCGTCGTCGCTGACGCCTACCGCGGCCCGGCGCGCGTCGTCCGTGCGTTGACCATCGCGCTGATCGCCCCCGGCCACGTGCTGCTCGAGGGCGTCCCGGGTGTCGCCAAGACCACCATCGCGCGCGCCCTCGCCAGCGCGACCGCCTGCTCCTTCGGGCGCGTCCAGTTCACACCGGACCTCATGCCGTCCGACATCACCGGCGGCTTCGTCCTCGACCGCGCCTCGGATCGCTTCGTGTTCCGCCACGGCCCGATCTTCCACCAGATCGTCCTGGGTGACGAGATCAACCGAACGCCTCCCCGCACCCAGGCTGCCCTGCTCGAGGCCATGCAGGAGGGGCAGGTCACCGTCGAAGGGCAGACGTTCGCGCTCCCGCAGCCGTTCCTCGTGCTCGCGACCCGCAACCCGATCGACGAGGAGGGCGTCTACCCCTTGCCGGAGGCGCAGCTCGACCGCTTCCTGCTGAGCGTCGAGATGGGCTACCCCAGCGAGCGGGACGAGGTCGCGATGCTCGATCGCCACGCCCGCGCCGGCGCCAGCCCAGCCGCAGTGCTGAGCGCAGAGCAGGTCGTCGCCCTGCGCCGCCTGACGGAGCGCGTCACCGTCTCCGAGGTCGCCAGACGGTACATCGTCGCGATCGCCCGGGCGACCCGCAGCCGCCGTGGCGTATGGCTGGGCGCCTCACCGCGCGCCTCGCTCGCGCTGCAGTGCGCCGCGCGAGCGAACGCCCTGCTCGCGGGGCGCCACTACGTGGGCATCGACGACATCCGCGCGATGGCCGGCCCGGTGCTGCGGCACCGCCTGCTGCTCGAACCGGCGGCGCTCGCCGCCGGCGACACGCCTGATCGTGTCATCGACCAGGTCCTGACGGAGGTGCCGTGGGATCGGGCGTGACACTCCGGACCCGCCCCCGCGTCCTCCGCTACCGCCTCACCGCGACAGGCCGAGCGCTCGTTGTGGCCGCCGCTTCCTTCGCGACGATGGCGGCGGTCGTCGTTCAGCCGGCGCTGGCCGCCGCTGCGCTCGCGCTGGCCGCCGTGCCGGGCGTCGCGTTCGTCGCCACCGGCCTGCTCGTCTGGCGGGTGGAGCGCCTCGCGACGCCGGTACATCCGTGTACGACGACCGACGCCCTCGAGGTCGGTCAGAACACCACGACGCTTGTGCCGCTGCCGCTCCCCCTCGACGTATCGCTGATCGACTGGCACGAGGCGCTCGGCCTGACGACGAGCGGCCTCGTCGCGACGCTCCAGCCGGTACAGCGCCTCGCGCGCTTCGAAACCGCGCGATCCGGGGCGTCGCTGCGCTGCACCCTGGTCGCCGTGAGCACCGGCCACCACGCGCTCCATGGCGTCGCCCTCCGTGGCGCCGATCGCCTCGGGCTGATCAGCATCGAGCTCTACCTGCCGGCCCGCGTGCCCGTCAGCGTCGCGCCCCCCACGGCGGTCCTCCCGCGACACGACCCGCAACGTCGCTCGCGGGACGTGCGGCCGACCCGCGACGGGACCCACCCCGGTGCGCGCGCCGGGCACGCGCCGACCCTGCGTGAGCTCCGCGACTACCGGCCCGGCGACCGCCAGCGTGACCTCGACTGGCAGGCGACCGCCCGAACCGGACGCTGGATCGTGCGCGAGCGTGAGGAAGACCGCCAGCACGCGCTCGTCGTCGCGCTCGACGCCGGCCCGACGATGCTCGCCGGCCCCGGCTCCCACCGCTTCACGGCCTGCCTCGCGCTGGCTCGCGCGCACCTCGAGCGTGCCCTCGCGCGCGGCGACCGCGCCGGACTCATCCTCTGGGACACCGCGACGCTCGCTGACCATCCCCCTGACACCGGCCGCCGCCACCGCGACGCGCTGCTCCGCACCCTCATCGATGCGCGCGCCGCGCTGCTCAGGCCGCTTGATGCCCACGACGACCAGGACATCGCCCGGGCGGTCAACCAGTGGCTGCTCGAGCACGCCGGGATCGACTTCCTGGCGGGCGTGGCCACCGGGATGTCCAGGGAGCCTGGTGGTGATGAGCGTGTCCATCGCCTGGACACCTGGTGCCGCACCCACGCTCCGGACAGCGACACCGGGCACGGCGTGGGAACAGCGCCGGGCGAGGGTGACGCGCTGCGACCGCCGGGAGGCCTCATTGCGTTCGCGGACCGGTGGTCGATCGAGCTTCCGGTCGCGTCATGGGACGACGCCCGTCCGCGTGACGCGGCCGCGAGCGCGGCGCTGCGGTCGGCTGCCGAGCGGCTCCGCGACGGAGACAGCCTCGTCGTCATCTCTGACCTCGCTGCGCTGTCCCGTCCGGCTGCGCTGGCGCCGATCCTCCTCGAGGCAGCGCAACGCCGGGTCGTCACCTCCGTACGTGTTCCCTGGTCAGTGCCACCAGCGCAGACGCAGCGCCCACCCGATCCGGCCTTCGCAGCCGAGCGCGGCGGTACGGCGGCCCTGGATCCTGTCGCCGCAGCGACCCTCGCGGTCCTCGAGCACGGGGAGCAGGAGAGGATGCGTGCGCTCGCGGAGCACCTCGGCGAGACGGCCGTCTCCCTGCGCGCGTTCGACCCGTGGGCGCTCGTCGCCGCGGCGCAGGGCGGATGACGGCCGGCATCGACGGGTACCGCCGCGGCTGGCGCCCGCTGGACGTCACCACCCGTACGAGCCGGCGGGTCGTCAGTTGCGCCCGGCGTTCAGGTACTCGTGGTAGTACTGGTACACGCGCTCGATGTAGCGGCGCGTGTTCTCGAAGGGGATCCCGCCGGCGCGCGCGACGGCACCGGACCCGGCGTTGTACGCGGCGAGCGTGAGGTTCATGTCCCCGTTGTAGCGGTCCGTGAGGATCCGCAGGTACTGGGTGCCGGCCATGATGTTCTGGCGCGGGTCGAACGGATCGGCGCAGTTGAGCGACTCCGCCGTGCGCGGCATGAGCTGCATGAGCCCCATCGCGCCGGCGTGGCTGACCGCGTGGGGGTCGAACGCGGACTCGACCCGGATCACGGCCTTGATGAACGCGAACGGGACGCCATACGCGTTCGCGGCCTCGCGAATCAGGCCATCGAAGGCGTCATGCTGCGCGTTGGGGTTCGGGTTGGTGCGGCTGGTGCGGTACCGGGGCGGCTCCTGTCGCTGCTCACCGGCGCCGATGACGCGGTCCGCCGTGCGCCCCGCACGCGGGCGCGTCGTGAACTCCAACGTGCCGTCGTCGTTGACGTACTGGTAGATCTGGGCGGAGCCGCTCCCCGCTGTGCACGCCACCAGGACGACGACAAGGCGGGCGAGGGCGGTCTGCAGGTTCGTCTTCCGAGCTGCCGAACGCATGGTCCCTCTGGTGATGGCGACGCACCGGGATCGCCCGGGTGTCCCGCAGGTCATACCCCGCGAGCAACGTGGAGGCGAGCGTTCTGATTCCCCGGGCCCGCCCGAGCGCTCGCCGACGTTCCGGCCGTGCAGCGCGACGACACGCGGAGGGTCGTCCAGGCAGCCGCGCGGACCCGCCGAAGGTTCGCCTGCGAGACGCCGCGCCTGGCCCCGACCGGGACCCCGCGTCAGCGGGTGCAGTAGCCCTGTTCACACGTCCCGGTGCGGCAGTCGCCAGCAGACCAGCACGGCATCCGGCACTGGGCATCGACACACGAGGCGCCGCCGCTGCAGTCGGCCGTCCGCAGGCACTCGACACCCGGCCGGAGATCCGGACGGCAGACGCCATGAGCACACATCTCCAGCGGGTCACACGCGGCGTCGGACGTGCACCGATCACGGCAGACCGCGTCAATGCACACGGCGCCCGAGCCGCAGTCCGCGTTCCGCACGCACTCGGCGAGCCCCTCGCTGTCCGCGCAGACCCCGCCATCGCACGACTGCCCCGGAGGGCATTGGGCGCTGCTGCTGCAGGTGAACGCGCAGCCGCCATCGCGGCACACCTTGCCGATCCCGCAGCCGGCGTCGTTGACGCAGTAGGCGCCCTCGACCTCGCAGGCGCCGGCGACGCACGTCTCACAGGGCTCGCAGTCCGCGCTGCTCTGGCACTGCCCAGCGTCAGGCGACGGCACACAGCGGTTGACCTCACAGACGCCCGTCGGGCCGCAGTCACCGTCCACGCTGCACGGCGGCGCGCACTGGCCGCGCTGGCACAGGTGCGCCGTGCCGCAGTCGCCGTCATCCAGGCACACTCCGTCCGGAATGCAGGTGCCGTCCTCACACCGCTCGTTCGACGCACAGTCCGTACGGCGCTCGCACTCCGGCGCAGCCGGCACGCAGGCGCCAAGGACGCACTCCTCACCGGGGCCGCACTGGGCGGCGGTCGAGCAGGTACCCACGTCGGGATCCGTGACGTCGGGGAGGCTGGTGTCCGGGTCATTCACGTCCGGGTCGTTCACGTCCGGGTCGTTCACGTCCGGGTCGTTCACGTCCGGGTCGTTCGCGTCCGGGTCGTTCGCGTCCGGGTCGTTCACGTCCGGGTCGTTCGCGTCCGGGTCGTTCACGTCCGGATCGACGCAGCCGACGTCATCGGTACAGACCGGGTCCGGACGGACCGGGCGATCGTTGCAGTCCTTGCAGCCGGAGAGCAGACCTCCGGCGAGCAGGAGGGAGAGGGCGATGATGCCGGATTGGGTGCTGATGCCGAGCCGCTGCATGACGTCCTCGTTACTGCGATGAGACCATGGTCGGTGAGGGTGGACGTCGCTGGTGGCGGACTATTCAGACGAGCAGCGCGAAAAGTGCGCGGAGCACGTCGATCGTGATGCTCCGGGCGCCCGCGGATTCCTCCCGGTGGCCACTTGACGGGGGTCATGGGGGGTGGGAAGAGCGCCGACGAGCGGCCTGTCGCGCCGCGGGTAGCGCCAGCACGTCGGGAGTCCACCCATGGCAGAGATGAAGAGCATACGAGTCTTCTCGGGTCGTTCGCACCCCGAGCTGACCGAAGCGATCTGCGCGCGCCTCGGGATCCCCGTCGGCCAGCGGGAGATCATCCGGTTCTCGAACGAGAACCTGCTCGTCCAGATCGAGGAGAGCGTCCGGGAGTGCGACGTGTTCGTCGTGCAGACGAGCAGCCCGCCGGTGAACGAGCACCTCGTCGAGCTGCTCATCTTCATCGACGCGCTCAAGCGGGCGTCCGCCCGGAGCGTGACGGCCGTCATGCCGTACTTCCCGTACGTGCGCTCGGACAAGAAGGACCGCCCCCGGATCTCCATCACGGCGCGGCTGATGGCCGATCTGATCGAGGCGGCGGGTGCGGACCGGGTCGTCACGATGGATCTGCACGCCCCGCAGATCCAGGGGTTCTTCAAGATCCCGGTGGACCACCTCCAGGCAGGCCCGCTGTTGGCGGAGCACGTGCGCCGCACGGTCGATCTGAGCAACGCCATCGTCGTCGCCGGTGACGCGGGCGAGGCGAAGGACGCGGCGAAGTTCGCCGCTCGGCTTCGACTGGACCTCGCCATCATCGACAAGCGCCGCTACGCCCACGACGACAACGCGCGGGCAGAGCACCTGATCGGCGATGTCCGCGGGCGGACGGCGATCCTGATCGACGACGAGATCGCCAGCGGCGGCACCATCCTCCAGGCGGCGGACTTCCTGCGCCGTGAGGGGGCGACCGGCGTCGTGGCGTGCGCGACGCACCCTGTGTTCACGGGGAACGCGTCGGAGCGGCTGGCTCACTCGAACATCAGCCAGCTCGCCGTGACCGACACGATCCCGCTGCCGATCTACAAGCGCTTCGATCAGCTCGAGGTGCTGAGCGTCGCGGATCTCTTCGCGGACGCGATCATGCGGATCCACACGGGTGAGTCGGTGAGCGTACTCTTCCGCTGACGCCTCCGGCGGCCCCGCGCAGTGCTCGCCAGGCCGGTGTTCACCAGGCCCTTGTTCCCCAGGCCCTTGTTCCCCAGGCCCTTGTTCCCCAGGCAAGTGGTTCCCGGGCCAGGCGTGGTCGGAGCGCTCATGTTCGCTGGGCGCATGCTCGCTGAGCGCCAGGCTGCGTGTTCCGGCGGCCGGCGACTCGGGCGCCCGCGGCTCACCTCAGAAGCCGGGCCCGTTGATCCGGAACGTCAGTCGCAGCAGCACCTGGTGCTCACGTGTCCAGTTGTAGCGGAACAGGTCGTCGTTCCGGCCACCGGCGGTGTTGTTCCACCGGTACTGGACACCGATCCAGAACGCCTTCCCGTCGTGGATGTCGTCGAGGTAGGTGTCGATACCCAGGCCCATGTGGAAGCCCGGACGAAAGAACCTCGAGTCGATGTCAGCGCCGCGCGTCGTCTGGAGCGTCATCTGACCACCCGCCATCACGTAGAAGTTGGCGATGGTGTAGTCGAGGCGCGTGCCGCCGAACCCGAAGAAGAAGCCGGGGTGGATCGAGAGCGAGCCGTGGAAGTCCCAGCGGGTGACGTCGACCTCCGCGCCTTCGATCGACGAGTTGAACCAGCTGCGCGTGATGGCGCCCGTGATCGTGGCCGCCCCAAGTCCGGTGGTGTTGGACAGGAAGGCGCCGACGACGGGGCCGCTGACGTGCTCGTCGAACACGCGCCCGTAGAGCCGCCCGAGGCCGCCCATGAGGCCGAACCCCGTGCTGGCGCCCGCGTAGTTCGGCGAGTGACGTCGGAACTCGGTCGAGGCGTCGTAGTACGCGTCGCCGGGGCGCCCCGGGTCGACCGGGTAGCCTTCGAACGTCTCGTCCTCACCGTAGCGCTCGCCGCCGGGCAGGTCGGGGTCTCGCCGATCACCGTAGTCCGGCGGAGGCGGGACGCGGATCGCGGCGGCCGGCAGGGCGAACGAGGCAGCCAGGACGAGCGCCAGAAGGGGAACGGACAGGTTGAAGCGGGTTCGGGGCATCGGCTCAGCAATCCTACCGGCGCGCGCGCCGGAACAGTTCCGGATGCGGGAGGGTATCGGTACCGCGTCGGCGTGGCAACGATTCTGGAAGTCCTCGAGACCCGACGTTGCGTGTGGTCCACCGAGGTCCGAGCAACCTCAAGCCGCCGTGCGCTCGTCTGCGGTCGGTCTCTCGTGCGTTGCCCGAGGTTCTCCCGGGCGCTCCAGGAACCGTGCCCCGGCGCCGCCGCCGTCGGGACGCCGGCCCTTCATTCGTTGCTCTCGGCGGCATCCGCTGCTAGGCGCATTCCTTGTGAGCGCAATTGTGCGAGCGGGGCGCGGAGTGTTCGTCCCGTCGGGTCAAGGTCGCCGTTTGGGGGGAGAGCTGCGCATGAACATGCTGCGAAACGCCGGTTATGGGCTTGCCCTGGGCATGGTGCTGCTGACGTGGGGTTGCGCTGGCGATAGCCGGGCGACCTGGCTGGACGACCTCGCGGACGTCGTCGAGCCGGATGCGTCGGCGGACACCAGCGAGCCGGATGCCTCGACCGACACCGACGACCCGGACACCGAAGACCCGATCGTGACCGCGAACTGCGTGCTGATCCCGGCGGTGGGCGGCGATGTCTTCGCGCCCATCAACTCGGGCGTCTCGCTGGCTGTCTACGCGTACTCCACCGCCAACGGCCAGGCGATGCCCGGCGTCCCTGTCGCCTTCACCGTCGATACGGAGCGCTCCGTGACCGTGGGGCTGAGCCACGACGAGGTCACGACGTCTGCCTCCGGCGAGGCGCGCGTCCAGGTCACGACGACGGCCCAGGCCGGGTTCGCGACCGTCATCGCGGAGGCCGCCTGCGGTGCGCCCATCGAGATCGAGATCGACATCATGGCCGTGCCGGTCGGCGACCTGCTTGTGAACTTCAGCTACCCGTCCCGGGCGCTGTACGACGTGAGCCCGGTGCGCGCAGAGCTGCTGCTCGACAGCACCCGCCGCTGCTCCCAGCTGGCGCCGGGCTCCGACCCCGAGGGTGAGCTTCGTGCCGGCCAGGCGAACAACACGAACGGCTCCGTGGCGTTCAACGCGCTGCCCGTGTCGGACGCCTACACCGTCGTGGCCATTGGCTACGGCCGCTATGGCGAGCGCGCGGCGTGGGGGTGCATGGACAACGTGCAGCTCATCGAGGGCGACCTGACCACCATCACGGTCGACATGGTGCTGCTGCCGCTGAACCCCGTGGGCGTCTACGACGTGATCGCGCGTTGGGACTTCCGCGAGGCGCTGCGCGGCGCCGGCACCGCCGGCGAGGTGATCGCGCGCATCGCGGACGTGTTCGAGGATCCGGGTCGCGGCCTCTACAACCTGATGCTCGATATCCTCGAGGCCCAGTTCGGCGGCTTCGTCGGCTCGCTGGTTGGCGGGGTGCTGGAGCTCTTTGGCCTGAACAACGTGCTGGCGAACCTGATCAACGACGCGATCGGCAGCTCGCCGGCGCTGTCGAACCTCGTCACCATCGGCCGCGACATCACGCAGGTCGTCTCGGACCTCGAGGTCCTGCAGACGTGGACGATCGGGCGGCAGGGCTCGCCGTTCCAGGTTGTGGGCACGGAGGTCGTAACGGGCGTCGCGCTCTACTGGCGGCTCAACTGCGGTCCCAACTCGCCTCCTTCCTGCGGGCGCACGGCGCTCAACTGGGACCCGGCTGAATACGGCTCCCTGGCCGGCTCGTGGAACGGCTACGTCGTGGACTACAACCGGCTCATCATCGACACCCACCCGATCGACTTCAACTACGGCCAGCTGATCCGCTTCGCGCTCGAGTACCTGCTGCTGCCCGCGGCGACCGGCCGCCCGGCGCCGGTCACGCTGCTGAGCGCGGTGCAACAGGTGATCGGCTGTCCGGCGCTGGGGAACGCGATCGCTGGCGGCAACAACCGCTGCCTGTTCTCCGACAGCTTCATCGGCACGCTCGTTGGCTGCGTATGCGACAACTCGGCGACCTGCGCTCAGCGCTGCAGCAACAACGCGTGCTTCGGCGTCGAGGACACCTGCAACTCCTTCATCGCGAGCACCGTCGGCCCGCTCATCAACGGCATCCTCGGTTCGCTGAACGTCCCGTCCGTCATCGTCGCCGCCGGCAGCGCGACGCTGGTGAACACCGACGACGATCTGGACGTCGAGCTGCTCACCAACGGCCGCTGGAACGGGAGCCTGAACTTCGGGGGCACCCCGGCGCCGGTCAGCGCCACCTGGTCCGGGACACGCCGCTGAGGCTCCGCGGCCAACGCCGTCGGAGTTGCACGCCACGCGGGCAGTCGTGCTACAGGAGGGGCTCCGCCGGAACGGCTCCCTCCGCGCATCTGACTCGAGGTCCCCGTGTCTCCGAGCTCGACACCCGTGCTGCTGCTCTGCGTAGCCCTCGTCGCCGCGTCGTGCGTCCGCCCTGTGGACGGTCAGGACCAGGGCGACAGCGCGCGCCCCGGTGACGTGCTGGACCAGGTTCCGGACAACGGGATCGACCGCTACACCGCGCCGGACCCCGCGGCGCAGCTCGAGCTGCTCCGCCAGGAGCTGCCGGAGGCGAACGAGGGCGACGACTGCGCGACGGACCAGGGGTGCTTCTCGCCGCTGCGCTGCGTCGACGCCACGTGCGTCTACCCGAGCGCGATGACCGGCGCGGCTGACGAGCACACCCCCGCTGTGGTCTTCATGACCGAGACCGGCCCGGTCCGTTACTTCGCCGAGCTCACGGCGACGCCTCCCGAACACGCCCGCGGGCTGATGGACCGCCCGTGGATGGTCGAGGAGTGGAGCATGCTGTTCATCTTCCCGACCGAGCAGCCGCGCTCCTTCTGGATGCGCAACACGCTGATCCCGCTGGACATGGTGTTCGTGCGGGGTGACGGCGTCGTCGACTCGATCGTCGAGCGGGCCGAGCCGCTCACCGAGACGTCACGTCGGTCCGCCGGTCCGGCGAGGTACGTCATCGAGCTCAACGGCGGCGAGGCGTCGCGCCGGGGCCTCCGCGCCGGGCAGCGGGTTCGCTTCGTGAACATCGAAGGCCTGCCGTGACGCAGTCGTCGTCGAGCGCGGAGACCACCCGGGAGCACCACCCGCCAGAGGGTGCGTCGACCGCAGCGCCGGGGCGCCGCGGTCCGCTCTGGCGCCGCAGCGGCTGGGTCCACGCGGCGTTCGCGCTGCTGTGCCTGGTGATGCTGCGGCTGCCACTGACGAACGTGCTGGGGTACGAGTACGCGATCGGCTGTGGGTGGCTGCTGCTCGTGGCGGCGCCGTTGCTGCTGCGCGACGGTGCAGCCGAGGTGTCAGCGGCGGGTGGCGTGCTGGCGCGCTGGGCGGCCGCGACGCGGCTGCTGCTGGCCCCGTGCGGCGTCGCCCTGGCGCTGGGGCTCGCGAACATGGTGTTCGTGGTCAACTGCGACCCGTGGGCTGGCGTGCAGTACTGGGCGATCTTCGTGCTGAGCCAGGCGCCGATCCTCGCGGCCTTGTGGGTGTGCGCCGAGCGGTTGACCGGTCGCTGGGCGGGCGTGGCGTACGGCGTGGTGGTCGCGGTCAGCGTGATCGTGTCGCTGTGGCACCTGGCGTCGCAGCCGCCGATCGTGATGTACAACACGTTCCTCGGCTACTTCGCCGGGTCGATCTACGACGAGTCGCTCGTGCCGGTGGGTCAGCACGTGGTCTTTCGCGGCTACACGCTGCTGGTGGCGCTCGGCTGGCTGCTGCCGCTGGCCTGGTGGGAGCGGCGGGGCAGGGCGCTGCGCTGGGGGACGTGGGCCGTGGTCGCGCTGTGCGTGCTGGCGTACGGCGCGCGCAGCGAGCTGGGGCTGTCGATGGACCGCCGTGGGATCGAGCGAGCGCTGGGTGGCGTGCACGAGGGGCCGTACCTGACGATCCACTACGACGCGCGCTCGTTCACGGACGCGGAGCTGCTGCAGCTCGTCGAGGACCACGACGCGCGGTGGCGGGAGCTCGCGCGGTTCTGGGGGTTCGAGCCGGAGCGTCGGTTCCGGTCATACGTCTACGGGTCCGCGGAGCAGCGGGGGCGCCTGATGGGCGCGCGCTCGACGCTGATCGCGCGGATCTGGCAGGGGGAGATGCACATCACGTGGGGCGGCCCGGGCGACGAGACGCTTGCGCACGAGCTGGCGCACCTGTTCCTGTACCGGGCCGGGCGTGGTCCGCTGCGGCTGTCGAGCCGTGGGGGCGTGCTGCCGCTGATGGGGCTGGTCGAGGGCGCGGCGACCGCCGCCGCCTGGGGCGCCGAGGGGCTCACCTACCACGGGTGGGCGCGGGCCCTGATGGAGCTCGGGCTGGCCCCGGACCCGTCGCGGACGCTCAACGCGGCGGGCTTCTGGGCGTCGAACTCGCGGGTCGTGTACACGCTCTACGGCTCGTTCTGTCGGTTCCTGATCGACACGTACGGTCCGGCTCCGTTCCTGGAAGCGTACGGCGCAGGCGCGTTCGAGCGCGCGTACGGTGAACCGCTCGAGGTGCTGCTGCGTCAGTGGACGCTGTTTCTGGAAGGCATCGAGCTGACCGAAGGACAGCTCGCGGAGGCGCGGCTGCGGTACGATCGGCCGGCGCTGGTGGCGCGTCGATGTGCCCGGTCAGTGGCGACCGATCTTGAGTCCGCCGAACGAGCGGTGCGGCAACGTGAGACCGCCGAGGCAGAGCGGTGCTACGAGCGGGTGCTGCGCGCATCGCCTGGCGACGGCACGGTGCGGCTGCGCATCGCGAGCGGTCTGGTGCGGATGCGCGAGGAGGCCGCCGCCGCAGAGCTGCTCGATGAGGTGCTCGCGGCACCCTGGTCGAGCGCTGGCCAGCGGCAGCGCGCTCGGCTGCAGCGCGCGGACGTGGCGTGGCGGCTTGGCGATCACGAGGCCGCCGCAGCGCTGCTGGCGTCGATGGACGATGACGCGCTGACGGAGGAGCTCGAGCGCCAGCGGGAGGTGCGACGTGTCGCCATCGCCGAACGGGCAGAGCGGCCGATGGCGGAGGCGGCCGTGCGGCTGTGGCTGGCGACGTCCTGGAGCGCGCCGGAGGCCGTCGTGATGAGCGCGCTGGTGCGTGCCGCCGGCGCTGAGGGGAGCGCGACGGCGGCGTACCTCGCCGGGCTGCGGCTGGCGGCGGTGGCGGATCCGCCGGTGGCGGAGGGGCTGCTGCGTCAGGCGCTCGAGGAGCTGTCGCTGCCGTCACTGCGGGTGCGCGCCGAGCGGGCGCTGGCGCTGCACCTGACGCTGCGTGGGCGCCGTGAGGGGTGCGAGCGGTGGGAGGCGCTGGCTGCGGGCCGGGGCCCGGCGGACGCCGTGGGTGCGGAGGCGAGGATGTGGCTGGGCCGCTGCGCCGAGTGGTGAGCTGCGGCGTGACGTGGTGAGCCGCCCGGTGTGACGTGGTGAGCCGCCCGGTGTGACCGCCAGGCGGGGTCGCATGCGGGGGACGCCTCGAGGGGACTCGGGGCGTGCGCTCGCCGCGTCGCGGCAGGCCGTGCGCCATGTACCGGGGGGTCAGGATGGCGGGGGCGCCCTTGACGGTGGGATCAGCGCTGTGGAATAAGCCGGCGAGCGGTGCCGGTTCCGGCACGGCTGCATCCCCTGCCCAGCCCGGGAGCCGGCTCCTCATGCTTCGTCAGCGCCACCTGTTTCCCGTCCTACTCGTCGTGCTGAGCGTGATGCTCGGCGCGTGTGGGGGGCGGTTCCTGAACAGCCCCATGGTCGATCGCGACGCGCGGATCCCGCGCTCCGCGGACTCCGAGGCGATCCTGGAGATGATGGAGCAGTACGCGATGGCCATCGACGAGATGGACGTGAGCTGGCTCCGTGGCGTGATCTCGCGCGACTACTACGAGAACGCCGGGACGACGCACACGACCGAGGACGACTACGGCTACGAGGGCGTGATGGCCATGTTCGAGACGCTGGCGCGCCACGTCGAGGACTCACGGGTGGAGCTGAAGATCCGGGACATCAAGGTGCGTGGCGACCGCGCGGACGTGGTGTTCGAGTACGCCTACACGATGCTGTACCGCGTCGGGGAGTCACGGCGGTGGCAGACGCAGCGGGATGTGAACCGCGTGCAGCTGCAGCGGGAGCGCGACGCAGAAGGTGACGAGGGTGTCTGGCGGATCATCAGCGGGCTGTGAGGCGTGTGGGCATGGCCAACTGGAAACTACCGTCAGACCGGAAGAGCTTCGCGCTCGTGACCGTGGTCACGCTGCTGCGCGTGCCGGTGAGCCTGGCGTTCGCTGGCGTCGTGGTCGGGCTCGATCCGTCGAACTGGTTCGTCATCGCCGGCCTGTTGCTGATGCTGACCGTCATGGAGGTCTCTGACGGCCTGGATGGATACCTCGCGCGGTCGCGGGGGGTTCAGACGGAGTGGGGCGCGATGCTGGATCCGTACTCGGACTCGGTGTCGCGCCTGATCGTGTACTTCTCGCTGGCCGTCGCTGGCCTGATCCACCCCGTGGTTCCGCTGATCATGGCGTTCCGCGATGTGACCGTCGCGTACTGCCGGATCCTGATGACGCGCTCCGGCCAGTCGGTCGCGGCGAAGACGAGCGGGAAGATCAAGGCGGTCGTCCAGGGGGTTGGCGCGTACGTCGCGGTTCTGGGTGGGCTGTACCTGCCGCTGACGGGCAGCTGGCCGATCTGGGTGAACTCGGTGCTGGTTGGCGGCGTGACGCTCTGGTCGATCGGGCAGTACGCCCAGGGCGCGCTGCAGTCGGTTCGCGGCGGCGGGACGGCGTCATGAGCGCTGCCGAGACCGCACGCTGGCGGCCGTTCACGGAGGCGACCGACGTCGAGCTGCGCGGGATCCGCGCGGTCTGCTTCGACGTGGACGACACGTTCAGCTCCGAGGGTCGGATCACCGACGAGGCGTTCAGCGCGTTGTGGGCGCTGCGCCGCGCCGGGTTCGTGCTGGTGCCGGTCACCGGCCGGCCGGCCGGCTGGTGCGACCACTTCGCCCGGTTCTGGCCGGTCGACGCCGTGGTCGGCGAGAACGGCGCGTTCACGTTCTTCATGCAGGACGGGGTACGCCGCCGGTGCGACACGCCGATGGGCATGGCGCGTGAGGAGGCCGAGCAGCGCCTCGCGGCGCTGCGCGCGCAGATCCTCGCCCGGTTCCCGCACGCGATCTGGTCGTCGGACCAGCACTACCGGGAGTACGACCTCGCGATCGACGTGAACGAGGACGTCCCGCCGTGGCCGCGTGAGGATGTCGACGAGCTGCTGAACCTGTGCCAGCGGTCCGGCGCGTTGGCGCGGCTGTCGAGCGTGCACGTGAACACGTGGTTCGGCCGCTACGACAAGGTGGGCGGCTTCCTGCACTGGCTGGGTGAGGGCGCGCCCGGCGCGCCCGAGGTGGTTCCGGAGGACCAGTGGCTGTACCTGGGCGACTCGCCCAACGACGAGCCCATGTTCGGCCACTTCGCGTGCAGCGTGGGTGTCGCGAACGTGGTGCCGTTCCGGGATCGGATGGTGACGGGGCCACGCTGGGTGGCGTCGCATGACGCTGGCGCCGGGTTCGCGGAGGTCGCGCGCCGGCTGGTGGCGCTGCGCGGCTGACGCGAGCCTCGAGCGCGGCCCGCAGCTGGCTGCTGGCGGCGTGAGCCGGCAGCAGCGAAGGTGTGCCAACGGCCGCGCGCCAGCCGGGCGGGGGTCAGCTCGCCGAGCGCCGCGAGAACAGGCCCTTGATGCGGTCGAAGAGGTGGTGCTTCTCGTCGACCTCGACGCCGGACTCGCGCGCGAGCTCCTCGAGCAGCTCTCGCTGGCGGGCGGTCAGCTTGCGGGGCACCTCGATCTCGATGTGGGCGACGATGTCGCCGCGGCGTTCCGGGTTGTTGACGTCCGGGAGTCCGGCGCCGCGCAGGGAGAAGGTGTCGCCGTGGCGCGCGCCCTGCTTGATCGTGACGCACTGGTCGCCATCGAGGGTGGGCAGGCAGACGGT
>ERZ869909.1719-NODE-1719-length-16898-cov-4.805065_pt1 | contig 16898 bp, 21 predicted proteins | sample MGYA00520892_ERZ869909 | MGnify/ENA primary metagenome ERZ869909 (study PRJEB32215, sample SAMEA104723947) | bioreactor metagenome | biome: bioreactor; feature: anaerobic bioreactor; material: water | place: China | collected 2015-03-12 ...
AGATCGTGAACGGCCATGAATGTTCCCTTCTCGCCTAACTTTTTGTTTTAACTAGCCCATTTGTGGGGATACCTCAGCTACGCCTCATATGAGGTTCTTGTTCATCAGCTCGCAGTTTTGCTAGCGGCTTCCTCCAGACAAAACCTCACGATTTTGCCCTTGCCATTTACTAGTAGTTATCGTTTACTGTATTGATTCAACAAGGTAAACGGTGATCTTCCTACAGAGGACTTTCACCTCATAAGTTCATGTCCATGCTGGGCGTACACAAGCCCATCAAAAACGCGCCCATTGGGCGCTCGACTCGCAACAAGTTGCTCGCGTTTGTAGCGGACGTTATGCGGATTGTGGTAGGACAGTGCGATGATTCTTGTAGTTGAACATAGCGTTGATTGGGCAAAAAGTTTTGAGCAGGAAGCCAACAAAATTGGTTTGGCTCTGGGGAGCATAGTTGTTGGCACCCATCACATTGGAAGCACAGCAATATCTCACACCAAAGCGAAGCCAGTCATTGATATCTTGCTGGAAGTCACTACGCTAGAATCGTTAGACCAGAAAAGCCATTTAATGGAAGTGCTAGGTTACGAGGTAAAAGGTGAGTTTGGGATTTCTGGCCGTCGCTACTTTCGCATGGATAATGCGATCGGACAAAGGACCCACCAAGTCCATGCTTTTGAAGCTGGAGTACAAAATGTTATTCGTCATATCGCATTTCGTGACTACATGAGGGCGCACCCTTCTATTGCAATCGAGTACGGGGAGTTAAAAGAGCGACTTGCCAGAGAGAATCCGAATGACATGGAGGCCTACATTAGCGGCAAGGACTTTTTTGTCAAAGAACATGAACGTCGTGCGTTACTCTGGAGACATGGTAATAATGTGCAGACATCCCCATAACAATCGCAAGCAATTCGGCCCTTCGGGCCCGGACGTCGCTGCGCTCCGCTGTTGTTGCGGGCGTTATAGGTAATGAGCAAATTATGTCTAAAGTAGATTTCGTAGCTCTTATAGGTAATGTAAATGCATCAATTCTTAATGTTGAATTAGGTGATGGATTTCGTATCGAAGAGTGGCCTATTGAGAAATTTGTAGGATTTTATGAGTATATGCATGGCTCAGCAGAGCATGATATTTGGTTTAAGTTGGATGATGCTTGGGGTTACGGTCACGGGAGAATGTACAGACCAAAGAATGTTTATGTGGTAACTAAAGTGCTAGAAGAGTTTCCGTCACACGACCTTGAAAAGGGCCAGGAAAAATGGCTTGAAGCTTTTAGAAAAAGAGACATAGCAGAATCGCGCGTAACTAATTTACTTGAGGATAAAATTATAAAGCTTAGACTTTTATCGGAGGGTTCGATCAAGGTTTGTGTCGAATTCTTTTATTCTAACGATGATGGCGATCTTGAAATGGAATCCTCTCGTGAAGAGGGGCTTCATTGCGAAAACAGACTATATAAGATTAAAAAGTCAGACCTAGATTTAATTAACAACTTATTAAAAAGCCCGCCGATTAATTCTAGGCGCAAATATATTAATTTTGCAATTAACAACTTTTCTCAAGCTTACAGGGTTGCCCATACAGATCTTGAATTTATTACACTAATGATTGCTCTTGAAGCCATTTTTAATGATGGGAAACAAGAGTTAAGAAATAAAGTGTCGAGAGGATGCGCTGTGCTTCTAGGTAAAACGAAAGCATCATCAAGAAAGATATTCAAAGATGTTAGGGACTTATACGATAAACGCTCCGTGCTAGTTCACACCGGGGACACTAAGAAAATCAGTAGGGATGATGTTTTGTCGCTCCAAAGTTACGTGCGAAGAGGTCTTCTAAGGGTTTTGGAGCTAGACCTTACAAAGGATGACCTATCAGTGCGATTGACTGAGAATGGGTTTGGGTCTTATTCAAAAATTAAGTCGTAGCTATAACAATTGGATCAATTAGGACGCTCCTGTCGTCGCGCCTATTAACCAAAACGTTAGCTAATAGGATAATCATGAGCTTATCACTAAAGAAGATTGATGAACTAATAGAGGCGCTATTTAATAATGCCACTTCGCTCATTGATGAATCAAAATTACTACATAACCACGGGTATTACACTCGTGCTTTTTCACTAGCTCATTTTGCAAGAGAGGAACTATCAAAAATAGTTATGTTACAAGCTGCCGGAATGAAGGTTATTTCTGGTCACGAGGTTGACTGGAAGAAATTAATGCGTAGATTTAGAAATCATAAAGATAAGATTAGGTTAGAAACAATTAATAACTCTCTAATCTTTGGTTCGGTGGGACAGTATGAAGAAATGGAAAATACTTTTAACTCTGCAGAAGGAATGGCGGAGCTTAAAAACGATCAAAAAAACAGTTCTTTATACGTAGAAATAAAAGAGGGAAACATCTCAAGCCCTTTAAGACTAATCGATGAACAAAAGTCAAGCAGGACAATACAGCTTGCCGAGTTTTCTCATTTTCAGCAAAGAAAATACATTTCTATAGTTGGGAAGTATGCAAATAGAAAGCCAATTGAATTAAATGTGCAAAATATGGACGGAATGAGTAAGGAAGAAATTATAAAACACATGAAAAGTATTGCTCCTGTATTTAGTATACTTCTTGCCAATCATTCAGTAGATGAAAATGGCTGATAAGGAAATAAGGCCAGTAAGTAGTGTAATATTTAGCTTATCTGATATCCTAAGAATGGTTAGCAAAGTTGTCCTTTATTTACACTTACGTGCTTCGTATTCATTAGCTGACAAAGCGCAACACTCGCTCCCGTTGGTCGCTGGGACGCCAAACCCGCTGGCGCGTTTTTGTCGCCCGTGTGCTTTGCGTCAGAAATCAGAAGAGATTTGAGAGTGTTCAAACATATTTTTTTGGCAGGCATAGTAACCGTCATTCTCGCAGCTTGTGCGGGACCAGTTGCTAAGGGACCTAAGTATGCACCAATCGATGCTTTAGATGAATATGCGTTGGTATATGTTTATCGACCTTATGCAAATGATGGTGTCACGCTTTGTATGAAATTTCTTATAAATAACGAGATGAATGGCTGTTTGAACAACCTTGGCTTTTTGAAAGCAAAAATACGACCTGGGAAGCATGAAGTGGCATTGCAGACAAATACTTTCATGGGGCCAAAGATTGTTGCGTTTGAAGGTAGCTTTGAGGCAGGGAGTGTTTACTTTTATCGCTACTACACAACGAATGACAGTAAAACGATACCGAGTGATGCGGTTTCAACGAGATACATCCCGGCTTTCAACGCAACGCATGTGTTGACTCCAAAGTCACTCGAAGAAGCAGAGCTAGAGCTTAAGCATTTGTTCGAATCAATCTAAATGATTTCTAACAAACGCCATCAAAAACGCGCCATATGGGCGCTCGACTCGTAACAAGTTGCTCGCGTTTGTGGCGGGCGTTTATGTGATGCATGCAGCAGCTAGAAAAGCTCGCTGTGAGAGCCAATACGTGCAAGTTGTAGTGTATCGGCGTTGATTCTATAAATCAGAACAAGGTCTGGTTTAATGTGACAATCGCGAAAGCCGTGCCAGTTTCCCGTTAGGGGATGATCAACACTCTTGGGTGGTAGCGCTTCACCGCGTTGTAACTGGGAAATAATATTCCCGACTTCGAGAATGTCGGGAATAGGCATTTTAGTGATTTTTTTAAAATCTTTTTTGAATTGTGTTGAATATTCAAGGGTGAGCATTTCGAACCTTGCCCTCGGTCAGCTCGTTGAGCATATCATCGACAGATGGGCTTTGTTTGCCTTTGCCTTCAACCAATTCTTTAATTGCAGCGGCAGTTGTTCCATTTGGTTGACGCGCCTTAAGCTCAAAAGGTATACCGCCATGGTTGATAACTGCACGGGCAAAAAGCTTAAGAGCCTGAGATGGACTTAACCCGAGATCATCGCAAATGTTAGTAAAAGCCACTTTTGTGTCATGATCTATGCGTGTGCTCAGCATTTCGCTTTTCATGGTAACCACTCCAGGTTGTGTTGCAATGTTATACATTGTAGCACATAGTTGGATCATCACATAACAAACAGCATCACTCAGGGCCTGCGGCCCCTACTGTCCAGAGGACTAAAATTGAAAATTCGACGATTAATTTGGTCATCACTACTGGTGATTGTTGCAGCTTCGGTGTGTTCAGCAGAGGCTGAAAGCTCTGCATCGCGAGCATTGATCACATCAGATGCCGAGGTGTTTGCTGGTTTATTTAGCCAGTATGGCGAGGAGCTGAGTGCAGAAGAGTTACAGCGGTATTATCTGGATCCTGGCTCAGATGGAATACGCATCTTTACGCCCTATAGGATTATTGATGCTGATAACCTTGCGAAAGAAGTTTCTGAGAACCGTAGCCTCTACGAAAAAGCAATAGTACTGTGTTTGCCAGTAGTACGGTCACTGGCCGAAGAGTCTGAGCGTATCATGCAAGAGGTTGCTAACCGCATTGGTGAGCAAGATTCAGCCCCCGCTTATGTAGTGTTTGGCGGAAATAATTCTGGCGGAACCGCCAGCGCTGAAGGATTGGTGATTGGGATTGAGACGGTCTGCAACCTGATTGATAACGAGGAAGAGTTCGCTCAATCATTTACCTATCTTATTGCTCATGAAATGGTTCATGTCTATCAGAGTCGATTCGTCAGTATCGAAGGCCAACCGTCCCTGCTTGAGCTGGCACTCATCGAAGGAGTGGCTGATTTTATAGCTGAAAAAATTCTTGGAAGAGTCGATTCTACAGCTCTTGCAAGAACACAGTACGGGCTAGATAACGAGGCACGCCTTTGGCAAGAGTTTAAGCTTGTGATGGCTGCTAGCGAAACCGGCGACTGGATGTACCGGCAACCAACATCGGATGGAAAGCCTGCAGACATGGCATACTGGATTGGAAAGCGTATTGCTGAAGCTTATTACCATCATGCTGAGGATAAAAGCCAAGCCATACGCGAGCTGGTAGAGCTTTCCGATGCCCAGCACATACTCAGCAAAAGCCGCTATGGAGAAAGTTTCTGATGGCGCTGATGGCGAACAACACGCAGCACTCGCTCCCTGCCGATACGCTGATGTACCTGTTTGCGTGTACTCGTCGACCTTGTCGCGGGCGTAATCGAGCACGATGAGCCAACTTAAAACATCGACCATAGCTATGCTTTCAGGGGCACTGTCTGTCGTGATCGGCCTAGTTGCGTTCACGCTAAGCTGGAATTTCTGGGATTTTTGGGGCGGCCCTATGCCCGGTATTCAGGTGTTACTCTATCCTGGTAATTTGTCGCTTGTTTATGTGTGGCACCCACTGTTTACAGAAGAAATTAACTTCTGGCCTAAACTCGTCCTGCAAATGGTGGGGCAGTTTTCAGTGGTTGCATCTGCTGCAGCAGTTGTCACTTTAATAGCAAGAAGATAGCGCTGTGTCAAAGCTCTATGACGTGGCGCATCACCTTGAAATAATACAGCCAGCAAACTAGCTACTGGCTGTAATGTAAACTGCGGCGCGAGTTTCCAGGCTAAATTTTGGCGCTAAATTCGGGTGCACCCTACTCTAAAATACGTAAATAAAGCCGATGCCTACTTCAGCTTCATACTTGCTGCGGGCAATTGGGCTGTCTTGCACCTTGCTGCTGTAATGCTCATAAAGCGCTTCACCGAAAATCTGCCAGTTGTCATTGATGATGTAGCGATAATTGTAATTGACCCCCAGCGAGCGAAAACCACCACTTAACCGGGTTTCATTCAAACCGGATGCCAGCGATTGCTCAGCCGTGATGCCAAAATCGGTATTGGCGAATTTGCTGTCGTGAAATACCGCCACCACATTGATTTCAGAGCCGGAACCATCCAGCTTATCGCCGAACCGCCGCCCTACACCGAATAAACCAAGATTGCCATTGCTGCCGGTTACAACCCGGCCAACCAGCCAATAACGCCAATCGGCATCGAACGCACGGCGTGCTTGCAGCACCAGCTCAAAACTCTCATCATTATCGCCGAGCCCATCCAGATGGCCTTTTTTGGAGTCCCCTTCTTCACGGCCTTCGTCAAAACCAATCAGCGCCTCCAATAACCAGGTATCTGCCCGAAGGCCACGCCAGCCAAGTGCCTCCCCCGCCCAGAAGAAAATATCATTGCCGCGGCGCCATTGCAGAGCACCTGCCGGATCCAGCTCAAAGCCAAATTCGTCGGAGCCTTCGTACAGAGTTTCGTACTCAATGCCAAGGCCCAGCCCCAAAGCCCAGCCATCCTGACCTCGGGTAAAGTCGTCGACGGAGGGCAAAGGCACCAAAGCGGTTCTTTCTTGCGCTAATGTGCTGTGAGCGAAAAAACCGTGCATGCACGTGATCAGCAATAACGCGGTAAACTTTTTCATAAGAAATTTTCCTGCATAAATTCGGGCCAGGGCAGCCCAGAGTATGGTTACTTTCAATACGTGCGGCTTTTGTTAGGAGATCTGCTGGTGACAGCTTTATTTTTGCGTTACCGAATTGCTGCGCCTAAACGACTATCCAGCGGTTATCCCAATAAAAAACCGCCCTTGGCAAAGTGGCGGTTTTTAAAAGCGAACAGCGACATTTTGGCTATGATTTTCGCTGAATATGCACCGTCACTTCTTCACGGTCATGGTACAAATGCTTGGCCTGCAACTGATAGCGGATACCGGCTTCGTGCAGGCGCAGATGCACCTGCTCCAGCACCTGCTCTACCATCTCGTAGCGCTTTTTCATCGGCAGCTTCAGATTGAAAATACTTTCCTGACACCAGCCATTGCTCAGCCAGTCGCAGATCAGCATCGCCACCCGATCCGGCTTTTCAATCATATCGCAAACCAGCCAGTAAACATTTTGCTTGGCCGGCTGGAATTTAAAGCCATCGACCTGCAAATGCTTGACCTGGCCACTTTCCATCAACGCCGGATCCATCGGGCCGTTGTCGATGGCAGTCACCATCATGCTGCGCCGCACCAGCTGATAGGTCCAGCCGCCCGGGCTGGCGCCTAAGTCCACCGCTCTCATGCCAGGTGCCAGCCGCTGCGGCCGCTCACTGGCCGGAATAAAGGTTAAAAAAGCCTCTTCCAGCTTTAAGGTACTGCGGCTGGGTGCATCTTTCGGCGATTTTAACCGCATAATGCCGTTTTCCAGCGGGCTGTTGTTCTTCGGGTAGCTCAGTCCCAGCATGGCCTCACTGCCGGACAGCAAAAACAAATGCAGCACCGGCTTATCATCGCGCTCTTTCGCTGTTAAAGCGCCCTGATTACGCAGCGCCAACCGAAGTGGCACCGTTAGTTTACGCGCCAGCGTCGACAAGGTTTTGCCATCATTGGTTTCCGGATACTCTACCCGCAGCTGACCACAGCCCTGCAGCTCATGCGTTGCTGCGGCGTCCAGCACCGTGCTAACCCGATCGTGCGGTTGCAGCTCCAGTAAAGGTTCCAGCAGCAAACACCACTGGCGGGCAAACACCAGTTGCGACAGAGCAAAGGTACGAAAGAAATGGACTAAAGCTTCACTGTCGTAGGCCTCAAAAATCACATAGGCGCTGTGATTGCTGAGTTTGCAATAACCAAACACCTCATGCTGAGCTGCTTTGTCCTGAATCTCCGCCGCGCAGTCTTTCTCAAAACCAGCGCGGCAATAGAGCAATAATTGCTTCATTTGTGTTTCCCAAACCAGGGGCTGACGGCCAGTAGCAACCACCCCAGTATCATCAATTGTCCCCCAACAGGGGCTAAACGGCCAAGGTGCAGTGGTAGCTGCCACACGCCAGCCAATAAGGTATAAACAAACAGCCAGGTGCCCAGATGCCAGCAGAGCAGAGCGGCGGTTTCCAGCTTGCCGGGCGATGGCTTAATACCCAGCAGCAAAATCGCCAGCGTATGCACCGCCAGCATCGACAAGGCACTGACCACCACGGCCAGCTCTGCCGCAGTGAGCTGGTTCAGGCCAAGGTGCATGGTGACAGCAGCCAGGGCGACCAGAGCCGCGCCATAGAAGCCGGCCAGGCTGCGGCTTAGTTTAAGCAGGTTAGCGCTGTTCATGCTGCGCCTCGATTTGTGCCTCTATCTGCGCTTCGATCCAGGCCCGGCTGATGACAGCCGCCTCAGTAATCAGCTGTGACTGGGTAACCCCACTTTTCTTGCGCGGTTTAAAACTGTGATCGCCATCGTTCAGCCAATGCAGGCTCACGTCAGGCCAGTGCTTATCGGCCAGCTCCGTGGTATTGCCAAAGGTATCGCGCTCGCCCTGCAGGATCAGCAGTGGCCTGGCAAGGTCAGCAAAATGCTCGGTGCGAAACTGCTGTTTGCCTGGTGCATGAAATGGGTAGCCATAGGCCAACACACCAGCAATTGGCAAGCCGGTATCCACTGCCAGCATGGAAGCCACCCGTCCGCCCATCGATTTACCACCAATAAACAGCGGTAAGTCTGCCGGGCACTGCTGCAACTGCTGCAAAAAAGCCTGCTGAAGCTTTGGCATCGGATTGGGCGGGCGTTTTTTTTGCTCGGCCACCTGCTGCTGCATATAGGGGAAATCAAAGCGCCACACCTCGATGCCTGCCGCCACCAAAGCAGTGCTTAACCACTGCATAAAGTCGCTTTGCATGCCGGCACCTGCGCCATGCGCCAGCAGCAAACGCGCCACCGGCTTCGCCGGGCGCTCAATCAGCGGCGACGGCATTGGTAAATTGCTGCTCATTGAACTGTTCCTGCTCCTGCTGCACCACCGCCGTTAACCATTGCCGAAAGGCAGTAATTTTGCCTAAGTCGGCCTGACTTTCGCGGCACACCAGGTAGTAGGCATCTTTGGATAACAGCACATGGTTAAAGGGGACTATTAAGCGGCCCGAGCTGATATCCGGCCGCGCCAGCACATTGTGCGCCAGTGCCACCCCCTGACCATGAATGGCTGCCTGCAACACCATGGAGGAGTGACTGAAAATCGGCCCCTGATTGACATTAAAGTGCTTGTAACCCTGACTGGCAAACCAGGACTTCCAGGCTTTGCGTGAGCCATCGTGCAACAGATTGTGAAACCGCAAGTCAGTTACTTCCGATAATGGCTTGCCGGAGCTTAGCAGCAGCGGCGAGCACACCGGCAACAGATATTCGGCCTGCAGCTTGTCTGAGCGCAGATTGCGCCAGTTGCCGCGGCCATAATAGACCGCCACATCGACATCGTCGGTCAGCGAGCCTTCATCCTGATCGACCGCTTTGATCCGCACATCAATATCCGGGTGCTGTTCACTGAATAAATTCAGCCTGGGCACCAGCCACTGAATGGCAAAACTGGGCTGCATACTGACGGTCAGCGAGCCCTTGGCACCCCGCGCCAGTAATTTTTCGGTGGCATCGTGCAGCTGCAAAAAGATTTCCCGGATATCCTGAAAATACCCCTGGCCTTCTTCGGTCAGCAATAAAGAGCGGTTTTTGCGTAAAAACAGCTTCAGGCCCAGATGATCTTCCAGCGCTTTGATTTGGTGACTGATGGCCGCCTGGGTAACAAACAGCTCTTCAGCGGCTCTGGTAAAACTCAGATGCCGTGCTGCAGACTCAAAAGCTTTTAACGCATTGAGCGGAGGTAATCGTCGCGCCATGGCTTAGCCAGGTCTCCCGTAAGTGCGGTGAAAAAAGCCGAATCAACTTTTGGGCGGCGTATAGCCTTCAATGGCCACCTCTTTGCCTTCAAACAAGAAGGCTTTCATTTCAGTTTCCAGCAACTTGCGGTGCTCAGGATCCATCATATTCAGCTTCTTCTCATTGATCAGCATGGTTTGCTTGGCTTGCCACAGGCCCCAGGCTTCTTTGCTGATCGAGTCGAAAATCTGTTTACCCAGCTCACCCGGGTACAACTGAAAATCCAGCCCGGCGGCTTCTTTTTGTAAATACTGACAAAAAACGGTACGTGACATCACTTCGCCTCTATTAGTTAGCTTCACTTGCCAGAAGTGCGCTTCACATGCAGTATCGATCTTAACCTGCTAGTTGCGCTTAGTTTATCTTAATCCACAACAGATTGCTTTAACTGCTGTTCAATCCACTTGCGAATAGGAGCCGGCAAGGCAATATCGGCCAGTTGCCGGCTGGCATACCAGCCATGCTGCGGTGTCTCTGCTACCTGCTGCCGTGGTTGCCAGATAGTGGCATCCAACTGATAGTGGCTGAACTGATGGCGAAAACTGCCTATCGGCTCAGCTTGCTGCAGCAGTGGGTGCTCAGCTGCTACCTCCGGCAAGGTCAGTAACGAAGACCAAATGCCTTGATCGGGCCGCTGCTCCAGCAACAACTGGCCCTGTTGCTGCACCCATAAAAAATGCCCCTGCCGGCTTGGCTTGGCTTTTTTGGGTTTTGCCATCGGGAACTGCTCGACCTGCCCCAGCGCATAGGCCTGGCAGCTCGATTGCAGTGGGCAGTTGGCACAGTCGGGCCGGCGTGCCGTGCAAAGAGTCGCGCCTAAATCCAGCAAGCCCTGGGCAAAGCGGCGGTTGTGCGTTGTTGGGGTAAGTTGTTCGGCCAACTGCCACAGCTGTTTTTCGAGCTGACTTTGGCCAGCATAGCCCTCTAAAGCAAACAAGCGGCAAAATAAGCGCCGTACATTGCCATCGACAATAGGGCCATAGGCATCGTAAGCAAAGGATAGAATGGCACCGGCAGTATAACGGCCAATGCCCGGGATTTGTTGCAAAGTCTCCAAATCAGCCGGGAAACTGCCTCGCTTGGCAATGGCCTGAGCAGCTTTGTGCAAGTTGCGGGCCCGGGCATAGTAGCCAAGCCCCTGCCACAGCGTCATCACCTCATCCTGCTCCGCTTCAGCCAACGCCTCGACAGTCGGAAACCGCTGCAGCCAGCGGGTAAAATAAGGGATCACAGTAGTGACCTGGGTTTGCTGCAGCATCAGCTCGGACACCAGCACCTTGTAAGGGGTGATATCAAGCTGCCAGGGCAGATCATGGCGCCCTTGCTGCTGTTGCCAGCCAATCACCAGCTCGGCAAAGTGCCCGGCTCCAAAGGGATGCTTATCGAGTAAATCAGTACCTTGCACACAACCTCCGCATTGCAAACCCGGTTAGTATACCGCAGCCCACTCAAGCCCGGCTATGGCGAAAAAAGCGGGTTGAGCTTCTGCTGAAGAACACCGATAATACGCGGCCCAATTGCAATGCCGGAGCACGCCATGAGCGAACAGCCAACCACAGCCGCTGACGAAAGCGCAGAAACCACCTCGTATATGCGTAAAATTCGTAGCTTTGTCCTGCGGGAAGGCCGCTTAACCAAAGCGCAAAAACTGGCATTAGAGCAACATTGGCCTAGCCTGGGGGTTGATTTTCAGCCCGAGCTGCTGGATTTAGCCACCTTGTTTGGCCGTAAAGCCGATACCGTGCTGGAGATTGGCTTTGGCATGGGCAAATCCTTGGTACAGATGGCCGCCGCCGCGCCGGGAAAAAACTTTATCGGCATTGAGGTGCACCGCCCCGGCGTTGGCGCCTGCCTGGCCGATGCAGCAACAGCCGGTATCAGCAACCTGCGGGTGTTTCAGCACGATGCAGTTGAAGTGTTGGCGCAGATGATCCCAGATAACAGCCTGGCCACCATTCAGTTATTTTTCCCGGATCCCTGGCCGAAGAAAAAACACCATAAGCGCCGCATTGTGCAGCCGGACTTTGTGCAGCAGCTGCGGCAAAAGCTGGCGATAGGCGGTGTTTTTCATATGGCCACCGACTGGCAGCATTACGCCGAGCACATGCTGGAAGTGATGCAGGCGGCAGAAGGTTTCAGCAACCTGTCAGCCAGCGGTGATTATGTCGAGCGCCCGGCGCATCGCCCGATAACCAAGTTTGAGCTGCGCGGTAAAAAGCTTGGGCATGGCGTCTGGGATCTGATGTTTAAGCGGGAGCAGTGAGATGTCCGCCAGCGCCAGCCAAATGCTGAGCAGCGCCAGCCAGATGCTGCTGCGAAATCTAGCCGATTTGACCGGCCCTACCTTACTGATGGAGCCGGCTTTGGATCAGCTGGCTGGTCAGCTGCCAAGCGATCACCGCCAAAAAATCGCAGTCTACAGCAGCCAGGTAGCGGTAGCTGCCCGCTGGCAGCAAGCCGGTTACCGCTGCAGCTCAGGGCTTAAACCCGAGTTTGCCGAACGCTTTGAAACAGCAGTGCTGTTTTACCCAAAAAGCAAAGAGCAACTGACATTAATGCTGCAGCAACTGCAGCCGGTGCTGGCTGAAGAGGCCACTATCTTTGTGGTGGGCGACAATAAAAGTGGCATCAAAACACTGGCCAAACAGCTGCAAAGCCATGGGCTGAATGCGCATAAACTGGATAATGCCCGCCATGCCCTCTGGTTTGTGGTGAATGGTCGGCTGGCTGAAAGCGCCATCAAAACCCAGACCTTTGACGTCATTCTAAACGGCTCTAAATTACAGCTTCATTCCTACCCTGGGGTGTTCAGTCATGGCAGCCTTGATCAAGGCACTGCCTTGTTGCTGCAACATCTGGCGCATGTTCAGTCGGGCCGGGTCCTGGACTTTGCCTGCGGCTGCGGTGTTATCGCCGCATTCTTAAAAGCCAGCCAGCCCGCGATTGACCTCTATGCCTCCGATGTCAGCACCCTCGCCACCGCTGCCACTGCGGCTACGCTGGCAGCCAATGGACTAAAAGGTAATGTGCTCGCAGCCGATGGGCTGCCCGCCGAGCCTGCTCAGTTCGAGCATATCGTCAGCAACCCGCCATTTCATACCGGCCAGAAAACGGATTACAGCATTGCCGAAGCCTTTATTCGTGCCTGCCCTGCCAGGTTATCTGCCGGCGGCAGTCTGACACTGGTGGCCAACAACCACCTGCCTTATCAGAACTGGCTACAGGAAAGCTTTGGTCACTGTACTATACTGGCACAAGCGCATGGTTTTACCATTTACCAGTGTATGAAAACGAGGAAATAACGCCATGGGTGTTAAGACAGTATTATTAGGAACAGCATTGATGGGGCTGTTTTTTTCAGCCTCAGCTTCCACCTTAACGGATACCTGTCTGCAACAGCCAAGCCGCACTTTGCCTTGTCCGCATCAATTGTACCGGTTGATGCAACTACCCGATCAGCAAGCAGCTGCAGTCCGTTGTATCTGCGTTACCGATTTTCAGCCCTTCTTGCAACAGCCAGACTCGGAAGTCGCGCAAATTCGTCAACGGATGGACAGGCGCCAATTAGAAGCTCAGCTGGGGATGGAACTGGAACCTATACTACGCATTCTAAGGCGCGAGGATTAGCAGCCGGGAATAACAGCCCGAAGCCTCCGTCAGCGTAATTTGCCTTTAGACGTAAAAAAGCATGTCCGTAGTTTGCGAAATTGAGCTTTTCTGCATAACATCATAGTCAGGTGAATACTAGCATCGAATGCATGCCTGGAATATGACAACCCTATGATGCAAAAAACGTTTTCGATTAAAGGAATGCTGATCAGTATCGTGATGCTGATTTGCAGCCTTACCCTGATTGCATCGCTTGCTCTGTCCAGTATCCATGATATCAACGCGCAATACCGTAAGCTTCAGCATCAATTAGAAGCCTATGCCACCATTATTGCCATCAGCTCGGCAGCCGGGCTTTATCAGAATGACACTGATATGCTGGCACAGCAACTGCAAGCTTTTTCTGCCGTTCCAATGATCAACAACATTCATATTTACAGCCTGGAAGCGGATGCCGCTGAACCGGTCTTTTTTAGCAGTTACAACCGCCAAACGATAGGCCCTTATCCGACACAGTTTCACCGCTTGCCAGAGCTGTTAACACCACAACAAAGCCGTCACTATCTGGAAATAATGGCGCCAATAGAGTTCTCCGGTCAACTGATCGGCTATACCTATTTGCGCGCCAATAAGGTGGAGTTATCCGGTTACACCCAGAACCGTATTTTATCGGATATTGCGATAGCAGCACTGGCCTTGTTGCTGGCCTTTCTCGCCACAAACAGGCTACAACAATGGCTCACCAGGCCAATTAAAAGTTTACTGGATCAGGTACAAACCATTACCAAAACCCAGGACTTTAGTTTGCGTGTGCCACAAACCAACCTGGACGAAGTAGAAGCTTTTAGCAAAGCGCTGAACCTGATGCTGGATAAAATTGAGCGTCAGTTTAATAAACTGCAAAGTGCTGAACAGGAAATACGCCAGCTCAACCAGGGGCTGGAGCAAAAAATTTCGGAGCGCACCCAGGCGCTGAAAGAGTCGAATCAGGAATTGCTGAACACACTGGAAACCCTGCATCAGTACCAGAACCAGATTGTGGAAACCGAAAAAATGTCCAGCCTCGGGCAAATGGTTGCCGGCATCGCGCACGAGGTAAATACCCCGATAGGCCTGGGCATCACTGCATCGACATTGTTGCAGGACAAATTGAAAGTTATTGAACAAAATTTTCAGGACAAAAAACTCACCTCCTCGCAGTTGTCGCGCTTTATAGGCGAAGCGCAGGAGAACCTTGGCATTGTGTACCGGAACCTGGAACGTGCCGCCAGCCTTATTCGCAGCTTTAAACAAGTGGCAGTGGACCAATCAAGCGATAACTCCCGTAGCTTCAATATGCTGCAACTAATCAATGAGGTGTTGCTATCGCTGCGGCCAAACCTGAAAAAAACCAGCCATGAAGTGGTCGTCAACTGCCCGGAGCAGTTGCAGCTGGAAAGCAAACCAGGCCCAATCAATCAAATTTTGATCAACCTGATTATGAACAGCCTGATCCATGCATTCAGTGACCAACAGCAAGGCAAAATAATCATCACAGTAACCACCGAAAACAATCATTGCCAACTGATCTATCAGGACAATGGCGCAGGTGTGCCGGAGCACATACGCAAGCGTATTTTTGATCCCTTTGTCACCACCAAACGCGGCGAAGGAGGCAGTGGTCTTGGTCTTCACCTGGTGTATAACCTGGTGACCCAGGCCTTACGGGGAAAAATTCAGCTGGAAAGCTCAATTGGCGAAGGAGTGCATGTTTTTATTGAGTTTCCTGTACTGATTGCGGCAGCTGACTAAAGATTAACCCATTGATTTGTTTTAACTCACGGGCTTAAATGCGATGAATTACTTTAGACTGCGCTAAATGTTAACAATACCACTTGTTAACAAAGGCAAGTAAAGCTATAATTGAGAATTAATTGACAATGTTCTGTCATATCAAAGTGTCACAACGATTCATAAATCAAACAAAATTCACATAAGGTTAATTATATGCAGACCCCTGTCGTTCTGATTGTTGAAGATGAAGAAGTTACCCGCTCCAATTTAGTCAGCCTGTTTCAAGGTGAAGGCTACGATGTGATTGAAGCCGTCAATGGCGAAGAAATGAATCAGCGTCTGGCTGAGAGCAAAGTCAATCTGATCGTGATGGACATCAATCTGCCAGGTAAAAACGGCTTAATTCTGGCACGTGAATTACGTCAGAAAGAAAAGATTGGCCTGATTTTCCTGACCGGCCGCGATAGCGAGGTTGATCGTATTCTGGGCCTGGAGATTGGTGCAGACGATTACCTGACCAAACCATTCAACCCACGTGAACTGACCATTCGGGCACGCAATCTGTTAAGCCGCACCGTGGCTCAGCCGGTAGTGGAAGAGCACAAAAGCGTAGTCACCTTCAATGGGTGGACGCTGGATGAAAACAGCCGCAACCTGACTTCACCAAAAGGTGAGTCGCGCCGTTTACCGAAAGGTGAATACCGCGCCCTGCGCCTGATGCTGGATACCCCCGGTAAAATCTTTACCCGCGAGCAGCTGATCCGCCATATGACTGGCCGTGAGTTGCGCCCGAATGACCGGACCGTGGATGTCACTATCCGCCGTATCCGTAAGCATTTCGAAACCGATATGGATACACCGGAACTGATCAGCACCATTCATGGTGAAGGGTACCGCTTTGTAGGCAATATCGACAAAGATTAATCAGCGATCCTGTTCCAGATAGTCATGCAGAGCGGCCAGGTGCCGCTCTGTTGTTAAATGAAAGTCGACCAACTGCCGCTCTAACTGCAGCCAGTTTGGCTCTGACATTGCCTCATACTTTTTCGCCTGCTTTTGCACCCATAGCAAACCGACCGAGGATGCCGCGCCTTTTAAGGTATGCGCTGCTTCCTGAAAAGCCTGCAGCCGCTGATGTACCGCCTCTTCCAGCATCTTATTAATATAGCCAGGCAACAGCTGGGCAAATAACTTAGCACTGCGCAGCATGGTCTCTTTGCCAAGCGACTGCATGTAATCGTCCAGGGTAGCCAGATCCAGCATGTAATCCGACTCCGGAGCCGGTTGTGTCGCGGCCGTCTTCACCGCACTGGGAGAGAATAGCTGTGCCAACAACTGATCCAGATTGTTGGTATTGAGTGGCTTTGCCAAAGCGCCATCAATTCTGATGCCGGCTAATTGCTCTTCGGCTTTGCGCACATTGGCACTTAACACCACAATCGGCAAATGCTTCAGATGCATTTCCTGGCGCATGGTTTTCGCTATTTGATCGCCCGTCATATCGGGTAATTGCATGTCCAGCAGCACCAGATCCAGATCATCTTCCGTTTCCAACAAGGCCAGTGCATCCTCACCGGTTTCGGCATGGATCACGGTATGGCCGCGCTGCTCCAGCAAGCTGATGGCAATATCGGCATTCAGTGGCACATCCTCTACCAGCAGGATGGTCAATTCAGGACAATCAATCGCTTGTTGTTTGGGTTGGCTAACCAAACGGGTTGGTAATAAAATCTCGAAACAACTGCCGGTTCCGACTGAGCTTTCTAAGGAGAGCGAGCCCTCCATCGCCTCCACCAGGGCTTTTGATACCGATAAACCAATACCGGATCCGAGCACACTCAACCGACGACCATCATTCGATTTGTAATACATATC
>ERZ869909.1720-NODE-1720-length-16898-cov-4.783544_pt1 | contig 16898 bp, 13 predicted proteins | sample MGYA00520892_ERZ869909 | MGnify/ENA primary metagenome ERZ869909 (study PRJEB32215, sample SAMEA104723947) | bioreactor metagenome | biome: bioreactor; feature: anaerobic bioreactor; material: water | place: China | collected 2015-03-12 ...
GTCGGGGGACGGCTCGGGGGCATGGGGGTCCTGCGTTTCCTCATCCAGCCAGGTGCCGCACTTCAGGCAATACTTGGCCTGCTTCTCGTGGCGGTCATGGCCGCAGCCGGGGCAGGCCTGTTCGGAGTAGCGGTCGGCACGGATCGAGCGGATCACTTCGGCCGAGAACACCCCGGTGGGCACGGCGATGATCGAGTAGCCGATCAGCATCACCAGGGTCGAGATGGCCTGGCCGAGGGGCGTGACGGGAACGATGTCGCCATAGCCCACCGTGGTCAGGGTGACGATTGCCCAGTAGACCGAGATGGGAATGCTGGTGAAGCCGGCCTCGGCGGGTTCGATCATGTAGACCAGCGCGGCGAACAGCGTGACCAGCAGGAAGACCGTGAACAGGAATAGAAAAATCTGATGCCAGCTATTCTTCAGCGCCTCCACAAGCAGTCGTCCTTCACCGACGAACTGCATCAGCCTGAGCACGCGGAAAATGCGCAGCACCCGCAGCAGCCGCACCACCACGAGGGTCTGAGCGCCGGGAATGATCAACAGCAGCCAAGTCGGAAGCACGGCGATGACATCGACGATGCCGTAGAAGCTCTTCAGGTAGCGCAGTGGCTTCTCGAGGCAATAGATGCGTACGGCAAGCTCAATGGTGAAGGCGATGGTGAACGACCACTCGAGCCAGTAGAACAGGTCGCCATAGGCGGCATGCCAGCTTTCCACGCTGTCGAGCATGATCACCAGCACACTGGCCAGGATCACGGTGATCAGGGCGATATCGAAGCCCTTGGCCAGGGGGGTGTCCGATTCGAAGATGATCTGAAACAGCCGGGTACGCAGGCCCCCGCCGGCGGGCCGAAGTGGTTCTATCATGATGCGGCTCCTTCCATGGCATCGAGTCGGCGCGCCAGGCGCAGGGCTGCCTGGCCGAAGGCGGGGGTCAGCCAGTTCTGGGTGGCCAGTGCCGCGGCGAGATCGGCGGCGTCTCCGGGATTGTGCCCGTTATTGTTGTTGACGTCGTCCTGAGCGGCCAGCCGCTGCATTGCCTCGACGGCGGCCTGGCGCCAGGCGTCTCCCCGGGTGTCGGCCAGGGCATCCAGCGCCATGATGGCCCGGTGAAGCCACTCCGCCGGTGTGTCGCCCTTCGGCAGCGTCCACTGATCGCTGAGCAGGGCGCCGCCCCGTGCGGCCTTGCTGGCATCGGACGGGCGCAGCGGTATGGTTTCGGCCAGTGCCATGGCCAGGTCCCATAGCGCGGAAGGGTCGCCCGCCTTGAGCTCCAGCTCCAGCTCGCGGATCGGTACGCTGCGGCCGGCGGCGCGAATCTCGCCGCTGTCCAGGGCCACCTCGATGCTGGCACCGGCATGGTCGAGCCGCCAGAGGCGGCGTTCGAAGTCCGTCGTGAACCGCGCTTCTAGCCGCTCGATTACCCCGGCGCCCAGGGCGGCCATGGGGGGCAGGGCCGCGAGTCCCTCCCGGTCCAGTGCACCGCCGGCCACCGGCCACTCCCACTCACCGCGCTGGCTCATCCCGCCGCCGCCCTCCCCGGAGGTCTTCAGGGTCTGCACCCAGGCGTCATCGCAACGGCGCAGCCGCAGTGCCATCCGGGCGGCTTCGAGCTCACCCCCGGGCGTATCGAAATAGGTGTTGGCGAGCCGTTGGGTCGCGCCCGGCTGGCCCTGCAGCAACGAATGTCGACAGAGCCGCTCGGGGCCGTCCTGGCCCAGTGCCAGCTTCATTTCGATCTCTTGGCTCATGTCGGACACTCCTTGCTCGCGATGGGCGGGTGTAATTTTTTCATGACGTAAGAGCTTGCCAGTCTTTATACTGGCGCCGCCATTTCACAAGCGCATGATACGCCATGGTAAAGCCCAATCCGTTTTCCGCGATGTTCGGCCGTTCGCCGTTCCAGCCGCTGTTGGCCCATATCGTCAAGGCCAGCGAGTGTGCCGAGCAACTGCTCCCCTTCTTCGAAGCCAGCCTGACCGGGGACTGGGAGGAGGCCGCCCGGATCCGTGAAGAAGTCACCCGGCTGGAGCACGAAGCCGACAATCTCAAGACCGAGCTGCGACTCAACCTGCCCAACACGCTGTTCCTGCCCGTCTCGCGCAGCGACCTTCTCGACCTGATTACCGTCCAGGACAAGATCGCCAACAAGGTGCGCGATATCACCGGCATCATGCTGGGTCGCAAGATGCAGGTACCCACCGAGCTGGCCCAGCCCATGCGTGATTACATGCGGACCGCCGTGGCCTGTGTTGCCCAGGCCCGCCAGGCCCTGGAAGAGCTTGAGGATCTGCTGGAATCCGGTTTCGGCCGTCACGTCTCTGACGTGATGCACAACATGATCCGTGAGCTGCACATTCTCGAGCAGCAGGCCGACAGCCAGCAGGTGGCCATTCGCCGCGAACTCTTCGATCTCGAGGACCGACTCAAGCCGGTGGACGTGGTCTTTCTCTACAAGATCATCGACTGGGTAGGTGAGCTCTCCGATCGAGCCGAGCGCGTCGGCAGCCGCCTGCAGATACTCACCGCCCGATAGGGCATCCTCCTGTCCGGTGATCCCGGGCTGATGCCTCCTTTCTGACAGCCACATAGGAACCTCCCCTATGTCGATCATTGCGCAGCATGGTGAAGTTTTCATCATCCTTGCCTGCCTCTTCGGCTTCTTCATGGCCTGGGGCGTCGGCGCCAACGATGTCGCCAATGCCATGGGCACCTCGGTGGGGTCCAAGGCGATCACCATCAAGCAGGCGATCATCATCGCCGTGATCTTCGAATTCCTCGGCGCCTGGCTTGCAGGCGGGGAAGTGACGGCCACCATTCGCGGTGGGATCGTCGACCCGGACCTGTTGCAGGCCGACCCCCAGTTGCTGGTCTACGGCATGCTCTCGGCTCTGCTGGCGGCGGCCATCTGGCTGCTGATCGCCTCGGCCAAGGGGTGGCCGGTCTCCACCACCCATTCCATCGTCGGGGCCATCGTAGGCTTCGGTGCGGTGGGGCTGGGGATGGAGGCGGTGGCCTGGAATCGGGTCGGTACCATCGCCTCGAGCTGGGTCATCTCGCCGCTGCTGGCGGGAACCATCGCCTTCGTGCTGTTCAAGTCGGTGCAGTACCTGATCTTCGAGGCCCGCGATCCGTACCTGGCCGCCAAGCGCACCGTGCCGTTCTATATCTTCCTGGTCGGCTTCATCATCTCCATGGTGACCCTGACCAAGGGCCTGACCCATGTGGGCCTCAACTTCAGCTTCGGCCAGAGCTTGATGTACTCGGGGCTGCTGGGCCTGGGGGTCATGGGTATCGGTATCATTCTGGAGAATCGGGTCAAGATCGAGCGTCGCCCCGACGATCAGTTCGGTTACAACAACGTCGAGCGGGTCTTCGGCGTACTGATGATCTTCACCGCCTGTGCCATGGCCTTTGCCCACGGTTCCAACGACGTGGCCAACGCCGTGGGCCCTCTGGCCGCGGTGATCAGCGTGGTGCGTAGCGACGGCGTCATCGATGCGTCGGCCCTGGTGCCCTGGTGGGTGCTGGTGCTGGGCGGCTTGGGTATCGTGGCCGGTCTTGTCACTTATGGCCACAAGGTGATCGCCACCGTGGGTACCGGCATCACCGAGCTGACCCCCAGCCGCGGTTTTGCCGCCACCCTGGCGGCCGCCACCACCGTAGTGCTGGCGTCGGGCACCGGCCTGCCGATCTCCACCACTCACACCCTGGTGGGGGCGGTGCTCGGTGTAGGTCTGGCCCGTGGCATGGCGGCCCTCAACCTGCGGGTGATCGGCACCATTGTCATGTCCTGGCTGATCACGCTGCCGGCCGGCGCCGGCCTCGCCATCATGTTCTTCTTCCTCTTCAAGGCGATCTTCGGCGGCTGATGCCCGCTGAGCGACCGGCGAGACGGCGGCCTACTGCCGCCGTTTTCGCGGCTCTGATATAGTCGAAGCGATTGCACCTTCCCTTTCATCTGCTGCCGGAGAGCGGCCTTGGATACTCGTTTCCCGTTCGTCGATTGGTTCCGCAACTCGTCGCCCTATATCAATGCACATCGCGGGCGAACCTTCGTGATTCTCATCGAGGGCGAAGCCATGGCGCGCGGGCGAGGCGAGCAGCTGATCCAGGACCTGGCGTTGCTGCATACGCTGGGTGTGCGCCTGGTCGTGGTGTTCGGTATCCGGCCCCAGGTACAGCTGGCCCTGGACGAGGCGGGCATCGAACCGCTGCGCCACGATGGCCGCTGGGTGGCGGACGCGGCCATCATGCAGTGCGTGCAGCGTGTTGCCGCCGAGCAGCGGCTGTGGCTGGAGGCGCGGCTGTCGCTGGGGCTGCCCAATACGCCGCTGCACGGCGTCGAGCTGACCGTGGTATCGGGCAATCTCGTCATGGCCAAGCCCCTGGGCGTGCGAGAGGGTATCGATTTCGATCACAGCGGTGAGGTGCGCCGGGTGCGTACCTCCGCCGCTCAAGGGCTGCTGGATCGCGGTTCCCTGGTGCTGTTGCCACCGCTGGGCTTTTCCAGCACGGGCGAAGTCTTCGACCTGGACGCCTCCGAAGTGGCGCAGCATGCGGCCATGGCGCTGGGCGCGGACAAGCTGATCCTGTTGGGCGAGGCCGACGGGCTCTACGACGAGAGCGGCGCCCTGCAACGACAGCTTACCCCGGGCGAGGCCGAACCCCTGCTGGCGCAGTCCGTGCCCGGCAGTGAAGCGGCACGTCATTTGGCGGCGGCTTGCGCAGCCGCCCGCCACGGCGTGGCACGCACCCACCTGCTGTCCTGGCACAACCATGATGCCCTGCTGGGTGAGCTCTTCACCCGAGATGGCGTGGGTACCATGATCACCAAGCACCGCTACGAGCAGCTGCGTCCGGCAGAGCTTGGCGATATCGGCGGCCTGCTGGAGCTGCTCGAGCCGCTGGAGCACCGCGGCATGCTGGTGCCACGCTCCCGCGAGCGGCTGGAACACGAAATCGACGACTACCTGGTGATCGAGCGCGACGGCATGATTATCGGCTGCGCCGCGCTGCACTGCTTCGGCGAAGCGGAGATGGGCGAACTGGCCTGCGTGGCGATCCATGTGGACTACCGTGGTGGCGCCCGCGGAGCGCTCCTGCTCGCCGGGGTGGAACGGCGCGCGCGTCGGCTCGGGCTCACGTCGCTGTTCGTGCTGACCACCCATACCGCCCACTGGTTCGTCGAGAATGGATTCCGCCCCTCCGATATCGAAGCGCTTCCACCGCTGAAGCGCGACACCTACAACCACGCCCGCAAGTCGAAGATCCTCATCAAGTCACTCGCCTGAGCGCCGGCATTGCCCGCACCGGCGTTACCGTCGGCTGCGGGTCTGTCGCTTCAGGGCTGTCGCTTCAGGGCTACGCCGCCCGGAAAGCTGTCTCAAAATAGAGACGTTTCAATAGATTGTTTTTTATGGATATTTTTAGTTCGTCGGTTTTTATGTCGCCTAATGGGGACGTTCGGGAGGGTCGCAGCCTCTATTTCCGACCTCCTTGTTGGCTTCTCCCACGACTCAAGTTTTTTCGATAAAGGTAATCTATTGTTTTTATATGTTTTCTAAGGTTTGTGGCACGGGTTTGGCATTGTGTAGGGTGAGCAACGGAAGTGGTTCAAACGGCTCGAACCACTTTTGATCATCGGGAAGCTCGGGTATCACCCCCCATGCCCTGTGCACCCGGGCCAACGATGATCGGCGTCTGCTCCGCGATGTGTAATCCAGGTTGCGATGAGACGGGTACCGCCAACAGGCACGGAAGGGTACCACAAGGGCAAGGATGCCCAGGCAAGGATGCCTCATCCCCCACGGGGGATCGAACAGCACGGCATCGCTGGCGATACGTTTCGCGGCGGTGGCGACATGGTAAACGAAGCCGGGCGGTTCGCCGCCCACCCGTATCGGACGCTCCTGGTGGCCAAGGGTAGGTACGGTGCTTCGGGGCCCTTGGGCCCATGGAAAGTATGGACATGGCTCGACCAGGCGATCGATGCCCATATTTTCAATCCCTTCAGTTCCCTGCGTACTTAGGCCGGCTATGCCGGCCTTTTTTTTTGAGGTCGAGACGCACCGAGAGCTGGCCAGGCGCGGCTAGAGCGTGGAATCTGTTATCCTGCAGGCATGAACCAATGTCGGTCCCCTCTCTACTGAATAGAACACTGGTCATGACCAAACGGGTCTCGCGCCGTTGGCGCCCTCGCTCCCTACTGCAGCTCCTGCTGCTGGCATTCCTGGTGGTGATGTTGCCACTGGGTGTCCTGATGTTTCAGGCCGGGCAGGCGCTCTCCGAACTGTCGCGTCTCGCCGATGTCAGCGCCCGCCAGGCCATCGAGGAAACGCGCCGTGCGCGCCAGCTCAGCAGCCTCGCCCTGGAGATGGAGCGTAGCGCGCGTCAATACGCGGTGCTGGAGCAGGAGAGTCTGCTCGATATCTATGCCGAGCGTCACGCCGAGTTCAGCGAGCTGCTGGCTCAGCAGCGTCGCCTGCTGCCTGACAACAGCGATGTCCTGACACTGGGAGAACTGCTGCTGGTGCTCTCCCAACTGCCGGAGCTGGAACCCGAGGCGCTGGATATCTGGCTGACCCTGTTCGGGCCTTTCGCGCAGCACACCGATGCCATGCGTCAGGCCACCAATCGACACATCGACGACCGCATCGAATTGATCCGGGTTCAGGCCGAAGCCGTTCAGTCCCGGCTGTGGTTGCAGACAGGGGCGCTGGTATCGGCCAGCCTGCTGCTGATGCTGCTGTTCAGTTGGCTGATCATTCGCCCGGTACGCCAGCTCGAGCGACGCATCCTGAGTATCGGCAGCGGTGTCGAAGGGCCCGAGGGCGAGGATATCCAGGGGCCGGCGGAACTGGTCCAACTGGGTGATCGGCTCGACTGGCTATCGACCCGTCTGAGCGATCTGGAAGCCCAGAAGCAGCAGTTCCTGCGCCACATGTCCCACGAACTCAAGACCCCACTGGCCAGCGTGCGTGAAGGCTCCGCGCTGCTCTCCGACGGGGTGGCGGGCGAGCTCACTCCGCGCCAGCGCGAGATTCTCTCGCTGATCGACAGCAGCGGCCGCGAACTGCAGCGTCTGATCGAGCAACTGCTCGATTACAACCTGCTGCAGCATAGCCAGCGTGTTGCCCTGGAGCGGGTGGACGTGGCTACACTGGTAATGAATACCCTCACCAAGCATCGGCTGGCGCTGGAGTACAAGAGCATGCGGGTGACGTCCTTCGACGGACCGCTGGAGTGGGTTGTCGATCCCACTGCCATGGGGCGTATTCTCGACAACCTGGTGTCGAACGCCATTGCCTATGGCGAGGATGGCGGTTACCTGCTGATCCGCGCCCACGCAGATCATGAACGGCTGGTACTGGATGTGGCGAACAGCGGCGAGCCCATTGCCGAAGACGATCAGCCCAGGCTATTCGAGCCTTTCTACCAGGGGCGTTCTCGTCGCAAGGGGCCGCTCAAGGGGTCCGGCATCGGGCTCTCGGTAGCGGCGGATTGTGCCCGGCTGCAAGAGGGCCGTCTTCAACTGGTGGAGGACCGTGATCTGGAGGTGTGCTTCCGCCTGACGCTGCCGCGACAGTCACTGCCTCTCTCCAGCAGAGATAATAACAGGAAGCCTTTGGAAACGGGCATGGACGCAAGGAGCGATTAACGATGAAAACCAGATTTCTATTTACCTGCGGTGCTGCGCTGTTGCTGGCGGGCTGTGAGCTGTTGCCCGAGCAGGGAAGCGCCGAAATCACCGAGGAAGAGATGGTTGCGGCCACCCGGGACTGCTCCGGTGACGTACCCACCTTCGAGGAAGACGCCTGCCTGCTGCCCGAGTGGATCGCCCTGGGTCTGGCGTCCCAGCGCGGTGACGGCGACTGGCGCAGCGCCAAGCTGATCGAGTTGGAAGAGGCGCTGGCGGCGCGTGAGGACGAGCGTCATCTGGCCAGTGCCATCACACTGGCCTGGGGCAGCGAACGCCAGTGGACCCAGGCTGCCGAGCTTTTCGAAACCCACTTGAGGGTGGCGCCGGAGCAGTTACAGCCACTGTTGCGCTACTGGAGAAACGAGCTCGAGGGGCGGCGCGCCATGGCCGGCCAGCTGGCTCGTTCACAGAGCGCGCTTGCCGCCCAGCGCGCAGAAAACGAAGAACTTGCCGAGAAGCTCGAGGCGCTGACGGCCATCGAGCAGAATATCAACCTGAGGCAGCAGTCGCCCTGAGCGACTTGGGAGACACGACGTGATGGATGTGGCCCGACAGACGGAAACCCGAAGCGCTGAGGCTCGCAAGGCCGGAACGCGGATGACCGGCAGCAAGGCGGCCGGTGCCCACATTCTGCTGGTGGACGACGACGTCAGCCTATTGCGCTTGCTGGGGATGCGCCTGGAGAGCCGCGGCTTTCGCGTGACCACGGCTGAGAGCGGCCTGGAAGCGCTGCGTTGCCTGAACGCGGAGTGTCCTGACATGGTGCTTTCCGACCTGCGCATGGACGAGATGGACGGCATGGCGCTGTTTCAGGCCATTCAACGCCAGGTGCCGGGCCTGCCGGTCATCATTCTGACCGCCCACGGGTCGATTCCCGATGCCGTCAATGCCACTCAGCAGGGTGTGTTCAGCTTCCTCACCAAGCCGGTGGATCGCGACCAGCTGTTCAGCGCCATTGATGAAGCCCTGGCTCAGGGCGCCCCCACGGGGGGCGGAGAGGGCGACGACGCCTGGCGCGCCAGTATCATCACCCGCAGCCCGGAAATGGAGCGGGTGCTGGAGCAGGCGCGCATGGTAGCCGCCTCCGATGTCAGCGTGCTGGTCACCGGCCCCTCCGGCTCGGGCAAGGAGCTGCTGGCGCGGGCCATTCACGACGCCAGCCCCCGGGCCAGCAAACCGTTCGTGGCAATCAATTGCGGCGCGCTGCCGGAACAGCTGCTGGAAAGCGAGCTCTTCGGCCATGCCAGGGGCGCTTTCACCGGGGCGGTCAGCGACCACAAGGGGCTGTTCCAGGCCGCCGAAGGCGGCACCCTGTTCCTCGACGAGATCGGCGACATGCCGCTACCGTTGCAGGTCAAGCTGCTGCGCGCCCTGCAGGAGCGCCAGATCCGGCCGTTGGGTTCCACCACCTCGTTTCCGGTGAACGTGCGTATTCTTTCGGCTACCCATCGCGACCTCAGCCTGGCCATGCAGCAGGGTGAGTTCCGTGAAGACTTCTTCTACCGGCTCAACGTGGTGAACCTTCGCTTGCCGCCGCTCAAGGAGCGCGCCGAAGACGTGCCGCTGCTGGCACGTCACTTGGTGGCACAGGCGGCTGCCCGGCACAAGCCGTTCGTCAAGGGGTTCTCGCCGGAGGCGCTCAACCTGCTGGCCACCTGTGCCTGGCCGGGCAATGTGCGTCAGTTGGTCAACGTGGTGGAGCAGTGCGTGGCGCTGACCCGATCGCCGATGATTCCGGAAGCCCTGGTGTCCCAGGCGCTGGCCGCTGAAGACAGCGCACTGCCCACCTTCAACGATGCCCGGGCCACCTTCGAGCGCAGCTATCTGGTCAAGGTGCTCAAGATCACCGAGGGCAACGTCACCCAGGCGGCACGTATCGCCGGGCGCAACCGCACCGACTTCTACAAGCTGCTATCCCGCCACGAGCTGGAACCGAGCACCTTCAAGCCCATGTCGTAGGCGGCGCCCACGGGGCGGGCGCCGGTTGATCTCACTTGGGTAGCTTGGCCCGGCGCAGGTAGGGGAAGATGGTCTCGAATTCGCCAAACCTGGCCTTGGCTTCCTCGTCCGACACACTGGCGGGAATGATCACGTCCTCGCCGACGTTCCAGTCGGCTGGCGTGGCAATGCCCTGGCCATTGGCCGTCTGCAGGGCATCCAGGGCGCGTAGCACCTCGGCGAAGTTGCGGCCCACATTCATCGGATAGGTCATGGAAAGCTTAAGCCGCTTGTCGGGACCGATGATGAATACGGCGCGCACAGTGGCGCTGTCGTTTGGCGTGCGACCGTCCGGTAGGTAAGCATCGGCGGGCAGCATGTCGAACAGCTTGGCGACCTTCAGGTTCTCGTCGGCAATGATTGGAAAACCGACCTCGCAGCTGGCATAGCTTGCGATATCGTTGATCCACTGCTTGTGCTCCGCTACACCATCAACCGAGATACCGATCACCTTGGTGCCGCGCTTCTTCCACTCTTCATTGAGCTTGGCAACTGCCCCGAATTCAGTGGTGCAGACGGGGGTGAAGTCCTTGGGATGTGAGAACAGGATGGTCCAGCTGTCGCCGATCCATTCGTGAAAGCGTATCGGTCCCTGGCTGGTGTCTGCCTCGAAGTCCGGTACAGCGTCGTTGATGCGCAATGACATGGGTGCGGTTCCTCACTTCTTTCAATGACTCGGCCCTGACTCGGCTCTGGCATGGCAGACTGGTCAGGCCGGGCGCTTTGAATGTGCTATTGCAGATTCCTCTACCAAGCCCAAGCATAGCAGTACTGGCCAGCACTGCAGGCCAGTACTGCAGGCTAGTACTACAGGCCAGTACTACAGGTCGATACAGATCGGACAAAAACGCTGATGCTTCGCAAGTTCAGCCTTGCCGAGGCAGGAAAGCCCGGTCAGCCCACGCTTCCCGACGGTGGCGTGGATCTGTCGGGGGCAGGGAAGCACCCTGTCACCTCGACGGCTAGCCGCCCTTCACCCAGGCGGGCGGTCAGCGCCTGGCCTGGCTGGGCGTCGGCGGCGCGTCTCACCACCTGGCCTCGTTCGTCTTCCAGAATGGCGTACCCCCTCCCCAGCACTGCCAGCGGGCTCACCGCCTGCAGTTGTCGCGCCAGGCCGGCCAGGCGCTCTCGCTGTCGGCCCTGGGTGTGCTGCATGGCCTGCTCGAGCCGGGCCCGGGCGGAGGTGAGTCGTACACCGGCCAGCTCCACCTCGCGTCGCGGCGGGCGTGCTGCCAGCCGTCGCTGCAGATGGGCGAGGCGTCGATGCTCGTCGGCCAGGCGGCGCTGCATGGCCCGGGCCAGCCGGGCGTCGAGCTCCGTCAGGGTGAGACGCTGGCGGTTCAGCACCTCGCCGGGGTGGCGCAGCCGCGCCCGCAGGTGGTCCAGCCGCTGAGACTCGCGGTTCAGGCGGGCCTGGGTAACGCGCTGCAGCTGGCGCTCCAGGCTCACCAGGCTGCGTAGCAGGTCCTGGCGGTCCGGCACCAGCTGTTCCGCGGCAGCGGAGGGCGTCGGCGCCCGTACATCGGCGGCCAGATCGGAAAGGGTGGTGTCCACCTCGTGGCCCACCGCCGACATCACCGGCAGCCGCGAATGAAAGATCGCCCGCGCCAGATGCTCGTCGTTGAAGGTCCAGAGGTCCTCGAGGCTGCCGCCGCCGCGGGTGATGAGGATCACGTCTCGCGCCGGGTCCAGTGCCTGCTGACGGTTGAGCAGGCCGAGCGCGGCGATCAGGGCCGGTGCGGCCTCGCGGCCCTGTACCGGCACCGCAATCAAGGTGACCTGTGCCAGCGGCCAGCGCGCGGCCAGCACCGCCATGACATCGCGAATCGCCGCCCCGGTGGGGGAGGTGAGCACCAGCAGATGGCGGGGCGGGCAGGGCAGCGGACGTGCGTTGGCAAACACTCCCTCGGCGGCCAGGCGCTGCTTGAGGCGTTCCAGCGCCGCCAGCAGTTCGCCTTCGCCCGCCGCCTGCACCGCATCGGCGATCAGTTGATAGTCACCGCGGGGTTCGAAGAGCGACACCCGGCCGCGCACCTTGACCCGGTCACCGTCGCGCATGGGGGCGGCCACGAAGCGGGCCCGGTTGCGAAACAGGGCGCCGCGCAGCTGGGCGTTGGCGTCCTTGAGGGTGAAGTAGACATGCCCCGAGGCAGGGCGCGACACCCCCGACAGCTCGCCCTCCACCCAGACCTCGCCGATGCCCTGCTCCAGCAGCGAGCGGGCGCGACGATTTACGTCACTGACGGAAAGAGCGGGGGGATCGGATGGCGGCATGGTGACTTGTTCCTGATAAAGCGTTGGCGCCACTTTAACATGGCCGTTTACCTCAACATGGCCAACACCTGAACGGGGCCATTTTCCTGACGCAACATTCCTGACACAGCAAAAGGCGCCGAGCCCTATCAGGGCCCGGCGCCGTTCCTCTCATGCATTCATCTCATGCATTCACTTCATGCAATTACATCAATCGAAATCGTCCTCGATGTCCTCGTCGGTATACTCGGCGTCATTGTCGCCGTTGTCAGTCATACCGTCGCCGTCACCCACGGCACCGGTACCGGCCGTGCCGGTGGTGCGCCATGCGCTGTCGCGATCACCGTGCTGGTCGGCGCGCTGCTGCCGCTCGTTGTTGAACCACTCCTCGTCATACTCAGGGAAGGTCTGCAGCTCGTCCTCGGTGGCGTTGACCAGGATACGGTGTGTGACGTCGTCCTGACCGAAGATACCACCCTCGTCGCGCTCGGTTTCCATGCTGAAGTGCTCGATGCTCACGACGACATCGTCACCGCCCATGCCCCATAGGCCACCGGCGCTGACGATCAGGGCAGCTACCTTTCCTTCTTCATCCAGCAGGATGTTCTCGACAGTGCCGACTTCCTCGTCGGTGTCATCAGCGTGATACACATCAGCGCCGATAATGTCGTTTGCAGAATAGAGCCCTTGAGGGGCGTTGACGTCCTGTTCAGCACTGGCACCGAAGGTGAGACCACCGGCGATGGCTGCAACGGCAATTGTCAGTATGTGTTTCTGCATTTTCTCAATCTCCTTAGACCTGTCCTTAGACTTTGGATCTTGGCTTGCCATGTTGGACTGCTTCCAAAACTCGAACGCGCAATAGCGGATCAGAGTCCTTTAGCCCAATCGTCGGCCTGGCGTTCCGCTTCCTCGCGCTCCAGGCCATACTTCTGCTGAATCTTGCCGACCAGCTGATCCTTCTTGCCGCCGATCTGATCCAGCTCGTCGTCGGTGAATTCACCCCAACTGGAGCGAGCCTTTCCTCTCACCTCTTTCCACTTTCCTTCGATCTGGTCCCAGTTCATGTCATCACTCCTGTCCTTGAGTGCAAGTGGCGTTAACGCACTCCTTAATCTAGTTCACGTTTTGGCGGCTGTATGTTAAGGCTAAGTGTTCTTATGTTTCAGAATGTTTTTGCGGCTTGCTGCAAGGCCGAGGCATCGGTGCACGAAGCACCAGAGGCTGCGGCCACGGCGCGCTGCCCCTCCCGGGGCGTCGATGCATTGCCCCACCCCGAGCCGGCCCGTTATAATGGTCGATTAACTTCGCTCCCCTCCCACCAGCGCACTGGGTGTTGCCGATTATGCTACGTATGGCACAAGAAGCTCTTACGTTCGATGACGTCTTGCTCGTACCCGGCTACTCGGAGGTCCTGCCCAAGGATGTCAGCCTCCGGACCCGCCTGACCCGGGACCTCTACCTCAACATTCCCCTTGTCTCCGCCGCCATGGATACCGTCACCGAAGCCCGCCTGGCCATCGCCATGGCCCAGGAAGGCGGCATCGGCATCATCCACAAGAACATGACCATCGCCCAGCAGGCGGCAGAAGTGCGCAAGGTCAAGAAGCACGAGAGCGTGATCGTCAAGGATCCCGTGACCGTGGGGCCCAAGGCCAAGCTGGAAGACCTGCTGTCCATGGCCCATGAGCACGGTTTCTCCGGCTTCCCGGTGGTGGAGGGCGAGACCCTGGTGGGCATCGTCACCGAGCGCGACATGCGCTTCCAGCCCAACCACGGCGACAGCGTGGCCGACATCATGACCTCCCGCGAGCACCTGGTCACCGTGATCGAGGGCACCCCGCTGGAGCAGATCAAGGCCAAGATGCAGGAGCACCGCATCGAGAAGATGCTGGTGGTGAACGACAGCTTCCACCTGCGTGGCCTGGTCACCTTCCAGGACATCGAGAAGGCCCGCACCTTCCCCAACGCCGCCAAGGACAGCGACGGCCGCCTGCTGGTCGGCGCCGCGGTGGGTACTGGCCCCGAGACGGCAGACCGCGTCACCGCCCTGGCCGAAGCCGGCGTCGATGCCATCATCGTCGACACCGCCCACGGCCACTCCCGCGGCGTGATCGACCGCGTGGCCTGGGTCAAGGAGCACTTCCCGCAGATCCAGGTGATCGGCGGTAACATCGCCACCGCCGATGCCGCTCGTGCCCTGGCCGAAGCCGGCGCCGATGCGGTGAAGGTCGGTATCGGCCCCGGCTCCATCTGCACCACCCGTATCGTTGCCGGTGTCGGTGTGCCGCAGATCACCGCGGTCTCCAACGTGGCCGAGGCGCTCAAGCCCTACGACATCCCGCTGATTGCCGACGGCGGCGTGCGCTTCTCCGGTGACCTGGCCAAGGCCATCGCCGCCGGTGCCAGCTCGGTGATGGTGGGCGGCCTGCTGGCCGGCACCGAGGAAGCCCCGGGCGAGGTCGAGCTGTTCCAGGGCCGCACCTACAAGGCCTACCGCGGCATGGGCTCCATGGGCGCCATGTCCCAGAGCCAGGGCTCCTCCGACCGCTACTTCCAGGACAAGTCCGAGGGCGCCGAGAAGCTGGTGCCGGAAGGCATCGAAGGCCGCGTGCCCTATAAAGGTGTGATGAGCGCCATCGTCCACCAACTGATGGGCGGCCTGCGCGCCTCCATGGGCTACACCGGCTGCACCGACATCCTGCAGATGCGCACCAAGCCGGAATTCGTGCAGATCACCGGTGCCGGCTTCGCCGAATCCCATGTGCACGACGTGCAGATCACGAAAGAAGCGCCGAACTACCGCGCGAGTTAGCGACGCCGCTGGTCTGGCGCCATGCGTTGTTGAAAACGGCCTCAGCATGCTCATTGACAACCACGTCAACTCCGCTGCTTTCGGCCGTTTTCGCCTAGCCTGACGCTCAGCCAGCGACGCCGCTTGTCCTTTTCTAAGCCTTGCCCTTGGCCCGCCGCCATATGCCGCCAGTAGAGACGCCCCGATGACCGACATTCACGCCCACAAGATCCTCATCCTCGACTTCGGCTCCCAGTACACCCAGTTGATCGCCCGCCGCGTTCGCGAGATCGGCGTCTACTCCGAGGTTCGCGCCTTCGATATCACCGAAGAGGAGATCCGCGAGTACAAGCCCAACGGCATCATCCTCTCCGGCGGGCCGGAGTCCACCGTGGCCGAGGGCTCGCCCCGGGCGCCCGAGTGCGTGTTCGAACTGGGCCTGCCGGTGCTGGGCATCTGCTACGGCATGCAGACCATGGCCGAGCAGCTGGGCGGTGCCGTGGAAGGCTCCAACAAGCATGAATTCGGCTACGCCCAGGTCACCATCGACAGCAGCGACGACATGTTCCGCGACATCAAGGACCATGTGGACCACGACGGCAAGGCGCTGCTCGACGTGTGGATGAGCCACGGCGACAAGGTCGCCCGGGCGCCGGACACCTTCACCGTGACCGCCTCCACCCCGAGCTGCCCCATCGCCGCCATGAGCTGGGCCGAGAAGCACTTCTACGGCGTGCAGTTCCACCCCGAGGTGACCCACACCCTGCAGGGCCAGCGCATTCTCGAACACTTCGTGGTCGGTATCTGCGGCGGCGAGAAGCTGTGGACCCCGGCCAAGATCATCGAAGACCAGATCGCCCGGGTGCGCGACCAGGTCGGCGGCCGCCACGTGCTGCTTGGCCTTTCCGGCGGCGTCGACTCCTCGGTGGTGGCAGCGCTCCTGCACCGCGCCATCGGCGATCAGCTGACCTGCGTGTTCGTCGACAACGGCCTGCTGCGCAAGAACGAAGGCCAGCAGGTGATGGAGACCTTCGCCAAGCACATGGGCGTGAAGGTGATCCGCGTGGATGCCGAAGCGCTGTTCCTCGACAAGCTCAAGGGCGTTGCCGATCCGGAAGCCAAGCGCAAGGCCATCGGCAATACCTTCATCGAGGTGTTCGACGACGAGGCCAGCAAGATCGAGGGCGTCGACTTCCTGGCCCAGGGCACCATCTACCCGGACGTGATCGAATCCGCCGCCAGCAAGACCGGCAAGGCCCACGTGATCAAGTCGCACCACAACGTCGGCGGCCTGCCCGAGACCATGAAGCTCAAGCTGGTCGAACCGCTGCGCGAACTGTTCAAGGATGAAGTGCGCAAGCTCGGCGTCGAACTCGGCCTGCCCTACGACATGGTCTACCGCCACCCCTTCCCGGGGCCGGGCCTGGGAGTGCGTATCCTCGGCGAGGTCAAGAAGGATTACGCCGACATCCTGCGCGAAGCCGACGCCATCTTCATCGAGGAACTGCACAACTCGGGCTGGTACCACAAGACCAGCCAGGCCTTCGCCGTGTTCCTGCCGGTGAAGTCCGTCGGCGTGGTCGGCGACGGGCGCCGCTACGAATGGGTCATCGCCCTGCGCGCCGTGGAGACCGTCGATTTCATGACTGCTCGCTGGGCGCACCTGCCCTACGAGCTGTTGGAAACCGTCTCCAACCGCATCATCAACGAGATCAGCGGCGTCTCCCGCGTGACCTACGACGTCAGCAGCAAGCCGCCGGCGACGATTGAGTGGGAGTGATATAAATTTGGCCTACTGCAGTAGGCCATTACATTAATTAAAATCGCAGCTTGTCTTCATCAAGATAAGAAGATAATTTGGTGTTTTTAAGGCTAGAGGCCGGTATGGGCAAGTTCGACAATAAGGTCATTGCAGCAGTAATGACGAAAAGCGGCGAATCAGGCCGTGTCGTAGGCCGGTCCCTACAGAATTTACGCGAGATGGTTGGCTTTACGCAGCTGCAGCTTGCTCAACGCCTTGGCGTAGCTAGATCAACTGTTTCAAAATTCGAACGCCAAGAAGATTTACATATCTCAACCCTACAGAAATACGTCGAGGCGCTTGGTGCCACACTACGGGTAGAAGCTGATTTTTCTCTCGGCACTATA
>ERZ869909.1721-NODE-1721-length-16895-cov-3.986086_pt1 | contig 16895 bp, 13 predicted proteins | sample MGYA00520892_ERZ869909 | MGnify/ENA primary metagenome ERZ869909 (study PRJEB32215, sample SAMEA104723947) | bioreactor metagenome | biome: bioreactor; feature: anaerobic bioreactor; material: water | place: China | collected 2015-03-12 ...
CAGAACCTGGAAGGGCTGACACAGGACGTGCCGTTCTTCCGGAACATGTGGAACAGCATCTACGCGGCGGGGATGGCAACGGTGACGACCCTGTTCTTCTGCAGCCTGGGCGGCTTCGGCTTCGCGCTGTACAGGTTCAGGGGCAAGAACCTCATGTTCGGAATCCTGATAGTCAGCCTGATGCTCCCGCAGCTGCTCAACATCATCCCCTACTTCCTGATAATCAACTTCATCGGCTGGCTCGACACGCCGCGTGCGCTGTGGGTGCCGGGCATGGCGAGTGCATTCGGCATCTTCCTCATGCGCCAGTACACGGCCTCGGTGATCTCGACCGAGCTGATGGACGCCGCCCGGATTGATGGCGCTACCGAGTTCAGGATCTACTGGAGCATCGCCCTTCCGCTGGTGAAACCGGGCCTCGCTACGCTCGGCCTGCTCACGTTCATCGGGCAGTGGAACAGCTTCATGGGCCCGCTCGTCATCCTGCGTGCCCGGGATACCTACACGCTGCCACTGGCGCTGCGGAGCCTGGAGGGCCTGGTCAGCACCAACTGGGGCGCGGTGATGCTGGGGACGGCGCTGGCCGTGTTGCCGCTCTTCATCCTCTTCTTCCTCGCCTCCAAACAGGTGATCGAAGGCCTGGTAGCCGGCTCGGTGAAGGGTTGAGTGGCATGCGATGGATCCGGGGGCTGGTTCTGATGCTGACGTATGGCAGCTTCGCCGTTTCGCTGGCACAGCCAGCCGAGCCGGAGGTCCAGATCGCGGGTTCGGGCACGTACCTGCTCACACGCCCTGCGAACACCGTGGCGCCACCCGCCGAGATCCAGCGGACGCCGGGGCTTCACGGCCCCATGCCCAGCAATCGCTGGTGGACTTCCCTTGCCTGGGAACGCTGGTCTCAGCCGGTGTTCGCAGATCCACTGTCGGCGCGTGCCAGCTTCTCTGGAATGAGGATCGGCTGGCCGCAGCTGGTGATCGGCGAGCGCGACTTCCGTGCGGCCCACGAAGACGCGCTGGTGGTCGGCGTACCCGGCAGGGACGCGTCATCCTCCCTGGTGAGCGACTACAGCGACTGGGCGGTCGAGGTCACGTTCAACGACCGTGAGGACGACAGTTTCATGACCTCACGGCTCGTCAAGGGCAGTCCGTACGCCTGGTTCGAGGCCCCGGGAGGCGTGATCACCGTTCAGGGTGGAACCGCGCACGGCGCGGCCCGGGAGCTCTCCGGTCAGCTGGTCGTCACCGTCCGGGCGCGGGGCCGCACTTACGCTGCGCTGGCGCCCGCGGGCTCGGTTCACGCCTGGCCCGAGGACGATGTACTGCGGATCGGTGATGGCAGCACACCCCTGCGGATCGCTCTGGCACCACTGCCAGAGGACTCGGCTGCACACCTGGAGCTGCTCGCGCAGAACGCCTTCAGCGAGCCGGGCCAGACCAGGACGTCCTGGCGCTGGCTCCGGGACGAGGGAGTCGTGGAGGTCACGTTCCACTTCGGTACTGACACTCCCGTGCTTGCCGGCCTCTATCCGCACCAGTGGAAGCGCTCGGATCAGGAACTGACCGGGCTCAGCTACGCGACCCCGCGCGGGGAGCTGCGCGTCGCACTGACGTCGGGCTTCACCATCCGCGTGCCGTATCAGGGAGCGATGCCGGCGATGCCGCCGGGTCCGCGCATCGATGAAGTCGCCGGTCATCTGGCTGACTACCTGCAGGCCACACGCTTCTTCGTGCCGGGTCCCGGCACGACCGGCAATCCCCCCGACTCGTACTCCGACGGCAAGAGCTTCGGGCGGCTGGCTAGCCTGCTCGTCATCGCCGAACAGGCCGGCGAGTACGCGGCTGCCGAGCGCCTGCTGAGTGAACTGAGGGCGCAGCTCGAGAACTGGTTCAGTGCTGACGCCGCACCGCGGTTCTACCTTGATCCCGTCTGGGGGGCGCTGCTGGCGAACCCGACTTCGCACGGGCTGGACTCACAGTTGAACGACCATGCGTTCCACTACGGCTACTTCCTGCAGGCCGCGGCCAGCATGGCGGAGCGGGACCCGGAGTGGGCGGAGGCGTACGGGCCCATGGTCGGGCTGCTCGTTCGCGACACCGTGGGCGCAAGGAACGATCCCGACTTTCCGTTCATGCGCGCCGTCGATCCGTACACGGGCCACGGCTGGGCGAGCGGCTCGGGTGCGTACGAGAGGGGCAACAACCTGGAGTCCTCGAGTGAGGCGATGAACTTCGCGACCGGCCTGATCCGGTGGGCTGACGCGGTCGGTGACGAAGAGCTGCTCGAGACCGGCGTCTGGCTGTACGCGACCCAGGCGGATGCGGTCTGGGAGTACTGGTTCTCCGCCGGCGGTAATTTCCCGGCCGGCTTCGATCACAGTGCTGTCGGCATCGTCTGGTCCGACGGCGCAGCCTATGACACGTGGTGGACCCGCGACGCCGAGGCGATTCACGGCATCAACTTCCTGCCCATCACTTCAGCCTCAATGTACCTGGCGCGCGATCGCACGTTCGTGCTGGACAACTACCGGCACATGACGCGTGAGCGTGCGCCCCACTACTGGCCGGACATCTCCCTGCAGTACCTGGCGCTGGCCGAGCCCGATGAGGCGCTGAGCCTCTGGGATCCGGCTGTCAGACCCGAGTTTGGCGAGACGCGCGCCAAGACGCTCTGGTTCCTGGACAGCCTCGCCGCACACGGCACTCCGGTCGCGGACGTCTGGTCCGACTTCGCCCAGAGCGGCGTCCTGGAACGCGACGGCGTCCGCACGTACGTCGCGCTTAACCCGTCGGGCGAGACCCGCACCGTCAGCTTTTCTGACGGCGCGGCATTCGAGGTGGCGCCGCGGGAACTTCTTGTCAGGAGCCAGACGGGCCATTCCGGGAGGAACGACGATGAAGAGGAGTGATTTTCCCCAGGACTTCATCTGGGGAGTGGCGACGTCCGCTTACCAGATCGAGGGAGCGGTCGATGCAGACGGGCGGGGCGAGTCGATCTGGGACCGCTTCAGCGCCACGCCGGGCAAGGTGGCCGGCGGCGATACCGGTGCGGTCGCCTGCAACCACTATCACCTCTGGGAGGCCGACCTCGACCTGATCCAGGGGCTGGGGGTGGATGCGTACCGGTTCTCGATCGCCTGGTCCCGCATCATGCCTTCGGGCAGGGGCAGGGTGGAGCCGCGCGGCCTCGACTTCTACGAACGTCTGGTGGACGGCCTGCTGGAACGCGGGATCGCGCCTCACGTGACCCTGTATCACTGGGAGCTGCCGCAGGCACTCGAGGACGAGGGTGGCTGGCTCAACCGGGACACCGCGCATGCGTTCGCCGATTACGCGCATGCCGTGGCCCACCGCCTGGGTGACCGTCCGGCAAGCTACGCGACCCTGAACGAACCATGGTGCTCGGCCTTCCTCGGCTACGCCACGGGCGAGCATGCCCCCGGCTACCGGGATCAGGCGAAGGCCATCGCGGCGTCACACAACCTGCTGCTGGCGCACGGGCTCGGGATGGCCGCCCTGCGCGAGACGGTACCGGACGCGCCCGCGGGGATCGTGCTCAACTTCAGCCCCGCTGATCCCGCAACCGACAGTGAGCAGGACCTTGCTGCGGCGCTGCGTCACGACGGCTTCTTCAACCGCTGGTTCCTCGAGCCTGTCTTCAGGGGGCACTATCCGGCCGACATGCTGGAGCTCTATGGCGAGCTTGTGCCGCAGGTGGGGGCCCTGGACATGCAGCTGATCAGCGCGCCGATCGACTTCCTGGGCGTCAACTACTACAACCGGGCGGTGATCCGCGCACAGGAGGGCGGCCTGCTTGGCTACACGCACGTACGCGTGCCCGGAGAGTACACGGCGATGGACTGGGAAGTGCACCCGGACTCGCTGCGCGGCCTGTTGCTGCGCCTGCAGCGCGATTACGGGCCGCGAAAGCTCTTCATCACGGAGAACGGCGCGGCATACGACGACGTGCTGGCTGACGGTGAGGTTAACGACGCCGCGCGCCTGGCGTACATGAAGGGCCACATCGGCGCGGTACGTGAGGCCGCAGCGGCGGGCGTGAACGTGGCGGGCTACTTCGTCTGGAGCCTGCTGGACAACTTCGAGTGGGCACACGGCTACGGCAAGAGGTTCGGCATCGTGCATGTGGACTTCGAGACACAGGCAAGGACGCCGAAGCGGAGCGCCCTGTGGTACCGCGACTGGCTGAAGGATGGTGCCTGAAGGGGAGGCGTCTGGAAGCTGCCCGGCTGGCAGCAGTTCAGTCGACGGTCTCGAGAACGGCCGGGAGGACGTGGCCGCGGATGAGCCCGAGGTACGCGCCCTCGATGATGACCTCTGAAGACGGCACGGTGACGGACTCGAAGTCCGGGTTGTGCGGACGCAGCGTGACGCTGCCACGCTGACGCATATCGACGTACTTCAGGGTGACGTCGCTGTCGCTGACCCGTACCGCGCAGATCTCGCCGCTGCGGTGCGGCTGGCGCTTCTCGAAGACGACGACGTCGTCCGGCTGGATCAGGTCTGCCATCGAACTGCCCTGGACCCGCAGTGCGAAGCTGGCGGCGCGCACGCCGCCGAGCGCCAGGAACTCATCAGCCTGGGCGACTGCCTCGCTCAAGGGTCCGGCCGGGATGCTGCCCAGGAGGGGCACGCCAGTGGCCGCAGGATGGAGCTGCAGCAGGGGCGACCTGCCGTGACCGCGACTCTCGAACACGAGGAAGCCCTTCTTGTCCAGCGCCACCAGGTGCTGCTTGAGTGAGACGTAATGAAGGTTCATCTGCCGGGCGAGTTCGGAGAGCTCCGGCAGTTCACCGTGGCGGCCGTGGTGCTCCAGCAGGCGGTCGTATACCCGCTGCTGAGCGGGCGGAAGGTGGGGCTTGACGGCATCCTGATTCATGGTCTACCTTAGATGATAAGGATATGGCCCGCGCTTGTCAAGTCGCGCAGGATTCTTTTCCGGGCGCAGCACTCAGCTATAGACAGGAGGCGCCTCAAGCTGCTATATTATCTGTAGTTGATGCGGCGATGTCCGCGCACACACATCCAGGAGCAGTGCCGCAGCCCGCACCCCCGCTACATAACGCCATCATTCAGCAGAAAGGACAGCCATGCTGAGCAATGCCAACACCCAATACGCCAACGACTACGGCGCGGCGTCCATGATCGTCCCGAGCGACCTCGCTCTTCCCACCCGAACCGTAGAAGCAGGTGGGACACTCTACGAAGCCGGCCGCGAGGCCTCAGCCCTTTACGTGGTCAACCACGGCGTTCTTAAGGCGATAGTACCAACCTCTCTTGGTCGGGACCGTATCGCAGACCTTTACGGCGCCGGTGACGTGATCGGCCTTGCCGCGGTCGACGGCGGCCCGCATGCCGAAACCGTCATCGCAGTGCACGACACGATGCTCACCCCGATCGACCCGCAGCAGGCCATGAACGACCGGCGCCTGCGCGACTACATCGTGAGGAGCATGGCGCGCCAGGTGCGCCGCAGTCGCGAGATGATCGACGAGGCCGAGATGCCCGTCGGGGCCCGCGTCGCCCGCGCCTTCCTCCGCCTCACGCACAGGTTCGGTCAGAGCGCCGACGATGCCGAGGGCTCCGGCATCAAGCTTCCGCTTTCGCTCACTCATGAGGACCTTGCGGACCTCACCGGCTCTTCGCGCGTCACCATCACGCGTATCCTGGGCGAACTCAGGAACGACGGTGCGCTCTCCGGCACCAGGGGCGTATACGTCGCTGACCCAGCCGGGCTCGAGCGCGCGACCGATGACTACGTGATGCAGGTTCTCTAGCCCCGGGATACGCACACGCCCGGTCCCGGGTGGCATACTTGGAGCAGCATGCTCAACTTCACAGAAACCGCTCTAGAGCGGATCAAGCACTTCCTGAGCCTCCAGCAGGCTCAGGGAGTTTCTGCACTCAGGCTCGCCGGCACCCGCGCCGAACAGAAACTCTGGCTGGTCAAGGCCGAGGACGAACAACCGGGAGACCGCGTCCATGACGCCGGTGACTTCCAGGTGTTCCTGGATCCGGTCAGCGCAACCAACTTCGACGGTGCCACTGTCGACTTCGTGGACGGCGTCATGCAGTCCGGATTCCGCGTGTTCCACCCCAGTCCGAGCTGGGACGAGCCCGTTGCACAGCGCGTCCAGGAGGTGCTGGACAGCGTGATCAACCCCGGCGTTGCCGGTCACGGCGGTACCGTTGCTCTCGAGGGAGTCGAGGACGGCATCGCTGTCATCCGCTTCGGCGGGGGTTGCCAGGGCTGCGGCGCCGCAACCATGACGCTCAGGCACGGGGTAGAGCGCACGCTGAGGGAACACGTGCCCGAGATTCAGGGCGTTCGGGACGCGACCGATCATGACAGCGGCGAGAACCCTTACTACGCCCGCAGTGCAGACGGGGCCGAATCCCCCTTCTCGGGTTGACGCACCCGCCCGCGGGGCTGAACGAGCCTTGAGGCGCGGTCCGTGGCGCACATTTCCGATGCTCATCGGCGGACTCCTGACCTTCGGGTTGGGAGTCGCCCTCATGATCAGGGCAGACCTCGGGCTGGACCCGTGGTCTGCCTTTCACATCGGCCTGACGAACGTGTTCCCGATAAGCTACGGCGTCGCGAGCGTCGGCGCAGGAATCGTACTGCTCACCATCGGCTGGCGGCTGCTTGGCCAGCAGATCGACTGGGGAACCGTGCTGAACATGGTCCTCATCGGCTTCTTCGCCGACTTCTTCCTGCTGTTCGTGCCCGAGGCGGCACAGTTCGGATACCTGTTCCGCTGGCTCTGGCTCCTCCTGGCGATCGTGCTCATCGGACTGGCGATCGGCCTCTACATCGGCTCCCGGTGGGGTGCGGGCCCCCGGGACGGCTTCGTACTCTCGCTTTCGAAGCGGACCGGGCGGAGCGTCAGGCTCTTGCGTACGATGCTCGAGCTGAGCGTGCTGGTCGTTGGCGTCCTGCTGGGCGCTACCGCGGGTTGGGGCACCATAGCCTTCGCCCTCATGATCGGCCCGGCCATGCAGCTGAGCCTCAGGGTGTTCCGGGTGCTGCCGACAGCCGCACCGGCAGGAACTGACTGAACCGCCCGTCATACAATGCCCGAGTGAGCGAACGGGTTATTCACAGGGGATACGTGATGGACGCGCCCGCGTGGGAAGCACCACTCCGGGCACACCCCGATGGCGGCGTGGTGGTCGAGGCGGGACGCATCCTTGCTGTAGGAGGATTCGACCCCATCCGGGAACGATACGCAGAAGCGAAAGTGGCGGACCACAGCGGAAGCTGGGTGCTGCCCGGCTTCGTTGACACACATGTGCACCTGCCCCAGCTCAAAGTGCTTGGCGCACTTGGCAGGACGCTGCTGGACTGGCTGAGCAAGGACGCCCTGCCCGAGGAGCTTCGCTGGGCGGACACAGCCTACGCCCGGGCCGGATCCAGGCAGTTCCTGAAACGCCTCCTGCGCAACGGCACGACCAGCTGTCTGGCGTTCGGCGCGCATCAGGCGAGCGCCATGGAGATCTTCTTCGAGGAGGCAGCCGCCTCGCAGCTGCGGGTAACTTCAGGCCTGGTGCTCGCAGACACCGTGCTTCCGGAAGGGCTCCTGACGACACCCGAACGCGCTTACCGCGAAAGCCTCGACCTGATCCGGAGCTGGCACGGCAAGGGGAAGCTGCGCTACGCGGTGACCCCACGCTTCACGGTGTCGGCAACCAGTGAACTGCTTGCCACCTGCGGTCGGCTGCTGAGCGTGGCAGACGACCTGTACTTCACTACCCACCTGAACGAGATGAAAGACGAGATCGACGCCGTCCTGCAGGCCAATCCGGCGGCAGATGACTACCTTGAAACCTATGAAGTGCACGGGCTGGTCAACTCAAGGTCCCTGTTCGCCCACAACGTCCACCCGACAGACTCTGAGCTCGCAAGGCTGTCCGCAGCCGGCGCCAGCGTCTGCCATTGCCCGGGCAGCAACCTCTTCCTTGGAAGCGGTCTTTTCCCGCTGTCACGGCACGTCGGCCACGGAGTGCGCGTGGCGCTCGGAACAGACGTAGGTGCCGGACCGGGCTACAGCCTGCTCGGGGAGGCGCTTCATGCACACATGCACCAGATGCTCCTTCAGGACGGTCTGCGGCCGACGCCTGCGCAACTGCTTCACCTGGCCACCCGGGCCGGAGCCCTCGCACTCGGGCTTGAGGAAGTCGGAGTTTTCGAACCCGGCCTGCTCTTCGATGCCGTCGTGATCACGCCGCCGGCTGGCAGCACGCTCGAAGCGCGCCTCGCGTCTGCCTCGAGTGCAGATGAGGCGCTGGCCGCGCTAATCACGCTCGCGCGGGAAGACGCGGTCAGCCACGTGTTCGTCGAGGGTGAACAGCTGCTGGCACACGGTGCTGCTACCGCGCGCGGTTAGGATGTTCTCGTGCTGATTCACGTTATCGCAGACTTCGGCTACATGGACCTCGCTTTCGCCGAGGTGACCCAGCGCATGAAAGCGCTGATCCCAGGCGCCATGGTGCATTGCACCACCGTCCCGCCGTTCGCCACTCTGGCGGCCGGTTTCTGCGCTGCCCAACTCGCGCTCAACGAAGGTCCCTCGGACATGGCTGTCTTCATAAACGTCGCCCCGCGCAAAGACGATACGGCAGCCCGCAGTGACAACGCGGGTGAGGCGCTTGTCCTGGCGCGGTTGAAGAACGGGCGAACAGTCGTCGGCGTCAACGCAGGCCACTCCCTGTCCTTCCTGGCCAGCGAGGCCGAGAGCCTGACGCGCCTTCAGGTTCCCAACGCCGGAACCCAGTTCCGGTCCCGGGACATCTACCCGGGCGCGCTTGCACGGGTGCTGGAAGGCGATCACACCGTCTTCGGAGAGTCACTGAGCCCTGCAGAGATCGCGCCGGTACCTACAAGCAGCATGGCGTATGTCGATGGATTCGGCAATATCAAGCTCACGCTTACCGAAGAATTCAGGCTTCCCGCCGGCGAGATGCTTGAAGTGACGATCGGCGGCGTCACGCTGCCCGCGCGCGTGGGCACCGCGGCGTTCGGAGTGAGTCAGGGTGAACTGACCCTCACGGTCGGCAGCAGCGGCTGGTCCGGTACCCGCTACAGGGAGCTGTTCCTGCGCGGCGGCAGCGCCTGGGAACGCTTCGGACGCCCCGCTCCGGAACAGCCGGTTGTGATCAGGCAGCTGGCAGACGAAGCCGTGAGATGAGCGGCATCCGGGCCACCCTGAGCCGTCCGCGGGTCTGGCTCTTCGTCCTGGCCTGGGCCACGCTGTTCGGCGCATTCTGGTACGTCGCGCATACCCGGGAGCAGAACCCGGTAGAGCTGCTCGTCTCGATCCTGCAGGGTCTGCAGGCGAGCCGCTACGCGGTGCTTTGGTTGCTGCTCGTATACCTGGTCAGGCCTCTTTTGCTGCTGCCCGTGAGCGTACTGACCGTGTTCGCCGGCTTCCTGTTCGGCCCGGTCATCGGCATGGTCTGGTCGGTGTTCGCCTCGGTCGGCTCCGCGGCGCTCGCCTATGGACTTGCGCGCATGGTGACCGGCCGCCGCACGGGTCCCGATGGCCGCGTGGCACAGCGGCTTCGTGCCAACGCTTTCGAGGCCGTGCTCACGATGCGGCTGGCATCACTGCCTGGAGACCCGATCAACTTCATCTGTGGCGCGCTGCGCGTGCCGATCTGGCCGTTTCTCCTGGGCACGCTGATCGGAGGAATGCCGGGCGTCGTGATCGGAGTCTTCGCCGGTGCCTCGCTCGAAGGGACGTTCGACTTCGAGGGAGTCAGCATCCGTTGGGAGTTCATCGTCGTGTCAGCGGTCATGCTCGTGGCCGGGCTGCTCCTGTCGCGCTGGTTGAGGCGCCGCAACCCGATCGACCGCGAGGAGATGTACTAGGCCCGCCTGGTTGTGCGCTCGCTAGCCGCCCGCGGGCGTGATCCTGAGCACCTCGCCGTCCTCATGATCGGTGACGAGCCAGATGGAACCATCGGCCGCCAGGACCAGGTCACGAACGCGGCGCCCGATGGGGATCGCTTCCTCCTCGACCACGGCGCCGTCCTCGATGCGCACTCGCGCGATCATTTCCGAGACAAGTCCACCGTTCAGCACGTCCCCGTTCCACTTCCCGAACAGGTCACCACGCACGACCACCAGGCCTGAGGGCGCAAGCGTCCCGGGAAAGTCATGCACGGGTGCGATCATCCCCTCCATCTCGCGGCCTACCCCGATCGGGGCGCCAGAGTAGTCAAGCCCCGCCGTGGTGAACGGCCAGCCGTAGTTGCCGCCCGCGCGGATCAGGTTGAGCTCGTCGCCGCCCTGCGGTCCGTGTTCGTTCTCCCAGAGGTCAAGCCTCACGGGATCGAACGCCAGTCCCTGGGAGTTGCGGTGTCCGTACGAGTAGGTGTACGGATCGAAGCCCTCGCGGCCAAAGAACGGGTTGTCCGCCGGGGCATCGCCATCAGTCGTCATGCGCAGCACGGTTCCGGCCTGGTCATGCGTGCTTTGCGCCCGGTTCATGTTGCGGCGGTCCCCGACCGTAATGAAGATGTGGCCGTCCACCGGGTGGATCGCGATCCGGCCGCCGAAGTGCAGGCTGCTTGAGTCCTGGTCAGCCCGGTTCATCTCGAAGATGGTCGTGACGGCAGAAAGCCTGCCTGCTTCATCGAGCTCGGCACGGTCGATGCAGACGGCCGCTCCACTGTCGGTGGGCTTGGCGTAGCTCAGGTAAATGCGCCTGTTGGCGGCAAAGTCCAGGTCCAGCCTGACGTCGAACATGCCGGCCTGACTGCCCTCGTCGCCCTGGAAGCGAAACACGCGCGGGGTACCCTCGATCGGCGACGACAGTTCGCCGTCGCGGCTCCCCAGCCGAAGCCGACCCGAGTTGCGCTCGGTCACAAGGAAGCGGCCGTCCGGCAGGAGCGCAATACCCCACGGGTTTTCCAGCCCTGCTGCGACTGTCTCGATGCGGAGATCATGGTGCTTGGTGCTGACGGTCCTGGTCTGTGACATTTGGCCCAGCATAGCGGCTCGCGCCTGCGGCGACTGTGAACTGGCCCGGTGCACAACCGGCCCGATAGTAGACTGGCTGCCGGATGCAACCGGACCTCCTGTACACCCTCATCGTCCTTGGCGCCGCAATGCTGCTCTTCATGAGCGCTTCGCTGCGCATGGACGTGGTGGCACTGCTTGCCCTGCTGGCACTGGCGCTGCCGGGAATCGTCAGCCCCGCGGAGGCGCTCGCGGGGTTCTCGGATCCGGTCGTGATCATGTTCGCCGGGCTCTTCGTCGTCGGAGGCGCGTTCTTCAGGACCGGCCTGGCGGATACCATCGGACAGTGGCTGGACCGGGCAGCCAGGGGAAGTTATCCAAGGATCCTGGTTCTGGTGATGCTGACGACCGCCGGCCTGTCGGCCTTCCTGAGCTCGACCGGCACGGTGGCGCTGATGCTGCCGATCGTGGTGACCGTGGCCCGCAGGGCGCGCCTCAGCCCGTCGCTGCTGCTCCTGCCAACCGCCTTCGCCGCGCTGCTGGGGGGCATGCTTACGCTGATCGCGACTCCCCCGAACCTGATCGTCAGCGGCGAGCTTCAGGCAAGCGGCCTGGCCCCACTCGACTTCTTCGACTTCACGGGACCGGGCCTGATCATGCTCGCCATCGGTGTGCTCTACATGCTCCTGGTTGGCCGCCGGCTCCTGCCCGAACGCGTACCCGCACCGGACGACCCCGATCCGCCCGGAACCAGGGAGCTGTGGGAGCGTTACGAACTGGAGGATCGCCTGTTCGAGGTCGAGGTCATGGACGGTTCGCCGCTGGCCGACATGACCATCAAGGCGGCTGCGGTGCGAAGCCGGTTCGGAACGCGCATCGTCGCGATCAGTTCGGTGACAGCCCGGGGCAGGGCGGCCAGGCGTGCCGGGGCCGACGCGGTTCTGCGCGTCGGCGACCGGCTTACCGTCAAGGCCTCGCCGGAGGCCGCCGCCGGGCTCGTAAGGCACGGAGGCGTACGGCTGCTCGGCGAGCAGGTGGCGCTGCCGGGCGGCCTGTTGCTGGCAGAGGCGCTGGTCCCTCCCGGTTCGCGGCTGGTGGGTGAGACGGTCACGACCATGAGGCTGCGCGAGCGGTTCGGAGTCGAGGCGATGGGCATCCTCAAAGCGGGCGGGAGGGCTGAACCGCTGGTCACCCAGGTGAGGCTGCAGGGCGGTGACGCCATGCTGCTGCTGGGTAACGTCGCGTCGTTCGCCGCGATCAGGGAGGAACGCAGTGACCTTGTCCTCGTGACCGAAGCGCGCGAGGTGGGAGAAGCCCGCCTGAACCGGTCCCGCGCCCCGGTAGCGCTACTGATCATGGTCGCGATGCTCGTCCTGATGGCGTTCACTGCGGTGCCCAACGTCCTCGCCGTGCTCTTGGCCGCGCTCGCCTGCGTCCTGAGTGGCTGCCTCGATGCCGAGGAGGCCTACCAGTCCATCGACTGGCGCACGCTCGTGCTGATGGCGGGCCTGATGCCGGTTGCAACCGCGCTCGCGGGCACGGGCGGGATCGACTTGCTGGTCAACGGTCTGCTCGGCCAGCTTGCGGGGGTCGGGTCGCTGCTGGTCATGGCTGCGTTCTTCGTGCTGACCGCCGCGATCGGCCTGGTCGTGTCCAACACCGCGACCGCCGTCCTGATAGCGCCCGTGGCGGTGCATGTGGCCGTGTCGCTCGGAATGGATCCAAGAGCCATGGCGATGACAGTCGCGATCGCGGCCTCATCCGCGTTCGTGACGCCCGTGAGCTCGCCGGTCAACCTGCTCGTGCTGGGCGCCGGTGGGTACAGGTTCGGCGACTTCGTCAAGGTCGGCCTGCCACTGCTGGTGCTCATGCTGGCCGCGACTCTCCTGGTGGTGCCCCTCTTCTTTCCCGCCGTCCCCTGACCTTGCAGATGCTGGAACGCTGCTGGAACGGCAGCCACCTAGACTCGAAAGTCCAGGGAGGGATACATGACCATGTTTCGATCGTTGTCATCAATCGTGCTGGGCCTGCTGCTGCTTTAGGCCTGTGCCGGGCCGTCTTCACAGGGGGAGCCCGAGCCGATCACGTGGCTCCTGAGCGTGGACGCTTCCGGGCCGGGCGAGGTCGCCCTGTCCGTGAACGGAGTCGAGACTGAGCTCCCCGAGCTGCCCCAGGTTCAGGACGGAGGCGGTGGGCTGCGCGGCGCGATCGTGGCTGACGGCGCCGCAGTAGTCCTTACCGCCGTTCCAGAGGAAGACTCGGAGGTGAGCTGGCTGGGCACATGCGAAGGCACGGATGGTCCGGAATGCTCGTTCGTTATGGATGCCGACACCACTGTGCAGGTGACTTTCGGCGATCCGGGCGGGGATGACGCGCAGGAAGAGCCGACCGATCCCGATCCCGACCCCGACCCCGACCCCGACCCCGACCCAGGGGAACCGGACGATCCGGACGGTCCCAAGGATCCGGAAGACCCGGGCGATTCCGGTGATCCGGCCCCGGCCCCCGCCGTCTCCTCGATTGAAGGGCCAGCGGCCCAGCGCGGGCAGCAGATAGCGATCAACGGAACAGGCTTCTGATCCGAGGCTGGGACCGTCACCATCGGCGGCGTGACGGCCGCCGTCGCCAGCTGGGCGTATGATCGGGTAACGGTAATCGTGCCGACGGGAGCTCCGGATGGCCCCGCGCAAGTCAGGCTGAACACGCCCGCGGGCGCAGCCACAGCCGACTTCTTCGTCGGCGCTATCTATGATGGTCCGGGGAGCGGCCTCGGCGCGTTCGCACAGGGCCTTGAGCCCGGTACGCATCTCCTGCTGGCCGGTGAGTTCAACCTCGGTAGTGACACGCTCGTCCTCCAGGGAGTCAGTGTCTGGGGTCAGGGCAAGGGCGTGACAGTGCTGAACGCTCCGGGTGGAATCGCCTTCCTGCCGGCAGCGGCAACGGGCTCCGGCTCGGAAGTGCTGATGACGCAGCTGACGGTCGTGACCGATGACTTCGGCCTCATTGAGATCACCCCTGATCGTGTTGGTGACCTTTCGGTCTCGGAGAGTTCGGGTGGCATGCCCCTGGTGATCCTGCGGGACATCGAATTCCGTGGAAGTGGCGATCCGGGCAGCTACCTCCACGATGATCCCCACCACATCGTGAACCTTTCGCTCCGGATCGAGGACGTCACTGTCCTGGCACCGCAGGCTTTGCTGGCGCTGCGGACAACCGGCGACATCACCATCTCGGGGCTGAATGCGGACACGCGTGTCGCGTTCCTGTCCGCCGGCATGGAGGAAGTGGAGATCATGTCCGCAGGCTCCGGGTCGGCGGATGCCGGAAAGCTGGAAATGTCCGACGCGAAGATCAGTTCCCAGGTGATCACCCTGTACGGCCGGGGCGGGGTGGACATCGGGGAATCGGAACTGGAAGCGCACTTCTCAAGCATGGGCATCCTCGGTAGCCTGGGCGGATGCATCCCCGGCTTTCCCGGTAGCGGTTCAGGGGGCGCGGTAACGGTGACCGGCAGCACGCTGCTCGTCACAGGTGAGGAGGCGGACGAGGAGGACTGGCCTGCCGGATTCGCGGTGGGTGACCTCATCATCTGTACGTCTTCCGCACCTGTGACGGTGCGGGACAACGTGGTCTCGGTCACAGGCGACCTGGTCATCAACGCGGACGTCGAGCACCTCGCCTTCTCCGGGAACAGGGTTGCGGGCGGATATAAGGTCGAGTTCAGTCTCAGCGAGGGAGCAACTGCCGAGATAGCCGGCAATCACTTCGAGCTGGACGGCACGGGACTGGAGCTCTACGGACCGACAAGCGGCATGTCAGGGCTGCTGCAGGTAACGGATAACAGCATTCTGCTACCGGTCCCCCAAGGCGGGGCCATGGGTCTGTATGTATCCAGAATCGCGGAGGCAGAGATCACCGGCAATCAGATACTTGGTGCCACTGCCAGCGGGGCCACGGGCCTCACGGTCAATGCTTCCGGGATAAGCGAGGTGCCGGCAGGCGACCTGAGCCTGGTGGTGGAAAACAATACGTTCAGGAACTTCGGTCTGGCGCTCTCCGTAGAGGGCCAGTATTCCGATGATGGACAGCTGGCCCCCTATAGCACTTTCGACGTGACCGGCAACTGCTTCGTCACGGAGTCAGCGATATGGGAGGTAGCGGAGATCGATGACAACAAGGGCAACCTGATCAGGGCCACGGGGAACTACTGGAACGGCATCACAGAACTCACAGAGCTCGAGTCGCTGGTGAACCTGTCTGGGAATAACGACGACGAGCCCCCAGTCAAGGACGCGATAGACCTCTCGGACGCTGTGTCCTCTCCCGATGACATCTGTCAGCCCGCGAACTAGTCCGATCTCGCGTCGGTGACCGGGTTACCGACCCTGTCTTCATGACCTGATTGCCGTCCTCGCTTCACGCGGGGGCGGCAATCGCCGCTTCTTGTGCTGGACAGTGGGACCGTCCACAGAGTTGATACAACCACACTCATATCTATTGACATGGGATGGACTGCGTTGCTATACTCGCCGACAGTGAAATCCCTGCTGTGCGCAGGTGCAGATTAGTACATGTGCGTTCAGCAAGCAATCCAGACAGTGTGAGGAGCAAAAATCATGGCAAAAGCAGTAGGAATCGACCTGGGAACGACCAACAGCGTCATCTCCGTCATGGACGGCGGCGAGCCGGTCGTCCTGGTCAACAGTGAGGGCAACCGCACAACGCCGTCAGTAGTCGCCTTCAAGGGCGAACAGCGCCTGGTGGGCCAGGTCGCCAAGCGCCAGGCGGTGCTCAACGCCACGGGCACCCTCTTCGAGGTCAAGCGCTTCATCGGCCGCACGTGGGACGAGATCAAGGACGAGGCCGAGCGCGCGCCCTACGAGGTCGTGCGCGGCGACGACGGCGGCGTCCGCTTCGTCGTCGAAGGCAAGCAGTACACGCCGGAGGAGATCTCGGCACAGGTCATGCGCAAGATGGTCGAGGACGCCAGCGCAACCCTGGGCGAGAAGGTCACGAAGGCCGTGATCACCGTGCCTGCCTACTTCAACAACGCTCAGCGCGAGGCCACCCAGACGGCCGGCAAGATCGCCGGCCTCGAGGTTCTGCGCATCGTCAACGAGCCCACGGCAGCGGCCCTGGCGTACGGCCTGGAGAAGAAGGGCAACGAGACCATCCTCGTCTTCGACCTTGGTGGCGGCACCTTCGACGTATCGGTCCTCGAGGTCGGCGACGGAGTCTTCGAGGTCCGCTCGACCGCCGGCGACACGCACCTGGGCGGCTCGGACTTCGACTACGCGATCGTGAACTGGCTGGCGGACGACTTCCAGAAGGAGTACAACGTCGACCTGCGCAAGGACAAGCAGGCCCTGCAGCGCCTGATCGAGGCTTCCGAGAAGGCCAAGATCGAACTTTCCGGCCTGCCCGAAACGAGCATCAGCCTGCCGTTCATCGCGATGGATCCGGCGTCCAACGCGCCTCTTTACCTTGACAGGAAGCTGACGCGCAGCAAGTTCGAGGAACTCATCAAGGACCTCCTCCACCGGGTCCGCGGGCCCGTCGAGGGCGCACTCAAGGACGCGAAGCTCAGCAAGAATGACATTCAGGAAGTGATCCTGGTCGGTGGCTCCACGCGCGTCCCGGCCGTCAAGGCGATCGTGAAGGAACTGCTCGGCAAGGAACCCAACCAGTCGGTGAACCCCGACGAGGTCGTGGCCCTCGGTGCAGCGGTCCAGGCGGGCGTACTGACGGGCGAGGTCGACGACATCGTGCTGCTCGACGTCACGCCGCTCAGCCTTGGTGTCGAGACCAAGGGCGGAGTCGTCGCCAAGCTGATCGACCGAAACACGACCGTGCCCGTCCGCAAGTCCGAGATCTTCAGCACCGCGGCCAACAACCAGACCGGGGTCGAGGTGGT
>ERZ869909.1722-NODE-1722-length-16891-cov-6.955870_pt1 | contig 16891 bp, 12 predicted proteins | sample MGYA00520892_ERZ869909 | MGnify/ENA primary metagenome ERZ869909 (study PRJEB32215, sample SAMEA104723947) | bioreactor metagenome | biome: bioreactor; feature: anaerobic bioreactor; material: water | place: China | collected 2015-03-12 ...
GAAGGGCAGAACCCGAGGGAACCATGGCCAAGGTCCGGATCGAGCTTCAATGGGGCCGCCCCCCTGAGGGGGCGGAAGGAGGGGCCTGCCACGCCGACGCAGATCGAGATCAACGTGCTTCAATGGGGCCGCCCCCCTGAGGGGGCGGAAGGTTCCATGACTCTTCTACTCGGGAAAGAGGGTTGCCAGGCTTCAATGGGGCCGCCCCCCTGAGGGGGCGGAAGGCATGGAAACGCTATCGAGGGGATCGGGAGTAATTAAAGCTTCAATGGGGCCGCCCCCCTGAGGGGGCGGAAGGATTGCAACCAATTTTCCTTTTGGACCAGCAGTTGCTCGCTTCAATGGGGCCGCCCCCCTGAGGGGGCGGAAGGACTTTGACCTAGATTTAAAAATGGATAATCAGTTGTACGCTTCAATGGGGCCGCCCCCCTGAGGGGGCGGAAGGAGTCAGGTCCTTCGGGGAGGACTTTGTCCCCGGCCGCGCTTCAATGGGGCCGCCCCCCTGAGGGGGCGGAAGGGACGCCCCACACCTCCTGAAGCGTGGCAAGGAAGTCCCGCTTCAATGGGGCCGCCCCCCTGAGGGGGCGGAAGGCGACCTCGTCGAGGCGGAGCAGTGGGGGTTCAGCTCGCTTCAATGGGGCCGCCCCCCTGAGGGGGCGGAAGGCGTTCATCTTCTTCCTCGTGATGGAGGTCTGGGTGGTCGCTTCAATGGGGCCGCCCCCCTGAGGGGGCGGAAGGTTCGAGATGGTCAACGTCTCGTCCTATATGTCGGTCTTGCTTCAATGGGGCCGCCCCCCTGAGGGGGCGGAAGGCTCCTCTTCCTCTCTCTCGAAATCGACCCCTGCTATACCGCTTCAATGGGGCCGCCCCCCTGAGGGGGCGGAAGGTCCCGCGCCTGCGCGAGCCGTGGACGCTCGCGAGGTCGCTTCAATGGGGCCGCCCCCCTGAGGGGGCGGAAGGCGAGCGGTGGCTGAAGCTCAAGGCGCCGACGCTACGGCTTCAATGGGGCCGCCCCCCTGAGGGGGCGGAAGGCATCGGTGCAGGCGGGGGCAGCAGCGGGAGGCTTGCGTCGCTTCAATGGGGCCGCCCCCCTGAGGGGGCGGAAGGCAGGCGAAGCGCAGGCCCAGGCGGCGGAAGTCGCTGCTGCTTCAATGGGGCCGCCCCCCTGAGGGGGCGGAAGGCATCCCGGACATCACCTGCGTGGTGGACGGTGGTGAAGCTTCAATGGGGCCGCCCCCCTGAGGGGGCGGAAGGAAGGCGGCGCGGTCTGCGATGCGCTCCGCCCCAATCTGCTTCAATGGGGCCGCCCCCCTGAGGGGGCGGAAGGAGTGGGACCCCAGCTACGTTACTCGAAAATTGCTCCAGCTTCAATGGGGCCGCCCCCCTGAGGGGGCGGAAGGCGGGCCGCTTCCACCGCGACGTGGACGAGGCCGTCGCGCTTCAATGGGGCCGCCCCCCTGAGGGGGCGGAAGGAACCCGCGTCTAGAACGTCGAAAAGACGGCGCTCTGGGCGCGGGGGTGCGAGCGCCACCTGGGGTGGACGCTGCAAAGGACACGATAGCACGGGGGGCGGAGGCGTGCAAGGTTGTACTTCTGTTTGGATTTCAAAGACTTCCGGCGTTGCGAGCGCACCCCGTGTCTCGCGCGCCACCGAGGCGCTCGCGCTGGGTGCACGGGGAGGGCCAGCGCAGCCGCAAGGTGGCTGCACCACCAGAGTCTACACCTGCCGCCGGCGTCGCGCGAAACTCCCGCGCGAGAGGAGCCGCGAGACCGAACCCCCTCGGCTAGACCACGATCGCATGCCGCTCCGGGTGGGTGTAGGGGAGGCCGAGTGACGCGACCGAGCCGCGCGCGCGCCCCTCGGCGGGACCTAGGTCAAAGAAGAGCACCTGGTCGGCCCGGTGGTCGATCAGACCCTCCAGCGCGATCCGCAACCGGGTGTGCTCAACCCGGCCAGCCCGTACCCGAAAAACGCTGAACTGGAGATGGTCGCCCCAGCCTCGGAGGGTCTGGTAAACAGCAGCACGACGCTTGTCGTCCGCGATGTCATAGCTCACGATCCATACCCGCTGCTCCATGAGATCACCCCGTCGAAAAAGTGGACTAGCTCTCCGCGTCGCACATCGCGACGATCATGGAGGGCTGCTCCATGAGATCACCCCGTCGAAAAGGTGGACAGCCCCTGCGTCGGGCCGTCAGCTTGGGTCGCGCCCGCCAGGCCTCCACGCGATCACCTCGTGCGGAACGAGGCCAGCTCCGACAGCTCGCCTTGAAGAAAGCGCGCCAGCAAGCGCGCCTGAACATAGAGCACGCGCCGGTACGTGATCGGATAGCCAAAGACAGGATGCGTCACCATCTCGTCCATCCGGCGCTCATAAGCACGCACAACAGCGCGACGCGCATGCGGCTTCAGCAACACCTGCTGACCCGCCTCCGTGAAGTCCGCCGCCGACACTTCTTGACGCCGGATCATCCCCAACGCCACCGAGTCCGCGACGAGCGGACGAAAGGGCTCCATGAGGTCCAGCGCCATCGAAGGCCGACCATGGTGAGCCGTGTGGTACACCCCAAGGAAAGGATCGAGCCCGACACTCTCCACCGCATGCGCACAGTCGCGCGTCAGCATGCCATAGAGGAACGAGAGCAGCGCGTTGACACGATCACGAGGCGGGCGCCGCGTGCGACCCCGCATCGCGAAGGCCTCGTCATCGCGACCCGTCAGACGACTGAACGCCGGCCAGCTCACACTCGCCGCCTGCCCCTCCACGCCCAAAAGCTGCTCCCGCCGCTCCGCCCGGAGCGCAGCGCCCTTCAAGCGCTGCAGCTCCCGAAGCACGCTCTCGGACACCGCTTCGCTCTCCCCGCGATTCCTCCGAAGCAAGGTCCGCACGTTCGAGATCTTGTCCGCGATCAACACCCGCGCCGCGCCGAGCCCCACGTCTCCCTCCGCCGCGCGAAACTGCGCCATCCGCACCTGCACCTGGCGGTTGGACGTGCTCTGCGTCCGACCCCTGTACCACCCCGAAGACGAGAAGAAGTAGAGCGCCAGCCCACGATCCATCAGGCCCCGCAGCGCAGGCCCCGTGACATGCACCTGGCCATAGAGGCTGACGTGGCTCAGCGTCCCCATCCCGACACTGTGCAGCGTCTCCCCACCTCGGCTCACGACCTGCAGCTCCTCACCCTTCAAGCGCAACGTCGCGCCTTGCTCCACCACATGGAGTGGGAGCGTCTCCTCCCGCGGCGCAAACACCCGCCGCAGCGCCCCCCCAGCCTCAGCCTCCGCTGCGATCACCTCCTGTAGATGATGCGTCTCATCCGGGAGGCAGATCGCGTTCAGGCTGCACCCAAAGCACTTCGAAGACCCCACCAGCGGAGGTGGCGCTCGATCCCCCGCGCTCGTGACGCGGCTCGCGTCCCGCGCCCCAAGCGCCTCCTCGATCATCGCCTCCGTCAGTGGCTCCACAACCCTGCGTCGCTCCTCATGATACCAAGCCCCCACAGACGCGACGCGGTAGCCCGCGGCCCGCAAGAGCAGCGCCTGCAACGAGAGCTGGACCCGGTCCGGCGCCCACAAGCTCCCCTGACACGACACCCCCTTCTTCGTGTCCACAGGCATCACAGAGCCGTCACCCTGCGCCTCCACCAGATCTACCTTGCCCGTCAAGCCAAGCTCCACGCTCGACAACCACAACGACCTGGCATGCCACGCACCCTCACCTTCAGGACCCTCCACGCAGCCGCCCGGCTGGTCCACCCGACGGTGGACATGCTGCCCCTGCAGCGTATGCTCGTTGTCCTCAAAGAGCCCCTCGACATGCTCCAGCCAGAAGAGCCGTGGACAGAACACGTGCGCATTGACCATCCGCACCGGCATCAACTCTTGCTCCACCTCGATCACCTCCTCCACGCGAGAAACGTCTCACCCCCTCCCCTCCACTGCGCCGAAGTCCCGCCACCCCAACCCGATCGTCGCGCGCTTGGCAAGGAAATTGATCGGCACAAATCGCGCCTTCCGGGACCCGCCCCACGCCAGCACGCCAACGCGACCCCACAACCAGGCCCCTCACCCACCCACGTCTCACGCCTCACCACCCTTGACCGCTCCCCGGCGCCTACGCCACTCTCCCCGCACGGCATGCACCACCCGCCACGCCCCCGACCGCAGCCCCTCACCCCAACGGCTCCCCATGACCTCCACGCCCCGCATGCTCCCGCGCCGATGGCCAGGCACTTGGACCGCGCCCCTGGTCGCCTGCGCCCTGCTCCTGACAGGGGGGTGCATCGCGGAAGAGCGCACCGCCGACGCTCCAGGAGCAGGCCAGAGGGAGGACGTGCGCGTCCCCGTGGGCGGCGACGCGATCGGGGACGCCGACGCCGACCCCGCCCGCGACGAAACGAGCGATGAGCCCCGAGAGGATCCTCCCGACGCCACGCACACCGAGGCCGACACCGCGCTGGACAGCAGCGACGACACGCAGCCGGAGGTCATCGCGGAGGACGCGCGCGACGACAGGGACGCGCCGGAGGGCGGCGCGCATGACGACGCCGCGGACGACGACCCCATCGACTGGGACGCCTTCGCGGACGCTGGTCCAAGCGACACCGAGGACGCACGCGACGAGGACGCACGCGACGAGGACGCACGCGACGAGGACGCAGCGGAGGAGCAGGACGCCGTGGACGACGCCGCGGAGGACGACCCGCCCGTCTGCGTCCCAAGCTGCGCAGGGAGACGCTGTGGCCCCGACGGCTGCCAGGGGGTCTGCGGCACCTGCGGTGACCTGGAGGGCTGCGAGGCCGGCCAGTGCGTCGCCCTCCCCAGACCCTGGGAAGCCCTGCTCGACGAGCGTATCGGCTTCGGCCGCGCCGCCCGCGGCGGGGCCGGCGGCAGCGTCTGCTGGGTCGACAACACCAACGACGCCGGCCCCGGCAGCTTCCGGGCCTGCGCGGAGAGCGACGAGCCCCGCTGGATTCGCTTTCGGACAGGCGGCACCATCCGCCTGCAACGGCCCGTGATGGTCGGCTCCTTCACCACCGTCGACGGGCGCGGCCACCGGGTGCGCTTCGAACACCAAGGGCTCACCATCAACAACCGCCAGCACGTCATCCTCTACAACATCGAGATCGGAAGCGGCGGTGGCTCCGATTCCAGCGACGCCATCCAGATCATCAACGGCGCGCAACACATCTGGGTCCACCACGTCACCCTCGAGAGCTTCCCCGACGGACTCCTCGACATCACGCGCGGCGCAACGGACGTCACCGTGAGCTGGAGCCACTTCCGAAACCACGACAAGGTCATGCTCATCGGCGCCGACAAGGCCGACACCGGCGACACCGTCATCCGCGTCACCCTCCACCACAACTGGTTCCAGCGCACGAACCAGCGCCATCCTCGGCTTCGCTACGGCCGGGTCCACGTCTTCAACAACTACTTCGAGCGCTGGGGCAGCTATGCCATCGGCTCCAGCCAGCGCGGGGAGGTGCGCTCCGAACGCAACGTCTACGAGGCCGGCGACCGCCGCGAAGCCTTCCAGACCGAGTTCGCCGCGGACGACGCCCGCGGCTACATCCGCTCCGTCACGGACCTCCGCCTGCGCAACGCCACCACCACGCAGCACCGGCGCGACGACGTCTTCTATCCCGACTACCCCTTCACCGTCGTGCCCGCCGACGACACCCTCATCCAGCGCATCCGCGCCAACGCGGGGCGCCGCGAACGCCCCGCCCCCTGAGCTCCCCGCGCGCTACGTGTCCGCCCCGCGCGCTCGCACGAAACACACAAAACACTGCGCGTCATCCGCCTCCACACGGACCTCGCCGAGCGCCGCTGGCACCACCGCGCTGGTGCCCAGCGGCACGTTCAAGCTAGCGCCGCCCCCGCTGATGCGCGCGTGACCCCTCAGGCACGTCACCGCGACCAGCTCGCCAGGCCGCGGCAACGCGAAGGCCCCGGTGCCCTCCCAGAGGGTCAGCTCCAGCCAAGGCTCCGAGAACACGCGCAGACCACGCAAGGCGGACCCTCCCGCCACGTCGAGCGCCTCGGGGCGCGCGCGACACGCCGCAACAAAGGCCTCTCCCCGAGGACCCTCCCAGCGCGTCGCGCGCAGAGAATCTTCTTGATGCAAGGGCCGCAAGGCGCCCGCTGGATCCAGCACACCCGCCGCATCGTAGCGCCTCCCCCAGTCCCAGAAGCGATACGTCACCGCCGCACACCCCGGCCGCACCCACTGCGGCTCCAGCAAGGTGACCCCAGGCCCGATCGCGTGCACGGTCCCAGGGTAGAGCACGAAGGCATCGCCCGGCTGGACCGATACCCGCTGCAAGAGCCGCTCCATCCCCGCACCCGCCGACAGCGACTCCTCGACATCCCGACGCGTCACCCCCTCCCGCAGCCCCAGGTACAAGTGCGCACCCTCCTCCGCGTCCAGCACAAACCATGCCTCGGCTTTGCCCGACCGGCCGCTCGCGACCAGCGTGGGGTCATCCGTGCGCGGGTGCACCTGCAGCGAGAGCACCTGCGCAGCGTCCAGCAGCTTGATGAGCAGCGGCGACGCCCCCAGCGCTGCCGCCGTGGCGCCGCCCAGCCACCCCACCGGATCACGCGCGATCACCGACGCGAGCGCCTCACCACCAGCCACCCTGCTCGGCAGCTCCGGCCCCATCGACACCTCCCACGACTCGCCGATGGGCCCCCGCACACCACGAGCCTCCAACCCAGGCTTGTACGTGCGCAAAATCTTGTCCCCTCCCCACGGCGTGCGCGCCGGCGGGGTCACGTTGTCCGGCGCCAAGAGCTGTGGGGCGAGCGTCGACAAGAGGTTCAATCGGTGGAGGAAGCGACGGGTCGAGGAGAAGAAGCGCGGCCGCGGACCAGGCCACCCGCGAGACCGGCCCGCCACCCTAGCACAGCCCACCACCCCACGAAAGAGGCCGCTTGCGAGCGCGCCCACCCAAACGCCCCCACCGAACCCGCCCGCCGGCCCCTCAGAGCGCACGTGACCGGCCCGTCCCACCCCAAGGCGACGGACGCGGAGCGCGGCGCCTTGCGCAAGATCTTGAAATGGCGCAAGGATGGGCGCAGCGCATCCTCACCCGGCGTCTAAGGTCCTCCCATGCTCCCTCGCTTCAGCCACCCGCTCTGGGCCCTCCTCCTGAGCCTCGCATGTCTCAGCGCCTGCAGCGCTGACTCCCAGCAGCCCGCTGGGGGTCCGGACGCCGGTGACGTCAGCGGGGGCGACGCAGCGCAGGAGCTCCCGCCGGCGGAGGACGTGCGGCCCGTGGAGGACAGCCAAGGGGACCCGCACCCGGATACGACGCACGACACCACACCCCCGATCGAGGACGTTGACCCAGACGAGGTCGCAGATCCCGACGCCGACGTGGACACGAGCGCCGACGACGCGCCGCCTGAGGACCCCCGCGACGAGCGCGACCTACCCTTCGACGCCGACGGGAGCGTCGACACGCGAGAGGATGCGGACATCGCAGAGGACGCCCCCGATGATGCGGCGCAGGACGTCCACGGCACGCCCGATGCGGAGCCCGACGTTGCGGCAGATGTCGACGCGTCAAGCGATGTGGACGCCGGCGGGGACACGGACGCCACGCCAGAGGACCCCTGCCTGCCGGCGCCGCCCGCGCTCTTGGATCCCGCCGCCTTCTGCGAGACGTGGCACGAGGGGAGCCTGCTCGTCACGAGCCCCTCGTCGCCCGACCTCGCCAGGCTCCGCGCTGCCCAGTGCGTGCGAGGCAGCGTCGTCGTGGAGCGGCAGACGGACGAGGCGCTGGACCTCTCGCACCTGCGCTACGTGAGCGGGAACCTGCTGATCGGCTCGAACACCGCGGCGCGCTCGCTCGACCTCTCGGGCCTCCGCATGATCGGCGGGGAGCTCCGCCTCTCGACGGGGACCAACCTCGAGTCCCTCCGTCTCGACAGGCTTCACAGTGTCGGCGCCAACGTGCGCTTCGAGAACCTGCGCCGCCTCCGCGTGCTCACCTTCCCTGCCCTCCAGCGCCTCGGCGGCTCCTTCTACGTCGGGAGCGCGACCAACCCTGAATACGTCGAGCACCTGGACGCGCCGCTGCTCCACACCGTCGCGGGCATCCAGTTCCTCGTGTACGCGCAGGTGCCTGTGCGGGTGCATCTGCCCTCGCTGGTGGTGCAGCAGCGGGGTGGAGGTACGCTGCGGGTGCGGAGCACGGCCCCCGCCTCGGAGACCTGCGCGACCTCGACCTGCGCCTCGGACGCGCTCTGGACGGACTGCCACGCGGCGTGCGGCGGGCAGAGCGCGCTCGTCGCGCCGGCGCTCTGCGCGATCGGCGAGGTCGACGTCGACGTCAGCGGGTGGAACGCCTTGCGCGTCGACCTCGGCGGATTGACGCGCGCCCGGGACGTGACCCTCCGCGCCACCCATCTCTCCGTCGTCGAGGCGTTCACGCTGGACGCGCTGGAGCGCGTGGAGCGCACGCTGCGGCTGCAGATCTTCCGCAGCGTGCCGGGGCGCTCGCAGGAGATCCACAGGCTGCCTTCGCTCACCGCCGCGGATACGCTGGACCTGGCCATCGGCGAAGGGCAGCGCCTGGACGTACCGCGCGCAGCCGACGTCGGGGGCCTGACGGTGGTGCAGTCGAGCTGGACAGACCGACGCGTCTCCCGCTGCACCGACACCTGCCGCGAGACCCGCTTCACGCTGCCGATGCTCACGACGCTCAACCGCCTCGACGCCGGCGGCCTGCGCATGGCTGTGGCCCTGGATCGCTTGGAGGAGGTCCGGACCTTTGCGCGCCTGCACGCCGCGCTCGATCTGGACGCTCCCCTCTGGGCGCGTGCTGAACACGTCGAACTCTACCGCTTCCACGAGCGCACCGCGGGGTGGATCGAGGGGCTGGCGATCGGGCGCTTGGACCTCGAGGATCCGCAGTACCGGCGGGTGGTCGTCCACAACGACGGGATGCGCGAGCTCCGAGTCCGCCACACGACCGCGGGCCCCACCTTCCGCGAGCTTGTCCTCCAAGACGCGCAGGAGCTGGACCTGGTCGACATCTCCGCCAACCTCGAGGTCTTCGCGGCGCCGCGCCTGACGCGGGTCGATGACCTGCGCCTCCGCCTCGCGAGCCTCGTGCAGGCGGACGTGGCGGCGCTGCGGGAGGTCCAGGCGTTGACCTTGCAGAACTTCCCCGCCGCGCGCCTCGAGATGCCGCGGGTCACGAGCCTGCAGACCCTGGAGATGCGCTACCTTAGCTCAGGCCCCACCCTGACAGGGCTGACGCACGTGGACCGCCTCGTCGTGGTGGGTTCGACGCAGCCCCTCGCGCTGCCCGCGCTGCGCAGCGCAGGGGAGCTCCTGCTCACCTGGGCGGAGACGCCTCCGATGGTCTTCGATGCGTTGGAGGAAGCGCATGAGCTGCGTATCGGAGGGGAGGGGGCCATCACGGCGCGGGTGTTCCCGGCGCTGCGGCGTGTCACGGGCACCATCATGCTCGACAGCGCCCGGCTCACCGCCTTCACCCTGCCCGCGGTCCGCGAGGTGGGCGGTCCCATCTACGCCCGCAACACCCGCCTGGTGAGCCTCTCCCTGCCCCTCGCCGAGACCCTCTTTGGCCTGACCCTGCAGCGCAACGCCTCGCTGACGACGCTCTCCTTGCCCGCCTGGTCGCGCGCGAGCTGGGTGACGATCGAGGACAACGCGCAGCTCAGCACCTGCGCGGTGCGCGCCCTTGTGCTCCCCCTCTACGACCCGCCGCCCGCGACCGGCCGCTACTGCATACGGCGCAACGCCAACGACTGCACGGACGCGTGCATGTGAGCGGACGACTCTAGCGCACCACCCCCTCGTACACCCACGCCACACCGAAGGTCAGCGGCAGGGCGCGGTGGCTGGCGTAGCACCCGGCGCGCTCCATGAGCGCGACAAAGGCTTTCCCCGCAGGAAAGGCGGCGGAGGTCTCCGGCAGGTACTTGTACGCCGCGCGGTTGCCGCTGAGCAGCCCACCCACAGTGGGGATGACCGAGTTCGAGTAGAAGCGGTAGAGCGCGCCAAAGAGCCCGCGAGGCTGGCCGAACTCCAGCACCATCACCTTGCCCCCAGGCCGCACCACGCGCGCCATCTCCTGCAGCGCGCGCACCGGGTCGTCCACGTTGCGGATCCCGAAGCTGATGGACGCGGCGTCGAAGTGATCGTCCTCAAAGGGGAGCGCCATCGCGTCCGCCACCTGAAAGCGGACCTGCACGCCCGCCCGCGCCGCCTTGGCAGGCCCGCTCTCCAGCATCTCGGCGCAGAAGTCGGTGCCCACCACCTCGGCGCCCTCGCCCAGCGCCCGCGCGAAGGCGATCGCCAGGTCACCGGTCCCGGTCGCGCAGTCCAACACCCGCGCTCCCGCCTCCAGGTGCGCCTCCCGCAGCAAGCGCTTGCGCCACCGGTGATGAATGCCAAACGACAACACCTGATTCACACGATCATAACTCGGCGCGATCGATGCAAACATGCGCTGCACTTCCACACTCATGGCTCCTCCTCCCCTGCGGGAATCACACGACCGAAGGTGGGGGCGGCCGCGCGGAGCGCGCGCACGAGCGCCGCGAACTCCTCTGGCCGCAGCGCCTGCGCGCCGTCGCTCAGCGCGTGCTCGGGCTGGTGGTGCACCTCCACCAGCACGCCGTCGAGCCCTGCCGCGAGCGCCGCGAGGCTCATCGCGGGGATCAGCGAGGGGACGCCCGTGCCGTGGCTGGGGTCCACCACCACCGGGCACCACGTGCGCTGCTTCGCGAGCACGGCGCTGGCCAGGTCCAGCGTGAAGCGCGTCGCGTCTTCGAAGGTGCGGATCCCACGCTCGCAGAGCACCACCTGCTCCTGGCCTCGGATGACCAAGTGCTCCGCTGCCAGGAGCCACTCCTTCCAGGTTGCCCCCGGGCCACGCTTCAAGAGGACGGGCTTGGGTTGCTCCGCGAGCGCGCGCAGCAGGGTGAAGTTCTGCATGTTCCTGGCGCCGACCTGAAACATGTCCACGTGCGGCAACATCCCGGAGATCTGGGAGGCGTCCAGCACCTCTGTGATGACCGCCATCCGGTGACGCTGCGCGACGTGCCGCAGCAGGTGCAGCCCCTCCTCGCCGAGGCCTTGAAAGTCATGCGGGCTCGTGCGTGGCTTGTGCACCCCCCCGCGCAGGCCGCGCACGCCGAGCCCGCGGAGGGCGCTGGCGATGGTGCCGATCTGCTCCGCGTCCTCCACCGAGCAGGGGCCGGCGGCCAGCACGAAGCTCTCTCCTCCGAACTCGAGGTCGCCCACTTGGACGTGGCGACCCTCCGGCACGCGGCCACGGCTCACCAGGGGAAAGCGCGGGTCCAGCGCGAGGTGGCCCCTCACCGCCGGGTGGGACCCCAAGGACGCCAGCGCGTCCGCGGGCCCCTCCACCGCCACCACCCGATCGTGGGGCTGCGGAAAGCGGCTCGACAGCACGCCCAGGCCCTCTGCGGCCTCATGGAATCCGTCGATCTCGTCCGGCCGGAGCTGCGCGCGCAGCTCCAGGTAGGTCACCGTCATGGTTGCGGCTCCTGCGAAGGAGGTTGCGGGCGCCCCCTCGTGGACGCACCGAGGGGGTCTGCCCCCAAAAGACGCATCGCGTCAAGCTGCGGATCGTCCTCCGCGCGACGCTGTGACGCGCGGTACTGGCTAGGATGCCGCAGCCCCGCGCGAGATTCCCGCCAGCGCGCAGCGCGACCACCCTGCGGCGCTGGGTCAGCGCTCATGGCCAGGGCTCCGCGCACTCCGCCCCCCAGGCCTGGCGAAGCTCCGCCACGAGAGGAGCCAGCGCCACCCCCAAACGCAGCGAGCGCTGCGGCCCGCGCCCCGTGTCCTGGACCACCACGCCAAAGGTGTCCGCGCCTCGGTCCCAGAAGGGGTAGAACCCGAAGGCCCCGTAGCTGGAGTGGCGCCCCTGCGGCGAAGCGCACCCCGCGGACCAGCGCTCCGCGTCGCACTCCACCCAGTTGCCGAGCGCGTAGCGCCAGCCCCGGAAGGTCAGCTCGCCGAGGTCTTGGGCGAGCGTCACGCCCTCCCCGACCTGCAGGGCGTGGAGGCGCTCCGTTCCAGCGCCGAGCCATGTGCCCCCGGCGAGCGCCCGCAGGAAGAGCATCATGTCCCAGGGACGCGCCCGCGCGCCTCCCGCCAGGCGAGGGTTGCGGGTGGAGGGCGTGTCGTAGACCGCGTCCGCGCTCATCCCGAGGGGGAGGACCAGCTCCTCCGCGACGAGGCGCTCCCAGGGCCGCCCGCTCGCATGCTCCGCCATCAAGCCCGCGAGCTGCATGTCCCACCGACCGTAGGAGAAGGTGCTCCCAGGCGCGTAGCGGGGCGTCTGGCTCAGGAGATGACGCATACAGTCCTCCAGTGAGCGGCGGTCCTGACGTGGACAGAGCGCCGTCCCCAGAGGCTCGCCAAAGCCAGCCCGCATCGAGAGGGCCTGCTCCAAGGTCATCTGCGAGCGCGGGTCCGCGTCCTCCTGCGGCCACCACGGGACATGCTCCGCCACGCGGCTCTCCCAACGCAGCACCCCCTGGTCGACCAGGCGCGCGAGGATCGCGGCGCTCCACCACTTCGCCGCCGAGGCCAGCCGCACCGCGCTGTCCCGGCGCAACGCCCCCTGCTCGCGCGCGTACACGAGCCCGCACGCGCTCCCGACGAGGACCACGAGGTCCGGGATGCCAGCGTCGTCAATCAGGGCGTCTACCTGTGCCTGGAGCGCAGCGACGCGCGCCCTGTCGGCGGCCCCAGGGAGCACCCGGGCTTCCGCTGCTGGCTCGCCCTGGGGTGCATCGCTCCCGGCCGCTGCGTCACGGGCAGTCTCTTCGCGGGTAGTCTCGTCACGGGCAGTCTCGTCACGGGCAGTCTCGTCACGGGCAGTCTCGTCACGGGCGGTCTCGTCGCGCGGGGGCTCACCCGCGGGCGCGGCGGTGGCGCGCTCCGTCGGCTCCGGGGCGCTGTGTGCAGCCCCCCCACCGCCTGTCGGCGTTGCGCAGCCCAGCGCCAGCGCGATGCACCCCACCACCACGGGCCAGACACGTGAGGGCGTGCGCTCCATGGTTACTGCACGCGCGCGCTGGCGACGGCCTTGGAGGTCTCGGCGAGGCGCCGGGCGTCGGCGGAGGCCGCGTCGTCTGCGAGGACCTCGTTCCACAGGGCCTGCGCCTCCTCGAGTTTGCCCAGCTCGGCGCGCGCGATGGCGAGCTGGTTGCGAATCGCGTGCTGGTCCGGGTCGCGCTTGAGGGCTTCGGCGAGGTAGTGTTCGGCGCTGGTCCAGTCTTCGACCAAGAGGCGGAGGTAGCCGAGTCGGAAGTAGGGGTAGGCGAAGGTGGGGTCGAGGGTGAGGGTGTGGCGGTAGGCGTCCTCGGCGGCTTCGAAGTGCTTGGCTTTGGAGAGGGCCTCGGCGCGGGCGCACCAGATGTCGCGGTGGGCGGAGGAGCGGGAGAGCAGCTCGTCGAAGCCTGCGAGGGCGACGCGCAGCTTGCCGCGGCCGGCGATGCGGATGCCCCGCGCGAGCCAGGTCCCGATCGCGTGCTGGCACTCGGGCTCGGCGTCGAGCGCGCGGCGCAGGAGGGCGAAGGGGTCGGCTTGCCGCCAAGGGTCTCCGTCGAGCTGGTCGAGGAGGTCAGCGTCGGCGTCGGCGAAGAGCGCGAGGCGTGCGTCAGGATCGTTGGCCCAGCGCTGGCAGGCTGGCGGGCGCTCCAAGGGCGCGTTGCCCAAGGCCGTGAGGAGGGCGTCACGCACCTCGCCGAGGGCTTCGAAGGCTTGGGCGAGGCCCCCTTGCCCGGAGGCGTCGACGACGTGGCGGCCGTCCGAGGCCCGGATGACCTTGATCTGGAGGCTGACCTGCGCGTCCTGGACGCGGCTCGAGCCGAGCAGGAGGAGGGCGTCTTCGCGGGTGTCGAGGAGCTGGCTCGCGTCTTGGCGGGTCCAGGGCTCGGTGCGTGGGAACCAGTGGAGGGTACCTTCGGCGCGGGCGACCATGGGCACGTAGCGGGCGTCCAAGCCGGCGCTGGTCAGCTCTTGGCTGAGCTGGAAGGAGAGCTGTCGTGCCCAGAGCCCTTGCGTGTCGTCACTCCTGCGGATGGCGAAGGGAAAGAGGAGGATGGGCAGCATGGGGCGGCGAGGGGCTAGGGGAGGACAGGCTCGTCGAGCTGGGGGATGTCGGGCAGGGTCTCTCCGGCGTACACGGCGATGGCCGCGCGGAGGCGCCAGGCTTGCGGGTCTGTGGGCCTCAGGAGGGTCCACCGAGCCGCTGCGCGCCCTGCGAGCGCGCAGCGCCCCTCTTGGGCCCAGCGCGCCAAGCGCGCAACCCAGCGAGCGCGTATCCAAGGGAGGTCGGGGGTGAGGCGGAGGGCTTCGAGGAGGTGGGTCCAGAGGTCGTCCTCTTGGACGAGGGCCTCTTCACCGCCGGGCAGGGAGGCGAAGGCCTGGACGTCGGCGTCGCGGAGGAGGGCGAACCAGGTGAGGTCGGTCCTGAGGGAGAGGGCGGCGAGGGGCCAGGGGGTTGTGCTGGGGGGCGCGGCGTCGGTCGGGAGGAGGGCGCGGAGGGCTTGGCGGAGGTCGCCGGCGGGCGCGTGGAGGGTCTCGGACGCGCTGTCGATCTGCCACGTCAGCTCCCAGGTGCTCGCTTCGAGGCGGAGGCGGACGCGCAGGTCGTTGGGCTGGCGGTCCGTGGGGCCCATCCACCACCTGGGCCCGCTGACGTGGTCGACCCAAGGGAGGTGTGCGCGCGCTGGGAGCCCGTGCGCGCTGAGGCAGGTGGCGAGGGTGGCGGGGAGCTGCCGGGCCAGGACGCCGTCGAGGGCGCCCTCAGCGCGGACGTCCCATGGTGGGAGGCGTCGAGGTGCCGGGATCATGGCTACTCCGCGGCGCCACCGACCAGGCGGAGGACACGGGGTGGCAGGTAGGCGACGAGCCTGCCGACGACGCGCCGCTGGAGGCTGTGGAGCTCGATGTGGGCCAGGCCGGCCTTCTTGAAGCGTTGTCGGACGAGGCTGCGTCCGCTGGTGACGGCGCTGACGAGGTCGCTGAGGTTTGGCTCGTGGCCGATGAGGAGGAGGCAGCGGGCGTCGGAGCTGGCGAGGCGGAGGAGGAGCGCGTCGTTGCTGCCCTCGCAGGCGAGCTCGTCGACGACGACGATAGGGGCTGCGCCTGGGAGGAGCTCGTGGGCGAGCGCTGCGGTCTGCAGGGTGCGGACGTAGGGGCTGGTCCAGATGGCGTCTGGGGTGACGCCGAGGCGTGCTGCGCCAGCGAGGGCCTGGCGGGTGCGCTCGATGCCGCGCTCGGTGAGTCGCCGCTCGAAGTCCACGCCAGGGTGGTCCGGGTGCTCGTTCTCTGCCAGCCCGTGCCGGAAGAGGTAGAGTTGGTGTACGTTGCTCATGGGGGTCGCCGAGGGGTCGCGCTGCGCTGGCGCCACGGTGGGTGGCTTAGCGAGAGGCCGGGGGTGCGTCAACGACGCTGGTTTGGCTCAGCGAGGTGTGAAGCGTGGGGCGAGGCCGGCGGCCTGACGGATCTCGTCGATGCGGCTCTGGACTTCGAAGATTCGTCGGCGGAGGTTCGCGTGGCTGCTCTGGAGGGCGCGCAGGGTGCCGTCGATCTGGTCGCGTTCGGGGCCGGTGAGGCTGGCGCGTGCGGTCTGCAGGGCCTGGATCTGGGACTCGAGGCCGCGCTGCTCGTTCTGGAGGCGTTGGAGCTCTTGGTTGAGGTAGTTGTGTTCGGCGTCTCCGGAGAGGCGCTGGACCCCGTGGACGGCGGCGTCGATGGCGGCTTGGTTGTCTTCGACGATGGCGGCGACGTCGCTGAGCTGGCTCCAGGCGACCTCGTGCTGCATGCCGACCCTGCTGTCGCCTTCGAGCACGCCAGCGTCGACGATGCTCTGGATGACGTTGGCGCAGGCCAGGTAGTTGGGGTAGATCTCGGCGAAGACCTCCCAGAGCCCTTGGCTGGCGGTCTCGAGGAGCTGGCGCCGGTACTCGACCATGCAGTCGTAGTTGGCGCGCCAGGCGTCGAGGGCTTGTGCGGCGAGGGCCTCCCGCTCACGCTGGCGCACGAAGGCCTCCGCGCCTTGCATGCAGAAGCGGGCGGAGGCGGCGAAGGAGGGGACGGGGGCGGTGGCCCAGCGCGCGGCGCGCTGGACGGCGTCGTTGGGCTCGCCGAGGAGGAGGTGGTCGTAGCAGGCGATGATGTCGTCGAAGGCGGCGCGTTGGTCGGGCACCCACTGCTGGATGGGTCCGCCGGCGCGCCCGTGGAAGGCCTCCCGCATGAGGTCGAGCCGGGCGAGGACGACACGGCAGTCTTGGCGGAGGCGGGTGCAGGTGTCGCCGAGAGCCTGGGCTGCGATGTCCCCTCGGTAGCCTGGTGCGGCGATGTAGAGGACGCCGAAGAGGCGCTGCGCTTCGGGGAACTGGCCCGCCTGCCAGGCTTGGTAGGCCTGATCGTAGAGCTGATCGGGGTTGCCCTGGGGCGGCGGCATCTGGGCCTGCCCCGCGCGTTGGGCCGCGGAGCCGGGCGCAGGTTGGGGCGTGGTGGGCGCGGAGGAGGAGGCTCCGCCACACCCCATGTGCAATCCGCCGACGAGAGCGAGCGTTGCTACGCCTAGACGCCACCGCATACCGAACATTCCGTGCTCCTTCCGCTTGTTGGGTGGGCGGGGGAGGAGGAGCGCAGCGCTCCCGGTCCCGACCCACGCGCCCCACTGGACCGGGTCGCGTGCTTAGCAGACGGAGGCGCAGGTGGCAAAGGGTTGGCTGGAGGTGGCGTGTCGTGGCCCTGGAGGGAGAGGTCAGATCCCATACCCGTCCACTTAAGGTCTGAAGGACCGCCTCCGGGCTTGCCGTCGGATCCGCTCCGTGATCTACCATCGTCGG
>ERZ869909.1724-NODE-1724-length-16886-cov-90.477720_pt1 | contig 16886 bp, 20 predicted proteins | sample MGYA00520892_ERZ869909 | MGnify/ENA primary metagenome ERZ869909 (study PRJEB32215, sample SAMEA104723947) | bioreactor metagenome | biome: bioreactor; feature: anaerobic bioreactor; material: water | place: China | collected 2015-03-12 ...
CCTCGATATCAGGGCGCCGCGTGGCGCGTGAACTGACGGCCCTGATCGAGCGCCGCGGAAAGCCAGGCATGATTGTCAGTGACAACGTCCTAGCTCGGGAACGAAATGCGGTTTAGGGCGTCAGATCACAGGGCATCCGAGCACCGGATCGAATGGCACTATATCGCACCCGGCAAGCCGATGCAGAATGGTTTCGTCGAAAGCTTCAACGGGCGGATGCGCGATGAGCTGCTCAACGAGACCATGTTCCGCAACCTGGTACATGCGCGGATCGTGATCGCTGCCTGGGCCGCAGACTACAACACCGAGCGTCCCCATTCGGCCTTGGATTACCAAACCCCGGCTGCCTACGCGCGGACCCTGACCACCGAAATCGCCCGCCCCGCTGCGCGAGATGAAAGCTCCGCGCGCCGGGCGATTGCACAACCTGCGCCAATCGGCGTAAACACCAACCGGGCTCCGGTCGCGGCTGGATGAAAGTTCAGTGGCAGGTCAACGAGAACCCAATGAACGTGCTATCCTGCATATGGTCTCTCCCCCATTCTTGAGGCTCGGCACCGGCCCATCCGGCGCAACCCTCGAACGCAGAATGCCGCGGGAGAGACCACCGAGCCAGTCAGCTCAGGGCGCGATCATGCGGTCTAGAGATGAAGGTCGCCAAACGCTTCGGGTTGGTAGACCACCTTCTCGATCCTAATGCGGCGCGTTCGTTCTGCCATCGTCCAGTCGATGACATCGCCTTCCTGATAGCCCAGGATCGCGGTGCCAACCTCGGAGAAGACCGATACCTTTCGAGCGCGTTCGTCGGCATCTTGCGGATAGACAAGTGCCACTTCCTGCTTTTCGTCGTCGAGGCGCAGCACGACCCTTGAGTTCATCGTCACCACATCACCCGTGACGCTCTGCGGCTCAACCTCAATCGCCCTTTCGATCTCGTGTTCAAGGTCCGCCAGCGGCCTCTCTGCGCCAAACGCAATCAGGCTCTGGAGCCGAGCCTTGTCGATCTCCGTGACATAGATCTCGGACGTATCCGCCATGGCGCCTTCGCGTAGGAGCTGCAAATACCGGCCAGAGGTGATGGAAAGTGTATTTAGTGCTGGCGTTTCGATCCGAGGAATAAAACCGCAGCGCTCGAACCCCTTCTGCGAGCGCGTGTTGTCCGGGTGAATCCTGGCGATGACGGTCTCGGCGCGCATGTCCAGGAAGGCAAGCTTCAAGCCTTCCCGGATTGTCCTCCCGCCTAGTCCGCGCCCCCAGTTGTCATGGTCTCCGATGACCAGAACTATTTCGCACTCAGGGCCTGTCTTGACCAGACGGACGAAGCCGACCGGAATATCGTTCTGGTCACATGCCATGAAGAAACGGCCGCCCTGGTTGAACAGGTGCGTCAGGATCGGCATCTGTGTCCGATCGATCGCATGCGCGATAAACCCCGACACGCTTTGGGAATCGCTCAGGTAGCGCGTGACGCGCTCGTCCTCCATCCAATTCATCAGGATCATTGCGTGTCGCCGCGTGATTTCTGGACGCAACGAAACAAAAGGCTTGTTCATCTTCGCCACCTGGGTCGCAAGAATGAAAGCCTGTCACGGCCACTGCCGTGCTGGTTCTCTCAGGTCAGTGTTGAAAAGCGGAAAGCACATACTAACAAAGTTTCCGACGAAGGCCAGCGGTGAAGCGCGCGCAGACGAGCCTGTTATTTGGGGGCCGCTCGCCTGTGGGCCCCATCGGAAGGTTTGTGCGTAGGATTGCTCTAAGCGAGAACCTTCATCGAACACGGTCGGTTTGCCGTTTTCCCTGATCGCCTTGTAAGGCTGACCATCGACGCGTCCATGCCGCCATACTTGGCCCGCCACTTAATGGGATGGACGTCTCTCCCTCCGACGCACACGCCGGGGGAGAGGTAGCTGCATTCGCTACCCGGTCTGCACAGCAAAGTCGCGGTTACCATCGACCAACCAGAACTCAAAGAATCTATCTAATAAGGTAAGACAGCGCGGTCCTTGGAAGTCTTCTTGAGGTGTTTGTCGTTCAAGATAATCCCACTTGATTGCCGAGAGAGGCTGTGTTGCAACAGAGCCACCGGAACTGAATGAATTATCGACGGGTGTCGATGAGTGCATTCAAGATTTCCTCGGTATCCTGTCCCCTTACCGGAGGATCTGAAGGTACGCATACGGGGCTGTTTGAAAACCGCGGTGCGGGCATCGCTTGTAGCATTCCGAATGCCTCGACCCACATCCCGCGATCTTTGTTGATTTGATGGTGGGCGGCCTGATGCGGGCTCAGGACCGGGGCGGCGCAGGCATCGGAGGTTCCGAACGCGCGTTCCCAGTCATCGCGCGAATGTGTCAGGAAACACGCCTCGATTATCGCTGCCTGTCGCGGCCACCTTCGCCGGTCCATCTGTCCAGCCATCTCGGGATCATCCTGCAGGCCTAGAACCTTCAGGAATTCCCGATAGAACTGCGGCTCGATGCATTGCACCGAGATGAATCCGCCATCGGCGCAGCGATAGCTGCGGCTCCACGGGGGGCCATCCAGCAGGCTCTTGCCGCGCTCTTCGGACAGCATCCCGCTGTCGGCCAAGGCCATCAGCAAGTTCAGGCTGTGGGCCGAGCCATCGACGATTGCGGCATCGACTACCGTACCCTGTCCAGTCTGCCGGGCCTTCATGATGCCCATGAGCAGACCGATCACGAGATACAGCGCACCACCACATATGTCTCCGAGTATTGTCGGCGTGCCATACGGTTCGACACCCGGAGGGGAGGCATACCACAGCGCGCCGGACAGGCTGACATAGTTCATATCGTGCCCGGCCGCTCGTGACAGGGTTCCATTCTGCCCCCAACCGGTCATGCGGCCAAAGACCAGCTGCGGATTCGCTGTCAGGCATTCCTGAGGCCCTATGCCTAGGCGCTCCATCACACCTGGGCGGAAACCTTCGATCAAGGCGTCGGCTGTCGCGACCAATTTTAGGAAGGTTTCAATATCCTCCGGATTCTTCAGGTCGAGCGCGATGGACCGCTTGTTTCGGTCCAGCAGGCTTCTTGTCGGATAGCCGGGTGCGAGTTTCGCATCCTTGCGATGCACGACGATCACATCGGCGCCGTGATCAGCCAGCGTCATGCCGGCAAACGGCCCCGGGCCAAGCCCCTCGACCTCTATGACACGCAAACCTTCCAGCATTGACAACGCTCCATCAACAGCTTGAGAGCGCACGCCCGGCTTTTCGGATGCCGGGCGCGCGTTTTGTTTCAGAACGGCAGTTCGCGCTGCAACACGACCCAGGCGCTGTTTTGCACTTGCATCAGGGCTTGGGCATCGATCCCGAACCGCTTTTCGCGGCTGAACGAAACCGCCGATCCTCCAAAGGGGTCTGGAACGTCCTGCAGGCTTTCCAGCCCTGCCATGAAGCTCTCGACGGTCAGATCCGTGCCGGCGATCTCCAATGCACGAATGACAAGGTCGGCTGATACATAGCCGACCTGAGCCTGAACCGCAGGCTCTTCGCCGAATCTGGCGACATAGGTTGCATGGAAGTCCCGGCGGAACTCATCGCCATCGTCCCATTCAGCATTGATCAGCGGCGAGACGACATAGAACCCCTCCATTGCGCCGCTTGCGGCCTGTGCGACAACCGGCAGGTAGGAGACCATGTTGCCGACGATGGGCACGGTGACTCCTAGCTGACGAAGGGTGACGTAAAGTGCGATCGTGTCGCGTCCGCTCGTGCCCAGATAGACCATGTCACAGGCGGCGTTTCGCAGGGCAGTGGCCGCCCCCGCGAATTCGGTTTCGGTGGTCCGGTGGGTGCCGATATGAACAAGCTCGAGACCAAGGCCATCGACCGCCAGCTGAACACCTGTCGTGACCTCTTCGCCATATTCGCTGGTTTGCGTCTGCAAGCAAATGCGTTGCATGCCGTCACGTTCATGGAAGTAACGGACTGCTGCACTGGCCTGATCACGATAGCTGCTGATATAGGCAAGATGCAGCGGGTGATAGGGATAGGCCATGGCCAATGCACCCGTCATGGGCAGGATGTTGGGAATGCCTGCCCGATCCGTGACCTCGAAGGACGACAGCGCCTGCGCCGTCCCGACGCCGAGTATCATCGCAAAGACGTTGTCACGCTGTACCAGCCGGTTGGTTGCCCGGATTGCTAGCGGGACCTGATACTGCATGTCCTCGACCCGGAAATTGATCTGACGACCATGAACGCCCCCGGCTGCATTCTGTTCGTCAAAGCGCAGCGTCGCGCTGTTCGTCGCAGGCACGCCCCAAGACGCAAGCGGCCCCGAAAGATCCGAGATCATGCCGAATGTGACGGACGTATCGGTCACGCCCTGGGTCTGGGCTTGCGCAAGGGTTGCGCTGGCGGCAATCGCAAGGGCGGCCGCGATGGTTCTGGGTGCAGATGGCATGGTTTCCTCCTCCAAAGGTCAATCATGTCGGTTGGCGGGTCAGTACATCGTGTCGATCAGCTCCGCGTATTTGCGGATCACCAAGCTTCGTTTCAGTTTCATTGTGGGCGTAAGTTCCTCGTCCTCGGGGTTGAGCAGGACATCGATCAGGCGAAACGCCTTGACCTGCTCGACCGACGAGAACCGGGAGTTGGCCTGTTTGACCTCGGCCGCGATCAAGGCTGTGATCTCGGGACGGGCGCAGAGGGACTTGTAGTTGGTGAACGGGATCTGCGCGCGCTGGGCATAAGTTTCCACGTTTTCCTGATCGATCATGATCAGGCAGGTGAGGTACTTTCGCTGGTCCCCGATCACGATGGCATCGGCGATATAGGGTGAGAATTTCAGCTGGTTCTCGATCTGGCTGGGGGTGATGTTTTTGCCGCCCGAAGTGATGATGATGTCCTTCAGCCGGTCGGTGATGCGCAGGGATCCGCTATCGTCCCATTCCCCGACATCGCCGGTGCGCACCCAGCCATCGACCAGCGTTTGCGCCGTGGCCTCGGGCAGGTTCAGATATCCTGCGAACAGGCCAGGCGAACGGACCTGAATTTCCTGCCCCTCGCCCAGCCGCACCTCGACACCCGGGCCGGCATGGCCAACTGTTCCGGGGCGGAATTCGCCGCGCCGGGTCATGGTGGCAAGGCCGGTTTCAGTCTGGCCGTAGACTTCGGTCATCGGCAGACCCAGGGCCAGAAACCAGCGGATCAGATCCGGGGAAATCGGTGCCGCGCCAGATAGCAGAAACCGCGCCCGGTCCAGCCCTAGCAACAGCTTAACGTTCTGGAATACCAGCTGATCGGCAATCCATGCCGCAAGCCGCAGACCTGCCGATGGTGTTGTGCCGTTGATCACATGCGCCGCGCGGCGGTGGCCGATCTTCATTGCCAGCGCATAACCCGCGCGGCCCGCCCAAGTCGCCTCAGCCATGGCCGAACTTAGGCGTGAATACATCTTTTCCCAAATGCGCGGCACCGCGAACAGAAAGGTGGGCGACAACTCCTTGATGTTCTGGAAGACCGTTTCGGGGCTCTCTGCGAAATGGATTACATGCCCATGCGCGAGGTTCATGCACAGTGACAGGATCCGCTCGGCCGCATGGCACAGAGGCAGATAGGTCAGCGTCTCGTCATCGCCGGTAATCGGTATGGGGTCCGGGGCATTGCCCATCTGAAACAGTAGATACTGATGCGACACGCAGGCCCCCTTGGGCTGCCCGGTCGTGCCTGAGGTGTAGATGAGCACCGCCGTATCGCTGGCGCAGCTTGCCGCGATCCGATCGTCCAGAATAGCCGGGTCGCGGTGCAGGGCGGCTGCACCGGCCTGATAGAGATCGGCAAGGGGCCGGACCACTGGATCTTCGAAACCACGCAAGCCCGTCCAGTCAAATACATAGACGCGCTGCACCCGTGGCAGGCGGTCGCGCACTTCCAGATACTTGTCGAGTTGTTCTTCGTTTTCGACGAACAGAAAGCTCGCCCCGGAATCGGTAAGGGTGTATTCCAGTTGTCCGGGCTGATAGGTGGGGTAGACTCCGTTGACCACCCCGCCCGCCAGCAGGATGCCCATGTCGGCAAAGACCCATTCCTTATTGGTCTCGGACAGGATCGCGGCCACGTCGCCTTTCTGAAACCCTTCTTCCACCAGCCCTGCACCGAGTTTATGGGCGGCGATGGAAAAATCGTTCCAACTGTGAGCTTTCCAGACTCCCAATTCTTTTTCGCGCATGGCGATCCGCTCACCCCACTGGGCAACGCGCGCGCGAAACAGCCGGGGCAGGCTGTCATGTCCGTCAATAGTGACGATGCCGTCCTGAATACGCCGGTCCACCATGCTCATCTCCAAGTCTTGCGCTTTTTCCAGCGCTTTTCACCGCGCACGCCGGCATCGGACTTGCCCAGGTAGAACTCCTTGATTTCGCTGCTTTCCAGAAGTTCGGCGCAGGGTCCGTCCATGACGATGCGACCCAGTTCCATGACGTAGCCATGGTCCCCGACCTGCAGCGCGGCATTTGCATTCTGTTCGACCAGAAGGATCGAGACGCCGCGTTCCTGATTGATCTGCCGAAGTATGCGAAAGATCGTTCGGGTCAGAAGGGGTGACAGACCCAGCGACGGTTCATCGAGGATCATCAGGTCTGGAGCGCCCATCAGCGCGCGCCCGATCGCCAGCATCTGCTGCTGGCCGCCAGACAAGAAACCTGCCATCTGGTCACGCTTGCCTGCAAGATCGGGAAAATAGCCGTAGACCTGTTCCAGATCAGCCTGCACAGCGGCGCGGTCTCGTCGCCCCCACGCGCCGACGGCCAGGTTCTCGGCTACCGATAGGAAGGGGAAAACCTCGCGGCCTTCGGGGACATGGCCAATACCCCGGGCGGCCACCTGATCAGGGGCTCGGTTGTGCACCTCCTGCCCCTTGAAGATAACCTGCCCCTTCTTGCAGTCGATGGCGCCTGAGATTGTCTTCAGAAGCGTGGTCTTGCCCGCCCCATTCGCCCCTAGCACCGTTACAATCGATCCGGCTCTGACCGAAAGACTAATGCCGGAAATCGCCATGATGGGGCCGTAAAAGGTTTCAACATTTCGAGTTTCCAAGAGTGCTGCGGTCATTCCACTGTCCCCAGATAGGCTTCCTGAACACGCGGATGGGACTGAACCTCAGCGGCGGTGCCGGTGGTGATCACCTCGCCATTGGCCAGCGCCATAACCCGGTCCGAAGCGCGGCCAACCAGATGCATGTCGTGTTCGATCATGATGATGGTGATGCCCAGCTCTTCCTTGATGTCACGCAGCCAGAACACCATGTCCGATGTCTCTTCGGGGTTCAGCCCCGAGGCCGGTTCATCCAGAAGCAGTAGCCTAGGGTCGGCGCACAGCGCGCGCGCCAATTCAACCTGCTTGCGCGCACCATAGGCCAGATCGGACACGCGCTCGCTGCGCAGGTGCTGCATGTTCAGAAGATCCAGAACCAGCTCGACCCGGTGTCTGGCGTCAAGCTCCCGTAGCCGTACACGCGGCAGGAAGAAGAATTCCGCCATCATGCTGCGCTGAATCCGCGCATGGCGACCGACAAGCAGGTTGTCCAGGACCGTGGCATTCTCGAACAGTTCGATGTTCTGAAAGGTCCGCGCGATCCCGGTCTGGACCACCTCATGCGGCTGGAGGGCCAGGATGTCCTTGCCGTCATAGCTTACCCGGCCCCTGGATGGCGCATAGACCCGGCTGATCACGTTGAAGATCGTGCTTTTTCCTGCGCCGTTGGGGCCAATGATTGCGTAGATCTGGCCCGGCGTGACGGAAAAGCTGACGTCGTTCAGCGCGACATTGTTGCCAAAGGCCAGTGTCAGATTCTCAACCGATAGGATGCTCATTTGAACCTCTCGGTCTTCAGGTAACGCTTCTGGCGGCTGAAAGTGGCGCGCTTGTAGTAGGGGTAGGTTTCCAGAAACAACCTCAGCTTGCGCCAGCGCCCGTACAACCCGTCAGGTTCGAAGATCACGAAGCCGGCGATGATCAGGCCAAACAACAGCGGCTCGAACCCAGACTGAAACGACATTGATCTGGGCAGGATATCGTGCAGCATCAGGATGATGTTTGGCAGGAACGACACGAACACCGCGCCAATCAGCGCACCGCTGATCGACCCCAGTCCGCCGACGACGATCATCAGCAGAAGCTTGAGGGATTCGTTCATGTCGAAAGTTTCGGGCGTCAGGAACAACAGCTGGTGTGCCATCAGTCCACCCGCAATGCCGGTGATGAAGGCGCTCAGCATGAAAGCCTTCAGCTTGACCTTGGCCAGATCGACACCTAGTGCCTGGGCTGAGGTTTCACTGTCGCGCACCGCGATCATCGCGCGCCCGTTGGCTGAGCGCATCAGATTGGCCACGCCCCAGATGAAAAATACCAGAACAGAAAGGTAGAGATAGTACTGGATGATCGGGGCCGAGAGATCGAGGCCAAAGAGCGCCATATCGGGGACGACCTTGCCGATATGCCCTCCGGTCAGGGGGCGGGCTGCACCGATGACAGTTTCGACCAGAATGGCAAAGGCCAGGGTTGCGATTGCCAGATAGAAGCCGTGCATTTTGCTGGCGGCCCGCCCGATCAGCCAGCCCATGGCAGCCGCAACCAACCCTCCCAGCGGAAGCGAGAGAAAAAACGGCACGCCGCGTTCCATAAAATACACATGGCCATAGGCCCCGATGGCCAGAAAGGCAGCGTGCCCGAAAGAGACCTGCCCGGTGAATCCAGTGAGCACCATCAGCCCGATACCGGCCAGGGCATAACAGAAGAACAGGTTCAATTCCGCCAGCTGGTAGCCCGACAGGACCAGTGGAAGCAAAAGTGCACCGGCGAGAAGCGCCAATACTCGGAACCGTTCACCCGGGTGGACAAGGTGGTCGATATCAGCGTTGTAGCTGGTCTTGAACAGCGTCCGCATGGCTCAGACCTTTTTCTTGAATGTCTGCGGCAGCAGGCCCTCAGGCCGGATTGCCAGCACGATCAGCATGATCGCATAGGCGTAGACGCCCTGAAGCGGCGGATACATGAAATCCAGGAAGGGCTCTGCCACGCCGATCAACAGGCATCCCAGAACCGCACCGGGGATCGAACCGAAGCCGCCGATGACAGCCCCAGCAAGCGCCTTGATCCCGATGATTGCGATTTCCGGGCTGACCTGCGTGATCGGCGCCATCAGAACCCCTGCCAGAGCGGCAACCATTGCGCCGATCCCCCAGACCACCGAAATCAGGAACTTCACCGGAACGCGCGAATAATAGGCTGCCAGCTGGTTCTGCGACGCGGCCTGTATGGTCAGCCCCAAAAGCGTGCGGGTCAGGAACAGGTAGAGCGCCACACAACACAGGATCATGCCGACAATGATGGCAAGTCGGCTGGAGGAGATCGCAACGGCCCCAATCTGCACGCTGCCGGCCATCGGGCTGGGCAGGACTTGCGCGGGATATCCCCAAATGATGCCTGCCAATGCCTTCAGCACAACGCCGATCGCAACTGTCAGGATGAAAACGATCGAGGGGGATTCACCAACCACGCGCCTCATCACGACTGCATCTAGCAGGAAACCGAAAAGCCCCATTGCGACGACGGCAAGCGCCAGCCCGAGCCAAAACCCTAGACCCCAACTACTGACAAAGGTCAGAGCGAAGAACGCCCCGAACATCATCAGATCGCCATGGGCGAAATTCACGATTTCGGTGGCCCGATAGATGAATACGAAGCCTATGGCCACAAGCGCATAGCCGCTACCTTGGGCAAGGCCGGATACCAACAGGAAGAGTGCGTCGGAAAACTGCATCAACTCGATCCCCCAAAATCGCAGTCGGTGCCGCCGGAATGACGGCACCGCTTGTCATGTATGATCAGATCGTCAAACCGCCGCCGACGATAATGGTCTGGCCTGAAATGTAGTCGGATTCTGGCGTACAGAAGAGATACACGCCGTTCGCCGCCTCTTCAGGCGTGCCGGAACGTCCTAGTGGGATCATCATGGACATGCCTTTGGCCAATTTCTGCGGAATGCCGACCGGAATGGCGTTTCCGCCGACGTCGATCTGTTTCTTTTCATCAGTGGCTTCGGTCAGCCGGGTCTCGATATAGCCGAATGCCACGCAGTTGACGTTGACCTTCATCCGGCCCCATTCCTTGGCCAGTGTCTTGGTCATGCCCAGGATGCCGGATTTCGCGCTGGAATAGTTGGTCTGGCCAGGATTGCCGCCGGTGCCGGCCACGGACGAGATGTTCACCACCTTGCGGAACACTTCGCGCCCCTCCATCGCCTCGGCCTCTGCCGCCTTGCGGATGAAGCCCGAGGCCGCGCGCAGAATGCGGAACGGGGCCTTCAGATGGACGTCGATCATCGCGTCGAACTGTTCATCGGTCATCTTGCCGATGAAAGAGTCCCAAGTGTAGCCCGCGTTGTTTACGATGATATCGACGCCGCCAAAGGTTTCGATGCCGGTCTGGATGAACCGCTCGGCAAAGCCGTCCTCCGTGACACTGCCAACCACGGCAACGGCCTTGCCACCTGCCTGTTCGATGGCAGCCACGACGTCGTTCGCTGGGCCTGCGTCCATATCATTGATTACGACCGCCGCCCCTTCCGAGGCCAGTTTCAGCGCCAGCGCCCGGCCGATCCCGCGGCCCGAGCCGGTGACGTAGGCGGTTTTTCCCTCGAGTTTCTTCATTTCATCAATCCTCTGGTTTCTCGGTGCGTGCTCAATCGATGTCGATCGACCGGGCGACGATTTCGCGCATGATTTCGCTGGTCCCGCCATAGATCCGCTGGACGCGGGCATCGGCATAAAGCTGGCTGATCGGATATTCCTCCATGTAGCCATAGCCGCCGAACATCTGCAGGCAGGTGTCGATGGCGCGGCACTGGAATTCGGTGGACCACATCTTGGCCATGGCGGCGCGCTCGGCCGTCAGGGTGCCTGCGTTTTGTTCGGCCGCCAGACGATCCAGAAACGCAGTCAGCATCTCGATCTCGGTCTTTATCTCGGCCAGTTTGAAACGGGTGTTCTGGAAATCCATGACGCGCTTACCGAAGGCCTTGCGTTCGCGCACTTGGGCCAGCGTCATTTCGAAAGCCGTGCGCACCATGCCGAGCGACACGTAGCCCAGCATCAGCCTTTCCCACGGCAGTTGGATCATCAGATGGAGAAAGCCGCGCCCCTCCTGCCCGCCCAGCACATTCGCCGCAGGAACGCGCACGTCCTCGAAGAACAGCTCGGAGGTGTCCTGCGCCTTCAGCCCCAGCTTCTTCAGATTGCGGCCGCGGCGAAAACCTGCGGTACCTTCGGTTTCTACCACCAGCAGCGAGATGCCGCGGGCCCCGGCGTCGGAGCTGGTACGGGCGACGACGATGACCAGCCCAGCGTTCTGGCCATTAGTGATGAAGGTCTTCGAGCCGTTCAGAACGAAATCATCGCCCTCACGCCGCGCGGTGGTGCGGATCGACTGAAGGTCGGATCCGGTGCCAGGTTCGGTCATGGCGACGGCGCCGACCAGTTCACCTGAAATCATGCGCGGCAGCCAGCGGGCTTTCTGTTCCTCGGTGGCCAGTTCCACGATATAATGCATGACGATGTTGTGAACACCGAAGCCAAAGCCCATGTCATGGATACGGCATTGTTCCAGCAGCGTCACCAGATCGAAGCTGCGGGGTAGCCCCTGGCCGCCATACGCCTCGGGGGCCGAAGCACCCAGGATTCCTAGATCGCCCGCCTTGCGCCAGAAGGACAGATCGACGATCCTGGCTTCTTCATAGTCGGCGCGGCGGGGTTGGTACTCTTCAGCGAAGAAGCGGCGCACACTGTCGGCGTAGGCGCGGTGGTCTTCGGTCATCCAGTCATGGTTCAGGTGCGGATCGCTCATAATGCCGCCCCCGCCCTCACTACTGCCTCACCGGCCAGTGTTTTTGCGCTCTGTCCCTCGGGAACGGTGATCTGTGCCAGCAGCGCGATTCGCAGATGCGGGACGCCGTCCTCTTCGAACCGCTCGGTCACCTCGCCGCTGCAGACCAGCTTTGCGTTGACCGGGGTGATCGATAGAAAGCGCGCTGACAGGCTGACGATGCGGTCAACGCCCGCCCAGTCCGAGACCACGCGCGCCATTACGCCCATCGACAACATGCCCTGTGCAAAGACATCCGGCATCCCGGCCTTCCTTGCGAAATCGCTGTCGATATGGATCTGATTGTGGTCGCCCGAGGCCCCGGCATAAAGCGCGAGGCGCGTGCGGCTGATGCGGCCAAAATCGACGCCGGGCAGTGTATCGCCTGGCTGGGCCGTCTGGATGGAAACGGTCATGGGTGCCTCTCCTTACGTCAGGCGATGAACAAGGCTGCGGGTGATGGTGACCAGCAACCCGCGTTTGGCGTGCCGGATCTCGGTAAGCATATGAGCGAATTCCAGCGCACCGCCCTTCTTGTCCTCGAAGCCCAGAATCTCGGTCGATACGCTCAGCCGGTCACCGGCAAAGATCAGGCCGTGATAGTCATAGCGTTCTTCACCATGCAGAAGCCGAGTGAAATTGCAGCCGATCAGCGTGGGCAGCGACGCTTGGCCTGCCCGTTCCGCAGCGCGGCCGCTTTCGGTATCGACCACCATCGCAAAGGTCGGTGGGGCGACGATGCCGGGGTAGCCTGCGGCGCGAGCCGCATCCGCGTCGTGATGGATCGGGTTCGTTTCGCCAATCGTTTCGCAGAAGAAGGAAATACGCCCGGCCTCGACGTCGAAGCTGATCGGATCAGTCACAATGCCCTTGGTTTCGCGGTTGAAGAATCCGCGCACGGCCTCTGAGGTCTCGCCCATCGGCAAGGCTCCTTTCTTTCAGTTGGAATGTGGTTGTGCGTCAATGCGCCTGATACAGGGTTACCACGCAAGCACCGCCCAGCCCCAGGTTATGGGCCAAGGCAGTGCGTGCACCCGGCACCTGTCGAGCCTCGGCGGTGCCGCGCAACTGATGGGTCAGCTCATAACACTGCGCAAGACCGGTCGCGCCCAGCGGGTGCCCCTTGGAGAGAAGACCGCCCGACGGATTGGTAACCACCGCCCCGCCGTAGGTGTTTTGGCCATCGGCGATGAACTTCTGCGCCCCGCCCTCGGGGCACAGACCCAGCCCCTCATAGGTGATCAGCTCGTTCTGGGCGAAACAGTCGTGCAGTTCCACTACGTCCAGATCCGACGGGCCGACACCGGAGGCCTCGTAGACCTGCCGGGCCGCTGCAGCGGTCATGTCATAGCCGACGACTCGTATCATGTCCCTGGCCTCGAAGGTGGAAGGGGTGTCGGTGGTCATCGCCTGCGCCGCAATCCGAACTTTGGCGTTCAACCCGTGGCGTGCCGCAAATTCTGCCGAGACCAGAACGGCCGCCGCCGCACCGCAGGTTGGCGGGCAGGCCATAAGACGGTGCATTGCCCCTGGCCAGATTTCCGGCGAGGCCATGACCTGCTCGGCCGTCACCTCCTGGCGCAACAAGGCCAGCGGGTTATTCACTGCATGGCGGCTAGCCTTGGCACGGATGCGCGCGAAATCCTCAAGCGTGGTGCCGTGGCGCTTCATGTGTGCCAAACCCGCCCCGCCGAAATAGCGGAGCGCCAGCGGAATCTGAGCGTTGCCTACCAGTTCCTCTGTGGCCGCATCAAAGAGCTCGAACGGGCTGGGTCGATCCTCGAATACCGCGCCCAGGGCGCCGGGACGCATCTGTTCGAACCCCAGAGCCAGCACGCAATCGGCCGCACCACTTTCAATCGCCTGACGGGCAAGCCACAGTGCGGTGGACCCGGTCGAGCAGTTGTTGGTCACGTTGATGACCGGGATTCCGGTCATGCCGACCCGGTAGATCGCCTTCTGCCCGCAGGTCGAATCGCCGAAGACATAGCCTGCATAGGCCTGCTGGAGAGCGTCGAAGTCCAGCCCGGCATCGGAAAGTGCCGCCATAACCGCCGCCGCAGCCATCTGGTCATAGGGATCGGATGCACCTGGCTTGGTGAAAGGGATCATGCCAACCCCTGCGACCACAGCCTGATTCTGTCTTGAATTTGTCATCTTTGCCGACCCTCCCCTGTCGGTTGTCGAAGCAAAGGTTGCATGCCCGGCGCGGCTAGTCTAATTCATAACGATCCGACAGCATTCTAAACAGGAATACCATGGATGCCCGCAGACTACGCCACGTCGTTACCGTTGATGATTGCCAATCGGTTACCCGTGCGGCCGAACGCCTGGGCCTGACGCAATCTGCTGTCACCAAAAGCATCGCCATGATCGAGCGGGATCTGGGCTATCAACTGTTCGAGCGTCAGGCGCAGGGCATGAGGGCCACAGTCGAGGGGCGTCGTTTTGTCAACCGTGCACGCCGTATTGTCGGTGATCTGGATCAGTTAGCCGAGGATTCACGCGTCGACCGCGATGAGCGCGAATTGCTTCTGCGAGTCGTTGTTACACCAGCCTCGCTTGAGGGCCCGCTCAGCCGCTCTGTCCGGCAGTTCATCCTCAGGAACCCCGAGTGCAGGATACATCTTTCCGGCCGAACCATCGAAACCGGCGCGCGGCTGTTGCAACAGGGCGATGTGGATATCTGCATCGAGTCCACTGCAGGTCTGGCGGCCTCGTCCGATTTTGATCTGCACGAACTACCGGATCTGAAGGTCAACTTGTTTGTCCGCAGGGGGCATCCGCTGGCGGAAAAGAAGGGACTGAAGCGTGACGATCTGGAATGCTATCCGATCATAGTTCCGGACATGCAGGGACCGTATACACAGGGCTTGATCGAACCCCTGAACCCGCTGTCGCGTCAGACGCGGCGCTTCCACATCGTCGAAAGCTTCACCCTGGTGGCCAGCGTGGTCGAGGCTACGGATGCTATCGGCATCGTGTCGCGAAGCTATGTCGCCAGCGGTGCATTCGCTGCGCGGTTCGGGACGCTCGACTTCGATTTCGGACCCTCGATGGCGTTGTCTGCCGCGACCAGGAAATCTTGGCATAACACCCGCCAGATCAAGCGGTTCATCACCGCGATTAGAGAATGCTTTTAAGATACTTTTTTGGCCAGAGGTGCGCATGGCGGGCTCAAGCGTTGCAAAGTCGGACCGTTGCTCTGACTGCCGCGATCGCGAAGGAGACGACGGTAAAAACTGCGCACCTGTTCTATCGGGGCCGAGCGCTCGCCCGGCTCGGGTTGGCTGACGCTGCCATCGACGTGTTCACCCTCACGCTGCGCCGCCGCAAGGACCGTGCCGACACCCTCCTGCGCCAGCTGCGCTACGAGCGCGCGGTGCTCTACGATCAAGTGGGCCGCAAGGCGCAGGCACGGCGCGAGCTGGAGCGCGTCTATGCCGAGGATCCAGGGTTCGAGGATGTGCGTGAACGACTGGGGCTGGGTGAATGACCGGCGCGGGTGACGATTCAACTGCGCTGGCAGACGATCTGCGGGCGCTGCTGTCGCAACGAACCCCGGTCGACCCCTGCCTCACCTATCAGGGACTGGCCACGGCGCTCGGCCTTCAACCGCCCGGTACGATCCAGCGCGTCGCCGCCGTGCTCGAGCAGACCATGCGTGAGGATGTCGCCGCTGGTCGGCCGATGATCGCCGCACTGGTGATCAGCCGCGCAGGCGACATGCCTCGGCGAGGCTTCTTCGATCTCGCGGTGGCGCTGGGCCGGTTTCCGGAGGATCCGGGGCAGCACCGCGCGGCATGGCAGGCCGAGTGCGCGGCGGTCTTCGGGCCGCAGGCCGACGCTTCCTTCTGAAGCGGATTGACTCGGATCACCTGATCTCGAACCAACTCATCGCGGTCTGAAGAAGATGATCGTAGTCGCCCACCATGGCCTCGTCCATGAAGGCAGTGATTTCGTCATCGGACAGCCCGGCGTCCCGAGCAGCTTCGCGGCATCGGCCGAGCACGGCAAAGGCATTGCCGTCCTGGCCGGTCAGCGTGACGGTGATGTCGGGGTATTTCGGGGGCATTCCGTGCGGCTCCATCGACGCGGCACAACGACATCAGGCGTGACCCGCGCGCATAGTCCAGTTGATTGTCGGCAGTGAGCGACAGAGAGCCCTGCAGGGCACTTGCCCGAGGGTTCGGCTGTCCTCGAAGGGCTCTGGGTCGGCCTGTCGTGGCGCTATTCCTGCCCGCGGCTGATCATCCGCAGATCGATTTCTGGCTCGTCCCATTTCATCGCAACGCCCATCCAGCGCTCGATGGTCGCCTGCAGCTTGGGATCGCTGGCCTCAAGATGGAAGGTGTAGAGGCGGTTGACGATGTCCTGCATCAGCGCGCGCATTTCGGCGTCATCGAAGCGCGAGACCTCGGTCCAGGGGATGCGCGTGCCGTCTGCGTCGACCACGAAGACATCCGAGTAGTCGCCGGTCCGGGTCACGGGGGTCAGTCCGGCATGCAGCGTCTCGAGCTGCGTATTGCGCACGCAAAGCATGGCCATGATCCTGGCCAGCCTTGCCGAAACGCGCTTTTCGTCGTCTTCGTTCATGGCCCGAGAATAGCCGGATGCCCGCAGTCGCGCCATGATTTCGAACGGGGCTCGAGACTACGTTCTCGCACAGGCCCGCGCCTGACCGCGCATGACGGCGTAATCGGCGAGCCGGCCGACGATCAGCGCCCCCTCGGGCAACGCCGCCACCTCGTCGGCCACAAGGGCCTGCTCAGCCTGGCTGTACGCCACACCGGACGGGCAGGTGCCGGACGGCGCGTCAGAAGTCACCCCCGCGCAGGCGGTCAAGAAGATCGCCGCGGCTGCGAGGGCGGCGGGTGGCGGCGTCCAGCATCTGGCGGTGGATGGCATCGTCGAGCTCCAGGGTGAACTGATGCGGTGGATGCCCCCACGCAACGGCATCTCTTGTGCCATGATGGTTGCATGGCAACCAAGCGGAGGG
>ERZ869909.1725-NODE-1725-length-16884-cov-6.251324_pt1 | contig 16884 bp, 18 predicted proteins | sample MGYA00520892_ERZ869909 | MGnify/ENA primary metagenome ERZ869909 (study PRJEB32215, sample SAMEA104723947) | bioreactor metagenome | biome: bioreactor; feature: anaerobic bioreactor; material: water | place: China | collected 2015-03-12 ...
ATACTCATGTTGGGGTAATTAAAATTTGCTGCAGTCATAGAATGCATCAAAATAAAAATCACCATAAACAATTCAAACGATAACATTTTATGAATAGAAATTTTTTTGAGAGTAAGTAAAAATATTAACGATATGACTAGCATATAAGGTTTTAATGAAAAACCAATGTCAATATTAAATCTCCCAATATATAGTGAGAATGTAAGTAACCAAAACAAATTATAGTAGCCTTTATTTGATTTATAAGATTTAATCATTGAGCTCACCTGATCTTCTTTTACTCAAATATAACTTTCTACCCTTGCACATTAATCGTATTGCAGATATAATATCGGTTTCGCTAGTAAACAATTTATGTTTTCTCAAGGCGAACTGTAAGATATAAGGGATGGATAACAGACTTGACATCGCTGTAAATTGTGCCCCCTTACTGATGAAAAATTCACAGTTGTAACCTTTAAACCAAGATGATTCACCAATATGCAAATCCGCAATTTTTACGGGGACATATAAGATTTTTAAACTTTTTTTTAAACATTGAGTTAAAAAAATGTTTTCTTCCCCCATTTGATATTGTGCACCTGCACCAAAATTTTCATCAAACTTAATATTATTTCTTATTATACTCTCTCTTTTAAATGCAATTTCTACAGATGCGACTTTCATGGATGTTAAATAGTTCAGTGTTCTCATTTCCGAGTGATAATCTTTAAACTTTTCTTCTATACCCTCAACCTGAAATGTGATAATATCTGCGTCAGGATATTTTTGGAATTGAGTTTTTACTTTTTCCGAATAATCATCAACGTATATTAAATCATCATCTGATATCATACAAATATCTGCTTCAGAGTTTTTAATTGCGATATTACGACTTTTACTTAGTCCACGTTCAAATCTATTTAGCCATTTAATTTTATATGTGTTTTGCTGAACTTCAACTTGACTATTATGGTTACACTGATTTATAACAACAGCATTTGAACTAATATTCATTTTTTCTATTAAGCTATAATCACTTTGATTCATTGTTGATATTAATACTTCTAACTTCATAAAACACCTCTAACTATTAATTTCAAATTAAAATGTTCTAATTATCCAAATATCCTCTTATATTTCCTCACTGATGCGAGTACATGTCTTATCATAAAGTAAACCGATCCAATCGGGTTAATACCAACAAACCTAAACACCTTATATGTCATCTTAACTGTCTTCATCTTATTTCCTGATTTTGAATTTTTAGAGATTCTGTAGATAAGCAATGGTTCATTTACACCATAGGCTATAACTCCTAGTTTTAAGATTCTCAACCACACAGCATAATCTTCATGCATTTCATCTTTTTCCATTTTTATGTTTTTAAAATACTTCTTTTTAACAAGAACGGAAGAACACGAGATTACATTCTGATTTCTAAGTTTCTTGTATGTTACCTTTTCAGGAACTTCGAATATTCCCTTAAATGATTCCCCTTCTTCATTTATATACGATGACCCAGTGAATAAGAATTCTGCTGCTTCCTTCTCTACTATTTCAAATTGCTTTTCTATTTTTTCTGGCTTCCACATATCATCACTATCTAAAAAAGCTATCCACTCACCAGATGCAAGCTCTATTCCTCTGTTTCTTGTTGCGGAAACACCCATGTTTTTCCCATTAGGTAGTGCTTTTATTCTGGAATCTTTTTGACTAAATTCTTTAATAATCCGAAGTGTATTGTCTTTAGACCCATCATCCAGAACTAATAATTCCCAGTTTCTATATGTTTGAGCAAGAATTGAGTTTATCGCTTCAACAACATACTTTTCACAATTATAAGCCGGCATAACTATACTAACTAAAGTCTGACTGTCACTCATTCCCTTGCCCCCTCTGTTCTGTCTTTTTAATCGATTCTCTCAACTCACAAACTCTATAATCAAACTCATACTCCGACATACTTATGTCATATACCAAGTCACCAAATACCTTATTTACTGTACTTACATTCAGTAGCCTTAATAAAGGATTAAATAACTTAGTCATCACTATCATCTTTCCATGAGCCTCAGCAATAAGTCTCACCATCTCACTTGTATTCACATACTTAGCATTCTGCGGAAAGAACAATCCTCCACTTCTGTTATCAACAAGTTGCTTCACAAACTCGGATAAGTTGTCTATGTAGATCATGCTTCGCTTATTGTCTACCTTTGGAAAGATCGGCGTCTTGAGAGCTAGTCCTACTAACCTTGGATAGTTTCCTCTGCAGCCCTTTCCATAGACCATAGGTGGCCTTAGTGTTGCTACAGTAAAGGAATCATCCTGAAGTTCATTAATCAAATCTTCTGCTTCCATTTTTGACTTGCCATAAGCACTATTTGGCTTGAGTGGAGTATCCTTATCGATCACGCCATTCTCAATACCGTATACACTCATTGAACTCAGAAAAATAAACTGCTCTACTCCATCTTGTTTCGCCTTTTGAGCAGTTTCATAAGCCAAGTCCCTGTTCACTTTATAATAAAGATCCTGATTCTCGTTTGTTTCTTTGATATGAGCTATCCCAGCCACATGAAACACAACATCATACTGAGAAAAGTCCTTCTCTTTCCATGACCCATCTTTCATATCAATCGTATCTACTTTATATTTATCAGGTTCTCTCAAGAGCCAATTCTCTAGAGATGTACCTATGTAACTGTTCTTACCAGTAATTAGGATATTTTTTTGATTTTTCATTACTTCACCTCAATCAAGTGGGCTGTTATTTGATATGCTGCTGATATCAGGTCGCCTCAGATTTTTGATTTCTCAGTCTTGTTATTTGTCTCGACTTTGGAGCCAGTCCCACCTTCAACAACACCATCACTTCTCAGAACACTAAATATCGTCCCAAAGAAACATCTGACATCCATCAAAAGTCCAATCTTCTCAGCGTACTCTCCATCAAGTCGTGCCTTCACATCAATATCAAGCTCATCTCTACCATTAATCTGCGCCCAGCCTGTGAGGCCAACAGGCACGTCATTAGCACCATACTTGTCTCTTTCTTCAATCAGATCATACTGATTCCAAAGCGCTGGCCTTGGACCGATGATACTCATCTCACCCTTAAAGATGTTGATGATTTGTGGCAGCTCATCAAGACTTGTCTTTCTTAGGAACTTACCTACCTTTGTAATCCACTGATCTGGATTCTCCAGAAGATGAGTTGGAGTGTCTTTCGGTGTATCAATTCTCATTGTTCTAAACTTCAATATATGAAAATGACTCTTATGGATCCCAACTCTCTTCTGTTTAAAGAGAACAGGTCCAGGGGAGTCAACCTTGATTGCTATAATGAGTACTAAAAAAACAGGAGATAATATGATAAGTCCTAGTGTTGAAAGTATGATATCTATTAATCTTTTGATTTTTAAGTAAACCATGATAGTTCCTCCTGCTTCTGTTATGTATGTTTGTAGTGTTATGAAACACCTTATTTTCTTGATCTATATATTGTATGTTGTGCTTAATTCAGCACTACATCTTGCATAATTCCGGTTCTTGATTGGATGTATAGACGTGTAACCATTCTGTAACATTAGTACATTTTTAAGTTGTGCTGAAATCCTTGATATTACCGCATTACAGCCTTTTTATCCTTTCACCATACTCACGTCGAATAATGAATCCAATCATAATACAAATACTCAATAGGGGTTTCTTTAATTAAGTCATGCTTACTACAATGTAGTTTCCCATCCACATAAGAATACACACCATCTTCAGGACATTTTAAATCATTCTTCACTAAAATACTATTTAATTCACTTTCTGAAATACTTTCTTGATTTTGAATCTCAGTTAATTTTATAAGTCTATAGAAAACTTGCTTATTGTGTAAACAAACACTCTCATTCGCTAAATGTATAAAACTCAGCATATTTGGAATAATGATTTAAATCAAAAAACTCATTAGTGCTAACGTAATAATGAGTTCAATTAATGTATAGGCATTTTTATTTTTTAATATTTTCATAAGATAGCTTCGCCCTCAGACGTGTATAAACGCAGTTTACTTACTATGTTCCAATGTTTGTTTTAGAGTGACCCTGCAACTACTAATTCTAACAATGTACTATGTCTTTGATATAATTTCTAAACCTACTTCTACTTTTCTTGTTTCACCAAACATGGAAATTTCTAATATCGCAACACGTTTATGTCGATTAATATTTACGATACTACTTTCATATCCTGCTAGTGGTCCTTGTAAGATTACTACTTTCTCTCCCTCAATAAAGCCTATGGATTGTTCAATCACTTTGTTTTTATTGGTGATACGTTCTAGAAACTCACGTTCTTGAGGATACAGTGATTCAGTTCCTTCATTATCATGTTTTAATAACTTGATAAATCCAGTTATACTTTTAATATTTGCAACTAGAAATGCACTAAATTCTTTATAGTCTAAATTTGTTTGCACAAACACATAGTTTTTAAACAACAAATGTTCTTCAACTTTAACTTGCCCTTTTTTTCGAAAAGCTTTTTGAACTTTTGGTAAAAAGGCTTCAACTTCAACTTCTTCACTCAATTGGTTTATCTTATCGGTGATTGTTTGTTCATACCCACCTAAGACAAACAATACATGCCAGTGTTTAATATGCCTCACTACCTTTATTAACACTTGGTTTATAACCAAGAGAACGTGGATTGCTTATTTTATTAAGTACAGTACCAAGAACAGTTATGTTGTTTCTCTTTAAAATCAACAATAAACTCTCAAGTTTACTTTTGGTGTTCCTTGCTTCTTCCACAACTAGTATTAGTGCGTCACTTGTTTGAGCCACTAACATTGCATCCACATGTGTTTCAAGTGATGGTGTATCTAATAACACCACATCATATTCTTTCTTTAAATGTTCTACCATTTCAGTAAATCGTTTTGATGACAACAATGTAGCCGAAGTTGTTGAATATTCAGAGTTGATACTATCAAAGTCATTTTCTTTGATAATGATCTGTGATAGTTCATCAATACCTGATAGGTAAGATACTAATGAATGATCAAAGCTCTTTTCTTTGTTAGTTAACATATCCACATCCACAACACATACTTTCTTTTGCAATCGTTCTAATGCTAAAGCTAGATTTGCTACTAACGTTGTTTTCCCTTCTTTATCTTGAAGGCTAGATATAGTATATACTTTTTGATCTTGACTCAGAATTCTTAATGCTAAACGGTTCATTCCATTTACATAATCAGGATGTTCAATCACAATGTTTGTCTTTAAAGTTTCCATGGCCACCATCCTTGCTTTTTGATTGGTTGTGTATTAGGTAATATAGTCAACACTTCAACATTCAATCCTTTTTCAATATCATCTATTGTCTTTACTTTACCAAGTAAATATTCCATAAAGAATACCATAAATACTGAAATCATCCCACCTAATACTAAAGCAATTACAGTATTAAAAACAACGTTTGGCAACTCTTTTGAAGAAGTAGTATTTCCTGTAAGTGATGCCATTTCTCGAGCCGTTACTCGAACACCTGATAACACATCATTTGCTACAATAATGGACTGATTGACAATGGCATTCGCAATGTCTTTTGCTCTTTCTGAATTTTGATATAAAACGACAACTTCCACTATGTTTGTATCCCCAACTTCTGTAACTTTAATATCACTTATTGAAATATTCTCTACCTCAACTTCTTTTTTCGCTCTATTTAACGTTGTGGGACTATTTAATAAGCTAACATAGGCTTGTTTTTGATGTTGGTATGGTCCATCCAGTGTTAATTCAACTACCGTCTTTGCTTCATAACTAATAATAGGATTTGATAAAAAATGGATAGCTCCACTTATTAGCAAAGCCATTACACCAAAAAGAAGGGTTATTCGTGTAATAAAACTTCTAAAATCCCACAACGTTGTTATAAGTGTCTTTAGATCAATTTCATCTTCATAAGGACTATTTTCATTGAAACTCATGTTTCCCCTCCATCTTAATGCACAGTATCTGGAACATATGTATCCACGACTTCTTTTAGTATATGTTGAATCTGTGATTTACTTCTTTCACCAGATACTGCATCTTTTAATAATTTCAACTCATTAACTACCAATCGTTTGGATATATCCATCGGTTTAGCCACGAAGATCAGTTTATTGGCAGTAGGTCGTAAACCTTCTTCATTCATAAGAAGTTCTTCATAAAGCTTCTCTCCAGGTCTTAACCCAGTAAACTCAATCTTAATGTCTTCATAAGGGGTATATCCCGATAATTTTATCATCTTTTCAGCTAAATCCAAAATCTTTACCGGTTCACCCATATCCAGCACAAACACTTCACCACCTTCACCATAAGTTGCGGCTTGAATAACTAATGATACAGCCTCAGGTATCGTCATAAAGTATCGAACCATGTCTTTATGGGTAACTGTTATTGGTCCACCTTTTTCAATTTGCTTTGTAAACAAAGGTATTACACTACCATTAGACCCTAATACATTACCAAAGCGTACAGCCACAAACTTTGTTTCTGATTCTTTGCCTAATGATTGAATCATTTTTTCCATAAAGCGTTTGGTTGCGCCCATGACATTGGTTGGATTAACCGCTTTATCTGTCGATATTGAGACAAAGTTTTTAACTTTATACTTTTTGGATAGTTCAATTAAGTTAAATGTTCCAAACACATTGTTTTTTATAGCTTCTGCAGGCATTGCTTCCATAAAGGGTACATGCTTGTGTGCAGCTGCGTGAAAGACTACAGTTGGTGCAACGGTACTAAATAAATGTTCTAAAGCATTGTAATCACGTATGGAAGTAATAAGTCCAATAATATCAATGCTTTGCTTAATTTTTCCTTCACGACGTAGGATATTAAACTCTGATTGTAAATCATATAAACCATTTTCATTAATATCAATCATGACAATACTTTTAGGTTGATACTTGGATAATTGTCTGCATAATTCACTACCTATTGAACCTGCAGCTCCAGTCACTAAAACAACCTGGTTTTTTATTAAGTCGGCAATCTCATAATTGTTTAATTCTATTTGCTTTCTACCAAGAAGATCCATAATAGTAATGGGTCGAATGTTTTTTCGGATATCTGCTTGAGTTATTAAATCGCTAGAACTACTCAATACTTTTACTTCTACTTTATTTTGATAACACTGCTTAATGATTTCATCTTGTCGTTTAATACTTGCACTAGGTATAGCGATATACACTAACTCTATACCATGTTTTTCAATCACTTCATCTAAATTAGATGTTGTACCTAGTATAGGAAAGCCACTAACTATTCTTCCTTTTTTAAATTTATTATCATCAAGAAACCCAACAATGTTATTTTTGTACGTTTTATTATGTAATATTTCTTTTAACAGCATTAAACCAGCATCTCCAGCACCAATAATAATGGTCTTTTTATGATCTGGATTATGAGCAGACGATAAAGAAGTAAAATGTCGGTAAATGCGATACATAAATCGTGAAAACTCAATAACTAAGACGCTAAATAACAATGCAATGATGTGCATGGATCGTGGTAAAGATGCTTCAAAGTAATAACGTATTAGTAAAGCATTAAAAACAAAACCAAAGAACACAGAGACTGAAATCCGAAGTGCTTCTTCAACACTTGGTTGTCTCCATAAGGTTTTGTCCATTTTAAATACTTTAAATACAATAAAGTTCACTAACACGATATAAGGAACTAATTCTGTAAGTGTATAAAACACTTCGATATTATCAAAAGATAAATCATATCGAATCCATAATGCTATATAGTATGACAGGACTACAACCACAAGGTCGAACCCTAATAATAACCACGATCTATATTTGTAAAACATACTTTTCTACTTCATTCACTTTCATAAATCTATTTTACATCATTACGATGCAATCATCAATTTATTATGCAAATCAAATAGGAAATCCCCCCTTTTTTAACTTGTTGAATTATATCACATATTTTCGTGTTTGAATCATCAATTTTTTTGAAATCCTTTTCATAAAATTGCCCCAAAAAATGCTAAAGCTAAATAATGATATTAATGCATATTTTCGAAGATTCCCTTTAATATTTTGATTTATACTCTTACATACAAAACTATATTTGTAGCTGTTTGTCATAATGAATATCGACGTTTTTGAAATTATATCCACTAGAGTTTTTCAAACCATTGAAGACGGTAATATGATATCTAGCTGAATGGTAAGTAGTTGATTGAATCAACCTATTTTATTGTTTAAAACACTAACTTAATCAAATTGTAAGTTTAATCGATTAATCTACATTTTCTTTTTAATCTTATCTTTCTTTGATATCCACAGCATACATACACCTATTAGAAGTAATCTCAAAACACCATTAGAAGTCTGAGACATGTTTGGAATCATAGATTGCTCTTCCTTTTGAACTGGAGTTTCTATTTGAAGTAAGTCATCATTTGGGGAATCAATAATCGGATCTTCTTGGTTTATGGTATCTTTGATCTTATCTTTTTCATCAGATTCTACTTTGTTATCTTTATCAACGTCATCATCAATTGGTTTTTCTCGATCAAATTCTTCTTCAATAACTTCTTCTTTAAGAATTTCTTCAATGTTAACCATAAACTCAAAGTTCTCTAATTTAAAGGTGTTTGTTCCAAGAGTATCTGAATACTGAATTTGTTCTAATGATAGTAAAATCTCTTCATCACAGCTTTCTTTACAATCAATCGAAACAACTAGATAATGGGATTGATTATTGTTTTTATCTAAACCAGACAAGATTAATGAACCACTACTTGCATCAAGTTCAAGTAGAGCATCATGGTTTTCTACACTTATATCCATGATTTCATGTTGATTGGTGTTTACTTTTAAAAAGACTGCACCTACATTTGAGTAATGAACACTTAGTTTTACTACTATCTCTTGTCCAAGTTTTGTAACTTCATGTAAATCAAAATCTATAATTGACTTAACTTCAAAATCTACTGTTGTATCATCTATCATGTCGTTAAGAAAGTTCTCTAGATATACATAATCCGCAATCGTTGTTTGATCATCCTCATTGGTATCACTAATAACACTATGATGAGATGTTGATAATAGTGGCAAGTAATGCTTCAAGTCATCTATTGTTAGCTCTTTATCATCATTTAAATCCCCTAGTAACATAAACTCCACTTCTATTTGAGTATCTTCTTTTAACTTAAAAGAAGTATCATCAAATATAGTATCATTAACACTCAATGATTTTACTCTTCCAAAAGGATGCAATAACATGTGTACATCGACAACGCTTCCTTTATCTAGTAGCTGACTACTTTCAACAACGTTTTCATTTACAGTAAGTTGTAAGCTTCCGCCTACTCCAGTTTCGATAATTTTAATAGTGTACTGCTCACGCGGTAAAATTATCAAACCAAAAGAAGTCTCAAACTCTAGATAGCTTATGGTTACAACTTGGTTTTCTTTATCAATGGTTGTTGTATACTGAGTATGATCAACTTCACTAGAACTTTCATCATTATACTCTACATGTACTACTAACCCTTCTAAATCTATCTCTTGATCATACTCATACTCAAGCTTATGTGGATACTCCATTATTTTGATACCTACTTTTTCGATCACTTCATTAAAATAAGTGTTGTTTTTTAAATAAGCATACTCTTCTATGCTCCATATAGTGTCAAAATCAAAGGTTTCATAACTTGACATTAATGGAAGCTGCTCATCGGTTAAACTATTTTCAATTAAGTAAGGATTATCTCTATAATAATAAACTCCAACATCTATTAATCCTTTTTGATCTGAACCAATAAGTGGATGGATGTATTTGGTATAAACATTATTAAATGTTTCATTTTTTCCATGAGTGAGTTGACCATTAAAAAAGACTTGTTCAATACTTCCAGCTCCACTTGTTACTGAACCTACTACTCCACCTACTGAACATGTAGAACTTGTGTTATTATCTCCACATATCAAACCTTGTACGTGTGCTTGACTATGGGCATTAGACAGTGTCCCTTTTTCAGTAAGTGCTCCAACAATTCCACCGACACTACGCTCTCCTATTACTGTTGCACTTGAATAAATCTGATTTAATGTTGTTTGTGCACCTAAACCTAATATACTACCTACATATGTTTTACCTTGTATTGCTCCTGATACAGATACATTTAAAATTGATGTATTAAATGCATTTTTTGCAATAAGTGCTCCAACATTGTCGTTACCTTCAATAAATACATTTTCAAAAGTAATATTTTGAAATAATGCTCTATTGCTTTGATAGATTAACCCCACATATTGTTGATCAACCACCATCCTTACATTTTTAAACACAAACCCATTACCATCTAGTGAACCTGTAAAATATGAGTTTGTAGCTTTACCAATAACTCTCCACCCTGTTTCCTCATTATAATTTTTTGAGTTTTCTTGTGCCACCTCATCGTTAAAATCCAAATCATTCATCAACACATAGTCACAGGTATAGCATTGTTCTATGTCATATAAATCATTAATGGTATAAATTTCTATGATACTACTAGCTTTTACACTTACAATATTCACACTTGAAAACAACAAAAAAGCCAAGCAGAACTTCCCTGCTTGAGCAAAACTTACACTATTAACATGTTTAGCCATGGCTTGCCCCACCTTCTATTTGTGATTATTATATCACATTTTAAGTGAATGAATTTGTAAAAAAAGGCTGTTTCCATTTGTTTTTGGATACAGCCTTTACAATCACTTATTCTTTATTCATCACTCTTTTAATTTCAGCTTGTATTTCATTATACACATCTTCTCTTGGTTGCATATAATAAACTAGTTGATTTGGGTTTTGAACACCAGGAAGCATACTATCGGTTCCCTTCATTGCCATGGAGGTAAATTCCCACTTAATGTTTCCACTAATTTGTCGATTAACAATCGCCAATAAATCATCCGATGTTGCATTGGTATCTACAGAACTTGCTACTTCACGAATAATACCTTCTATACGAACAATGGTTGAAGGTGATACTAGTTTATTGATAACACCTTTAATAACTTCTTGTTGGTGTAATCCACGAGTCACATCACCACCTGGGACATTGTATCTTTCTCTTGAAAATGCTAACGCTTGTTCTGCGTTCATGGTATTTGTACCTGCACTAAATGTGTGTTTACCACCACGAGTTGTAAAACTGTAGTGAGAATGCACTTGAATATCACCGATAACGTTAATGATATTAATAAACGACGTAAAATTAACACGCGCAAATAAATCAATTTCATGTCCCATGTAGTTTTCAATAGTATCAATAGAACAACCAATACCATAGTTGCCTGAATGTGTTAACTTATCCTTTCGGTTATTTTGACAAGCGATTGGAATGTACAAATCTCTTGGTAGGGAAACTTGAAGAATTTCACCTTTATCAGGATTAACATACATCAGTATATTAACATCACTTCGTGAACGATTAGTTAGTGGACCTTGTACATCAATACCACTTATGTAAACCACAAACGGGTCTTTCTTTAAATCAGTGTCGGTTCTAATTTGATCACGTTCATATTCTTTGGACACTTCATAGATTACACGTACTTCATCCCAAAAATCAGGGTACTCATCTTCAAACAATCCAACCAACGCATTATCCACGACCATAACATCAATTTGATCATTAAGTAGTGCTGTATAAACAGTTGAATCATAATCAAACTCATCGTATACCATCATAAAACCAAACTCTTCATTAACTGTTGTTAAAGATAATTCTTTTAGTTCTAGATCTAGTAGTCCACTTAACCCATAGCGATAGTCTTCGCCATTTTCTAAGTCTTGAATTTCGGATTCTTCTAAAACTACAAATGAAACAATTGAACGTTCCACATCGATTTGCCTAAAAGCTCGATTAAGTGCACTTTGTGAATAAAACAACCCTAAAGTACCAATAAGCATTACCACAATCCCTGTAATTTGCAGTGATTTTGGTAAACGATTAAACCCAATCAATAAAACCCCAACAGCTGCAGTCACAATAATTACTGCTTCAATTTGCCAAGGTAATATTTTATTGTATACAAATGCACCTAGCATCAATATAAAAACAACAGTTGCAATTTGTAGTAAACGATCTTTTTTAAAATCAAGCGTATGATTTGTTTGTTTTTGTTTGGCCATAAGTTGGTCAACCTTTCTTTTAAAACAATAGTGTAATGTTTTTAATAATTTAGTCCACTATTTTATCTTAACATGCATAAACTGCATCTATCTTACATGATTAACATGGTCATGATGTGGTAAAACTATGTGATTTTATTTCACGAAGTCATTATACAAAATAAAAAGACAGAAAAAAAGCGATTTTTATCAATCGCCTTATTTACTTTCGTAATGTCCACATTCACACACATGATGCGGTTTTTTAAATTCACCACAGGAAGGACATTTCACCATTGTTACAGATGGCAATTTATAATGTGTTCTACGTTTTGCTTTACGATGTTTAGATACTCTTCTTTGTTGTACAGCCATAATTTCACCTCCTGTTCATTCCGGCTTGAAATCTTTAAATTTGGCTAATCGAGGATCGGGTTGTTTGTCTTTTGCTTGCATATCTTCTTTGACTACTTCCCAACCTTTTCCTTTTGGATACTCTTTTAATCCTTTTTTAATAACCTTTTTAGGTGCTTCCATAAGGATTACTTGCTTAGCGATAGGAAATAAATCAACACCGGTTGAATCAGAGTAGAAACTATTAATCTCTTGTATAGCTTCTTCTACAGTCATGGCATCTTCTTCTATCAAGTCAAAAGGAAGATTAATCTTTTCAAGTGTAATTGCACAAGGCAATACATAATTTCCAGTTAATTGCATGTGGTATTGAATCATATCACTATGTGCGTGATAGCGGATAAATCCAGACACAAAAATGTCAGTTACATCCAGGATATGAGTTAGATTTTCAAACCAACTTGGTTCACTCACTAATTCTTGCTCAAAGCTTAATTCCACATCAGGATTTAAAAAGAGCTCATTTTTAGACCACTTCATCATATCACCTGTTTCATTGACGTGTTTTATTATAGTTAAGTTAAGACTTAAAGTCAATGAAATGCATATTTTTTAGCTTATAAAAAGCAAATATTTACAATTACGTTAAAAAAGAAGACTATTTCTAAAAAAAATGCATCATTCGATGCATTTTCTTAGAAAGGGATTAACTGTTTTCCTTTTTATACTTTAGTTCACGAATGCTATACCAAACATAAAGTGCCACAAAGACTCCAATACCTACTAGTGGAATTTTAAAGAGTGGTAAAGCAACTAAAGCATCCGATACTAATAATGACGTGCCAGTAACACCAAATTGTGTTAAGTCGAAGATTTCATATGTCGCTGCTACAGGAACAGTTAACCATAAACCATATACAAATCCAGCTACCATAGCACCACGAGGTCCGCCTGTTGCATTACCCATGATACCAGCTGCACCACCAGTGAAGAAACCACCGATGATAGAAATAAGTGGTACAATACCAAACACTAAACCTGAAACAATCATTCCAACGGTCATTCCAAAGATTGAAAATATAAACCCAATCATCAATGCAGTTGGAGCAAACCCAAAGATAGCTGGGCAATCTAGAGCAGGAATAGCACCAGGAACTAATTTATCTGCAATACCTTTAAAAGAAGGAACTAGTTCACCTAAGAACATACGAACCCCTTGAAGCAAGACTAAAATACCAGCAGTAAAGCCAAGCGCACCAAGTAAACCCCACACTAGGAAGTTTTGCTCACCAGCATAGACTGCTACTCTTTCAGGACCAGCAACAATCGCTAAACCTAAGTAAAAGATACCCATTACGATCGCGACTGAAGAAGCTGTATCTTTAAAGAATGATAAAGATTCAGGTAATTTAATTTTCTCAACATCTTTTTTAGGGTCTCCTAACAAACGACCAATCCATGCACTACTTACTACACCAATGGTTGTTAAGTGACCATAAGCAATGGTGTTGCCACCAGTAATACGACGCATAGTAGGTTGAGCAATGGCTGGTAGCAAGGTTAAAAACGCACCTTGTAAAATCGAACCAACAACCATAATTGTTGTTTCTTCATAACCTGAAGCATGAAGAACAAACGCTAATACAACAGACATAATCCACATCATATGACCGGTTAAGAAAATATACTTAAGCGGTGTAAAGCGTGCCAACACAATATTAACAAAGAACCCTGCAGCCAATATGATTGCGGAAGTTCTAGCAATTATTGGTACATTTGCTTGTAGTGCTCCTACAACAGCTTCATCAAATGGTACCAAACCGGTTAAGTTAAACACATCCGCAAACAACTCACTAAATGGTGCCAATGCATTTACAATTAACCCTGATCCCCCCGATAAAATAAGCAAGCCAAGTACAGTTTTTAATGTACCAGTAAATACTTGATTTGCTTTTTTCTTTTGTAGCAATAAACCAACTAACGCTACTAAACCTAATACGATTGCAGGTGTTTGTAATAGGTTAATAAACAGATCCAACATTAATAATTTCCTCCTTTTTCATTTAAAAATTGTATTAATTTTTCTTTTACTTCATTAACATCCACAATATTGTCCACATATACAATATTTACAATATTTTCGGGAAATGATCCCTTTAAATCGTTTGAACTCATAATAAGATCATGTGGTACTCCTGCAATGGTACCCATATCCCAATGTTCAATGTCACAATCCAAACCAATTTCCCTTGCTATTTTTTCTACAGTCATCTTTAGAATTAGACTAGATCCAACTCCTAACCCACATACGGTGATGATTTTCATGCTTTTCCTCCTACAGACAACTTATTTTGTCTTTGTAATTGTTAATGTGAACTTTATTGATTTCATCGCCTTCTTCAGTATTTGAACTTACCCAAATTGGCGGATGAATGTTAGCTTTAACTAAATTTTCAATGGTTTGAGCAACCATCCCTTCAATGACCATCATTCCTAAAATGGTGGAAGTGCCTACAAACTTATGTTCTAAGCCTTCCATAGAGAGCGCTGCATCACCAAACTCGCAGTTAATATCAATGACAATGTCCGCCACATCCATTAAGCGTTTGTTAGATGAGTGCCTTGAAGGCACTTGCAAACTAAACTTCTCTGATGTCAATGCGATAACGGTCATGTTTTTCTTTTTGGCTGCCAATGCCATATCCACAACAGCACCATTTCTACCTGAAATCGACACAATAATCATAGTGTCATTGCTTGTTGTATATTCTAAGTCTAAGTATGTTTCTACAAATCCTTCGGTTCTTTCTAGTAATGTCGATAATTTCGCTACTGGATTTAATGAAAGATGCGGAATTAACAGTGCATTGACAGGCACTAAACCTCCAGCTCGATAAAACATTTCTTGCGCAAACATTTGTGAATGACCACAACCAAAGACGTGTATCAATCCATCTTTCGCAATGGTATTTGCCATTGCTTCTGCAGCTATTTCTATGTTTTTACCTTGTGTTTCAAACATTTCGTGACTTTGTTTTTTCACTATTTCAAACAGTTCTAAATATTTCATTTTTCCTCCTCTTCTATAATTTTTACAATTTCTTCTACACTACTAGCTTTGCATAATGCATCAACTTTGCTTTGATCCATAAGTAGTTGAGCAAAACTTTGAATCATATCCATATGTTCATGTTTATCTAAACTACTAAATGCAAAGCATAATTGGATCTGTTTTTTATGGTCTTTAATTGCATAAGGTTCATTGAGTTTAACTAAACATAAGCCTGTCTTATTGACACCTAATCCTGGTTTACCATGAAACAAGGCAACCTTATCTACAAGCACCATATATGGTCCAAATTCTTTATATGTATCTTTCATAGACTGTGTATATTTCTCAGTAATTAAGCCATTATCTATGAGTTGTTTACCACAATACTCAATAGCTTGATCCACACTCTCTACACGATCTTTTACATCGATAAGATCTTTTGTTAAATATTTATTAATCATAATTTCCTTTCATTAACCAGTTTGTAATACCACATTAAATTCAAATGAATCGCCCTTCGATACTAAAGATGACCAACTAACAATTTGATCATTAGAATACAACGTACGCTGTACAACTAAACCATAACTATACGGTTTAGCATCCAATAACTCCGCTTCATTAACGGTTAATTCACAAGCTCTAAAACGTTCAACCGCTTTTGTGGATTTAATACCAAATTCAAGTTCTAATGTCTTATATAGTCCCACTTGATTAAAATCAATGTTTTCTAATTTCTTAAACTTGCTTTTTTCAAAGTAAGTTCTTTCATACATAATTGGTTGCTTATCCGCAAGACGAAGTCGTTTTAACACCAACACCTCATCTCCAATGTTTATATTTAAACGATCAGCCATCTTCTTATCTGCAACAATCGTTTCAATGTCCAACACATTTGTGGTGGATATCTTTCCTTGCTTTTCCATTTCTTGAGAAAAACTATAAATCGAACCTAGTGTTTGTGTAATTGGCTGTTCTGAAACAAACGTTCCTTTTCCTTGTAACCGAGTTAGCTTTCCACTTCTTGTTAACTCATCAATGGCTTTTCGAACAGTAATTCTGCTTACCCCATAAATCTCACACAACTCTCTCTCAGCTGGAATTTTCTCACCACGAGGCCATGCATCACTTCTGATTTTCTCTTCAATTTCATCTAGTAATTGATAATACAATGGAACTCTGCTATCTGTATTTAGTTTCATACCATTCCCCTTTGATGATATATCATCATGTTGTCATAACCATTGTAACCGTTCTCAAATTGAATTGTCAATAAAAAATGTGAACAAAATGTGCTTATGTTTTAATTTCTCTTTTGAC
>ERZ869909.1726-NODE-1726-length-16882-cov-5.228682_pt1 | contig 16882 bp, 17 predicted proteins | sample MGYA00520892_ERZ869909 | MGnify/ENA primary metagenome ERZ869909 (study PRJEB32215, sample SAMEA104723947) | bioreactor metagenome | biome: bioreactor; feature: anaerobic bioreactor; material: water | place: China | collected 2015-03-12 ...
TCAGATGGCAGGGCTGGCTTTCCTCATGGTTGGTGAAGGAGAACGCCACATTGGTCAGCCGGTCGAAGGACAAAACGCCATCGGGTTTGGGGTAGTCGATGGGCTTGAACTTCGCGGCCTCGCCGGTCGCGGCGGCATCGGATTTGCCATGCCTGAGCGTGCCGAAGAGCGAAAAGCCCAGCGTATTCGTCCACATGTCCAGCCCGCCGAGGCCCATCCCCAGGTTCAGTCCGAATTTCGACAGCAGCGGCTTGACGTTGCGCACCTTCTTGAGGTCGCGCCCGACCACGCCGTTGCGCAGCGCGGCCTCATATTCGTGAAGCTCATCCCCCTCGCGCCCGGCGGCGATGGCGGCATGCGCGGCCTCGGCGGCCTCGATGCCGGAATGCATGGCGTTATGGTTGCCCTTGATGCGCGGCACATTGACCAGCCCCGCCGAACAGCCCAGCAGCACCCCGCCCGGGAAGGCCACCTGCGGGATCGACTGCAAGCCGCCGGCAGCAATCGCCCGCGCGCCGTAAGCCACCCGCTTGCCGCCCTTCAGAAGCTCGGCAACCATCGGATGATGCTTGAAGCGCTGGAACTCCATATAGGGGTAGAGATGCGGGTTCTCGTAGCTCAAATGCACCACGAACCCGACATAGACCTGATTGTTTTCAATATGATAGATGAAGGAGCCGCCCCCCACATCCGAACCCAGCGGCCAGCCCATCGTATGGGTGACGGTGCCTTCGCGGTGCTTCTCGGGGTCGATCTCCCAGATTTCCTTCATGCCGAGGCCGTATTTCTGCGGCTCACGGTCATCGGCCAGCTTGAACTTCTCCATCACCTGTTTGGACAGCGAGCCGCGCACACCTTCCGACAGGAAGACATATTTGCCCAGAAGTTCCATGCCCGGCTCGTAGCCATCGCCGATACTGCCATCGGGGTTCTTGCCGAACTCGCCGGCCACCACGCCGCGCACCCGCCCGTCGGTGCCGTAGACCAGTTGCGAGGCCGCCATGCCGGGGAAGATCTCGACGCCCAGCGCCTCGGCCTGTTCGGCCATCCAGCGGCAGACATTGGCCATCGACACGATGTAGCAGCCATGGTTGTTCATCAGCGGCGGCATCGGGAAGTTGGGGATGCGCAGCTGCCCGGCCTCGCCCAGCATGTAGAACTGGTCTCGCTTGACCGGCACGCTGACCGGCGCACCACGCTCGCGCCAGTCGGGCAGCAGCCGATCCAGCCCCGAAGGGTCCAGCACCGCGCCCGACAGGATATGCGCGCCGACCTCGGAACCCTTTTCCAGCACCACGACATTGAGATCGGCATCGAGCTGCTTCAGCCGGATCGCCGCCGACAGCCCGGCCGGACCGGCGCCGACGATGACGACATCATATTCCATGGATTCGCGTTCGATCTCGGTCTCGGTCATTGGGCTTCCTTGTCTGGCGTGGGCTGGTCTGCGGATGCTGGTCTGCTGATATCGGTTCGGACGAAAGCGGGGCCTTGGTGGCAACATTCTTGCGCGCAAAGCGATAACGCAGGCAGGGCGGCGGGGTCAATCGCTACGGAACGGAACGCCCGGCGCTGCCGCTACGCCATGCCCTGCGCCCCGGCTTGCGGAGGCCGCGGTGATCCGGCTTGCAATTGCGACGCGGCTGGTATCAGGTAGGGGCAAGACACAGAGCCCCGGCCTTGGCCGAGGGCGTTTTTATTGATGGTGATGCCTGATGGAAAAGATCCCGATGACCCGTCGCGGCTTCGATGCGCTGGACGAGGAGCTCAAGCAACTCAAGTCCGTCGAGCGCCCGGCCGTGATCCGGGCGATCGCCGAGGCGCGCGAGCACGGCGATCTGTCTGAAAACGCTGAATATCATGCAGCGCGCGAGAAGCAGAGCTTCATCGAGGGCCGGATCAAGGAGATCGAGGGGCTGCTGGGCCGCGCCGAGGTCATCGACCCGTCGCGGCTCTCGGGCGCGATCAAGTTCGGCGCCACGGTGACGCTGATCGACGAGGATACCGAGGAAGAGCGCACCTATCAGATCGTCGGCGAGGCCGAGGCCGATATCGAGCGCGGTCTGCTCAACATCCGCTCGCCGCTGGCGCGCGCGCTGATCGGCAAGGAACCCGGCGATTCGGTCGAGGTGCGCACCCCCGGCGGCGAGCGCAGCTACGAAGTGGTCACCGTCGAATATCGTTAACCCTGGAGGCCAGCCGATGGCCGAGGAGACCCCGCCCGAAACCTTCCCCGCCCCGCGCCCGGCGCGCGTGCCCGGCGAGGTTCTGGCTTTCATCCTCTCGCTGATCTGGTTCGGTTTTCTGGTCGCCGCCTTCTATGTGCTGGGCGGGCGCGGCATGGTGATCGCCGACGCGCTGGGCCTCGTCGTGGTGGCGCTGGCGGTGTTCCTGCCGGTGGCGCTGATCTGGCTGGCGGTGCTGGTGCTGCGCGCGGCGCGGCAGATGCGCGACGAATCGGCGCGGCTGCAAGCCTCGGTCGAGGCGATGCGACGTGGCTGGATTCGCCAGCAGCAGGCCGCCGGGCTGGCGCTCAAACCCACGGTCGAGGCCAAGCTCGATGCCATCGCCGAGGCGCAGCGCAAGACCGAAAGCGCGCTGACCATGTTCACCACCCGTCGCGGCCCGCGCCTCGATGCCCTGCGCGGCCTTGCCGCCACCGCCGGGCCCGCCACCGCGACCGCTGCAACCACCGGCACCGCCACCACCGAGCAGGCGCAGCCGGTGCTGGCGCTGGAAAACCCGCTTCAGCCCCCGGCCCCGCTCGATGCCGCCGATCTGGTCAGGGCGCTGAATTTCCCCGACAACGAAGATGATGCCGAGGGTTTCGCGGCGCTGCGCCGGGCGCTGACCGATCACCCGACGGCGGAACTGCTGCGCGCGGCGCAAAGCGTGCTGTCGGCACTGGCCGAGGAAGGCATCTACATGGACGACCTGCGCCCCGATCGCGCCCGCCCCGAACAATGGCGCGCCTTCGCGCAGGGCGCGCGCGGCCCCTCGGTGGCGGCGCTGGGCGGGGTGCGCGACCGTTCCTGCCTGGCGCTGACCAGCGGGCGGATGCGCGGCGATCCGGCCTTTCGCGACACCGCGCATCGCTTCCTGCGCGCTTTTGATCGGCGTTTCGCGGCTTTCGAGGCCGAGGCATCGGATGCCGAGATCGTGCAGCTTGCCGATACCCGCAGCGCCCGTGCCTTCATGCTGCTGGGCAGGGTCAGCGGGGTCTTCGGCTAGACCATGAGGCAGGAACCGACCGAACTGACGCCCGCCAGGGCCTTTCGTCAGGGCATCGCCGCCGGCGCGCCCTTCACGCTGGTTGTCACGCCCTTCGGCATGGTATTTGGCGTGGTGGCCACCGATGCCGGGCTGAGCGTGCTGGAAACGCTCAGCTTTTCGGTGCTGGTGATCGCCGGCGCGGCGCAGCTGGCGGCGATCCAGCTCATGACCGAAAACGCCCCGGTGCTGGTGGTGCTGCTGACCGCGCTGGCGGTCAATCTGCGCATGGCGATGTATTCGGCCTCGCTGGCGCCGCATCTGGGCGCGGCACCGCTGTGGAAACGCGCGCTGGTGGCCTATCTGATGGTCGATCAGGCCTATGCCACGGCCTTCACCCGCTACGAGCTGGAGCCACAGTTGAGCGTGGCGGCCAAGACGGCCTATTACCTCGGCGCAGTCACCCCGATCTTTCCGCTCTGGTATCTGGCGACGCTGATCGGCGCGCTGATCGGCAATGCGGTGCCGCCGGGCCTGCCGATCGATTTCGCGGTGCCGATCACCTTTCTGGCGATCCTGGCGCCATTGCTGCGCAGCCTGGCGCATGTCGCGGCGGCGCTGGTCTCGGTGGTGGCGACGCTGGCACTGGCCTTCCTGCCCTATAATCTGGGGCTGCTGGTGGCGGCGGTGCTGGCGATGATCGTCGGTGCGCGAATCGAGCGCTGGCGCGCGCGGCAAGCGGAGACACGCTGATGGATTACACCCAGGTACAGATCTGGGCGCTGATCGTAATGATCGGGCTGGGCACTTTCGCGCTGCGGTTCTCGTTTCTGGGGCTGGTCGGGCGGCGCAAGCTGCCGGACTGGGCGCTGCAGCATCTGCGTTACACGCCGGTGGCGGTGATCCCCGGGCTGATGGCGCCGCAGATCTTCTTTCCGCCCGCCAATGGCGGCGAGACCGACCCGGGGCGCCTGCTGGCGGCATCGGTCACGCTGGCGGTGGGGCTTTATGTGAAAAACCCGATCTGGGCGATTCTGGCCGGGGCCGGCACGCTGACGCTGTGGATGGCGATGGTCGGCTGAAGCGCACCGGGCCTATTGCGTATAGCGTTGCCGCTCCGTGGGTTCGGCATCGCTGTAGATGCGTTCCTCGCGCACACCGGGCAGTTCGGCGAAGGCATCCGACAGCCGGTTGGGGTAATAGCTCACCGGGATGCCCTCGAAACCCGGCACCTGGCCCAGCAGAACACCGATGGAACGGGCGCACTGGCCATCGGGCACCGGGCCGGCCTGTTCGGCCAGCGCGATCAGCCGCTCGGCCACGCCGGGGCTGACCTCAAGGCGCTGGATGCGCACATGATGGGTGCGCCGGGCATGGTAATAGGTGTACATGAAGACCATACGGTCGGTCATGCCGTAATGCACATCATGGCGCTCGGGCGCCTGTGGATGCTGCCAGCTGCCGGCCGGATCGAACAGCACCCGCTGGCTGCCATTGATCAGGAGCGCCGCATGTTCGCCGCGCCCGTTCTCGTTCGAGATCACGTTGTAAAGCCAGATCTCGCTGGGGCCGTCATGGCTGTAGCGCGCGGCCTGCACTGCCTCGTCCGGCGCCCAGACTGCCGGCTTGGTGCAGGCAGCAAGGAAGACCAGCACCACGAGCGCCATCAGGCGCGAGAACAAGCTGAACATGAACACTCTTCCTCTTGCCAGCACCAGCTTGGCGCCCCGGCCGCTTCAGGCCAGCGCGGTTGCCCGGTCGCGGATCAGGAGTTGACCAGCGCGAGGAAGATCAGGATGCCGATGGAAATGCCGGCCGTCCAGGCGGCAAACCGCAGAAAGCCGACGAAGGTCTTTTCATGCTCGGTGGTGTCCATCGAACCGTGTTCATGCTTGGCCATATTGGTCTCCCGAAAGAATATTTTGCCGATCCTTAGCCGATGCGCGCCGGCCTGTCACCCGTTTCAGCGCGTCATGCGGCGAACTGTTCCAGCGAATAGCGCAAATCGGTGCGCGGCTGCAATTGCCGCAGCAGATCTTCCGGCAGCAGCGCGAAATTCAGATCCTCGTAGCCCGGCAGTTCCTGCAGCACCGCCGAGATATTCCAGGCGCAGGCGCCAAACGCCGCCGGCGCGCGCGCCTGTGACAATTCGGTGGCCAGACGCGCGACATCCGGCGCCACCTCATCGTCGAAAAGATGCACCCGCCAATATTCGGTCGGCACCCAGTTCTCGTCCCGGCTGAGGTAGGAACGTTCCAGTTCCGGGGTCAGCCCATGGCTGACATCATCGACGCGCGGGGCGCGCGGATCGTGCCAGAACCCGGCCGGATCATAGAGCACATGCCCATCGGGACCATGGATGATCAGCCCGGTGTGAAAGGCGAAACCAATCGGCGCGATCTCGAAGATCACGGTGCGCAGCCGGCTTGCACCGCCGCCGCGGTAGCCCGGCCCCGGCGCCTCGGCCCGACCATGCACCGCGCCGGCACAGCCCGCCAGCATGTTGGCGCCGCCGCCGAGCGCCAGAAGGGTCAGAAAGGAGCGTCGTTTCATTTGCATGCCACTGGTTACCACGCGAATGTATCGCGCAGTTGACCATGGGAAAGACTTTGCAGACAACCCCCGTGGCGGAAACCGGCATTCGGGCGGACAACAGACGGGCGTCAGATCGCCTGCCAGAGCCAGGCGCCATCATCGCCGCGCCAGCGCTTCGCCTGCCCGATGCGCAGCAGATGGTTGAGATGCGCCACCGCCTCGACCAGTGCCAGCCCATAGGTGCCCTCGCCGATCTCGCGCTTGAACAAGGGCGCGAAGCATTCCGTGGCACGGCGCGGCTGGTCCAGATGCGCCCGCAGCCGCGACAGCGCCCCGTGATGATTGTCGATCATCTGCCGCAGCCGCAACGGCAGGCCGGTGAAGGGCAGCTTGTGGCCCGGCAGCACCAGATGCTCGGCCCGCGCCAGCGGTTCGAACCGGGTGCAGGCCTCCAGCCATTCGCCGACCGGATCGGCATCAGGCTCAGTGGCATAGACCCCCAGATTGGCAGAAATCCCCGGCAGCAGCTGATCGCCACCGATCACCAGATGATCATCGAGGCTCCAGAGCGTGGCATGTTCGGGGGCGTGGCCATTGCCCATCCGCACCCGCCAGCGCCGCCCGCCGGCCTGCAACTCGTCACCCTCGGCCAGGCGGTGATAGCCCAGCGGCAGCGGCGCCACGACATCGGCGAAATTGAACGGCCGTTCGCTGGCGCGCCGTTCCAGCATTTCGGGCGCCATGCCGGCGGCGCGCCAGAAGGCCAGCAGCTCCGGCACCGCCTGCGCCTGCACATCGAGCGTGAGCATGCGCGCGAACAGCCAGGCGGTGCGGGTGGTCAGCAACTCGGCGCCATGTTCGCTCTGAAACCAGCCAGCCAGCCCGATATGGTCGGGGTGGTGATGCGTGGCCAGCACCCGGCGCAGCGGCTTGCCGGCCAGCGGCCCCGCCAGACAGTCCTGCCAGATGGCGCGGGTTTTCGACGTATCGAAGCCGGTATCGACAATGGTCCAGCCATCGCCATCATCAAGCGCATAGACATTCACATGATCGAGCGCCATCGGCAGCGGCAGGCGCAGCCAGAGCACGCCGGGCGCCAGTTCAATCGCCTCGCCGGGGGCGGGAGGGGCCTCGAACGGGTAGCGAATCACGCGTTCAGGGGCGGTCGCTTCGGGCGCGGCCAGTTCGTCGGGCAGGCTCATGCGGTTTCCAGATCCTCGGCGGAAAGATCGTATAGCGCTTTCGCGCCGGCCCGCGCCTGCGCCAGCAGCGCCTCATGCTCGGGCAGGATACGCGCAACGAAAACCCGCGCCAGCCGCTCGCGCGCACTGCCCGGCTCGGCCAGCGCGGCACGCAGATGGTAATGCGCCCCCAGCACCCGAGCGAAGGCGCGCAGGAAGGGCACCGCCCCGGCGGCGCGTTCGGTCATGTCCTGCGTCAGCATCCATTCGCTGGCCTCGCGCAGGGTTTCCGCCGCGGCCCAGACCTGCCCGGCCAGTTCCGGCTGTGCGGCGCGGGCGGCCTCGGCGGCATCCTCGATCTCCTGCAGCAGGCGGAAGGCTTCCTCGCCGCCATCCATCAGCTTGCGCCCCACCAGATCCATCGCCTGAATACCGTTGGTGCCCTCATAGATCGGGGTGATGCGGGCATCGCGCAGGAATTGCGCCGCGCCGGTTTCCTCGATGAACCCCATGCCGCCATGGATCTGCACGCCGAGGCTGGCCACCTCGCAGCCGATATCGGTGCCATGGGCCTTGGCGATCGGGGTCAGCAGCGCGGCGCGCGCCTTCCACTGCGCATCGCCTGTGGCGCGGGCCATGTCGATGGCCAGCCCGCAAGACAGCGCGATGGCGCGGGCGGCGAAGATCTCGGCGCGCATCTGGGCCAGCATGCGGCGCACATCGGCATGATCGATGATCGCCCCCTCACCCAGCGGCGTGCGGCCCTGCTTGCGCTCGCGGGCATAGGAGAGCGCGTGCTGATAGGCGGCCTCGGCGATGCCGATGCCCTGCGCGCCCACCCCGAGGCGGGCGTTGTTCATCATGGTGAACATCGCAGCCATGCCACCATGCGGCTTGCCCACCATCCAGCCGGTGGCGCCGTCGAATTCCATCACCGCGGTCGGCGAGCCATGGATGCCCAGCTTGTGCTCCAGCGAGACCACCCGCAGGCTGTTGCGCTCGCCGGGATTGCCCTGCGCATCGGGGATGAGCTTTGGCACCATGAACAGGCTGATGCCCTTGGTGCCCGGCGCGCCATCGGGCAGCCGCGCCAGCACCAGATGGCAGACGTTCTCGGCCACGTCATGATCGCCCCAGGTGATGAAGATCTTCTGCCCGGATATGGCATAGGTGCCATCGCCATTCGGCTCGGCCTTCGAACGCAGCGCCCCGACATCCGATCCCGCCTGCGGCTCGGTCAGGTTCATCGTGCCGGTCCATTCACCCGAGGTCAGCTTGGGCAGATAAAGCGCCTTGAGCGTCTCATCGGCATGATGCTCCAGCGCCTCGATCTGGCCCTGGCTCAGCATCGGGCAAAGCTCCAGCGCCAGGCAGGCGCCGCTCATCATCTCGTTGACGGCGGTGTTGAGGGTCTGCGGCAGGCCCATGCCGCCATATTCGGGGCTGGCCGACAGCCCGACCCAGCCGCCTTCGGCCAGCGCGCGATACCCTTCGGCAAAACCCGGCGAGGTGCGCACGATGCCGTTTTCCAGCCGCGCGGGGTGCAGATCGCCGGCCCGGTTGAGCGGCGCCAGAACCTCGTCGCAGAGCCGCCCCACCTCGCCCAGAATAGCTTCGGTGACATCGGCCCCCGCCTCGGCGAAAAGCGCGGTTTCCGACAGCCGGCCATAGCCGACTACATGATCGAACAGGAAGCGAAACTCGCTGACGGGGGCCTTGAAGCTCATGTCGGGTCTCCGGTCGGATACAGGCGCGTCAGTCACCGGCTGCGGGCACGGAGGCTGGCGGGCACAAACTGCACTGCCCGGCGGGCGCTTGGCAAGCCCGTGCCGGAACGGTATGGGCAACTCTACTCCCGCCTCTGCCGCACCGAAACCGGAACGCAACGTAACAGCCCGCCGCAGGCCCATGACCACGCAGATCACCGAGACCCTGCACCCCGATGCGGACGGCATCGCCCGCGCCGCCGCGCTGCTGCGCGCGGGCGCGCTGGTCGCCATGCCGACCGAGACCGTCTATGGCCTGGCCGGCGATGCGCGCAATGATCATGCGGTGGCGGCGATCTTCGCGGCCAAGGCGCGGCCGCGCTTCAACCCGCTGATCGTGCATCTGGCGCGGCTGGAACAGGTGGAAGAAATCGCCCGCCTCACCCCGCTGGCCGAGGCGCTGGCCCGCGCTTTCTGGCCCGGCCCGCTGACCCTGGTGCTGCCGCTGCGCCCGGACGCGGGCCTGTCGCCGTTGGTCAGTGCCGGGCTGGATACCGTAGCGGTGCGACTGCCGGCACATCCGCTGGCGCGCGCCCTGCTGGGCGCATTCGATGGCCCGCTGGCCGCGCCCTCGGCCAATCCCTCCGGGCGCATCAGCCCGGTCAGCGCCGCGCATGTGCTGACCGGGCTTGAGGGGCGTATTGCCGCGGTGCTCGATGGCGGCGCCTGCGCGGTGGGGCTGGAATCGACCATCCTTGATGCCACCGGCCCCACGCCGCGCCTGCTGCGCGAGGGCGGGCTGTCGCGCGAAGCCATCGAGGCGGCACTGGACATGCCGCTGGCCAGCGATGCCCCAACCGCCACCTCGCGGCCCAGCGCGCCGGGGCAACTGGCCTCGCATTATGCGCCGCGCGGCGCGGTGCGGCTGGAGGCCATGACCGCCCTGCCCGGCGAGGTCTGGATCGGCTTCGGCCTACAGGCGCCGGGCGATGACGGGCTCAACCTGTCGCCCGCCGGCGATCTGACCGAGGCCGCCGCGCGGCTCTTCCATCTGCTGCACGAGGCCGACCGCCGCGCCGGGCCGCAGGGCCGCATCGCCATCGCCCCGGTGCCCGAAACCGGGCTGGGCCGAGCCATAAACGACCGCCTGCGCCGCGCTGCCGCGCCGCGTTCCTGAGCGCACGCTGCCGCCTTCCCCGCGCTGGCCAGAATGGAGCACGATATCAGACCTCGCGCGGGCGATTATCGACCACACGCCGCGCCTTGCCCTCGGAGCGCGGGGCACCGCCCGGTTGATGCACCTCGATGCGCGCACTGATCCCGAGCGTCGATTTCACATGCTGGCGCAGCTCGGCGCCCGAGGCCGCGCGGGCCTCGCCGCTGGCGGCGGCTGTGGCCTCGGTATGAATGGTCATCTCGTCCAGCCGGCCGCTGCGGGTCAGTTCGATCTGGAAATGCGGCGCCAGCCCGGCGCATTTGAGGATCTGTTCCTCGATCTGGGTGGGGAAGATATTGACCCCGCGCAGGATGATCATGTCATCCGAACGCCCGGTGATCTTTTCCATCCGCCGCATCGTACGCGCGGTGCCCGGCAGCAGCCGCGTCAGATCGCGGGTGCGGTAGCGGATGATCGGCAGCCCCTCCTTGGTCAGCGTGGTGAAGACCAGCTCGCCCATCTCGCCATCGGGCAGCACGGCACCGGTCTCTGGGTCGATCACCTCGGGGTAGAAATGATCCTCCCACAGATGCAGCCCGTCCTTGGTTTCCACGCATTCATTGGCCACCCCCGGCCCCATGACCTCTGAGAGGCCATAGATATCGACGGCATGCATATCAAAAGCTTCCTCGATCTCGCGGCGCATGGCATTGGTCCATGGTTCGGCGCCGAAGATGCCCACCGCCAGCGAGCTCTCGCGCGGATCGAGCCCCTGGCGGTGGAACTCGTCGAGGATCGACAGCATGTAGCTTGGCGTGACCATGATCACCCGGGGGCGGAAATCCTGGATCAGCGTCACCTGCCGCTCGGTCATGCCGCCGGAAACCGGCACCACCGTGCAGCCCAGCCGTTCGGCGCCGTAATGCGCCCCCAGCCCGCCGGTGAAAAGCCCGTAACCATAGGCGACATGCACGATATCGCCCGCCCTTGCCCCCGAGGCCCGCATCGACCGCGCCACCAGATGCGCCCAGGTGTCGATATCGTTTTGCGTGTAGCCCACTACCGTCGGCTTGCCCGTGGTGCCCGAGGAGGCATGCAGCCGCACCAGCTTCTCGCGCGGGGCGGCGAACATGCCGAACGGGTAGGTATCGCGCAGATCGGCTTTCACGGTGAAGGGAAATTTCGCCAGATCGGCGAGGCTTTGCAGATCGTCGGGATGCACGCCATGGGCATCGAACCGCGCCCGGTAGAAGGGCGAATTCTGATAGGCATGGCCGAGAGACCATTTCAGCCGCGACAATTGCAGCGCCGCGATCTCATCGCGCGAGGCGGTCTCGATCGGTTCCAGATCACCGGGACGGGGCGAGAGGTCTTCCATGACTTACTCCGGATCGAGCGGCAGATGGGTGCCCTTGACGGTGCGCGAATGGCCGCGGAACTCGGCGATCACCGCGCCGCCCTGGTTGGTGACGCGGATATCATAGATGCCGCCACGCCCGGCGCGCGCCACTTCACGCGCCTCGGCGCGCAGTTCATCACCGGCGAAGGCCGGGGCGAGAAAGCTGATCGAGGCCATCTGCGCCACCGTGCGCTGGTTGTAGCTGTTGCAGGCGAAGGCAAAGGCGCTGTCGGCGAGGGTAAAGATGAACCCGCCATGACAGGTCTTGTGGCCATTGGTCATGGCTTCGGTGATGCGCATGGTCAGAACCGCCTGCCCGGGGGCGACGGTTTCCAGTGCCATGCCGAGCCCCTGCGAGGCCGTGTCACCTTCCCACATCGCCGCCGCGCTGGCTTCGGCGAGTTGTTGCGGGGTCATGGCGGCGAGGGGGATGGAGGGGTTGTTCATCACTGGCCTTTGAATTTCGGTGCCCGTTTTTCCTTGAAGGCCGCAACCCCCTCGGCATAATCGGCGCTGAACCCGGCCTGACGCTGAAAAGCCAGCTCCAGATCAAGCTGTTCGTCAAGGCTGTTGGTCGCCGCCGCCTGAAGGGCGCGTTTCGTCAGCCCCAGACCGAAGGTCGGCCCCTCGGCCAGTGAACGCGCCAGCGCCGCGGCCTCGGACAGCAGGTCATCATCCGGCAGAGCCTTCCAGATCAGCCCCCAATCGGCGGCGATGGTGGCATCGAGCGGCTCGGCGGTCATGGCCAGCGCCTTGGCACGGGCCTCGCCGATCAGCCGCGGCAGGGCCCAGCTGCCGCCGGCATCGGGCACCAGCCCAAGCTTGGCGAAGGCCATGATGAACCGTGCCGAACGCGCCGCCAGCACGATGTCGCAGGCCAGCGCCAGGCTGACGCCGGCCCCCGCCGCCACGCCGTTCACGGCGCAGACCACCGGCTTGTCGAGCGCCCGGATCTGGCGGATCAAGGGGTTGTACCAGGTGCCGATGGTCTCGCCCAGATCGACCGCCCCGGCGGCGGGATCGCGGGCGCCCAGATCCTGCCCGGCGCAGAAGCCGCGCCCGGCACCACTCAGCAGCACGGCGCGCACCTCGGCGTCAGTGGCGGCGCGATCAAGGGCGGCGCGCAGGGCGGTGCTCATCTCGGGGATGAAGGCGTTCAGCCGGTCCGGCCGGTTGAGGGTGACATGCAGCACACCCTCGGCCAAGGACACGCGCAGGGTATCGGTTTCGCTCATGATGCCTCCTCGTCGGCCCCCGGGGGCAGTGACGCCGATGCGCCGAGGCCGGCCCATGAGCGAAGGGATTGCATGGACCGACCGGCCAGTCAAACCCTATCCCCTGCCCTTTCGCCCGCTGCCAGACACCAGACGGCGCTGGAAACCCCGCGCCCTTCATGGCATGCAGAAAGCCCCATTCCAGCCCCGGCCAGCCATCGCCATGCCCCGCCCCACCCCTTCCGCCAATGCCCCAAGGCTTCTGGTCACCGGCGCCTCCGGGCGGGTCGGTCGGTTGCTGCGTCCCTTCTGGCGGGACGCCCCGGTGGCGTTGCAATGGCGCGGCACAGGGCCGCTGAGCGATGGCGCGCTGCCCGGGCCGCACTGGTCGCTGATGGAGGGGCCGGCAGCGCTGCTTGATTGGTGCGAAACCCACGGGCGCCCCGATGCCTTGCTGGTGCTTTCCGGCGTTACGCCCGGCGGCGGCGATCCGGGCCTCAATATTGCGCTGGCCGAAGCGGCGCTGGAGGGGGCAAAGGCGGCGGGGATCGCAAGAGTGCTGCTGGCCTCCAGTGCCGCGGTCTATGGCCATGCCCGCGCCACCCCCTGGCATGAGGATGACCGGGCCACACCCGCCAGCCCCTATGGCGCCGCCAAACTGGCGATGGAGCAGGCCGCCGCGCGCTGGCGCGGACCCGGGCTGACGGTCTGCTGCCTGCGCATCGGCAATGTCGCCGGGGCCGATGCGCTGCTCTCGCGGATACCGAGCGCGGCGCCGCTGATCATCGACCGCTTCCCGGATGGCACCACGCCCGAGCGCTCCTATATCGGGCCGCGCAACCTGGCGCGGGTTCTGCTGGCGCTGGCGGGCCCCGGCCTCAGCCTGCCGCCGATCCTCAACCTCGCCGCCCCGGCGCCGGTGTCGATGGGCGATCTGGCCGATGCCGCCGGGCAGCGCTGGCAGCCCCGCCCCGCCCCGCCCGAGGCCATCGCCCGGCTGGTGCTCGATTGCCGCGCGCTGGAAGCATTGGTGGGGTTTCAGCCTGCAGACAGCCTGCCCCGGACCCTCATCACCGAATGGCGCGCCGCCGGCGCGCAGGAGGCCCCGTGACCCTTGGCAAGCGCCTTTTCGACATTCTGGCGGCGGTCTCGCTGCTGCTGCTGCTGGCGCCCTTGATCGCGACTGTCGCGCTGGCCATCCGGCTGCGCGACGGGGCGCCGGTGCTCTATGTCAGCGAGCGCATGCGCGGCCCCGACGAGGGGTTTCGCTTCTACAAGTTCCGCACCATGCGCCCCGATACCGGCGACAGCGGCGTATCAGGCGGCGACAAGAGCGGCCGCATCACCCCACTCGGAGCCTTCCTGCGCCGCTCGCGGCTAGATGAACTGCCGCAGCTCTGGAATCTGCTGCGCGGCGATATTTCGGCCGTGGGCCCCCGTCCGCCGCTGCGCCAATATGTCGAGCGCTTCCCCGATCTCTATACAAGGGTGCTGCGCTCGCGGCCCGGCATCACCGGGCTGGCCTCGCTGCATTTTCATGCGCATGAGCAACGGCTTCTGGCGCGCAGCCGCTCACGCGAGGAAACCGACGCGATCTATTGCCGGGCCTGCATCCCGCGCAAGGCCCGGCTGGATCTGATCTATCAGCGCCGGCGCAACCTCTGCCTCGATATCGCGATCATCACCCAGACGGTGGTGCCGCCACTGCGCCGCAAGGCCCGCCGCGCCCGGCAGCGGTAATATTGGCCACCAGAGCGAACCTCATCACGGCCCGGCAACGCGCCAAGCAACACGCCTCCGGTGCAGGGCTTTGAAAACATGAAGGCTTGACTCGTCATAGCCGCCGGATACTGTTGCGGCTGCAACGACAGTCCGCCCCGAACCGAAAAAGCGCATGAGCCGCGTGGCGACCGGGCCGGGCAAGAACACGAACCGTATCCTGGGGAGGAGAAAACATGTTCAACCGAATGATCAAGGCCGCAGGCCTGGCGGGTGCTCTGGCGCTGGCCGGGATGTCAACCAGCGCACTGGCGCAGGACGTGACGCTGCGCGTGCACCAGTTCCTGCCCGGCCAGGCGACGGTGCCGGCAAACTTCCTGACCCCCTGGGCGGAAAAGGTGATGGCCGAATCCGACGGGCGCATCAATGTCGAGCTCTATCACGCGATGCAGCTTGGCGGCGCGCCCGGCTCGCTGATCGACCAGGCGCGTGAGGGCGTGGTCGATATCGTCTGGGTGCTGCCTGGCTGGACCCCGGGCCGCTTCCCGCGCGCGGAAGTGTTCGATCTGCCCTTCATCGCCTCGGACGCCGAGACCACCTCGCGCGCAGCCTGGCGCTTCTTTGAGGAGCACCTCGCCGAGGAATTCGCCGATGTGCACATGATCGCGGTCAATGTGCACGGGCCGGGCATGTTCCACATGCGCGCCCCGGTCATCGAAACGCCCGACGACATGCGCGGACGCACGGTGCGCGGCCCGACCCGCATGATCACCCGCCTGATCGAGACGCTGGGCGGTGCAGCGGTCGGCATGCCGGTGGGTCAGGTGCCGGAATCGCTGCAGCGCAACGTGATCGACGGCACGGTGATCCCCTGGGAGGTGACCTCGGCCCTGCGCGTCGCCGAACTGGTTGATACCCATACCGAATTTGCCGGGGATCGCTCGTTCTATACCACGTTCTTCGTCTTCGCCATGAACCGCGAAGCCTATGACGACATGCCCGAGGATCTGCGCGCGGTGCTCGATGCCAATTCCGGCATCGAGACCTCGGCCTGGATCGGTCGCGTGATGGAGGAAGGCGACGCGCCGGCCCGCGCCATCGCGGTCGAACGCGGCAATACCATCGTCACCATCGAGGGCGAGGCGCTCGATGCCTGGCGCGAGGCGGCGATGCCGGTGCATGACATCTGGATCGCCGAGATGGCCGAGCGCGGCATCGACGGCGCCGCGCTGATCGCCGATCTGCAGCGCCTCATCGACGAGGAAGCGGCGCGCTGAAGCCAGCCAAACCGCCCCGTGTGGCGCAAGGCGACTTGCGTAGCACGGGGCGTCATGCTTTTTGCGGCACATAGTTTACGTCAGGGCACGGGCCGGGACGGCATAGCGCCCCGGACAGCAAGCGGAACGGAGCGAACGGATGAGCGGCACGGGCAGTGCGCCGAACGGGTCAGCCAGCCTTGGCAGCCGGGCGATCCTGCCCCGGACCGAGGCGCTTGTCGGACTGTGGATCGGACGGTTCGCCAATCTGCTGGCGATCATCGGCGGCCTTGCCCTGAGCGCGGTGATGCTGGTGGCGGTGGTCTCCATCACGGGCCGCGCGCTCCTGCGCAGCGGCGTACCGATGTTTTCCTCCTTCGGGCCGATTCCGGGCGATTTCGAGATCGTCTCGATCGGCGCCGGGCTGGCGATCTTCGGCTTTCTGGCCTGGGCGCAGTTCAACCGGGGCCATGTCACCGTCGATATCTTCGTCTCGCGGCTGAGCCCGCGCGGGCTGGCGTTGCTGTCCACCATCACCAACCTGCTGATGACGGTGGCGGTGGTGGTGCTGGCGCGTCAACTGGGTCTGGGGCTTGAGGACAAGCGCCGCTTCGGCGAGACCTCGCTGATCCTGCAGATCCCGCTCTGGTGGACCTATGCCGGCGGGTTGATCGGACTGTGGAGTTTCGCGCTGGTCAGCGCCTATACCGTCTGGCGCAGCCTGAACGAGGCGCTGAACGCGGGCGAGCAGAGCAACGATAGCGCCGGGGGGGACGAATGATCTGGCTCTTGCCGATAGCCGGCTGGTTTGTGGCCTTTGGCCTGATCCTGCGCGCCGAAGGGTTGACGGCGGGCCGGGCGGCGCTGGCGGCAACGGCGATGGTCGCCGCTCCGGTGGTGCTTTGGTTCGCGATTGATTTCGGCATCGAACATCTGGCGCGGGGGCTGCGCGGGCTGTTTTCGGGGCTGACGGGTTTGCAGATCGCGGCAACCTTCTTTGGGCTTCTGCTGCTGTTGATCTTCCTGCGCGTGCCGATCGGGCTGGCAATGCTGATCTGCGGTGTGCTGGGGCTTTTTGTGGTGCGCGGGCGCTGGTCGCCGGTGCTCAACCAGCTCAAGCATGTGACGGTGGAGACCTTTGCCAGCTATTCGCTCTCGGTGGTGCCGCTCTTCCTGCTGATGGGGGCCTTCGCCATGAAGGGCGGGCTGTCGGAGGCGCTGTTTCGCGCCGCCGCCGCCTGGCTGGGGCAGTTGCGCGGTGGTGTGGCGATGGCCGGCATCGGCGCCTCGGCCGGCTTCGGGGCGATCTGCGGCTCGTCGCTGGCGACGGCGGCGACCATGGGCCGGGTCGCCCTGCCCGAGCTGCGCAAACATGGCTATTCGGGCGGGCTGGCGACCGGCTCGCTGGCCGCCGGCGGCACGCTGGGCATCCTGATCCCGCCCTCCATCGTGCTGGTGATCTATGCCATCCTCGCCGAGCAGAACATCGCCAAGCTCTTCGTCGCC
>ERZ869909.1728-NODE-1728-length-16866-cov-10.797308_pt1 | contig 16866 bp, 12 predicted proteins | sample MGYA00520892_ERZ869909 | MGnify/ENA primary metagenome ERZ869909 (study PRJEB32215, sample SAMEA104723947) | bioreactor metagenome | biome: bioreactor; feature: anaerobic bioreactor; material: water | place: China | collected 2015-03-12 ...
CCGGGGCCAGCCCTGGCTGGTCAACGCCCTGGGACACGAAGTCACCTGGAAGAACAAGGCTGCAAGGGATCGCGCCACGCGCATCGGTCTGGTCGACTACCAGCAGGCCCGCGAACGCCTGATCCAGTCGCGCGCGACCCATCTCGACCAACTCGGTGACAAGCTCAGGGAAGCTCGCGTGCACAGCGTTGTCAGCGTCTTGCTCAGCGGTGAGGAAGGGCGCGATCTGAGCAAGATGCGCCCGGACGACCTGCAGTACGTCGAAGACCTGGGGCTGATCACCACCCGCCCGTCGGTCCGGATCAGCAACCGCATCTATCAGGAAGTGCTGCCCCGCGAGCTGACCTGGAGCGCCCAGGTGATGATCGCCAACCAGGAGCAGAGCTGGTACGTCACCGCCGACCACCGGCTGGACATGCCCAGGCTGCTCGCCGCCTTCCAGCAGTTCTTCCGCGAGCATTCGGACATCTGGAGCCAGGGCTTCGATTACCGCGAGGCCGCCCCGCAACTGCTGATGCAGGCCTTTTTACAGCGCATCATCAACGGCGGCGGGCGCATCTCGCGCGAATACGGCCTGGGGCGCAGGCGCACCGATTTGTTGATCGAATGGCCGCTGGACCCCGAACAAGGCATGTACGGCCCGCTCCAGCGCGTGGTCATCGAGCTCAATATCCTGCGCGGCGCGCTGGAAAAGACGCTGGCCACAGGCCTCGAGCAGACCGCCGGCTACACCCGCCAGGTCGGCGCCGATGAGGCCCATCTGGTGCTCTTCGACCGTGACCCGGACACCCCATGGGACGAGAAAATCTGGCAGCGTTCGGAGAGCATCGACGGACTCGACATTCGCGTGTGGGGGGCGTGAGGCGCAAGCCTATCGTCCCAGTTCATCCTCCGGGACACCGGAATGGGTGACCGCGCCACGGTGGGCGGAGCCCACCACAGCTGCGTATTTCTCGAGCACGCCGCCGAGACGCCGTTGCGGCCGCGTCACGGTTTCGCTCGTGTCGCGACGGCGCCCCAGTTCGGTCTCATCGAGCTCGACACTCAGCGACAGCACCTCGGGGCGGGCATCCACCTCGACGATGTCGCCGTCGCGCAGCAGGGCAATGGGGCCGCCGACCGCCGCCTCGGGTGACACGTAGCCGATGCACATCCCCCGGGTTGCGCCGGAGAAGCGGCCGTCGGTGATCAGCGCCACCTGCTCGCCCATGCCCTGACCATAGATCAGCGCGGTGATCCCGAGCATCTCGCGCATACCCGGCCCGCCGCGCGGTCCTTCGTTGCGGATGACCAGCACGTCACCAGGCTGATAGGCCAGTGCGCGCACCGCCTCGAGGCAGTGCTCCTCCGATTCGAAGACGCGCACCGGCCCCCGGTGGCGCAACTGACGCAATCCCGCCACCTTCAGCAAGGCACCATCCGGCGCGAGATTGCCCTTGAGAACGACGACTCCACCAGTGGGGGCGATGGCCTCGGCTGCAGGCCGGACGACGTCGCCATCCGGCGGACCGAACGCGGCGAGTTCCTCGGCCAGCGTGCGGCCCGTCAGCGTCAGACAGTCGCCATGCAGCAAGCCGGCGTCGAGCAAGGCCTTGAGAATGATCGGGGCACCGCCGACGTCGTACACATCACGCGCCAGAAAACGCCCCCCCGGCTTGAGGTCGGCAATCAACGGAGTGCGCGCCAGCACCCGGGCGACATCGTCGAGGTCGAAGCGGACACCGGCCTCGTGGGCAATCGCCGGAATGTGCAAGGGTGCGTTGGTCGAGCCGCCGGTCGCCGCGACCACGGCACAGGCGTTTTCCAGTGCCTCGCGGGTGACGATGTCGCGTGGCCTTGGACCACCGCCAAGAATTGCCTGCATCAGCACCCGCCCCCCTCGGCGCGCCAGCGGGGCCCGGGCGGCATACACCGCCGGCACCATCGACGACCCGAGCAGGGCCAGCCCCAGCGTTTCCGACACCATGCCCATGGTGTTGGCCGTGTATTGCCCGGCACAGGCGCCCGCGGTGGGCAGGCAGGCGCGGCTCATCGCCTCCAGTTCCTCGTCGGTGGCCTCGCCCGCCAGCACCTGACCGATGAGCTCGTAGGCGTCGACGATGTTCACATCGCGCCCCTCGTGACGCCCCGGCAGCGCCGAACCGCCGTAGAGAAAGACCGACGGCACATTGCAGCGGACCATCCCCATCATCAGCCCGGGCATGTTCTTGTCGCAGCCGCCGAGGGCGAAGATGCCATCCCAGCGATGACCGCGTACGGTGGCTTCGACGCTGTCGGCGATGAGCTCGCGCGACACCAGCGAAAAACGCATGCCCGAATGGGCGACCGACAAGCCATCCGACACCGACACCACCGGACATTCGTGGGGCGTGCCGCCGCCGGCATAAATGCCCGTCTTGGCATGCTGCGCCTGTTGCTGCAGGGTCGAGTTGCAGGGTGACATCTCGCCGCCGGTGTGGATCACGCCGACGTGGGGGCGGCCGATATCCTCGTCGTCCTGGCCCAGTGCGCGCAGAAAGGCGCGCGTCGGGGCGCGCAGGCGCCCGCCGTGCATCGTGGTCGAGGGCAAGGCGGCGGGTTCGGCGTTCGCGTCGTGCTGACGTCTTGTCATGTTCAGTCTCCGGGGGTTGGGTGGCGACGACACCCTTGCCGTCGCCGATGGTCGGGATTATCGCCCGTCCGCGTGCCGACGGATATCCGCATCCCGCACACGATGCACCGTCGCCCCGGCGTGGCCCCGGTTCGCCACCGGAACCTTCGGCCTGCATCGTCTCTCGACATCGCCCCTTCCCATCGACATGCTCACGTACGTGAAGCCACGACGGCCACGCATCGTCTTGCTCAGACGCTTGCCGTCTGACGGGCGTCGGCCAGGGCGCCGGTCAGCGCCGCCTCCAGGTCGGACAGCTCGACACCGGCAAACTCGACGTCAGCTCGCGCGAGAAACGCATCCGTGCGTTCGATGACCGCGTCGGCACGCGCCGGACAACCGGCCAACGCATCCTCCAGCCACCCCACAGACTCGGACGGGCGCGGATGCCAGTCGCCATTGACGATGGCCTGCACGATGACGTCGCCACGCACCTGCAGCGCCGCCCAGATCAGACCGCCCACCGACTTGTGGCGGGCACGTCCGACACGGTCGCCCTCCTGCAGCTTCAGCCGCACGTGTTCAGACTTGCCGTACAACCACTCGTCGGACGACAGATAGGCGTTGAGCTCGGCCGCGCAGGCCTGTTCGGCCGCGCTCAGCTCGCCCGCGACCAGCGCGACGTCACCAAACACCCGCTCGAGCAGACGCGCAGCAATGGCTTCCAGCTCGGCCTCGTCAATCTCGCGCCCGGCCTCGCGCTCGAGCCAGGTGTAGCGGCTGCCGAGATCCTTGTGCACCTTGTCCTTGACCTTCTCCGGTGGCATCGGCAAGGCCTTGGCCGCGAGCGCCGAGTCAATCGGCTTGACGTTGAGCACGATGCGAAAGGTCATCACTCCGTTCTCGATCTTCAGCGAAGTCGGGGCCAGCTTGCGCCCCTCGACCTCGACATCGTTCAATGCCCGGTAACGCGCCGGAAAACCATAGCGCTCCTCGAACACCTCGGCCAGCATGGTCAGGATCTTGGGAAAAGCCTCGGTCGAGGTTTGCGGCGCGCCCGGCGTGGCGATCGGCAGGTACAGGCAGATGAAGGCCGATCCGGCGCCAGCATAGACCGCACCGCCACCATTGACCCGCCGCCGGAAGGCAATCCCATGCTCGCGGCAGACGTCGATGTCGAGTACTTGCAACGGATCCTCATTCACGCCGATGGTCACCGAATCGGCACCGAACACGTTCAGAAAGACCGTCGGACCGGCCTCGCCGCTCGCCACCGAGCGTTCGACCGCGGGTGAAACCGAAACCGAGAAATCCGTGTAAGGCTTGCGATCGCGCAGCAGGCGCCAGTGGGTGGTCATGTCTGTCTCCTTGGGTATATGCGTTCCGGACACTCGATCCGGTCCGGTTGTTGAGTACGTTGATAACTTTGGTGGCCATGCGTGAAGCACGGCGGGCGCGGTGCGAGCGCTCCGTCGACTGCCGCGTGGCCGCGGTTCGGGTCAGCCGCGTTCGCGCAGATCGAGCGCAGCCGGACCATCGTCGAGTTCGGCCACCGCCTCGATGGCGTCCAGCGACACCAGCGTCTGCGTCTTGAAGCGGTTGCGGATCGTCTCCAGCAAGGCGTCCCCCCCCTGCCCCTCGACCATCAGCGCCAGCGCGTCGCCACCGCCCGGGCGCTTGCTCACCTGCAACCGGTAGCGTCCACTGACACCGTCCAGCCCCAGCAACACGCTGCGGACCTCGGACGGATACAACTTCACGCCCTTGGCCTTGAGCATGTCGTCGGTGCGCCCGAACACCACCCGCGGCAGGCACTGGGTGCGGCCATGCACCGGCGCCGTGCGCTCGAGCACGGTGAGATCGCCGGTGCGATAACGCACCAGCGGCTGCGCCTGCTTGCGCAGATGCGTGACCACCAGCTCGCCGCGTTCGCCATCGGCCATCGGTCGCCCGCTTTCGGGATCGACCACCTCGACGTGCAACAGCTCGTCGAACACATGCACGCCCTGCCCGCCCGGAAAAGTGCGCGCCACCGGCAAAGCCTCGGACAGCGAAAAACTGTCCACCAGCAGCGTGTCCGGCATCGCCGCTTGCACCCGTTCGTACAGGGTACGGTTTCCGGTGAAGGGCTCGCCGCCGGCAAAGAACACGCGCGGCGCGGGCATGCCGGCATCGAGCAACTTGAGCGCGAAGCCGGGATTGCCGGCGAGCACGGTCACGCCGTGATCACGACAGATCGCGGCGGTACGCTCTGCCTCACCCGGACCCAGCGGAATGCAGGTCACGCCATGCGCCTCCATCTGCGTCTGATAGAACAGGCCCGCAACGAACAGGTGATAACCAAAGGTCACCGCGCACACGTCGCCCGGGCCGATGCCGCAGGCCTCGAGCTGCGTGCCCGCCGCAGCCACCATCGCATCGAGGTCGGCCCGGGTATGCAGGATCGGCACCAGGCCGGTGCTCATCGGCGACAGATTCATACGCACCGCGTCACGGCAGGCGAAGCGCCCGTAACCGGGCTGGCTCATCTCGGCGAGAAACTCCGCGCGCCCCATCAAGGGCACGCGCTCGGCCCACTCGTGCGCATCGGCGACGCGGCCCGGCAGGCGTGCGGCGTAAAACGGATGATGCGCGAGACGTTCGAGCAACTGGTTCAGGGAATCGAGCGGAAAGGTCATGGCAGGGGTCTCCCGGGTTGGTTCGCCGCGCGCGCCGGCAACAGAAAGCGGTGGCCATACACGATGATCAGGGCGAGCGCGCCGATGAAATCGGTGCGGTGCTCGGGCACCATCAGAGACAGCCCGCCGATCAACATCACCCCGGCCGCCCAGGGGCGGATCGGACCGACAAAGTAGGCATAGCGCTCGAACGCCGCCGACAGCATCCACACCGCGAGCAGGGCCGTACCCACGGCAACCACCACCGACAGCGGATCACCGCGCAGGATGAGCGCGGGATTGACCACGAACAGAAACGGCAACAGAAACAGCACCGAACCCAGGCGTAGCGACATCAGGCCGGTCTTCATCGCCGGCGCCCCCGCGATCCCGGCGGCCGCCACGGCGGCAAGGGCGACCGGCGGCGTGATGAACGACAGCATCCCCCAGTACAGGATGAACAAATGGCTGGCCATCGGATCCAGCCCCACCTGCACCAGCGCCGGGGCAAGCACGATGGCCAGAAAGATGTAGCAGGCGCTCACCGTCATGCCCATGCCGAGGATGAAGCTGGTCAGGGCGCCGAGCACCAGCAGCAGGAACAGACTGTCGCCGGCGAACTGCACCAGCTCGCGCGAGAACGCCGTTCCCACCCCGGTCATCGACAAGGCCCCCACGATCAACCCGATGCCGGCCAGAATACCCACCAGATTGGCCACATTGACCCCGGCCTCGACGATCATGTCCAGCACCACCCGCACCCGCCCCGCACCCTTGCGCATCAGCACAGCGGTGAGCAACAGCAGCAGCGAAGCATAGAACGGCGCCATCGACTCGATGCGATAGGCCACGATCAGATACACCAGCAACGCCAGGCTCAGCAAATACACCCACCCCGCCGCCAACGTCTTGCGGATCGACGGCAGCTCGGCCCGGGACAAGCCCTTCAGCCCCACACGCGCGGCATAGGCGTCGGCCTGCAGCAGCAACACGGTGTAGAACAGCACCGCCGGCACCAGCGCGGCGAACATCACCTCCGAATACGGCACGTTCAGAAACGACGCCATGATGAAGGCCACCGCGCCCATCACCGGCGGCATCAGGGTTCCGCCGGTTGATGCGCAGGCTTCGACCGCGCCGGCATAATGCGGCGGATAGCCGCAGCGCTTCATCGTCGGAATCGTCATCGCGCCGGTCGAGATCACGTTCGAGATGACACTGCCCGACAGGCTGCCGAAAAAGCCCGACGCCAGGATCGACACCTTGGCCGGCCCGCCGCGACGCCCCCCCATCAAGGCCGTCGCCAGCTTCATGAAGAAATCGCCCCCGCCCGACACCACCAGCGCCACGCCAAAGACGATGAAACCGATCAACAGATCAGCGACCACCCGCATCGGAATGCCGATGATGCTCTCCACCCCCATCGAGTGCGCGCGCACCGCCTCGGCCAGCGTGTAGTCGGTGCCCCACAGCACCCCCGGCATCTGGCCGGCAAACAGCGGATACACGGCGAACACCGAGCAGATCGCCAGCAAGGTGTTGCCGCCACAGCGGCGAATGCCCTCGAGCGCGAGCAGCACCAGCACCCCGGAAGCCAGGGTCGGCCCCAGCGGCGCATGAATGTCCCAGCCACGGGTGAGGATGTTGGTCGCGTTGTGCGCGAGATAAAAGCCCACGCCAAACACCACCGCCGCCAGCAGCCAGTCGAACCAGGGCACCCGCCCGCGATCGGACTCGCGCGCCGGGTACGCCAGATAGGCGACCGACAGGAACAGCCCGATCAGCATGTAGTAGTAGGCCGTGCTCAGCGGCCGGAAGCCCAGCAGCCCGAGCGCGAACACCTGATTGACAACCAGCACGATGCCGATGCTCGACAGCAGCAGCACGACCACATAGGCCGCCCCGGCCATGCGTCGATCGCTGCGCTGCCAGCCCCAGCACTCACCCTGCGGGTTTGCGGAAGATGCGTCCATGACGATTCCTGCGGAAAGGGTCGGCGGGTGCGTTCGACAGCGCTGGCCGGCCCAGGACGAAAACAATCACTTGGATGGACTGCCGCGCGCACCGGCAGCAGGTGAAACGACATTGCCGTTCCCTCCGCCCCATCGCATGCGGCATGACATCGTCTGGCCGTACCACGGTGCGGTCCGGCCAGACGACAGCCTCAAGCCATTCAAAGATGCTTGGCGCGATACTCCGCCCAGAACTCTTCCCACTTGTTGCCAGGAATCTGCTTGTCCAGCGCCTCTTCCATCGCCGCCTCCCAGGCCGCCTGGACGGTGCGCATGCGTTCCAGCCGGACCTCGTTCCAGTGGTCATCCTCGGCCGTCCACACACCGATCTCCTTGAGGTAACGGATCGCCCCCTCGTGGAACGGCGCGTCGGTGGGCGGCTTGCCGGACAGCGTCGCATCCCAGCGCGGCATCGCCGCATTGACGTCCTTGTACAGATCAAAGGCCTCGACCACCGCCTTGGTCAGGTTGTAGGCCTCATCCGCGGCGGTCGTCGCGTAGGTCGTGATCATCGGATAGCGGTAGGACATCAGCGCCGCCGGACGGTCCTCCGACACCCCGGCGCCGACGGTCTCGTCCATGGACGCGAAGATCGGAGCGATGCTCTCGAGCCGTGCCCAGCCTTCGGCGTCATCGGCCGGCATCGGTGGCCAGCTCAGGCCACGCGGACTGGATTCGAGCTCGATGATGGTCGCCGCCGTGGTCACCGTTCCGGCGGCATCCACCGTGCCTTCGACAAGGCCGCGCAGCGACGCGCCATAAGACGGCGTGTTGACCACCTCGACGTCATCCCAGGTCAGTCCGCCAAAGGCCAGGATCGCCTCGGTCTTGATGTTGATCGACGGATTGGCCTGCACGTAGGCCACACGCTTGCCGCGCAGATCGGCAAAGGTCTTCACCCCGGTGTCGGCGGCCACAGCAACCCCGAACGAGGCGGGACGGCCGAGCAGCACGCGCAGATCCTGCGGCCCCCACTCCTGCGAAGCGAAGTCGTAGATCGCCTCGGTGGCAAAATACACCTCGTTGGCGAGCCAGCCATAATTCACGCGCCCGGTCTTGAGCGGCAGCAGACGACCGATGGAAGTACCCGACGGCATGATACGGATGCGCAACCCGTGCTTGCGCATCAACGCATCGGCCACCGCGGAGGCTTCCACATAGCCGGACGACCCCACGTCATACGCGCTCCACGTCATCGAACTCGGCAGGTCGCTCGCGGCGGCGGCCCCCGCGGTCAACGTCGCGGTGGCAATGGCAAGTGCGGTACACAAGGTCTTGAACTGCAGTTTCATGGTTGTCTCCTCGATGTCGGGCTTATGCCCTGATCATTGTGGTTGTTCCCGCCGCCTTGCAACGGCGGGACGGTTGCGGCAAAACCGCGCACTCACTTTGAAGCACCCCGCCGTCACGGACAATCTCGTTTTCGCGTAGGGGGGCTTCGGTAAAACAAAACGCGGCGCAGCGCATTCGTGGAGTGAATTATTGGCACGCTGACGATACGCGTCCAATATTTGATTTAACCCTTACGATTCAGAATCTGAATGATTGCGCAGCGGCGGCAAACCCTCCCGGTCCGCGTGCGCGGCGAGGTGTTCGAACAGGTCGCGCGCGAACGCCGGCAGCGACTCGAGGCTGCGGGCCACCAGCTCGAGCCGGCGTTCGGCCCACGTCTCGGACAAGGGCACCACGCGGATGTCCATCAACCGGACATGGCGTCGCGCGGACGACAGCGGCACCACGCCGATGCCGACCCCCGCCTCGATCATCCGGCACACCGCCTCGAAACTGCCCACCTGGATGCGCGGTCGATACTGCCCGCCGATGGACTCGGCCATGCGCGACAGAAACGCGTGGATGGCGCTGTGCTGATGCAGACCCACGTGATGCTCCGCGAGCAACTCGCCAAAGGTCACCGCTTCGCGCTTGGCGAGCGGATGCGTCCCGCCGGTCACCAGCACCAGCTGATTCCGGCCGTACGGCCGCACCACCAGATCGTCGGTGCGCACGTCACCGGCGACGATGCCGATATCCGCCTCACCGGCGGTCACCGCGCGCACGATGTCCTCGCTCAGGCATTCACGCAGATCCACCCCGACCCCGGGGTGGCCTGCCAGAAAACCCGCCAGCGCCTCGGGCAGATACTCGGTGATCGAGGTCGTGTTGGCAAAGATGCGCACATGACCGCTGACCCCCTTGACGTAGTCCTGCATGTCGCAGCGCAGATGCTCGATCTGCTGCATCACGCGGCGGGCGTGGTACAGCAAGGCCTTTCCCGCCGGCGTCTCGCTGGTGCCCTGGGCGCTGCGCAGCAACAGCTTGGTACCGATGGACTCTTCCATCTGCTTGATCCGGGCGGATGCGGCGGCCAGCGAGATGCACGACTTTTCCGCGCCGCGCGTCAGGCTGCGCGTTTCGGTCACGTGTATGAAGAGCTTCAGGTCGAACAGATCGAAATGCATTGCCATGCGGGCTTCTCCTGCAAACACCGGCCCCGTGCGCTCAGACCGGGTCCCAGCAGAATACGTCACCCGACCGTTCCAGCGGATGGAACGACGATTTCAGCGCCGGCATCGCGTGCGCGGCGACGCTCTCCGGCGTCCACCCCTCGCCGCGATGCACCGAACGCACCGGGCGCGGCTGGCTGATCAGGAAGATCTCGTTGTTGCGCACGGCAAAGATCTGGCCGCTGACGTCCGCCGCCGCATCGCTGGCGAGGAACACCGCCAGCGGCGTGATCTTGGCCGGTGTCATCTGCTTGAAGCGCTCGACGCGCTGCTGCTCCTCCGGCGTTTCGGCCGGCACCGCGCCGGTCATGCGGCTCCAGGCGAACGGCGCGATGCAGTTCGAGCGCACGTTGAAGCGCTGCATGTCCAGCGCGATCGACTTCGACAAGGCGGCAATGCCCAGCTTGGCCGCCGAGTAGTTGGCCTGGCCGAAATTGCCGATCAAGCCGGAAGTCGAGGTCATGTGGATGAAGCAGCCCGACCCCTGCTCCTTGAAGTGGCTCGCCGCCGCGCGGCTGACGTAGAAGCTGCCGTACAGATGAACCCGGATCACCGCATCCCATTCGTCCCCGCTCATCTTGTGAAAGAAGCGGTCGCGCAGAATGCCGGCATTGTTCACCACGCAGTCGACGCGGCCGAAGGTATCGAGCGCGGTCTCGACGATACGCTGGCCGCAGGCCGCTTCCGAAACACTGTCGGTGTTGGCCACCGCCTGCCCGCCCGCCGCGACGATCTCATCCACCACCTGCTGCGCCGGCCCCGCGTCCAGCCCCTCACCCGTCAGCGACCCGCCAATGTCGTTCACCACCACACGCGCTCCGGCCGCCGCCATCGCCAGCGCGATGTCGCGCCCGATGCCGCCGCCGGCCCCGGTGACCACCACGACCTTGCCTTCGATCATGTCTCGATTGCTCATCTGTTCGTCCTTGTTGGAAGCTTGCTGGAATGGAGCGCGATCACCGCCTCACCGCCCAGGCGGGGCTGATCGTCCTGATTGCGGGCATGCAACTCGATCCGCGCCCGACGCTCGCCGTCGACGTCGAAGATCTCTGCCACCCGACCGCTGCAGCGGATGCACTCACCGACCTGGGTCGTCGCCACAAACCGCACGCCAAACCGGCGCAACGCAGACTGGGGCACCCATTGGGTCAACATCCGTCCCAGCCACGCCATCGAGAGCATTCCGTGAGCGATCACATCGTCCCTGCCCGCCCGACGGGCAAAATCCACATCCACGTGGATAGGGTTGTGATCGCCCGAAGCACCGCAATACAAGGCCAGGTCGAGCCGACTGATCGGCCCCGCTTCCAAGCCGGGCAGAACATCTCCCACCCGCACGTCACCGTGCTCGTTCGCATTCATTTCAACGCCCTCCTCACGCACGCCGCACCACGCCAGTCCAGCGCAGATCGGCCACGTGCTGACCAAACTGATTCGACACCCGCGTATCGCGTACCGCGAACTCCAGCGCGCCCCCCTTCTTCTCGTAGACATCCGCGACACGGGGCTCGAAGCGCAGCACATCTCCCGAGAACACCATGCGTTCATAGCTGAAGTGCTGCTCGCCGTGGAGCAAGTGCGCGAGCTCGATCCCCAGCAAGGTCTTCATCTCGGCCGGGTCGGGCGCGTCCATCTCCAGACAGAAAAGATAGGTCGGCGGCACCGGAAGCCCCGGATAGCCCGCATCCCTGGCCGCGGCCAGGTCGGTATAGACCGGGTTGCGCTCTCCGATCGCCTTGGCGAACAGGCGCAACCGACCGACCTCAACGGGCACTTCGAATGCCGTCAAGGCATGTCCGATGTATTGCTTGTTCAACATTTCGCGCTCTCCTCGATCGGCCCTGCGTTGGCCAAAGAGTGCGCGCATGCGCCGGCGCCAACAATGGCGATGGCGTTCAAATCGATTGGCAGAAAACGTCTTGGCGCGCGCAGGAAGCGAATCCGTTGGCGATCAGTCCGGCGCCGGTGCCTGCCGCCGACCTCTTCCGGGTACCGACTCCGCCGGCTTAATCTCTTCGTTCAGCCGGGTCTCGCGATATTCGCCGGGGGGCAGCCCCGTCCACTTCTTGAACGCCCGGTGAAAAGTGCTCGCTTCCGAGTAACCGAGTTGCGCCGCAACCTCGATCAGGCTGAGCTCCTTGCGCGCCAGATGCTCGATCGCCGCATCACGGCGCAGGTCGTCCTTGAGCGTCTGAAAGCTATGCCCTTCGGCACGCAAGCGCCGACGCAGCGTCTGCGGGGTCATCGCCAGGATGCCGCACACCGCTTCGAGCGTCGGCAACTCGCCTCCGAGATTGCGACGCAGCAGACGTCGTATGCGCTCGCTGAGACTGGTCTGATCCCTATAGCGCACCAGCAGGTTGGCCGGAGCCTCGCCCAGAAACACGCGCAGGCTCATCGCGTTCTGCACCACCGGCAGTTCAAGCCAGTGCGCGTCGAAGAACAGCCTGAATGCCGGTTGCCCGAAATGCACCGAGGACTGAAACAGCCTTGCACTGTTGGAACCCCGCCCGGGCGCCGGACCGCGATACTCCACCCGTCGCACGGGAATGCGCCGCGCCACAAGCCACGAAGCCACCCCCATCGAAAAGAACATGAACATCCGTTCCGGGTAGATCAGGCGATCATCGGCGTCATGCGTTTCGCGCAACCGCACGCAGGCAATACCATCCGACACCGAAAGATGAGGATGAAAATCGTCGCTCAACAGCCGGTAGATCGAGAACCCGCGCCGCATCGCCTCGCCCAGGGTATGGCATGCGATGAGGTTCTCGCAGATCAACGCAAAACTTCCGAACTTGAGCGGCGTATGACACAGACCGGCAAACTCATCCCGGGTTGCCCGCTGCACCTGGCGAATCAGACGCGCGTACTGGTCCTGCGAGACCCGCGCCCTGTCCGAATCAAGCAGCGTTGGCGAGATACCGGCGCGACGCAGCACCGCCTCGACCTCCAGCCCCCGTCGCTGCACGCCGCGCAAAATCTCATCGACATGGTGGATCGGAATCGTGTGTCGCGTGCCGCCATGCGACACCGTCATCGCCTCGTTGCGCGCGAGCGCGTCTGTTTGCTGCTTCATGTTCGTCACTTCATCGTCCATGCGCCGGTCCGTGCCGTTGATCATCCCTGCCAACCCAAATGCGCACTTTGCGCCATTGGTGGCGGTGGTCACAACCAATATACTCGCCGCACAACCTCATGCGACACCCTGTTCATAGTCCGGACACCGCTCCGGCCCCGGTCATCGCCGGGCATCCCTCCCCCGCCACCTGGTTGCTGCCGGCCACCATGCTGACCACCCTCGCCCATCAACTCTCGGGCTGGGTGCCGGTTGCGCTGGCCAGTCACGCGCTGCTCGCGCTCTATCTCATCGGCCAGTGGCGCGCGCTCACCCGCGTACCGCGCATCATCCTGTGCATCGCGCTCGCGCTGATGCTGACCATGCCCTGGTTTACCGCCGACCCGGGCCGCACGCTGTACGACGCCCTCAACCGCGCCGCGTGGTTCGCAACCTTTCTTGCCGCCCTGTCGTTTCTGCGCATCGCCGCGGAGACCTCGCCGCTGGTGCGGCGCTGCGGCGCGGTGCTGATCAGCCAGCCACCGGGCAAGCGCTACGCCGCCATCAGCGGTGGTGCCTTCGTCATCGGCATGTTGCTCAACATGGCCGTGCTCAACCTGCTGGGGGTGATGATCCGGCGTTCGAACACGCTCGACGCCGCCGGCGGCCATCAGGCGGTACGCGAGGCACGCGCGCGGCGGATGTATTCGGCGATGATTCGCGGCTTCGCCACCACGCCGCTGGGCTCGCCGCTGACCCTGACGCTCGCGCTGATCCTCTCCATCATTCCCGACCTGCGCTGGTGGACGGTGCTGCCCTGGGGCATCGTCACCATGCTGATGCTGCTGGCGCTGGGCTGGCTGCTCGACCGCGCCACCGCCCCCCGTCATCTTGCCGGCCTGGTCGCGCGGCCCCAGCCGGTGGCCGGTGGTCCGCGCACCATCGGCGCGCTGCTGGCGCTGGTCGGCGCCGTGTTCGCGGCGGCGGTTGCGGTTGAACTCGTGCTCGACATCGCCCTGCCGCTGGCGATTCTGCTCACCGCCCCGCCGGCGGCCTTTGTCTGGATGCTGATCCAGCGTCGCCGCCTGGGCGCCGCGCGGGCCGTCCTGATCAGCGCCGCGCGCCTGCGCCGTGGCGCCCCCGAGCAGTTCGACGGCATGCGCGCCGAAGTCGCCATTCTTGGCGCCGCCGCCTTGATGGGGACGCTGATCGCGCGCGCCGTACCGCCGGACTGGTTTGCCACCGCGCTCGGCATGGCCGGCCTGCACGGACCGGCCGTGGCCGTACTGGTGCTGGTGCTGATGGCGGCGCTACCCCAACTGGGCCTGAACCCGGTACTGATCGCGACCATCCTGCTGTCCGCGCTGGCCAACGCCGAATCCTTCGGCCTCGCCCCGGAACTGCTCGCGCTCGCCACCATGTGCGGCTGGACCCTCGCGGTCGGCTCCGGACCGGTCACCTCGACGATTCTCATCGTCAGCCGCCTGGCCGGCGTGAGCACGCGCGAAGCCGGCTGGGGCTGGAACGGACACTTCACCGCGCTGGCCACCGCGCTGTGTGCGGTGTGGCTGCTGCTGCTCGGTCACACGCTGTTCGCCCTTTGAGGGCGCAGACCGCCTTTCACCCGGCGTCCGCCCGGTCTTTCAACGGCCGCAGCGCGCGCGCCCTCTTCCCGCACCGGGCCCCACCACCGGGCTTCGGCAAGCCGGCGCATCCTCGCACGTCAAAAATCGTTGCCCAGCCGGAAACTTCGCACCGAGTCCTTCAGCCGGGTCGCCAGCTCACGCAGGTTTTCCGCATCGCGAAGCACGGAGCGCACCGCCACCGTGCTTTCCTCATTCATCTGGGCAATCTGCTGAACGTTGCGCGCAATCGCCTCGCTCGCGGTGGCCTGCTCTCTCAACGCGTCGGAGATATCGTTGACCACCTCGACGACCCGTGTGCTCCCGTCGTAGATACGGGTCATGCTTTCCCCGGCATGCTCCGCCTTGTCCACGCTGGTGCCGACCCTGAGCACACCGGCATCGATACCGGTCACGGCGCGTCGGACACCCGTCTGTATCCGCTCGATGACCTCCGCGATCTGATGCGTCGACGTGCTGGTCCGCTCCGCCAGCTTGCGCACCTCGTCCGCGACGACCGCAAAGCCACGACCGCTTTCCCCCGCGCGGGCCGCCTCGATGGCGGCGTTGAGCGCCAGCAGATTGGTCTGCTCGGCAACCTCGCGGATGACGTTCACGACCTTCGAGATCTGGTCGGAAGCCTCGCCGAGATCGCGGATCAGCCCCGCCGACGCATTCACCGATTCGGCAGTTGCCTGCATCTCGGCCACCACCGTTCCGACCACGCTGCGGCCTTCCTCCGAAAGCACGCTGGCATCGTTGGCCACTTCGCGGGCAACACCGGCGTTATCGGAGACCTGGGCAATACTGGTGGTGATCTGCTCCACCGTCGAGGCAATCGACGACGTGGCCTCGTTCTGCCGTGCGACACCGTCCGACACGCTGCCCGATTCCTCGACGAGGGTGACCGCGGCCTCGCCAAGCGCGTTGGCGCTGTCATTGATGTCGCGCACGATCTCCCGCAACCGATGCTGCATGCGCGCCATTGCGGCGAGCATGCTCTGGTCGTCTCCCGCATGCAGGGTCACGTTGGACGTGAGATCGCCGGCGGCAATGCGGTTGGCCACGGCCGTGGCCACCGCCGGCTCACCCCCCAACGGGCCGAGCACGAGCTTTCGAAGCAACCACACCAGCAACGAAATCAAGAACATACAACCCACCGCCCCGGTCAGGACGATGCTGAGCATGCGCCCCCGGCTGATCCGCGCGACCTCCGCCTCCGGATAGGCCGTCACGACTCTGAATCCCCAGGCATCGAAATCATTCGCGCCGACCACCCAACCAGACGCCCCCGCCGTTACCGCCATCACCGCCTCGTCGGTCACATGCCCGGAGCGAAAGCGAAGCTGTCCGGTCTGATCGAACACCGCCATGAACCCCCCGTCGAGCAGCCGCGCCGCGTCGACGGTCTGGCGCAACGCGTCCATATCGATCTGGTAACCGACGTACCAGATCCCGACGATTCGCGACGCCGCATCGCGAATCGGCTCGTAGCCGGTCAGAAACGGATTGCCCAGGATGTCGACCAGCCCATAGAACCCACGGCCGTCGCGGATCGCGGCAATCGCCCGGCCCTGCGGATCGAGAATGGTGCCGATCGCGCGCTCGCCATCCCGCATGACGTTGGTCGACACCCGTACGAACTCGTCTCCACTGGTCACGAAGAGGGTCGCGGTCCCGCCCGCGACCCTGACCACGCCGTCGACGAGCTCAAAATTGTTCGCCTGCGGCGAGCTCCCGAGCACCAGATCGGGCACCTGCCTGCCGCGCACCGTGACCTGCTCGCCCAGGCCGGGCGCGCCCAGCGCCGAACCGCGCTCGATCAGCAAGCGCATCGCGCCGCGGGTCTGCTCCATGACGAGCGTATCGATCACGCCCAGCGTCTTGAGGACGTGCTCACTGATCTGTGCGGCTTCGACGTCGATCCCGGAGCGAATACGCTGATTCTCGATCGCCGAGAACACCAGCGATCCACCCAGCACGATCACGATCACGAACAACGAAACCGGCAGGATGAATCGGGTTTGAATACTCAATCCACTCATGGTGATTCCTCAACGACTTGACAACGCAGCGCACGAACGAAGCTCCGGGGGTGGAACCACGAAGAACGGCAACGCGTGCCCGACGGACCGGGCTCCCGTGCCCGCGCCGTTGGTTGGCTGCCTCGCCATTCCGTCCGCTTCCGTAGAACGGTTACGACCCTGGTGGCGAGAACTTTAGCAAGACGTTGAGGCATGCGCCCATTGCAGGCGCACGATCACATGGCGGCCCGGGCCGCCGCGTGCTCAGCCGACCGAACCGGTCAGCTCGGGCACGGCCTGGAACAGGTCGGCCACCAGGCCGTAGTCGGCCACCTGGAAGATCGGCGCCTCGGCATCCTTGTTGATCGCGACGATCACCTTCGAGTCCTTCATCCCCGC
>ERZ869909.1729-NODE-1729-length-16859-cov-4.984328_pt1 | contig 16859 bp, 19 predicted proteins | sample MGYA00520892_ERZ869909 | MGnify/ENA primary metagenome ERZ869909 (study PRJEB32215, sample SAMEA104723947) | bioreactor metagenome | biome: bioreactor; feature: anaerobic bioreactor; material: water | place: China | collected 2015-03-12 ...
GCCGCAGAAGCATTTCGGCCTCGAGGCGGCTGCCTGGTACTGGCACTTCGTCGACGTGGTCTGGCTGTTCCTGTTCGCCTTCGTCTACGTCGTCTTCCAGTAGACGCATCATGAACGCTCCCCACCCCGTCATCGCAGGGATCAGCGGCCGCTGCCCACGATGCGGGGAGGGGAGATTGTTCTCCGGCTTCCTGAAATTCGCCGATAGATGCGAATCCTGCGGGCTGGATATTTCTGGCGAAGATGCCGGTGATGGCCCGGCAGTTTTCATAATTCTGATTGTCGGCTTTATCGTGGTGCCGCTCGCCCTGGCTCTGGAGCTCGCCCTGGAGCCGCCGCTATGGCTGCATGCCGTAATGTGGCTGCCGCTTTCGGTGGCGCTGTGTGTCGCATTGCTGCGCCCCTTCCGCGGTGTGATGTTCAGCTTGCAATGGCACCATTCGGCGCGCGAAGCGCGTCTGGACGAGGACAATAGCTGACGCTGCCCCGGAAGGACCGCTTCCCATGCACTTCCGCCCCATGCCCATCCTGACTGTGCTGACGCTCGCCGCGCTCGCCTTCCTGCTTGTGCTGGGCACGTGGCAGAGCCAGCGCATGGCGTGGAAAGAGGCCGAGCTGGAGCGGTGGGAGGAGGCGAGCGCCAATCCCGCGCGTGACCTTCACGAGGCGCTGTGCGTGGACGTTCCCTTTGAGGGGCGCAGCGTCGGCTTCCTGCCGGAGGAACGCGCCGGCAATGTACGCGTTTATGGCCGTTCGCTGGAGGACAACCGGGCTGGCTGGCGGATATTCGTGCCGGTGGATGCGCCTGCTTGTCTGGATGCGCCCTACGTGCTCGCGGAAGCCGCCTTCCAGCCCCTGGTAGAGGCGGCTGCGCCGGTCAGGATGATATCGCGCTGGCGTATCGAGACACCGCTCCAAGCCGGTGCCTTCACGCCCCCGGCTGATCCGGCCGAGCGCACATTCTACGCCTTTGACGCATCGGGTATGGCGCAGGCGCTGGGGCTCCAGGACGGGGCGATCGCGCCGGACTGGTGGCTGGCCGAGGATACGGGCGAGCCTCCCGCCTATCTGACGGCGACGCCGCCGCAGCGGCATTTCGCCTATGCTGTGACGTGGTTTGGCATGGCGATCGCGCTTCTGGGCGTTTATCTGGTGTTTCATGCTGCGCGCGGACGGCTGTCATTCACCGGGCGGAAAGAGTGAGTGTGCCAATCTGTACGGCCCTGTGATGTGGAGGCTCTTCCTTGGCGTTGTGGCGTGATGAAATCCCTGAGACAACGCTGGCAGGCGAGGGCATCCGCCTGCGCCATCCCGGTCCGGACGACTATGAGGCGTGGGCGAAGCTGAGAAGCGCCAGCCGCGCCCTTACCGAGCCGTGGGAACCTGCCTGGAGCGAGGACGAACTGACGCGCACGGCCTATAAACGCCGCCTGCGCCGCTACCAGCAGGATGTCGAGACAGGCCAGGGCTATCCCTTCTTCATTTTCCGGGCTTCGGACAATGTTCTGGTCGGTGCCTGTAATCTCAACAATGTACGCCGGGGCGTGCTGCAGGCTGCCGATATCGGTTACTGGGTCGGCTCGCCCTATGTGCGCCGGGGGCATGCGCGCGCGGCGGTGCGCCGTGTGGTGACGTTCGCCTTCGCCCAGCTCAACCTCAACCGGATCGAGGCGGCGACACGTCCCGAAAACGAGGCCTCGCGCTCGCTGCTGATGAGCGTCGGCTTCAGCCCGGAGGGCTATGCCCGCAAATACCTGAAGATCAATGGCGAATGGCGTGATCATCTCAAGTTCGCCATCGTGCGCGGAGACCTGCTGCGTTGAGTCAAGGCGGCGAAGACATGCTGGCCAAAGCCGCAGAGGCGGCTGGCGCGCTTGCAATCGAGCTGGATCTGGAAAGCGGCAAGGCCCGCTTTTCCGGCGCCGCGCAAGCCTTTGGCCTGACCTGCAATGGTGTGGGCGACTTTCTCGACTGTGTGGCGCCCTCTGACCGCAAGGCACTGGCGGAACAGAAGGAGGGGCCTGTCGATCTGCGCCTGCGTCTGGCTCCGCCGGGCGGAGAGGTGCGCTATGTCCGGCTACTGGGCCACCGCAAGGGCGATGGTGTAACCGCACTCCTGCTGCCGGCCGGTACTGGCCCCGGCACTACGCTTTCCACACTCGATGCCGAAGCGGCGCTGACCGCTGGACTGGAGGCCCATGAGATCATCGCCCATTACCAGCCCATTATCGCGCTGGACGGCGAGTATCTGGCCGGGTTCGAGGCGCTAGCGCGCTGGCACCGGCCGGGTCTGGGCGTCATGGGGCCGGATGATTTTCTCTTCCTCGCCGACCGGCTGGGCCTGATGGGGCAGGTGGGCGATCAGGTGCGTGGCAGCGCAGCAGATAATCTTGCACGCTGGTTCAGTGACGCCCCGGCGGCGCCGGACATCTACGTCTCGGCCAATGCCAGCGTCGGCGAGCTCTTCTCTGACGGGTTTGTCGAAACCCTTGCAGCGGCGCTGGAAAGCGCAAAGGTGCCGCGCGGGCGCTACCGTCTGGAGATCACCGAAACCGAGATCATGCGTGATCCGGACCGCGCAGCAGAGCTTCTCCATGCGGTAAAGGCCTCAGGCGTGAAGCTGGTGCTCGATGACTTTGGCACGGGCTATTCCTCGCTCTCTCGGCTCGACCGTTTCCCCTTCGACGTCATCAAGATTGACCAGTATTTCGTTCGTTCGATGCTCGCGGATGCGTCGGCGCGCGCGATCACTGCCTCTGTAGTGAAGCTCGCGCGCAATCTGGGCATGACCATCATAGCTGAGGGCGTGGAAACTGCCGAAATGGCCGATCTGGTTGCCGAGATGGGGTGCGATTTCGCGCAAGGCTTCCACTATGCGGGCGCTTTGGACCCGCAGGCGGCGGGACTGGCGGTGCGGCAGGGACTCTCTGGCCGTTTCGCCCCGCCCCGGCCCCTCAGGCGTTCAGGCGTGGCCTGACGCGCCAGTCAGGTGCTCCGGGTTGACGCCTATCTTGCGCAGCGCTGCCGCCCATTTGGCTTCGTGGCTTTCACCAAAAACAAGGTCTTCGTCGGCCTCGGCAATCAGCCATGCATTGGCAGCAATCTCTTCTTCGAGCTGGCCTGCCTCCCAACCCGCATAGCCCAGCGCCATCGTCGAGCGGCGGGGCGGGGAGGGCGAAGCCATAGCCTCAAGCACATCATTGGTGGCCGTCAGGGCAAGGCCTGCGCTGATTTTCAGCGTGGCTGGCTCATGCTCGAAATCGTCTGAATGCAGGACGAAGCCACGATCACGGTCCACCGGCCCGCCATCCAGCACAGCCCGGTCCGCCACCTCGATCTCGCTTTTCACGCCCAGTTGTTCAAACAGGGTCGGCAGGCGCAGGCGCATGGGCTTGTTGACGATAATCCCCATCGCGTGGTCATCGCCATGCGCGCACACGAAGACAATCGAACGGTCAAAGCGCGGATCGCCGATCAGCGGACTGGCGATCAGTATCTTGCCCTTCAGGTAGGGCCCATCAAACGTTTTCCGGTCAAGGTCCATACAGCCAGCATCGGGCCAAAACGGGGAGCTTGTCCAGACAATCCGGCGAACAGCTACGTCCCCGGCCTTGCGGGCTGTGGCGCAGCGCACTAGCTAGCAGGCAGATTCCATCGTTCAAAAAAGCCCCTGAGGAGAGCCCTAATGACCATCAAGTCCGGCGACCGCCTTCCCGATGCAACTTTCATGACAATGGGTGCTGATGGCCCCATGCCGGTTACCACGCAGGATCTCTGCCAGGGCAAGACCGTGGCGCTGTTTGCCGTGCCGGGCGCCTACACGCCCACCTGCTCGGCCAAACACCTGCCGGGCTTCGTTGAGAAGGCGAGCGAGCTGAAAGCCAAGGGCGTCGATACGATCGCCTGCACCTCGGTCAATGATGTGTTCGTGATGAACGCGTGGGGGCAGGATCAGAATGCGGGCGAGGGCGTGCTGATGCTGGCAGATGGCAATGGCGACTTTGCCAAGGCCGTCGGCCTCACCATGGATGGTTCCAAGTTCGGCATGGGCACGCGCTCGCAGCGCTACGCCATGATCATCAAGGACGGCGTGGTGTCAGGCCTGTTCGTGGAAGAGCCCGGCGACTTCAAGGTCTCCAGCGCAGACTACGTTCTCGAGCAGCTGTAGGGTTTTCCCCTACATCAGGCCCAATTGCTTGAAGCTGGCCACCTTGTCGCGTCCGACGACAAGGTGGTCATGCACCACAATGGAAAGCGGGCGCCCGATCTCGATGACCTGACGGGTCATGTCGATGTCGGCGTGTGATGGCGTCGGATCCCCGCTGGGGTGGTTGTGCACGAGAATGATCGCGCTGGCATCAAGGGCGATGGCGCGTTTGATGATTTCACGCGGATATACCGGCGCATGGTCCACCGTGCCGCGCGCCTGAAACTCGTCAGCCAGCAGCCGGTTCTTCTTGTCGAGAAACAGCACCCGGAACTCTTCGGTCGAGGCGTTCTGCAGGGCGGTACGCACATAGTCCAGCAGCGCTGACCATGAGGAGATAACGGCGCGTCCGCTTACCTGTTCGCGGGCGATACGCGTCGCGACTTCCTGAAACAGGTTCAGCTCCAGTGCCACTTTCTCCGAGACGCCCTTGATCTCCGTCAGCTGGTCAGGGCGCGCCGCACAGACCCGGCCGATATCTCCGAACCGTGCCAGCAGCGCCTTGGCCAGAGGTTTCACATCGCGCTGCGGAATGGCCCGGAACAGGATCAGTTCAAGGATTTCGTAGTCGGCCAGCCCCTTGCCGCCGGCTTCGGCAAAGCGCGCGCGCAGGCGGTCGCGATGGCCGTGATAATGGGGCTTGTCCGCCTCCATCCGGCGCTATTTCCAGGGCGGGCAGTGATAGCCGCCGGGTGAGCTGGTGAAAATCTCGACGCCGGTTTCGGTTACGCCCACAGAGTGCTCGAACTGGGCCGACAGAGACTTGTCGCGGGTCACCGCAGTCCATCCGTCCGCCAGCACTTTCACGTGTGGTTTGCCGTCATTGAGCATCGGCTCGATGGTGAAGATCATGCCGGGCTTAAGCACCGCGCCCGTACCCCGGTCGCCGAAATGCAGCACGTTGGGCGCATCGTGGAAAAGCTGGCCGATACCGTGTCCGCAAAAATCGCGGACCACGCTGCAGCGCTGGCTCTCGGCGTATTCCTGGATGGCCGCGCCGATATCACCAAACGTATTGCCGGGCTTAACCTCGGCAATGCCACGCATCAGCGCTTCATATGTCACCTCGATAAGGCGCTCGGCCTTGCGGCGCACTTCGCCCACAGTGAACATGCGGCTGGTATCGCCGTGCCAGCCATCGACAATGCAGGTCACGTCGATATTGAGAATGTCGCCCTCTTTAAGGGGCTTGTCATTGGGAATGCCGTGGCAGACCACATGATTGATTGAGGTGCACGAGGACTTTGAGTAGCCCTTGTAGAACAGGGTCGCCGGCACCGCGCCGTGCTTGATGAAGTTGCGCCGCACGATGTCGTCGATGGCCTGCGTGGTGACGCCGGGTTTCACGACATCCACAAGAAGGTCGAGCGTTGCCGCTGCCAGCTGGCCCGCCTTTCGCATGCCTGCGAACGCTTCGGGCCCGTGCTGGCGGATATGCCCGTCGCGGACCAGTTCCACATCGTCAATCATGTCGGTATCGTTCACAAAGACCTGCCTGCTTGCCTGTTGATGTCCTCATATAGCGCCGCCCGGAGCGTTAGGAAACGCCCCGGGCGGTCAAAGGTTCGGTGAAATAGCCTTGCGGCTTATTCGCTGTAGAGTTCGGAAATCACCAGTACTGCCTCGCGCAAGGACTGGCTGCCCCAGGTGCCGACCCAGATATCGTACTGGCCGGCCATCGGGCTGTCCCAGCGGATGGACGGGTTGGTGCCGACCCCGCCATCATCGTTGCAGTACCAGCCGCCATCGGGACCGTTGATAACGAGCGTAGTGTCCGCGCTTGAAGCTACCGAGATAATGAGCGGCAGGCTGCCCGGCTGGAAGTTCAGGCGGACATCCGGTGCCTCGGCGATATAGCCGACGCAATTGCCGCCAATGCTGTCATTGGCGCGGATCGGCCCGCCCGATTGCAGGCGCATCCGGTACGGGTCCGGCGTAAAGCCGCCGCGCAGCGAGATGGTCTCGTAGGTGGGGCGAAGCGACCAGTCCGGCCCGGACGGATCGCCGCCATAGCTGCCACCGCCACTGCTGACCGTGCTGGCGGTGACCGAGCTCAGCTCGGACAGGAAGAGCAGGGCATCATGGTTCGATGCGCTGCCATAGGTGCCCACCCAGATGTCATAGCGTCCGCTCATGGGCGAACCGAAATGCAGCAGCGGGTTCAGGCCCTCGCCGCCATCATCATCGCAATACCAGTTGCCGTCGGGCCCGTTGACGACCAGCGTCGTATCGCGGCCGGACGACACACCGATGCGGAAGGGCAGGACTGAGCCGGCTGAATAATTCACCGAAAAATCCGGCGCATTGGACACATAGCCCCGGCAGCTGCCGCCGATGGTCCGGCTGACATCAATCGAGCCGCCAGACTGGAGCGGAATGACATACGGATCCGGGCTGAAGCCCGCGCGCAAGGATGTGTCGCCGTAATTGGGCTGCAGCGTGTAGTCCTGCGCCATGGCCACCGCGCCCGGCAATGCCAGTGCCAGAGCCGAATATAGAATTGCCAGTCTCATAATGGTGTCTCCCCACCTGTTCCGGTCAGGCAGGTCTGCCCGCAGCCCCCTGACGCCCGAATGTTCATATCAAGGCAGAGTCTATCTGGACCGGAGATGAACAGCTTCACAAGAGAAACCACCCGGATGACAGAAATTGTCACCCGGGCGGCGTGCTGCAGGTTGCTGAAAGTGTTCAGTTCGCGAAGAAGCTGTCGTCGTTCCAGCGCGGGGTTTCGCTGGCATTGGCGACTGCGCTGATGATCTCGTAATTGATCAGCGCAAATTTCGCACCCTGATCAAAGCGCAAGGGCTGCGACAGGTCATCGCCCGGCGCGTGGTAATTGCCACCCAGGAAGCGCAGGAAGGCCTGACCTTCATCGTCTTCCGGATCGGGCGAGGAAAAGCCGGTCATCAGGAACACAGACGGTACGCCTTCACGTACGAAGTTATAGTGGTCGGAACGCACGAACAGGGACTGATCGGGAATCGGATCGGGAGACAGCGTCACCCCTGCGCGCGCCACCGCTTCGGACGCTACCGGCCCCAGCGAGGAGTGCTCCGCTCCGAACGCGATCACGTCGTTGAACTCATAGAGCATGACCGGCATGTCCAGATTGATATTGGCGACCATGCGGCCCATGGCCGCGGTCGGGTTGGCGGCCACATGGGCCGAGCCGAGCAATCCCTTTTCTTCGGCGGTTAGCGCGATGAACACCACGGTACGTGCTGGGCGCGGTCCCTGAACCAGCGCGCGCGCCGATTCCAGCATCGCGGCGGTACCGGACGCATTATCCAGTGCGCCATTGCAGATGGAATTGTCCGCCATGGGCTGGCAGATGCCGATATGATCGAGGTGGGCCGTGACCACGACAGTCTCTGCCGACAGCGCCGGGTCGGAGCCGGGCAGCACGCCGATCACGTTGGCACTGGCAACCGGCTCGCGGGTGGTGGCCTGGGCCAAGCCGACAGGGGTGTTGAGGGCGAAACTATCCAGCGGCTCACCGGCCTGGGCAGCTTCCACAATCTGATTGAAGTCGCGGCCTGATACGGCGAAAAGGCGCTCGGCTCCTGCGGTGCCCACGACGGCGCTGACCTCAATCGAGGCCGGGGAGGCGGCTGCCGCGACGGTCATGGACGGGCGCGGGTTGGCCGCCATCGCCGCGAGGCGCGAGAAGGGAAAACGCGTCAGCCCGTCGGCCATGATGACGATGACGCCGCTGGCACCGCGTGCTGCGGCGAACTCCGCCTTGGTCCGGTTGTTGGAAAGATGCGCTGACACGTCGCTGGGCAGGCCACCCGGCGCGCCGGCCAGCACGACGACGATCCGTCCCTCCACATCGACACCGTCATAGCTGTCGAGGCCAAGCCCCGGCGCGACAATGCCGTATCCGGCAAACACTGCCTCGGCGGTAACGGCGCTTTCATCGCGGGTAGCGTGGGCGCCGATGATGAAGTCCGTGCCGTGTTCCAGTGCCTCGCCATCAATGGTCAGGCGGGCTGCGCTGGTGTCCGCCACCATGTTCTGCAATGGCACCGGCTCGTGATAGCTGCCGTCCGATGCGCCGGGCTCAAGGCCGAGAAGGCGGAAATGGCTTTCGACATAACGTGCGGCAATGTCATAGCCGCGTGTCCCCGTATCGCGGCCTTCAAGAAGGTCATCGGCCAGGAAGCGGATATGCGCCTCGATGGCTGCGGGTGTGATGATGTCCGCCGCCGCCGCTTCGCGCTGCGAGGGAGGGGCCGTGCCGGTTGTAGCACAGGCAGACAGGAGCAGTGCGGCGCTGGCGGCCGCGGCGAGATAATGCCGGATCATGTTTTCAAGGTCCCCGATTATGGCGCCAGGCGCCCTCTGGCCGAAGCCCTATCGTCTGGAACGGGCAGGCTCAATCACGCAGCCCAGTACATGGCCAAACTTTCATCTTTGAACGGATGGCCGCGTTATTCGTCCAACACCCATAGCGCGGCACGGCTATGCGCGGCGCGTACCGCATCGGAAAGTTGCGCGTCAGGGACATGATAATGCCGGGCGAAATCGCGCGTCATGCGCGCAGGCTTGCCAGTTGAAAGCTGGAAGGAGACCAGCCAGGTCCGTGCCCGGAACACAGTCTCGCCGGTATCGCGCTTGCGGAACTGGTACCAGCGCTCGGCGCGCAGCCGGCCATCGCTCAGCGCTATCCATACCGCGCAACTGAGCACATCGCCGGCGCGGCAATGACCGGAGTAATCTGCCAGCGTGCGGATAACGGCCATACCCCGGTCGGCATCGCGGCATCCCTGCCGGGTAAGACCATCTGCTTCCCAGTGCGCCCAGGCCGTTTCGTCGGCCCAGCGCAGATAGGCGGCATTGTTGGCGTGGCCGAAATCATCGATCTCAGTCTCGTCAACGCGCCGGTTTCGCACGAAGGGCAGGGGCAGATCCCATCCTTTGTCGGTGGGCGCTATCGGCATGGCGCTGTCCTCATCGCGTGTTGAAACCGGCTGTCCGCCGTTGCGCGGCGGGTTATGTCATGGACCATGATCACGTCAACGCACGGCACGGCCAAAAGGATGAACGCAAATGGATGAACGAGCCGTCAAGGCAGCCGTGCTGGTGATCGGTGACGAAGTGCTGTCCGGCCGGACGCAGGATGTGAATATCCGCCAGATCGCCGAATTCCTCGGCCCCCTTGGCATAACGCTGGGGGAGGCGCGCGTGGTCAGCGATCTTGAGGCCGACATCGTGGAGGCGCTGAACGCGCTGCGGGCCCGCTGGGACTATGTGTTCACTACGGGCGGTATCGGCCCCACCCATGACGACATCACCGCCGATGCGGTTGCTGCCGCTTTCGGGCGGAATATCGATGTGCGCGAGGACGCTCTGGCCATCCTGCATGAATGGTATGCGAAATCGGGCACTGAACTGACGCCCGCCCGCCTGCGTATGGCGCGCATTCCCGATGGCGCATCACTGATCGCTAATCCGGTCACCGGCGCGCCGGGCTTCCAGATCGAAAACGTGTTCGTGCTGGCGGGTGTGCCAAAGATCGCGCGCGGCATGCTGGAAGACATCGCGCACAGGCTGGAAGGCGGGGCGGTGACGCAATCGCTCAGCATCCGCCTGGAAGGCGTGCGTGAGGGTGACATCGCCGAAATTCTGGGCCAGGCCGCGAAGGACTTCCCCGCCATCTCCATCGGTTCATACCCCTGGTTTCAGGAGCGGGAGGGCGGCGAGCTGTCGCGCGGTGTGGCCGTGGTGCTGCGCTCTGCAGACGATGAGACGCTCGCAAGGGCAGAGCAGACACTCAAATCACAGCTGCCCGCGCAGTCCTGACCGGCACTCGCCGCTTGCCCCGTCTGGCGGGCATGCCTAACTTGACAGGCAACACACGAGGCATTCCCGCGAGACAGGATATTTTCCATGATGGCTGACGGCTTCCGCGCGCACCCGATCCGCAATGACGACGATGACGATGCTCCTGAAAAAGGCGCCGCGCCGGCGGGTGAGGATTTTGTCGGCAAGGCATTGTTTGAAAGCCGCACCATCCTCATCACCGGCGGTATCAACGACAAGGTGGCCCGTTCGGTCTGCGCGCAACTCTTCGCGCTGGCAGCCAAGAGCGATGATCCGATCTTGATGGTGGTCTCCTCGCCGGGCGGCCACGTCGAGTCCGGTGACATGATCCACGACACGATGAAGTTCATCAAACCGCGCGTGATCGCTCTGGGTTCGGGCTGGGTTGCGTCTGCCGGCGCGCTGATCTTTGTCGGTGCCGAGAAGCAGGATCGCTACTGCCTGCCCAATACGCGCTTCCTCATCCACCAGCCTTCGGGCGGGGCGGGCGGCGCGGCCAGTGATATCGAGATACAGGTGCGCGAGATGCGCATGATGCGTGACCGTCTGAACCGCATCTTCGCGGAAGCCACGGGCCAGCCGCTCGAGCGCATCGAGAAGGATACCGATCGCGATTTCTGGCTGACGGCGAAAGATGCCATCGAATATGGCCTGTGCCACAAAATCGTGACGCGTCAGGACGAGATCAAGCGCTAGGCTGTTCGGCGCACATTAGCGGGCGTGGCGGAACTGGTAGACGCACCGGACTTAAAATCCTATACGCCACACTTTTTTCATTTTATATTTGCATTATAAATCAAGGTTTTGTATGATCTCCGAGTAAGAAAAATCTATCGGAAATGGCTTACACAACCCTTACACATTTTTGAGGCTTTTAGCCGCATGGATTGACCCAAGGGCGTAAGCCGCCGGATATTGTACCGGAGGTGAGCCATGACGGCGAAGCACATCATTCTAGGAGGCAAGGTCACGGTCTATCGCCGTGAGAACAGCCGCTATTGGCAATGCTCAACATATATGAACGGGCGAAACTGGCGCGTGAGCACGAAGGAAGACAGCCTTTCGCGTGCCAAGGATTTCGCCGAGGACTGGTATCTGGAATTGCGCGGCAAAGCGCGCACCGGTGATCTGAAGAAGGAAAAAACCTTCAAGGATGCAGCCGATCAGTTCCGTCGTGAGTACGACGTCATCACCCAAGGACAGCGTCATGAAGTCTATGTCGAGGGGCATCATCGCCGACTCGATCTCTACCTGATCCCCTATTTCGGGGATAAGGGCCTATCCGAGATAACGCCTGGCCTCGTACAGGAATATCGAATCTGGAGACGTGAAAACTCCGTGCGTGGCGGCGTGCCTGCCCGCAGCACGCAGCATCAGGAAATCGTCACCCTTCGGCAGGTGCTCAAGACGGCGCTGCGCCATGGCTGGCTCCAGCACCTGCCCGACCTCTCTATGCCGTACAAGAGCTCAGGGAAAATCACCCATCGCGGGTGGTTCTCACCGACTGAGTACAAGCAGCTTTACGCAGCGACGCGTCGCCGACTCGATAAAGCCAAAGGCAAACGCTACGAGTGGAATTGTGCCCAGATGCACGATTTCGTCCTCTTCATGGCCAATACCGGCCTTCGCCCAGACGAAGCCAAGCGGCTTCAATACCGTGATGTCACCATTGTTGATGATGATGACACCGAAGAAACCATTCTTGAGATCGTGGTGCGCGGAAAGCGCGGCGTGGGTTTTTGCAAAAGTACGTCGGGAGCCGTCGTCCCCTTCAAGAGGCTTGTGAAACGCAACAAGCCTGAACCTGGCGATCCCATATTTCCCTCGCTTCAACGCGAACTGTTCAATGCGATCCTCGAAGAGGAAAACCTTAAAGTCGACCGCGAGGGCAACAAGCGGACGGCCTACAGCCTACGCCATACCTATATCTGCCTGCGCCTGATGGAGGGCGCAGACATCTATCAGGTGGCAAAGAACTGCCGCACCAGTGTCGAGATGATCGAAAAATATTACGCCGCTCATATCAAAACGAGCCTCAACGCGGCCGCTATCAACGTTCGCAAGGAGCGGCGCATCGACAAGAAAGAAGACCAAACAATTCATGACCTTAGTGAGGAATTAGGCCTTGAATCTGAATGACTTATCTGTTTAATATGTTCGCCAGTGCGGATGTGGCGGAACCGGTAGACGCAACGGACTTAAGCAAATTGAGTGCGCTGGCGGAAACGCTGGATGTAGAACTGCTCAAATTCGGGGAAGGCTTCCTGCGGTAACGCAGTTGCTAATCCCGAGCCAAGCCCGAAAGGGAAGGTGTAGAGACTAGACGGGCAGCACCTACCACCGGAATTTTTCTGGTCACGGTGAAGGGATAGTCCAGACCCCAAACCTGCAAAAGCCTCAGGGCTTTATCAAGCAGGGCGGTGAAAACCGTAGTTGGTAAGAAAATCCGTCGGGCGAATAGCCCATGGGGGTTCGAGTCCCCCCATCCGCACCACTTTTTTCTCTTCAGGAAGGCGCTCAGGCAAGTCAGGGACGTGACGCCCAGCCTTCCCTTCAAGATACCGGATCAAGAGGGCAGGACTGACCGACCCGGTATCGCGTGACCATGCCGGCGCGGACGCATAGACGGGATTGTCACCTAGCTCGCCATCTCGAGAAGAACCTCTCGCGCGAGCTCATGGACTACCCTCTACCACTAATTTCTTCCAATCTGACTCGATTGAATTTAATATGTTAACGTCGGAGCCTGCACGTATAGTTGCGCTAAGCATCCAACAACCGAATAGCCGTAAGGAAATGACCGCACTCGGTAGAAATTTATAAGGGGGGGCGAAATGGAAGCGTTTAGCTTAATATTGTTTTCAGTTATATTGATAATAATCGGATGGATGTTTGGAGATTCCACATCCGAGCGGAATTTTACCAATGCAAACAGGGTTGCAAAAGCTATATTAATAGCATTTGGGACATTTACAGTAGTGGGAGCCAGCACCTTCATAGGGGTGACGCAGTTTACATACATAGTGGGCGCGTATGCTATTGTGTTGGGTCTTGGAGCCGCAGTAGGTGCAGTCGCGCTCGGAAACTGTAGTGACCGCGTATACAGTAATGGCATCGAAAACGATTTCGACACTCTTCCGGATGCCGTTGCATACGGGTATGGGAAGTTTTCAGGTACGCTAGTAACACTTATTTCAATTTTAGGACTATTTGCTCTACTTGTAATACAGATATCAGTTGGTGGGATTATACTCTCATCTCTCATGGGGGCCCCTTTAATAGCAGCCATAATTTTGATGGCTTCGGTGGTGGGGCTGTATGTTTATTTTGGTGGGCTGAAAGGAATTTTTATTACTGACTTAATACAAGGAATCGCGATGTTTGCATTGTTTGGCGCGATTATAGCTCTAATGATTTATAATGGAGTGCCTATGCCAGATGGTCAGGCTATGTTCCCTGAGATATTTAATGAAAATTGGGAGATGAGCTTGGGGTTCATAATTGTCTTGTTTGTGTCGGGCTTTTTGAGCATATCCGGCGGGGCTGATATTTGGTTGCGGCTATATTCTGCGAATAATCAAACATCTGCCAAGCGAGGATTTTATATAAGCGGGTTTATGTTCTTATTTTTCATGGCGTGTCTTACCGTATTTGGAATGGGCGTGCTTGCCGCTTTGCCGGATGCGCCGCCAGGTGAGGCGTTCATGCTATACATTCAGACATCGTTGCCCGCGTGGATAATGCCAGTCGTCGTTATTGGAATATTCGCCGCATCCATATCCACTGCCGATGTGGAGACTCATGTGATCGGCACCATGGTAAATGCCGAGCTGAAAAGAAGAAATATTATTAAAGCGACGGATGAGCCGCAGAAGCTACGAATTGCAAGGTACCTAACAATTGGAACGTTGGCGGTTGCTGCGCTTGCTGCGGTGTGGGCGGGCGGCGCGTTGGGACAGATATACTCCATGTTCTTGAACATCTTAATGATTTCTGGCGTCGCTGCATGGGCGGTGCTTCTGAAAAGAGGGCGTGGCCTCTTGATGGTTTTAGGCATCCTTGCTTCCAGTGCCATATTTATATGGCTTGTATGGACCGATAGGATGTTTATCGGGATGTGGTCCTTGTTGGTTCCGCTACCATTGGCGCTTTTAACGCTGCCCTTCCCCATGAGACGATAGAGATGACCGCTGATCAGACACTGATCCGCCGCGCCTCAAATGCGGGGTTTTGGGCGGCAACGATAGGCACCCCTCTTGCGACCTTTATCGTTGCTCTGGCTCTAATAGGGCGCATAGAGCTCAATGACGAAGCGTCGAAGGTAACTTTGATGTTTGTTGCTTTTTCTCTTGTTGTGACCAGCTTGAGATATCATTTGAGATGTCAATTCTGTTTCAGGCAGGATGCTAGAGTCGATGCGCTAAGCAGTGTAGACAGTCAAGTTCTTAGTCTGTTAATAGCTGTGCACGCATCAATTATATTTTTCTGTTGCATTAACATAGCGATACTTTCTAATTTTTCAATAATATTGGCGGCATCAATATTTTCACTTCAGTCTGCATTATTGATTGTACAGTGGGCGATGGCTGGTCAGTCAATAATATCCGCCGGATTGAAGAGGCTTGCTGGTGGCGATAAAACATTTATTGGCCAGCATGCGCTAACCTTTATTCTCGACTTGGTTACATTGATTCTAGCAACATTAATGATGTTATCGATTTTTAATGTCGCAGATGATTTGGGAGCAGCAACCATTGGGGTTGCGATGGTGCTTTTTATATTTACCATAATCGAGATAATTGTTCATACTAGGGATTAAATCTAGCAATTATTGAGTGCATCGGGAGGAACATGCTTTAATTGGTGCTCCGCGCTAATGGGCGTGCCTACACGGCGAAGCTCCGGACGGTCGTGTGACGGTAATTGGTGCGCGCTACTAACGTGTCTGAGTTGAGGCTTGATGGGATACTTCTTGTTGCCCCCGCCCACTTCGCACGAAATCAGCACTGAACGAGGCCTCACCTACGGTCGGCGTCGATGAACGCCTGAACAGGTGACGGCGCAAGCGGAGATACGCCGTTCTCCCACTTTACCGTCGGTATATCTGGACACTGAGACGTGTGCCCATAGAAGGGTTGGTCACCTGGCTCGCTGATAAGAGAAGAACTTCTCGAGCGAGCTCAACACAACTCAAAACAGTACTAACTCTTGCTTGCAACGCCCCTTGGCTTTCCCCAAACTGATTGCCTAACCAAAGGCAGATCAGGCGGGGATCGATGCATTGGGAGGAGCTTGTCTCTGACGGCCATGTCAGAGCCGCCAAGTTGCGTTCAATCCAGTCACGCTGGATCGTTATCGCCTTTGTCCTCACCCTTACGGGCTTGGCTTTGCTCTTCTGGATCGCAGAACCCAGAGAGCGCCGCGTTGCCGATGCGACGGCCGGTCATAGCGAGCGCGCTGAGCAAGACGCTTTGCAGGGACGCGCCCTAGCGCGTCATTTCGATAGCTTGACGCTTCCCCCATTGGACGAGTTCGCTCGCCAAGGCTTGGCACCGGCCTATGAGATGGAGCGCGTTCTCTCCTTGATGGTCGAGAACCTCAATGAGAGCGGAGACCTGCCCGCCTCGCTACCGATCCAGCGCTATAACCGCGACGCCTTCTGGAGCAATGATTGGAACGCCCAAGAGCTTCGCGTCTTGCGCGATGGCAGTAGCCTTTATCTCGTCGGCGCAATTGTCTCTGAAGAGTATCAGATACGCCCCCAACGTCAGATCGACGCACCGCTCTGGTGGTTCGGCGTGCTGCGCCGCAGTGATAGCGGATGGCAGGGCTATACGCTCACCTTCCAAGGTAGCGTGCTGCGCCTAGAGGGTTCTGAGAGCCTTCGCCCAGCCGATTATCCCGAGACACTCGCGCGGCTTGTCCGCGCCTCTGATCTCTCCCGCCATCGGGAGGCTATCGAAGCCCAATCAGGGGGGAACCGGTGATGGAAGATACGCTTCCCGTTTCCGAGCTCTCACTTCTCACAGGCCTTGCCTTTACGGTGATCGCGGCATTTGCCGCTATCATCCTCATCATTCGCATCCGCGCTGTGCGCTCGTTTCTCCTCAGCATGATCGGGCTCATCCCCGCCTTGCCATTGATGGGCATGGCCCTGATCGCAGCCCTGTTCTGGCGCGTCTTCTTGAGGCTCGCCGCACTCCTGCCTTTCAGTCAAAGTTTCACGCAGACCTTCTTGAAGGTTATCAACGGCCGCGAAGCGGAATCTGCCACACCAGCCAAGCCCTCGGCTGACCGGTTTGCCGTTCTGGACGAAGACGAAGCAGTCACCGCCCAAGCGCCCGATTACCAAAAGCGTCTGGAGATGGCGCGCTCCGTCTGGCCGGAGGAGCGCTTCCCCTATCTCTATCGGAACGTGCCAGAGGATTTGCAGCGCCCCTTGTTCGAAGATGGCCGCTTACCTGGCGGCGTGCCGCTCACATGGCTGGCAGATCGCCATGTCACGCCGGAGCTGATCGAGCGAGCGTGCAAGGCCGCTATTGCAGCCGTGCTGATGATCACGCTCCTGCCCCTTGCCCTCTATCTCTGGATGGTCGCCTCAGCCTTTGCCTTAACTTTATTGTACCACGAACGTGATATAATTACCATAAGATAGGGTAATGGCGCACTTATACAAACCGGTTCGGTTTGTGTGCGTCTCTCAGTCGCCGAGAGGGCTCTCTCGGGCCGCTTGTCGTTGCCCGGAGGGTGGCCTCTTTGCGACCCGACCCGTCAGGAGGTGGCGTGGCGATTTATTCCTTTCGGGCTTCCATCGTGAAGCGATCAG
>ERZ869909.1730-NODE-1730-length-16823-cov-32.309328_pt1 | contig 16823 bp, 13 predicted proteins | sample MGYA00520892_ERZ869909 | MGnify/ENA primary metagenome ERZ869909 (study PRJEB32215, sample SAMEA104723947) | bioreactor metagenome | biome: bioreactor; feature: anaerobic bioreactor; material: water | place: China | collected 2015-03-12 ...
ACATGTCGTGTCCTTCTGCCGTTTGTCTTTGTCTGCCAGCCGAGGCGGTGAAGAGCAAGCCTCAACCTCCGTGTGCAGCGGCCAAATCCGTCGGCCCGAAATCCTTAAGGTAAGGAGAGCGACCCTTCCCCGCAGCCCGGCGCCGTTCCCTTGCGGGGCGCTGGTGAAGCGCGTAGACGATGCCCATGCACAACGCGACCCTCGTTTTCGACCTCGACGGCACCCTGGTCGATACCGCTCCGGATCTCGTGGCGGCAACCAACCACGCCCTCGCCGACCTTGCGCTCCCGCCGGTACCGGCCGAAACGCTCCGTCACGCAATCGGGTTCGGCGCGCGGCGCATGATCGTGGTGGGCCTCAAGGAAACCGGCGTCACGCTGGACGAGCCGGAGGTCGACCGGCTGCTCGCCCGCTTCCTCGCCTACTACGAGCCCAACATCGCCCGCGAGAGCCGCCCGTTCGAGGGCGCCATTGCCGTGCTCGAACAATTCCGCGCCGAAGGTGCGCGCCTCGCGGTCTGCACCAACAAGCGCCTGGCGCTCGCCGAGCAGCTTCTCGCCGAGCTCGGCGTGCGGGACCTCTTCACGGCCGTGACCGGCCGCGACAGCTTCCCCGTCCACAAACCGCACCCCGACCACCTGATCGGCACCATCGCGCTCGCAGGCGGCGACCGGGCCGTGGCGGTCATGGTGGGAGACACGGGCATCGACATCGAGACGGCCCGCGCGGCCGGCGTGCCGTCCATCGGCTGCACCTTCGGCTACTCGGACGTCCCCGTCGCAACCTACGATCCAGAAGCGGTCGTCGAGACCTACGCGGAGCTGGACGGCGCGGTCCGCAGGCTCCTGGCCCGCTCCGCCGCCTCCGCCTGAACCGCACTCCCTCACTCTCATACGAAACGTCCCCGGCCACCGGCCGGGGACGCATGGTGCAGATCGTTCGGTGAACCGGCCTCGGCTCAGGCCGCGCGCACCGTCGACAGGAATTTCTCGACCTCCACGTTGAGGTTCTGGCTTTCGCCGGAGAGCTGGCGCGCCGAGACGAGCAGTTGCGAGGACGCCGCGCCCGTATGCGAGGCTCCGGCACTCACGTCCGTGATGCTGCTCGCCACCTCCTGCGTGCCCTTCGCCGCCTCGATCACGTTGCGGCTGATCTCCTTGGTCGTCGCATCCTGCTGCTCGACGGCCGCGGCAATCGTGCCGGAGATGTCCGAGATCTGGTTGATCGTCGCCGTGATCTCGCGGATGGCGTCGACCGCCTCGTTGGTCGCCGCCTGCATGCCCGCGATCTGCGACGAGATCTCGTGCGTGGCCTTGGCGGTCTGAGACGCCAGCGCCTTCACCTCCTGCGCCACGACCGCAAATCCCTTGCCCGCATCGCCCGCACGCGCCGCCTCGATGGTGGCGTTGAGGGCGAGCAGGTTGGTCTGCCCGGCGATGGTGCTGATCAGGCTGATCACGTCGCCGATCCGGTCGGCCGATTGCGAGAGCACCGCGACCTGCTCGTTGGTGCGTGCCGCCTGCTGAACGGCCTGCCCCGCGATCACGCTGCTCTCGTGCACCTGCCGGCTGATCTCGGAGACCGTCGTGGCAAGCTGCTCGGACGCCGCCGCCACGCCTTCGACGTTGGCCGAGGTCTGCTCCGAAGCCGAGGCCGCGCTGCCCGAAAGCTCCTGCGTCCGGTCGGCCGTCTTGGTCAGCGAATCCGCCGCCGTCTCGAGCTGGCTCGCCGCCGACGAAACCGTGCCGACGATGCCGCCGATGGCCTGCTGGAACGCATCCGCCATCCGGCGCATCTCGCTCTTGCGCTCCGCCGCCGCAGCCGCGTCGCGGCTTGCTTTCTCCTCCGCCTCCCGGCGCGCCTTATCCTGCAGGCTGTCGCGCAGGCGAAGCACCGCCTTGCCGATGTCGCCGACTTCGTCGGAGCGCTCGGCGCCCGGAACCTGGGTGTCGAGATCGCCGCCGGCCATGCGGTCGAAGGAAACCCCGAGCGCCGCGAGCGGCCGCCCGACGAGCACCGTCAGCGCGAGGAACAAAAGCCCCGCGACAATCACAATGCTCGCGGCCGAGAGCGCATACATCGAGGCTTTCGTCTGCGAGATCGTCGCTTCGAGCGTCGCGATGGGCACGGCCACCACCAGCGCCCAGGAATCGGCGGTATTGCCGGCCGCGATCGGCGTCGCATGGAAGCGCCACATCGCCCCGTCGCTCCCCGCCCCATCGATCGAGACCACGCTGTTGGTCTCGATCGCCTGCCGGGACGCCGCCGCGGACGCCGCGTCGAAATCCGAAAGCGACTTGCCGATGGAAGCGCCGTTGGGATGCGCGACCGCCACGCCTTCGCGCGAGATCAGCGACACGAAACCCGTCCCGAACGGCTTGATCTGCTGCATCGTCTCGTTGAGGCTCTGAAGGTTGATGTCGACGCCGCCGATGCCGACTGTCCTGCCACCCACCACGATCGGCACGCTGAACGAGGAGATCACAACCTCCTTGCCCCCGACGGGATAGAGATAGGGCTCGATGGCGACCGCGCGATTGGCCTTCAGCGGCACCTGGTAGTAGGTCCCCGTTTCGGGCTTGTCGTAATCGACGAGCGGCTCGCGCACGATCTTCTCGCCCGGGCGGTTCCAATAGGGAACGAACCGGCCCGTGGCGTCATGCCCGGGCGCGTTGACGAACTCGTGGTCCCGCCCGTCGAGCGCCTGCGGCTCCCATCCGGTCCACACGCCGAGCAGATCGGTATTCTTTTCGAGGATGCCCTTCAGCATCTCGTCCAGCACGGCCCGGTCGACCATGCCCTTCGATTTCAGCGCCGCACTCGTCGTGGCGATATTCTCCGCGACGCGGGCGGCAAGATCGAGCTTCTTGCTCACGTCCAGCGCCTGGCTGAAGGCGATGGTGTTCTGGATCTCGGTGTTCTGGCTGTCGATCACGGAGCCTGCGCTTCGGGCCAGGAAATACGTTCCGATCCCAAACACGGTTGCAATTGCAACGGCCGCAACGAGAGCGATTTTGACGGGAAGAGAGTGGAGGTGCATGTTGCAGGTTCCATATGGATAACAAATGGATAAATCGTCCTGCACATAATCAGCTTGAATATTTAAATATCGGTCACTTTAGCATCACTCCCAGCATAATTTCTTTCGCGTTCCAAACAGGTTGCCGAATGCAGCTGATAAACCGTGGAAGAATAGGAAGAAAAGCCGGGATTAGGCACGCGCGTCCACGCCCCAAGACACCTTGAATGAGCGCATCAAGAGCCGTTCTCTGGGCTTTCGCCCCCCTCGCCGGACGCCGAACCGGGCCTCTCCAGTCTGAATTTATTGCGGATTTCCGCCCCGCACGGCCCTGAGACGGCGCGTCGTTTGACACGCGCCCGATCCTCTCCCATGTTCCCGGGCCCTAGTTTCAGGCAATGTTTCAGACAAAGCACCCTCCCGCGCAGCGCACCGCGTTGGGCAATCTCAGGTAGAGCTAAGCGGCGGGCCTTCCCCGTGCGCCCGAGTGGTCAGGGGCGAGAAAGCACAAGATGAACGTCGTCATCGTGGAATCGGCCGCCAAGGCCAAGACGATCAACAAGTACCTCGGCAGCAATTATAAAGTGCTGGCCTCGTTCGGGCACGTACGCGACCTGCCGTCCAAGGACGGCTCCGTCGACCCGGAGCAGGACTTCTCCATGACCTGGGAGATCGACCAGGGCTCCCGGAAAATCATCAGCGAGATCGCGGAGGCCGTGAAAAAGGCCGACAAGCTCATCCTCGCGACCGACCCCGATCGCGAAGGCGAGGCGATCTCCTGGCATCTCCTCGACATCCTGGAAAAGAAAAAGGCCCTCAAAAAGGGCCTTTCTGTCGAGCGCGTCGCCTTCAACGCGGTCACCAAGGACGCGATCCTGGCGGCCCTCGCCGCCCCGCGCCAGATCGACGAGCCGCTGGTCGATGCCTATCTCGCGCGCCGCGCGCTGGATTACCTCGTGGGCTTCACGCTCTCGCCCGTGCTGTGGCGCAAGCTCCCGGGCGCCCGCTCGGCAGGCCGCGTGCAGTCGGTGGCGCTCCGCCTCGTCTGCGACCGCGAGGCCGAGATCGAGGCTTTCCGGACCGACGAGTACTGGACCATCGAAGCGACCCTCGCGACGGCCAAGGGCGAGGAATTCCCCGCCCGCCTCAATGCCGTCGAAGGCACCACGCTCAAGAAGCTCGACCTCAAGGACAGCGCCACCGCCAACGACATCAGGCGCGCGCTCGAAAAAGGCGCCTTCCGCGTCGTCTCGGTGGAAAGCCGCGACGTGAAGCGCAACCCGTACGCGCCGTTCGCCACCTCGACGCTCCAGATGGACGCCTCCCGCAAGCTCGGCTTCTCCGCCAAGCAGACCATGCAGGTCGCCCAGCGCCTCTATGAAGGCATCGATGTCGGTGGCGAGACGGTCGGCCTCATCACCTACATGCGAACCGACGGCGTGACGATCATCCCCGAGGCGATCAACGCCATCCGCGGCCTCATCGCGCGCGACTATTCGCAGAAGTACGTCGCCCCCTTCGTGCGCGAGTACAAGACCAAGGCCAAGAACGCCCAGGAAGCGCACGAGGCGATCCGCCCGACCGACGTCAAGCGCACGCCCGCCTCCGTCGCCCGCTATCTCGACAAGGACCAGGCTCGCCTCTACGAGCTGATCTGGAAGCGCGCCGTCGCGAGCCAGATGGCGTCCGCCGAGTTCAAGCAGACCACGGCCGACATCGAGGTGAAGGGCCGCGACGGCAAGACCTACACGCTGCGCGCCACCGGCTCCGTCGAGAAGTTCGACGGCTTCCTCAAGGTCTACGACGAAGGCCGCGACGACCGCGTCATGACGCTCGCCAAGGGGAAGGACGACACCGCGGACGAGGAAGACGCGAACCGCCGCCTGCCCGCGCTCGCCGAAGGCGATGCGCTCACCGATCGCGGCATCGAGGCCGAGCAGCACTTCACGCAGCCGCCGCCGCGCTACTCCGAGGCAACCCTCGTCAAGAAGATGGAAGAGCTCGGCATCGGCCGCCCGTCGACGTACGCCTCGACGCTGGCCGTGCTGCAGGAGCGCGATTACGTCCGCATCGACAAGAAGCGCCTGATCCCCGAGGACAAGGGCCGCCTCGTCATCGCGTTCCTCGAAAGCTTCTTCAAGAAATACGTCGAGTTCGACTTCACCGCCGACCTCGAGGAGAAGCTCGACCTCATCTCCGCCGGCGACCTGGAATACAAAGACGTGCTGCGTGACTTCTGGCGCGACTTCACCGCCGCCGTGAACGATATCAAGGATCTGCGCGTCGGCGACGTGCTCGAAGCCTTGAACGAGCTGCTCGGGCCCCACGTCTTCCCCGCCAAGGAGGACGGCTCCGACCCGCGCCTCTGCCCGAAGTGCGGCACGGGCCGCCTTTCGCTCAAGATCTCCGGCAAGTCCGGCGCCTTCATCGGCTGCGGCAACTACCCGGACTGCAAGTACACGCGCCAGCTCTCGGGCGATGCGTCCGGCATGGACGGCGACCGCGAGCTGGGCTTCGACCCCGACACCGGGCTGCCGATCCTCGTCAAGTCCGGCCGCTTCGGGCCCTACCTTCAGCTCGGCGAGGGCGAAGGCGACGAGAAGCCGAAGCGCTCCTCGATCCCGAAAGGCATCGACGCCGCCAACATCGACTTCGAGAAGGCCGTGCAGCTCCTCTCGCTTCCGCGCGAGGTCGGCATCCATCCCGAGACGGGCACGCCCATCACCGCGGGCCTCGGCCGCTACGGCCCCTTCGTGCAGCACGACGGCACCTACGCCAACGTCGACAGCATCGAGGACGTCTTCACCATCGGCTTGAACCGCGCCGTCACGCTGCTCGCTGAAAAGCGCGCCGGCAAGGGCGGCCGCTTCGGACGCTCCGCCGCGAAGACCGTCCTCAAGGATCTCGGCGAGCACCCGGGCGGCGGCGGCAAGATCCAGGTTCTCGACGGCAAGTACGGGCCCTACGTGAGCCACGACAAGGTCAACGCCACCGTTCCGAAAGGCATGGACCCGGCGACGCTCACGGTTGACGACGCCATCCGCCTGCTGCAGGAGCGCATCGCGAAAGGCGGCGGCAAGAAGAAGCCGGCGAAGAAGGCTGCGGCGAAAGCCAAGCCGGACAAATCCGGCGACGGCGAAGCCAAGCCCGCGAAGGCGAAGGCAAAAGCCCCTGCCAAAAAGGCCCCCGCGAAGAAGGCTGCCGCCAAGGCCAAAAAACCGGCCGCAAAAGCGAAAGCCTCGGCCGACGGCTGACGCCTGACAGACGACGATCCCGCAGCTTTCCCCGGTCAGCCTCGTCGCCAGGGTGGGCTTATCCGCTCGCGACCGGAAGCCGGAATGACCGGTCGCCCGGCTTCATCCTATCTCTCTTCCGATGGGTGATCGCGACGTGACGGAGGGCACAAAAAAGCGCCCGCAATCACCTGCGGACGCCCAAAACTCTCACGAGACGAAGATTGCCCCGAGATCATGATCGCTTCGGACCGATAGGGTCCGAAGCATGAATCATCTGTCCCACCCGCTCGCCCGGCAACCATGTATTCTGCCCGGCGGCACGCCGACCGCTGAAAAGATATCAGGCCTTTCGCTTCTTTCGCGCCGCGTACCGGAGATCGCGCAGGGCCTTCTGTTCAGCGAGCGCAGCGACCGCCTGGTCTGCCTCTTCACGTGCCTTGCGCTCCATGAGGGCTACCTGCTCCGCTCGCTCCGCTGCTTCTCGGGCCGCAAGCTCCACGGCGGCTTGCGCCTTCGCCTCCCTCCGGGCCTCGCGAGCGGCGACGATCGCTTGGCGCTCCGCCTTCCGCTGAAGAACCATTGGATCGTCTGGCGCCGGCCGCTGTGCTCGCCGAAGCATCGCCTGCTTGGCTTCCGATGCCTTGAGGATGCGGGTATCAAAATTATCGTGAGGATGTCTCATAAGGTTCCGTCGACTGGAAATTGAGGGAGAAGGCGATCCATAGGTCCGCAGCTGCGGAGCACAATCCGCGCCTTCAGAGGAAAGAAAGTATCGCTCCGCAAACGATCACATCGTGACGGGCCGCAGCGTGAAACCTGAGCCGATTGTCTAGGTCAGCTGCGGGCGATAGACGGCCGCACGCGGCTTTGCGGCCTGAAACGCCTGGCGGATGTGGTGGTCGCAGTAGGGACTGCCGTCCTTCTTCCGCTTGCCGCAAAAGTAGAAGTCTCCCACCAACGGGTCGCCAAAGGGCCAGCGACAATCATAAGGCAGCAGCGTCTCGACAGTTTTTCTCTCGTCGGGCTGGATGATCAGTTCGCCATCAGTGCTAGAGGGCGCAGTCTTGTTGGAATTATTGCTCATGCCATCTTTATAGCATAGAAATATGCATATGACGTGTGGCGCATGACCACTGCCATTCGTCATGTGTATTTTCCGCGGCTGCTCCCGCACTCGCATCGGCTGGGTTGTCTCTTTCTGGCTCAAAACACACGTGCCGTTAATGCGCTCTGCACTGACCAAGCCGCGCGTCTGGTCACGCCCTCACTAAAAGTCTAAATCTGGCGTCGTCGGGGGACCGCAGAAGGAGGAGCCATATGCTCTGCCGCACCTCGACTGCCCTCGCACTCCTCTGCCTGTTCCACACGGCCGCCGCCGCTCAACAGCACACGCCCGACCCGACCGCTGTCACGGTCTTCGAAAACGTCCGCGTCTTCGACGGCAGGAGCGATGCGCTCAGCGCGCCCATGAACGTGCTCGTTCGCGGCAAAACCATCGCAAAGATCACGGCCGATCCCATTCCCACGGATCGCCGCGCCACGACCAAAATCATCGACGGCGGCGGTCGCACGCTGATGCCCGGCCTCATCGACGCGCATTGGCACGCCATGCTGATCCGCCCCAACCCTGTCCAGGCCATCACCGGCGACGTCGGCTACAACACCCTCACGGCCGGAGCCGAAGCGCGCGACACCCTCATGCGCGGCTTCACGACCGTGCGCGATGTGGGCGGCCCCACGTTCGGCCTCAAGCAGGCCATCGACGACGGCACCATCGAAGGCCCGCGAATCTTTCCGTCTGGCGCGATGATCACGGTGACGAGCGGCCACGGCGATTTCCGCCAGCTGTCCGATCTTCCGCGTCAGGTCGGCGGACCGCTCGCGCGCATGGAGCAGGTCGGCGGAGCCATGCTCGCCGACAGCCCCGACGAGGTGCGCGTTCGCGTCCGGGAGCAGCTGATGCAGGGCGCGTCGCAAATCAAGCTGACGGCGGGCGGCGGCGTGTCCTCGCCGTTCAGCCCCATCGACGTCACGACGTTCACCGAGGACGAGCTGCGCGCCGCCGTCGAGGCCGCCGAAAACTGGGGCACGTATGTCGCCGTCCACGCGTTCACAACGGCGGCCATCCGGCGCTCGATTTCTGTCGGCGTCAAATGCATCGAGCACGGCTTCCTGATGGATGAGGAAACCGCCGAGCTCATCGCCGAGAAGGGCCTGTGGCTGAGCTTGCAGCCACTTCCGGACGAGATGCGCCTCGGCTTCCCCGAAGGATCGATCCAGCGCATCAAGGCCGAGCAGGTCTGGGACGGCATCGCAAAGACCTACGAGCTCGCCAAGAAGCACCGCATCAAAACCGCGTGGGGCACAGACGTGCTCTTTTCCCAAGCGCTGGCCCAGCGCCAGGGCGCCATTCTCGCGTCCCTCACGCGCTGGCTCACACCCGCCGAAGCGCTCGCGACGGCCACCGGTGCCAACGGCGAATTGCTCGCAATGTCGGGCGAGCGCAATCCTTATCCCGGCAAACTCGGCGTCATCGAGGAAGGCGCGCTGGCCGACATCCTGCTGGTCGACGGGAACCCGCTCGACAACATCGACCTCATCGCCGATCCCGACAAAAGCTTCGTCGTGATCATGAAAGACGGCCGCATCTACAAGAACACGCTGTAGACCACGATCGCTTCGGGCCCTATCAGCCCGAAGCGTGAATCGTCGGTCTCGCTGAAGATATCACGCCGATGCCGCGTTCAGCACCCCGCGCAGTCGCTCGGCATCCCGAATGGGAGGTTCGCCGAACATGCGGCGATACTCGCGGCTGAACTGCGAGGGGCTGTCGTAACCCACCGCAAGTCCCGCCGTCGCCGCATCGACGCTCTGCGACAGCATGAGATTGCGCGCCTCGTGCAGGCGAAGCTGTTTCTGATACTGCAGCGGGCTCATCCCCGTCACGGTCTTGAAATGCTGATGCAGGGCAGAGGGGCTCATGCCTGCCGCCCCCGTCAGGTCTTCCATCCGGAACGGCTCGCGGAAATTGCGCTTGATCCAGCCGATGGCGCGGTTCACCTGCTGCAGCTTGCTTTCCGCAAACGCGATTTCGGAGAGGCGCGCCGTCTGCTCGCCGCGCAACAGGCGATAGAGAATTTCTCGGATCGCGAGCGGCGCCAGAATGGGGATGTCCTGCGGAGACGCGAGAAGCTTGAGCAGACGCACGGCCGCGTCGATCAATTCGCCCGAAAGATCGCTGACGCCGAGCGACGGCCCCGGCTGCGCCGTCGCCGCGCGCGCGAGGTCGCTCTCCATCATCAGCGCGCCGATCGCGGCCGGATCGAGGTCGAGCCGGATGCTGAGGAACGGCGCGGACGGGCTCGCGTCCATGATGTGGGAAACGATCGGCACATCGACGGAAACGATCAGATACTTGGAGGCGTCGTAGCGATGGATCTGCTCGCCCACCAGCACCTGCTTGCTGCCCTGGGCGATGATGCAGAACGCCGGCTCGTACACCGCATAGAGCGGGGTCGAAGGCTGCGAGAGCCGATGCAGGAACAGGTTCGGGATCGGCGTCGCATGCGCCCCGTCTTCTTTGGCAAATCGTTCAATCAGCCCGGCAAGCTCGCGGATATCGGCCATCGGCATACCCTCACGATCATTGAGGTTTCTGCCGATCACCTTAACCGCTCAATCGCCCGCTGACGACCGCGGCAAACCAGTCTCGGAGAATTGTGCAAGAAGACCAGAGGATCGGTCTACCGCTGCCCGCCGCCCCCGCACCATCTTCCGCTCACCGGCGGCGCCCAGCCGCCCCTTGAACGAGGAGAGAGAGCATGAGTGGCATCAAGGACAAGGTCGTGCTGATCACCGGCGCGTCGAGCGGCATCGGCGAGGCTGCAGCACGGCTTCTCGCCGAACAGGGCGCAAAAGTCGTCGTCGGCGCGCGCCGCGTCGATCGGCTGGAAAAGCTCGTGGCCGACATCACGGCCAAGGGCGGAACCGCCCGCTACAAAGCCGTCGACGTCACGAAGCGCACCGAGGTCGAGGCATTCGCCGATTTCGCCCGCGAGGCGTTCGGCCGCGTGGACGTCATCGTCAACAATTCCGGCGTCATGCCGCTGGCTCCCGTCGAGGCACTGAAAATCGACGAATGGGAACGCATGATCGATGTCAACATCCGCGGCGTCCTCTACGGCGTCGCCGCCGTTCTGCCCGAGATGAAGGCGCGCGGCTCGGGCCAGATCGTCAACGTCGCGTCGATCGCCGCACACCTCGTGATGCCCACGGCCGCCGTCTACTGCGCGACCAAGCACGCCGTGTGGGCGTTCTCCGAAGGCTTGCGCCAGGAGAACCCGGACATCCGCGTGACCACGATCTCACCGGGCGTCGTCGCGACGGAGCTCGGCGACGACATCTCGGATGCCGCCACGCGCGACATCCTCGCCGGCCTGCGCAACGCGGCGCTGACGCCGGACGCCATCGCGCGGGCGATCTCGTACGCCATCGCTCAACCCGGCGACGTCGAGGTGAACGAGGTGATCGTCCGCCCCACCGCGAGCCCTTTGTAAGACCAAAGCGACGCGGGCCGGCATGATCCGGCCCGCGTCGTCCTGATCCATGCTCACGCGGGCAGCCGTGTTGCGGAGGCCTCTGGCGGGAGCGGCGCCTCGGCCGCGACCGGGCTCACGTCCTCGATCCGCGCGAACAGTGCATCCACGCGTTCGCGCTCCGCGTCCGTTTGCGGTATGAGATAGGCCACCGCCACGTAGATCGCGAGGTTCGCTGCGAGCGCGATCAGCCCCGAGGTCAGCCCATACGCCCACGGCAGCGACATCGGATAGAAATATTCAAGCACGATGACGAGCGCAAAGCCGACGCTCATGCCGGCGATTGCGCCCACCGCGTTACCGCGCTTCCAGAACAGCCCGAGAAACTGCGGCACGGCAAGCTGGATCACGCCCTGATAAGCGAGGATCGCGATCGCGAACAGCGCCGGCAGGTCGAGCGTCGCGAGCCACGCCGAGAAGAGCGTCAGCACCACCATGCCCCCTTTCGCCACCACGATGAGCTGGCGATGGTCGAGCGTCCAGTAGGTGCCCACGAGATCGTTCGCGAGCTGCGCGCCCGTCGCCTGGATATGCCCGTCGATGTTGCCCATCGACGCCGCCATCACGACGACGCCCGCGAGCGCGAGCAGCCAGAGCCCGCCCGCTTCGAGACTCACGATGAAGATCACCTCGTCCGGCTTTTCGGCTACGCCCGGGACCTGCGAGCCGAGCATGCCGAACACGAGCAGCGCGGTCGCGAACACGAGCGCGAGCGGCACGGCAAGAGCAGCGGATTTCTTCAGGCTGCGCACGCCGTCGGCGGTGTAGAGCCGCACGAAAATCGCGGGCCAGCACCACCCGCCGATGGTCCCCGTCAGAAGCAGGCTGAAGACGAACAGCGGCCCCTCTGCCGAGTCGAGCCCAGGGATCGAAAGCATTTTGGGATCGAGCGACGAGAACGTGATGTCTTTCGCCGTCACCATCCAGGCGATCATGCCGACCAGGATGACCGTGCCCCCGACATACGCGACGAGCCCTTGCGCCATGTCCGAGATGACCACGCCCCGCATGCCCATCCACACCGTCCAGATCTGCCGGAACGCGATCACCGCCACGCCGACGATCACCGCGGTCTCGAACGACAGCGACTGGAGAGACAGATGCTGGAACAGGAACCCGAGCGACAGCATGCCCATGATCAGCCACGGCAGGCCCGTGACGATGCCGAGCACCGCGCTGATCGGCCGGATGTGCCGCGAGCCGAACCGCAGCGCCAGGAGGTCCGACTGCGTCCTGAGATCGAACGCCTTGCCCCACACCCACACGGGCTTCGCCATGAGGTACATGAGCACGACCGTCAGCATCGTGTACGTCACGAAGTAGAACGACAGCGCCCCCACGCTCGCCGCCATGCCGCCGAACGCGGTGATGACGGCACCCGGGAAGTATGTGTTGAGAAACGACATCGCCTGGAAGCGCGCGTCGAACGAGCGCCCGCCGACCGCATAGTCCGAGAACGTCCGGTCCCGGATCCAGCTCAGCATGAGAATGACGACGATGGAGAGGAAAAAGACCGCGAGCGCGCCGAACGTGATGATCATGGCTCGAAGCTCCCGGCAGCGGCTTCGGCCAGATAGGCGGCAACCAGGCTCGCGCAAACGAAGAGCGCGACGGCGACGAAATAGAAGACCGCAGCCGGCACCCCGAGCACCGTCGTGGCGCCCGTGATCGCCCAATGAAGCGGCGGCGTCAGCACGAGCAGCGCGTCGAGCACGAACCATCCGTAGATCCACAGCGGCGTGCCGTGGAACCGCCTCCCCAATACAGTCATGTCGTCCCCCTCATGCGGCCACAGTCCCCAGCGCAGGAAAGCCATGCGGCGGATCCCGCCACCTAATCCTGCTGCACCTGAGCGTTGCCTGCTTATCGCCCCGCGAAGTGCGACACTTGTAAGAACGTGCTGCCGGTGCCGGGCGCGTGCACGGGCCCGGCATCCACACCGATCCTGCTGAAAAAACCGCGCCGGTCCCCCACATCCGCTTCTATCCCGCCCGGAACGCCTCTAAGGTCGCCGCCCATGGCAAAGAAACCACCCAAAAAGCACCCCGCTCGAAAGACCGCCCAAAAGGGCTTCCGTCGCGGCGACAGCGACACGCTCCCCACCCGCGAAGAGATCCTGACCTTCCTGCGCGAGAGCGAAAGCACAGCGGGCAAGCGCGACATCGCCCGCGCCTTCAACGTCCGCGGCCCTGCGCGCACGGGGCTCAAGCGTCTGCTCGCCGAAATGGCCGACGAGGGCCTGCTCGCCGGCACGAAGAAATCGTTTCACGAAAAGGGCACGCTGCCCCCCGTCACCGTGATCGAGGTCACGGGCCGCGACGATGACGGCGACCTCATCGCACGGCCCTCGGTCTGGAAGGACGCCGACGGCGAGCCCCCCGCGATCCTTCTCCTCGCGCACACGCCGCGCGCCGCCGCGCAGTCGGCCGCCATCGCCGTCGGCGACCGCGTGCTCGCCCGCATCAACCGCCTCGAGCAGCCCGACGTCGAAGGCATCTCCTACGAAGCCGAACCGATCCGCGTCCTCCCGCGCGAGCGTCGCCGCCAGCTCGGCATCTTCCGCGCGCGCAAAGGCGGTGGCGGCACCATCGAGCCGATCGACCGTCGTGAGCTGCGCGCCTGGGCAATCCGCCCCGGCAACGACGCGAAGGCAACCGACGGCGATCTCGTCCGCTTCGATCTTTCCGCCCGCGACCGCCGTTCGATTGCCGAAGCCCGCGTCCTCGAAAGCCTCGGCAACCCCGACGATCAGCGCAAGATCAGCCTGATCGCCGTCCACGCGCACGGCCTGCCCGACGATTTTCCGGCTCCCGTCATCGCGGAGAGCGAGGCCCTCGAAGAGTTCGCCTCCCAGGGCCGCACCGATCTGCGCGACATCCCGCTGATCACCATCGACCCGACGGACGCGCGCGATCACGACGACGCGGTCCACGCCGAGCCCGATTCCGATCCGAAGAACCCCGGCGGCCACATCGTCACCGTCGCCATCGCCGACGTCGCCCACTACGTCCGCCCCGGCAGCCGCCTCGACAAGGAGGCGCGCCTGCGCGGGAACTCGGTCTATTTCCCGGATCGCGTCGTGCCGATGCTGCCTGAGCGCATCTCGAACAACCTCTGTTCGCTGCGCGAATCTGAAGAGCGCCCGACGCTCGCCGTGCGCATGATCTTCGACGTCCACGGCAAGAAGCGCCGCCACACGTTCCTGCGTGCGGTGATGAGGAGCGCGGCGAAGCTCAGCTATCAGGAGGCGCAGGCCGCCATCGACGGGCACATCAGCGAGAAGTGCGAGCCCTTGATGGAGCGCGCGCTGCTGCCGCTCTGGAACGCCTACGCCGCCCTCTCCCGCGCCCGCGACGCACGCGGACCGCTCGATCTCGACCTCCCCGAGCGCAAGATCGTGCTCGACGACACGGGCCGCGTGGCGCGCGTGGTCATTCCGGAACGCCTCGACGCCCACCGGCTGATCGAGGAGTTCATGATCCAGGCCAACGTCGCCGCCGCCGAAACGCTGGAGCAGGCCAAGACGCCGCTGATCTACCGCGTGCACGATCAGCCTTCGAAAGAGAAGCTGAAGGCGCTGCGCGACTTCCTCGACACGCTCGACATGAAGCTCGCGGCCTCAACCGGTTTGAAACCCGAGGCCTTCAACGCCGTTCTCGCGCGCGCCAAATCTCTACCCGTGCCGGAGCTCGTGAACGAGGTGGTCCTGCGCTCGCAGGCCCAGGCCGAGTACACCCCGCAGAACATCGGCCACTTCGGCCTCAACCTGGCGCGCTATGCGCACTTCACCTCCCCCATCCGCCGCTATGCGGATCTCGTCGTGCATCGAGCCCTCATCCGCGCCCTGAAGCTCGGCCCCGATGGCCTGACGGATGCGGAGCTGCCGCACCTCGCCGACACCGCGAAGGAAATCTCCGAAGCCGAGCGCCGCGCTATGGCCGCCGAGCGCGAGACGATCGACCGCCTCATCGCAGCCCACCTCGCCGACCGCATCGGCGCCACCTTCGAGGGCCGCATCGCGGGCGTCACGCGCTCGGGCCTGTTCGTGAAACTGAAGGACACGGGCGCCGACGGCTTCGTGCCGGTCTCCACGCTCGGCCAGGATTATTTCGCCCACGTCGAGGAAGCCCACGCCCTCATCAGCACGCGAAGCGGCGAGACCTATCAGCTCGGCGATCCGGCAACCGTCCGCCTCGTCGAAGCCGTGCCGACGGCCGGCGCCTTGCGCTTCGAAATGCTCTCGCCCGGAAAAACGGGCAGTTCCGCGCACCGGCTCAAAGGCGTCCGCACGCGCCACCGGCCCCGCCCGTCCGGCCGCCGATGACGAGCCCCGGGGCGACACGTCACGGTTGAGCGCCACGCCACCGCGGCCTAATAAGGCGCGGGCAACGGTGCGCCGCCTCGTCGCGAGGCCCCTTCTCCGGAGGACACCATTCGATGATCGAGTACGACGCGACACCGCAGGCCGCCGGACCCAGGCGCGAGGTTTGGCCCGCGGTTTCGCTGGGGTTGAGAATGCTGTGCCCCGCCTGCGGCAAGGGCTCGCTGTTCGGAAAATATCTCAAGGTGAGCCACGCCTGCCCGTCGTGCAGCGAAGAGTTGCACCACCAGCGCGCGGACGACGCGCCGCCCTATTTCACGATGAGCATCGTCGCCCACATCGTCATCGCCGGCGTCCTCATTCTCGAGCGCCTCTACGCGCCGCCGACCTGGGTCCATCTGACCCTCTGGCTTCCGCTCACCGTCCTCCTGAGCCTTTGGATCCTGCCGCGCGTCAAAGGCGGATTGGTCGGGCTGCAGTGGGCGCTTCGCATGCACGGGTTCGGCGGCGTCGAAGACAAGCCGGAACAGCCGCCCACCGCCGGCCATGGTCCGGCGTAAGGACGACGGCTTGAAACCGCCGACCGCCATACGCCAAGGGGCCGGACGCACCAGCGTCATGCGGTCTCGGTCGCCGCGCCCATCCGAACCGCAACCCACCAGGACATTGCGCCCGCGCGACGCCGCAACTCTCGTCATCGTCGATCGCTCGGCCGCCACGCCACGCGTTCTCATGGGCCGGCGCCACCCGGGCCAGGTCTTCCTGCCCGATACGTTCGTCTTCCCCGGCGGCCGCGTCGAGCCCGGCGACCGCACGCTCGCGCGCCGTCTCGCCCTCCCGCCGGCCGAGGCCGAGCGTCTGGGCTATGCCGTCCACGGCCGCCCGACGGAGGCGCGCGCCGCAGCCCTCGCGCTCGCGGCCGTGCGCGAAACGTTCGAGGAGACGGGCTTCGTCGTGGGCACCCCGGCACCGCAACCGGCGCCCGCCGTTCCGGCCTCCTGGACCGGCTTCCTCGCAGCCGGCCACCACCCGCGCCTCGACGGTCTCACCTTCTTCGCCCGCGCCATCACGCCGCCGGGCCGTCCCCGTCGCTACGACACGCGCTTTTTCCTCACCGATGCCGCCGCCGTCACGCACTGCCCGGGCAGCCTCGACGGCGAGCTGCTCGACATCGGATGGTTTACGCTCGATGAAGCCCGGCGCCTCAATTTGCCGTCCATCACACACCACGTGATCGAGGATCTCGCGACCCTCTTCGCCCGGCCGTCCGCGCGCCTCGCCGTGCGCGCCGTGCCCTTTTACCGGCACCGCTATGGCCGCCTGGAACGCACGCTGTTGACGCCGCCGGCGCGAGACGGGCGATAAGCCGCGGCGTCATCTCTCGACCAAAGACGAATTCACCCGCGCGCCAGCTTGACACACAAAGCGCGGTCAGTATTGTGCCCAATCCGAATTACAGACTGGCTCCAGTTCGAGACCTAAGATCAATGGCCAAGCAGATCGTTCAGAAAATCAAGCTGCTCTCCACGGCAGGCACCGGCTTCTTCTACGTCACGAAGAAGAACCCGCGCACCGCCACCGAGAAGCTGAGCTTCCGCCGCTACGACCCGGTCGTGCGCAAGCATGTCGAGTTCAAGGAAACGAAGATCAAA
>ERZ869909.1731-NODE-1731-length-16820-cov-29.071194_pt1 | contig 16820 bp, 14 predicted proteins | sample MGYA00520892_ERZ869909 | MGnify/ENA primary metagenome ERZ869909 (study PRJEB32215, sample SAMEA104723947) | bioreactor metagenome | biome: bioreactor; feature: anaerobic bioreactor; material: water | place: China | collected 2015-03-12 ...
GGCGGAATTGGTAGACGCACTGCTTTCAGGTAGCAGCGCCGCGAGGCGTGGAGGTTCGAGTCCTCTTCTGGGCACCAACTACTTGTTTAGGACGATCCACGCCCGTCCTTGAAGCCACTGAAAAACCTCACTATCCTCGATACTCCCCCTTTAGGACTGTCCAGTTTAATCCAAGGTCAGCCACGCAAATTGGGGGTATCTTTGGGGGTATTTTGGACCCCGCTAGTGAGGCGTGTCGTGTTGACCGATGTGCGCGCTCGCACCGCCAAGATAGGTGCGAAGCCCTACAAGCTGGCTGATGGGCAAGGGCTCTATTTGCTCGTGACGCCTTCGGGCTCGAAGTTGTGGCGCTTCAAGTACAGACAGTTGGGACGCGAGAGGCTACTTGCTATCGGCAAGTACCCCGAAACCTCGCTCGCTGATGCCCGCAAGGCGCGGGACAAGGCTAGAGACCAGCTGGCCCATGGAGAAGATCCGTCCCTTACGAAGCGCCGTGAGAAAGCCCGCAAAGCTGCCGAAGCAGGAGACACGTTTGCTGCCATCGCAAAAGAGTTCATCGCGAAGTGCGAGCGGGAAGGAATGTCCCCCGTCACGACTGGTAAGAAGCGTTGGCTGCTTTCGTTGCTAGGGTCCTCGTTCGGGAACATGCCCGTTGCCGCCATACAGCCCGCCGACATCCTGGCCCCGCTCCGAAAGATCGAACGCAAGGGCAACCATGAGACCGCTCGTCGGGCTATGCAGTTCGTTGGGCAAGTCTTACGATACGCAGTCTCCACGGCACGCCTTCGCTCTGACCCCTCACGAGACCTGAAAGGCGCATTAATCACTCCGAGGGTAACGCACCGCGCGGCCATTCTTGATCCTGAGAGGCTCGGTGAGCTTCTTCGCGCCATCGAAGCCTACGGGGGCAGACCATCGACCGTACTGGCACTGACGCTCCTACCTCATGTGTTCGTCAGACCAGGAGAACTTCGCCATGCCGCGTGGGACGAGATTGATTTTGTAAACGCGCGTTGGAGCATTCCTGCCAAGCGCATGAAGATGCGCCGCGAGCACGTCGTGCCGCTCAGCACGCAAGCCTTGGCTATTCTTAAGGAAGCTCGACGCATTACCAACGGCGACTTGGTCTTTCCAGGTGTGGGAAGCATCCCGCTCTCCGAGAACACGCTCAATCAAGCTCTCAGGCGCATGGGCTTCACTGACGCGGAAATGACGGCGCACGGCTTTCGCGCCACGGCAAGCACATTGCTCAACGAAAGCAACCTCTGGTCTCCCGACGCCATCGAGCGCGCCCTCGCTCACGGTGATGACGGTTCCGTTCGCGCGACCTACCATCGAGGGGCACACTGGCAAGAGCGCGTGCAAATGTCCCAATGGTGGTCGGACTACCTCGACAAGCTCAAAGCTGCCGATCCCGTGCGGGACCCGAAGGGCTCCCAGGACCCAAAAGGGCTGGAAGAGGCTGCCTGATGTCCAACCTTGACGACGAGCTTTCGCGCTTAGCTAAGCAGTACGGGGCAGGCGAATTCAAAGCCGCAGCCAAGAAGGCAGTCAGCAGGGCAACCACCAAAGGCAGGCGGGGACGTCCGCCTCACGACGACGCCGAAACTCTCCGACCTCAAACCGAGCATGACGCGATGCTTTGGGCGATGGGGCAAGACCCGAAAGCATATGCCTCAGACCACGCAGTCGCTGAAGACTTTGCCAGTATTCAGTCAGGGCACTCCCCAGATGCAACGAAACGGCGCATCAGACGCAAGCTATCCAACGCCCGTCTCATGTCCGCTCTGCGCTATCTGTCGGACCTCGCCAACGCGAGGCAGGTTATCGAGCACTACGCCCCGCCTTTCCACAAGATCGAAGAACGAGCGACTGCTTTGGGGGTGCACCTGTCTCCAAGCGCCGATGACGACGAGTTGGCGACGTGCCTCGCAGAATGTGCCCGTCGGGCGCTTGAGAGTTAACTAAGCCAGCTCGGGGGTTGGACAAAAATCAAGGATGGAGTTTTGTCCAATGACAGGGGTGTTTTTCACGCCTAATTAGCATGTCCTTTACGTTCAATAGAGGACACCCCATGAAGCTCGATCCAATCGCGATCACCGTTGCTGATGCCGTGCGAATTTCCGGTATCAGCAGATCACGCCTCTACCAGCTCATTAGCAATGGCAAGTTGCTCACAACACAGATCGGCAATCGCCGTCTGGTATTCATGCATTCCCTTCGGGAACTGCTCACCAAAGGGCACCCCGAACCAGTTATGCCGACCCCAGCGCGATATGCGCATAAATCCGAACATGTCGCCCCCGTTATTTATGACACAGACTAGAAGTGACGCCGGATGGGAAAATACGAAAAAGCCGCCACCCACTGTGTCAACGCGACGGCTCCTTTGATGCGCTTCCGACCAAGAAAGCAGCGGTGCTATGCTACCATATGGTGGAGTCCGCGCTCAACATGAAAGACGCGGGCAGTGACTACTTGTACCGAGACGAAAATCGACTTTGGGCGTGACACGCGCGTGACAATCCATGCCTCAGTTGTCACGCCCCACTGCAAACCAGGTTACGCTCTAGAAACTGAGATAAACCCGCTAAAAACGACCACTTTGGATCATTCCGAGCAGGACGACCAAACAGGCAGCAACACCACCCACGACGTCACGTTCAAGCACAAACGAAACGACACCGCCGAACTTGATTTCGCCGCCACCTCCGCGGCATCCTTAAAAAAGAAGCACCACCGAGAATACACATCTTGGCGGGCTATGCACCGGCGCGCGAAGAACGGCGCATGTACCGTTGAAACCCGTTGGGACGACTTCGAGGACTTCTTCGCTGACATGGGGCCGATGCCCGCCGGCCCTGGCTACACGCTCGACCGCATCAACAACGAACTGCGTGTCTATGGCCCCGGCAAGTGCCGTTGGGCAACCAAACAGGTCCAGAACTCCAACAAGTCCGACACAAACATCTTTGTCTGCTCGATTACAGGGCAAACCTTCAAGACGGCTGACCTCGCCCGAAAACACAAAGTTCAGATGGCCACAATCCGTCAGTGGAAGAAGCGTGGTTGGACGGATCGAGAAATAATTGCAGGCAAAAGAGCCAGCGCGCCCGATGCTGCGTCGGCAAAAAGACCCCCAAAGCTCGTCTCCGAGAATGTTGAGGCAGCTTGGGTGGCGGCGATGACTGAGTACTTTCCCAAATCTTATGCGCTGTTGACGCCAGCCGGTCGTAAGATGCTGGGCCAGTTCGAGATGCTATGCCAAGAAGACGCGCACGTACCACCGGGCGAAGTCATCTCCGTACTTATTGCAAACTGGTTCGAGTTTACAGTCAACGCTGCGACCGAGAATGGTTTAGGGCTTCACGATTTCAATTCCCACCTGCCAGAAATACCTCAAGCGAGGTTCGTGGCCACCTATCCCGCCGCGGCGATAAACTTCTGGGCTCATCTCGTCGACTGCAAATGGAGCAATGGCCGTCCAGTGCGTCCCACTTATGAGAGCAGGGATTTGACCACTCGCCGCGCTGGCCCTGATCTAGCCAACTTACTGTAGCCGACTGGCGGGTGATCATGGACGATACGGGTGCCGTGTTGGAGGTGTTAAAGGTTGGGCCGCGGGGCAGCGTCTATGAGTACGAGGCAACAGATGCAGAAGATCGTGACCCCAAAGGGCGAGACCCTCGTCGTGCTCGCACTCGACGAGTTCAAGCGCCTCATGGACGCCGCTGATGTCGTCGCGGCCAAGACCGTGCGCGCCGACATTGTTGCCGGCCGCGACGAGCTGGTGCCGGCCGATCAGGTCAAGCGTATCCTCGCTGGTGAGAACCCGATCCGGGTCTGGCGCGAGCATCGCAACATGACCGCCAAGGATCTTGCCTCCAAGGCGGGGCTAAGCACAGCCTATCTCTCCGAGATCGAGACCGGCAAGAAGGACGGCAGCGTGTCGGCCGTGAAGAGCATCGCTGATGCTCTTGATGTCGAGATTGGCGACCTTGTCTCGTGACGAGCTTGTGGATGAGTATGCAGCTCGTGTTCTCACACGAACGATCCGCGCTGTTGCAATCGATTGCACTAACTATGCGCTGCGCCTTTACGCTCTGGGAGGATGAAATGACGAAGCCCACGGAGCGTCGATACAGGCCGCCCATGGATCTGAGCGGACATCACTCTCTGCGCACGCCTCTCGTCGACAACTTTTGCTTGGCCGAGAAAGCGGTCATCAACACCTCAATTGCAGATGTAGGAGCCGCCCAGCGTCTCGCAGGCGATCCGCAGGCTGGACCACTTGCGCGCTTTCGTGTCCAATCGACCGCATGAGCGATACGAGCAACGACGTTGATGACCTGCCACCGCCCACCGCGCCGAACTCGATGCCTTTCAGCATGCGCGCCTTCGCGACTGCGGAGAACGCGAACCGCATTGCCAACAGGCTGGCGTCCTATATCCGCCTAATCAGCAGGTTCATAGACCTAAGCCGGCTGGACGGCGTGACCGTCGCCTACGACTATGATGCCGCCTTGGCGGAACTGGACCGTGGTGTCGAAGGCCTACGGACACTGACCCGCTCGAACGACGACCAGCTAATCGGCATCGGGAGGGCGCCCGCGGTGATCCGCGAAGGCGTGGTCAAGGTCCACATTGTCCTAAACGGTCCATACGTCGAGGGCATCGAGAAGGACGACAGCAGTGAGCCCTGCGAGGAATTCGCGTCCGCGCTATACCTGCTCGCCCACGAATGCGCGCATGTACAGGTCACCACCGACAAGGACCGCGCCTTCCCCAATACGATCCTCCAGCACGCGATCTCCAGTTACGAAAAGGCGATCTTTACGCAAGTCAACGAGGCTTGCTGGGAGGAATATGCCGCTTGCCGCCTGAGCGCCATCTTCGGACATGGCCGCCTCGCCCAATACGAGGAAGGGCTGCGCGGAGTGTTGAGCGTTGCGCGCGAGCGGGCGGCCAAGGCACGCGAGGCTTTCTGGGAGCACGGTGACCTCAACCGCGCGGTTGCCGAGGTCGGCCCGCCCCTGGCCCAGCCCCTCCGACTGGCCGCTTACGTGCTGGGCCACATTGACGGCCTGAGCGATGACACCACGATCACCGCGGAGACGAGGCAGGCGCTCGCCGAGGCCGGTTACACCGACTTTTTCGACGATTTGGCCACGGCGCTGCGCTCCCTGTGGAACGACCGGCACGACTGGAACAATCTCAGCCAGTTCGATGTCATCGGCAACGTGGCGCGCGATGCCTTCTGGTCCGGCGGGCTGCTGATCCGTCCGGCCGCGAACGATGGCGCCACGATCCACGTGTGGGAACCGGAGGAGATCACTCCGGCCGCTCTGGGACTGGAGAGGAGTTGGGCAACTGAGGACTGCGAGAACGGCAGCGAAAGGTAGCGGTCTTGGGATGAGTGAGGCCGACGACGCTTTCACCCATCACCTACGAACGTGGCTCAGGGGACTCCAGAACGCGCGCGCAACGGGCCATGCCGCTTACGGGCTTGTCGGGGGCGAACGAGTGGACGCCGCCCATCGAGCTTCGCGAACCGCTCATCCGCGATGCGCTCCTGCACGGCAACGGCATCGCCGTCATCTTGCGCGACGGACAGTGTGCAAACACAAGAGAAGGCGCGGCGCGTTGAGCCCGACCATCGTGGGGACCGGCTCCTAGAAATGGTAGTTGATGCCGCTTCTCAGGATGTGAAAGCGCGCTTTCCCGTCGACGGAGACGGTATCGCCGCCCGCTGAATAGGAATAGGTTTCATCGCCCAGGTTGAGGTAAAGGTACTCGGCGCGTATAGATATATAGTCTTCCTTGTATTCCAGGCCGCCACCGACGGTCCAACCCGCGTGCACGTTCTTGTCGGTGATGCGAACCCCGGGCGCATGGAAGCCGTACTCGTTCTGGCCGAAGGCCGCGCCGGCGGTGGCGTAAGGCATGATGCCGTTGAATGCGTATCCGAGGCGGCCGCGCACCGTGGCAAACCAGAAGAGCTCTGATCTCTCGGTCACATCGGTGCCCAGAAGATCATAGGTCGCCTCCTTTGAAATATCGGTGCCTTGAAAATCCGCCTCGATGCCGAGCACGAGGCGCCCGAATTGACGATTGTAGCCGAGCTGGCCGCCGCCAAAGCCGCCGTCGTAGTCGGTCGACGCGCGGCCGCCAAAATTGGTCCCATCGAGGGTGAAATCGGAGAGGGTTCCTTTGCCCCACGCATAACCGGCGTTGCCGCCGACGTAGAAGCCGGTGAAGACGGTCGCCGTTTCATAGAGCGTCGCAGGATGACTGCGGAACTCACCGGCCAACGCCGTCGCGGAACAACTCGCTACCAAGGCCGCAGCCCAACCGAATACCCTCATCCTGTCCCCCTTACCGCGAAGTCGTCAGTGCTGGGACTAAACGACAGGCCGGTTTAACAACCCGTAAAGGAACGCATGATTTTGGGACAGGGTTGCCGCCGCGCCGCGCTGAGATAAATTCGTGTGCAATCAGGGACAAAAGCCGTCGATTTGACGGCCAATTAACATACCTAGGGACAAAGCTGAAAACCACTGCCACACGTTATTCTCGCCAATTGCAGCAGTTGCAGAAATTCAAGTTAATGTAGTGAACTCATGTTCTTAGATGGTGCATGAGTCACAGTAGTTCGTCGCCCCCAATAGCCATGAGGACGACGAACGAATATGGATCGGGACATCCACTTTCAATTTCTGCCCTTTAGCACATCCGAGATAGAGACCGCCTCGCTACCCGGTGATCACTGGATCGCCGCGAGCGCGTTGCAAAAGGCGATCCGACGCTGTGACGCTCAGGTCGCCGAGCGGGCTGCGCTGGCGCTTTACCGATGGCGCGGTCCCCGCATCTGGCGACGACTTGCCATTGTTGCCGCCGAGGATATCGGGATCGGATCGATCGATGCCGTCGTCGAAGCCGTTGCGGTCTGCACTGACACAGCTCAGAGAAGCGATGCCGCCGACGAGGTGCGCCTATTGCTGCAGGTGGTTCGGCTGCTCGCCAACGCAGCCAAGGACAGAGCCGCTGATTTTCTCATAAGCGCGGCGCATCACCATCCTTCACTTGCGGAGGCGCGGGCGAGGTTGGCCGTCATGCCGGTCGCCGACCGGATCGCTTTCACGGCAGATCTCTCAAACGGTCTCCATGAGCGGGCGCTTGCGACCTGGTTTGCCACGGGCATCGGAGTGCCCGATATGGGCAGGGACGGCAAAGGGGACCTGACAGGCCTTCTCGCAATGTACCGTGGGCTCGGCGTGCCGTCGCAGTGGCTCCAAGCTGTCCGTTCGATCGTAAAGCAGACACGCGAGCCGCTTGCGCTGATGCTGCCGCCGCTCTGGCTTGCGGCGTCGGGGAGTTCGGCCGGAACCGTGGAATGTCCCGTGCCAGCGACCACGTACATCCACGATCTGCCACTCTATGCCCTCGACAAGCACACCCGGCCTGGCAAGCGCGCCATTCATCAGTTCGCCCGAGAGAACGTCGAGGTCAGGGAAATCCTGTCGCGCCATGTCGGCAAGGGCAACGCCAATGCCGCGGCTTGCATGGCGGCCTTCTACGCCGACGGCGCATGCCTGGCTCGACGCCGAATATGGCCCGGGTGCCACGAGGTCGAACGCCTTGGTATCGAGGCCGACTTCTCAAAGGTCGGCGTGCCGGAGAAAGCAATCCAACCGCTCAGGGAAGCCTTTGCGCGCAACCTCGCTCACCTCGACGACGTACGCGCGCGGCAACTGAACGCCTACCTGGAGACCCTGAGATGAGGGTTCTCCACGATCTAACTCGCGATAATTCTCTATTATCGCGACCCAACAGTCAGACGGAGAAGCAGGAGACCGACCGGGCCGATTTCGCCAGTGCAATCGATTGCACTGACTGATTTTGGAAGCTCTGCGACGTCGTCTATTGTTGAGGCTTTCGCAGACATGTGCAGTCGTCGGTGCGACGAGCCCATCGCGGGAGCCGATTATGTTGAAAGCTACCAAAGAGGAGATCGAGGAAGTCCGGGAATACTTTGAATGGCAGGCGCCCGACCTCGAAGTGACTTTCATGCAGAAGGTCTACTCGGAAGCCGTCCTCAACACCCGCCACGACGTGTGGGACATCCACACCAATAAGGATCGCTGGTGGGTCATCACGGGCGGCACAAACCTATACTCTCAGGAGCAGTTCCCTAATATGGACCTTGCTCTGACCTTCCATATCGGCCTCATCCTTCGCATTCCGCGCACGGAGGAACAGCAAGAAGGCGATCTACGCATCCTCCCGTTCGGTCCCGTCTTCGAGAAGATGGAAGAAGCAGGGACCGCCGTGACACAGGCGCATAGTCTCCCAGGCTATCAGGCGGTCGGCGTCCGTTGCCGCGAGACTCTACTTGAGCTGACTAGCGTAGCACAGGACGCTGCAATTTGGACGGACGCACCGCCACAGCGTGCGAACTTCCGCGCGTGGACGGAGATTATCTGCAACGATCTTTTGCCAGGCGATACCAACAAGGAGCGCCGTGGGGCTCTCAAGGGTGCGCTTGAGTCCGCATGGACGTTCTCCAACTGGCTGACGCATTCAAAGTCGGCTACTTGGATTGATGCCGATATGGCGCATTCGCTGACCCAGCACGCGATCGGCATTGCGAGCTCATTGATACTGCGCGATTTGCGCGGTGGGCCTGAAGAATGCCCGAGATGCGGCTCGCCCCATCTCGAACCCGAACATGGCGAAAATACCGCGGCGCACGATGTGCTCTGGGAACGACCACGTTGCGCCGACTGCGGATGGTCCGGCAGGCCCATTCCGATCCTCGGCCTTGAGAATGGACAACCCATCATTACACGCGAAGGCGAGGAAACTGACGAGTGCAGTATTATGACAGTACCGTTACGCACGATCCTGAAGCCGGGAGATACGACGATTGAACCGCTGAAGAAAACTGAGACCGGCCCACCAGAGCACGCCGTATACTTTGCCTATGGGTCGAACATGTCTACCGCCCGGCTGCGTGAGCGCATGCCGAGTTGCAAGCCCCTCGGCATTGCTACCTTGCCGGGCCACGCGCTTCGTTTTCATAAGCGTAGCGTGGACAGGTCCGGGAAGTGCAACGCATTTGCCACCGGCAACGAAGATAGCGTGATCGGAGTCCTGTTCAGCTTCGATCCTGCTGAGCGCGCCGCGCTCGATAGGGCCGAAGGCGTCGGTAATGGCTACGAACACGCGACCGTCACGGTCATCAACGACAAGGGTCGTAGGCGGAAAGCTCTCACCTACCTCGCCAGCGCCGAATACATCGACGACAGCCTCAAACCTTACGGCTGGTACAAGGACTTTGTCCTTGCCGGTGGCAGGGAACACCGCTTGCCGCAGGATTATATCGCAGAGTACATCCAGTCGGTTGAGGCGATCGAAGATCCCAACAAGACACGGGAAAAGAAGCAGCGGACCACGCTCGGAAGTCCCAGGCGGTGAGGCCACGGTTTCGGTTGCCATCCAGACAGCGACCCGATGTCTGTTCCTGGCCCATCGTGTTGGCTGGCTGGTCGTGTGCCCTGCCGGCGGAAACGGTCATCACCGGCATGTACAGCTTGACGCCAACGAACTCAGCATCATGCGTGCGCTCGACATGGTGGCGGCGCAACTTGAACGTAACTACGGCCTCGACCTCGGCAAGGCGCGCAAGTAAGCGGTGGGTCAAAGCCAGCGGAAATGCCTCAACCACCCTTTGAACGCAGATTGCTGACCTGTACGAGACGCGCTGTCTTGGGATCATAAACATATTCCGTGATTGTGCCGTCCTTGATGCGCTCGACCGCATCATCCACGACGAAGACAGGCACAAGGAACCACTCGCGCGGGATGACTGGATTGCCGAAGCGATCCTTGATTTCGATATCGAGGCGCGCTGGATCGAACACGCGATGGATCACGTTTTCGAGCCGTACCCTATTGATGTTGAAAAGTTCATAGGTCGCAACGATTTCCACCTCGGCCATCAGAAAGGTGGGATCGAGCTTTGCGTTTACAGTACGCCGTTGGACATCGCCACCGGTAACGCCGATCTTATGCAGAACCTCGCGGTGAGCAGCGACAACCGGGTGCTCTGACTTGCTTCGCAAGACATAGATCGTCCCGCTAGCCAGATCGTCGTCGTGCGCTTCATTTGCGAATAGCGGCCCAGCCGAGGGCTCGATGATCCGCCGTCCGGCTGAGTCCTGTTGGAGCGCCTTCTGAAGCGAGCGCATAAGCAGATTGCTCTCGGTGCCATTATCGAAGATCACGCGAAGCCGTGCATCTATATTTCCGTGCTCGTTGACTGTGGGCTGTTCCATCGTCGCGACGTAGGCTTTTTGACCGCCTAGGATATAGAAACGACCGGGTGCAATCTCAGACTTTCGCTCGAAGCGACGGGTTTTCCGCAGCCCGGCGCTAAGCTCCTTCTGTACCTGCTCGAACAACGGCTTGAACTCCTCGAAGTCTTCGCAGGGGGTTCGATTTGCGATCTCGTCGGCGGCGCGCTTCTCGGCGGTAGTGCGGACATGCCGAAGCTCGGTGATGTCGGCTGATCCCGCCGCGCCCTCCAGCTCGGCAAGTAGCTCGTCGTCGTCCATCGTTTCGACCGGGGCAGCGACGACAGTTTCCGCGTCCGCCAGCAGGCCCTGGTGGTCCAGCTGCGCGAGAAGGGTGCAGCACTCCTCAAGCGCGCGCAGGCGATCAAGGCGCACGGCGTAGAGCCGCTCGAAGATGTCGCGCTCCTCGCCATGCTGCGGTGCGCGGCCATTCTGCTCGACGAAGCGTTGAATCTCCTCGAAGCCCGCAATGATGCGCTCCTCGCGCGCGGAGCGTCCGCCTTTCTTCTCGGGCTGGGCGAACTCGTCAAGCTCTTCCCGCAGTTCATCAAGGTCCAGCTCACTCATAGCGGCCCTCATCCTTGAACTTCACAAATGCGGCTGCGCCTTCGGCCATCCGCTTCTCCCAGGCATCGGCCGAGCTAATCGAGGGAAGCCGCCCGCGCTCCTTTTTGAACTTGACGGCGCGCACGGCAAGCTCCTTCGCTTCCTCCGGCGTCAGCGTCGTGCGCTTCGCGGCAATCGCCGCCGCGACTTGTTTCAGGCTCTCCTCGCTCATCGTCTTGGCGAGGATCGCATAGGCTTCGCCGAACGGGTTGATGCGGTCGATCAGGTCGATGTCCAGCTCTCGCACGTCCATCGCAAACTTCCGCACACCGTCGATCAAGGCCGTGTTGGGACTCGGCTCGTCGTTTTCCTCTGCGCCAAGCGCGAGCTGCTTCGCCTGCTGCGTCAGATTGAGGGCGGCAATGGCATGCTGACGCACGGCCTCCTGATCTTCCTCGTCAAGGTCGGGGTATTTGTCCTTGATGATCTTACCCATGCGGACCTGCGTCAGTTCCTCCGGCACAAGCTCCTCGTCGAACAGGCCGCGCTCAATGGCGGTCTTGTCCTGCACGAAGGCAGCAATCACCTCGTTCAAGTCCTCTTGACAAATACGTGCCGCCTCCTTGCTCTTGGGTTCGGCAAGGCCCTTGATCTCGATCTGAAACTGTCCCGTCTGCTCGTTGAAGCCGACATTGCACTTGTCGGGATCATAGCCGCCTTCGCCGTAGTCGAATCCGGGCGTCGGCCCGCTCCCCTGATTCTTCGGCTTGAACTCGAACCGTGGTGCAAGCACCTGCTCCATAAGAAGGCTTGCCGCGATTGCTTTCAGCGTGTCGTTCACCGCCTCGGTGACAGCTTCCTCCGAAGCATCCGGTTCGGCAATGAGGTTGGTGAAACGTGCGCGGGTCTTGCCTGGAGCGTCCCGGGTCGCGCGCCCGATAATCTGCACAATCTCGGTGAGGCTGGAGCGGTAGCCGACCGTCAGGGCATGCTCGCACCAAATCCAGTCGAAGCCTTCCTTCGCCATGCCGAGCGCGACGATGATGTCCACATGGTCGCGGTTGTTCTTCTGCGCCGGGTCTTTTAGCGCGGCGGAAACGCGGTCACGCTTGTTCGGATCGTCGTCTACCAGGTCGGCGATGCGCAGAATCGGGCCCTCCGGCGTCTTCACAAGCTGGAAGCCGGTCGCGGGGTCGACGCCTTGCCATTCGCCCAGCTCGCCGATGATGTGCTCCACCTCCTTGATCTTGTCCTTCGTGCTCTCGCGTGAGTTGACATTGGGAATATGGATGATGGTCTTCTCGGCGGGATCGAGCACGTTGAGAATGTCGTCGATGTACGAGCCGGAATAGAAGAAATAGCCCATATCGAGCTGCTTCAGATACTCGTAGCCGTTGAGCTGCTCGTAGTAGGTGTAGGTGACGGTATCGAATTTCGCCTCGTCCTGCGGGGCCAGCACGGGCATGGCATCGCCACGGAAGTAAGAGCCGGTCATTGCCACGATGTGAGTCTTGTCGCGGGCGATGAGCTGGCCAAGATGCTGGCCGAGCTTGCTGCCAGGATCGGCAGAGACGTGATGGAACTCGTCCACGGCGATGAGCCGGTCGTCGAACGCCTCCACGCCGAATTTGTCCACGGCGAAGCGGAAGGTCGCATGGGTGCAGACCAGCACCTTGTCATCGCTCGCAAGGAACACCTCGACGGAATTGACCTTGCCGCCATTGTCTGCACCTGGGGCGTTGCAGAGGTTCCATTTCGGCTCGACGCGCCAGTCGGCCCAAAAACCGTATTGGGTCAGCGGCTCGTCGTTGAAACTCGCGCCGATGGATTTCTCCGGCACGACAATGATGGCCTGCTTGCGGCCTTGATTGGCGAGCTTGTCGAGCGCGACGAACATGAGCGCGCGGCTCTTGCCCGACGCGGGCGGCGACTTGATGAGAAGATACTGTTCGCCGCGCTTCTCGTAGGCGCGCTCCTGCATCGGCCTCATGCCGAGCGCGTTGGCCTTGGTCGAAGCGCCGTTGCGGGCGTAGGAGACCGAGATAGAGGGAACGGATTTCTTTTCGTCGGTCATACGCCTGCCCCCGCCTTGCGTTTCTTAGCCCCGCCGTTCCTAGCCGCGCCTTGGCCAGCGGTCATTTTGGTGTAGAGGTCGAACAGCTTCTCCAGCCGCTCGGTGTCGTTCTTGAAGCGCCGCCCAATATAGATGCGCTCCAACACCTCGTCGTTGCGCTCGTGCGCCTCACGCAAATCGGCGGGCATATCGTCGGGATCGTAGAGATCGGCGATTGTGGCTGGAAAATGCGCCTCGCGCGCAAGCAGGATGTCCTCGGCGCAGCGCGTCAGGTCAGCTTTGTTCTTCTCGGTCAGTGTCGGCAGCGGGAAGGTGTTGTAGGTGAGGATCGATGAGTACCTGATGCCCGATCCGAGGCCCCCTGAGATGGCTTCGACCCAAACCCGATGAAGAGTAGAGGATAGGACAGCCAGTACCCAAGCCTCCTCAGTGAACGCCACAAACGCCAAGTCCGTCGTTATCGTGTTGCTTGATACAAAGTCGGGCGTCAGGTAAGCGATTCCCTCCACCGTGTTCTTTGGAACGACTATGGAGCTCGACTCCTGATGGCAGCGTTGTGCGAAGCGGTGCGGAATCCGCGAGTAGGCGATGGTGGTAGGGGCTTTTGACCGCACCCTAAACGCGCGGGTAGCCTCAATTCGATCATGCACTGGCGCAATGGACATGGCGAATACGATCTCGTCATCATCCACCCATATGCACCAACGACGAGTGCCTTGCCTAATCTCGGTGGTTCCTATGAGCGGACGGAGTAGCGGCCTTGCGTTCGGAAAGTCGGCAAGCAAGGCCCGCTTTTCCTCTTCCTCCAAGATCAAGTTGCCGCCATCCCGCGCCATGTTTCCAGAGACGAGCTTCGGGAACTGCGTGGCAAGCGGGAGGTTGGCCTGTCGAATGTAGTCTTCGCTGCCGGCAATGAGGTACGGCGAGATCGAAGCAACTTCGCGCACGGTGTCGCCTTCAAAGATGCGCCGCTTCTTCGCCTTGTCCCTAGTGACGCCAACGATGACACACCACACACCAGCATTCTGCTGAGCGTTGTTCTGCCACTTGAACTGGATGTGCCCGAAGGCAATTGAGTCCCCGTTGGGATACAGATAGGACCACAAGTGCTCCACCTGTTCGCCCCTGCAAATTGAGTTCGTCGATACGAATGCAAAGTCAGTGTGGCCAGCGTTGGAGTATTGGGATGCCTTGATGTACCACGCCGTCACGTAGTCGCAATCCTTGTAGGCATTGCCCCCGCCGAAGACAAACTCCATGTCGCTCTTCTGCGCAGGGGTTTGCTTCCTAGCACCCTTGAATGGCGGATTTCCGCATATGTACGTCTCTCCGCCTTCGTTCTCGAAGTCGATTTGCGGCTGATCGAGCGGCGTTTGAAGCAGGTCGTCGGCAAGGAGCTTCACGCCTGTTCCAGTCGGCGGGCAGATGCTCAACCAGTCCAGCCGCAGCGCGTTTCCGCATGTGATCCAGTTCTCCGCGTCGAGCGGCAAGAACTCGGCGAGGGCCAGCTTCTGCCCGCGATAGAGCACGTCGCATTGGAACTCGGCGATGATGAGCGCGAGGCGGGCGATTTCGGCGGGGAAGTCGCGCAACTCGATGCCGCGAAAGTTCGTGAGGGGAATGTCCGAGCGACGGTCGGCCTCGTCGCGCCGCTTGTTGATCTCGGCCTCAATTGCGCGCATCTCCTTGTAGGCAATGACAAGGAAGTTCCCGCTGCCGCAGGCGGGATCGAAGACCCTGATCCGTGACATTCGATTGCGCAGGTTCAGGAGTTTGCGCGAATTGTCGCCTGCTTCCTCAAGCCGCGCGCGCAGATCGTCGAGGAACAGCGGATTGAGAACCTTCAGGATGTTCGGAACGCTTGTGTAATGCATCCCAAGCGCGCCGCGTTCCTCGTCGTCGGCGACGGCCTGGATCATCGACCCGAAGATGTCAGGGTTGATCTTCGTCCAGTCGAGATTGCCGATGTGGAGTAGGTAGGAACGGGCGATGCGGCTGAAGCGCGGCACGTCCATCTTACCAGAGAACAGCCCGCCGTTGACATATGGGAAGGCGTCGGCCCAAGGGCGGAAGTTGATCATCTTCCGGTTCTCGATCTTGGTGTTCATGGCGCGGAAGATTTCGCCGATAACCTCGTGCGTGTTCGACGAGTCCCGCGCGGCCATCTGTGCGACAGTGGCCGTGAAGAGATCGGTGCCATTGAAGATATCGGTATCTTCTGCGAAGAAGCAGAAGATCAGCCGCGCCATGAAGTGGTTCATGTCGGAACGGCGGTCGGCTGCGTCCCAGTCAGGGTTGTCCTTCAGCAGCTCGACATAGAGGCGCTGAAGGCGCATTGCGGCGCGTGTGTCGAGTTCGTTCTCGACAATTTGCTGAGCGGCCGTGATGCCCGCGAGGGGCAGGAAAAAACCGAAATGCTTGGCGAAGTCGCCATAGGCACAGGCGACAGTTTCGCCGGAGTCCAGATGCTCGGCCTCGAAATCCTCGCCGTCTGTGGCGAGTACAAAGCGTGCCTTCGCCTTGCCCGTGGCCGAACTCGCCCGGAGCGCGGCAAGCGTTTTCGTCACCTCGCCGGATGCGGCGACCGCGATATGAATGTTGTTGCGTTGCAGGACGCCACCGAGGTCGGACTTGTTCGTGTCGCCCGCGCGCAACTTCTTGATGGTCGTTTCCTTGTTGCCCAAGGCTTCGAGGAAGGCGAACGGAAACTCCTTGGCGTCGAACGGTTGCTCGGCCAGCGCGCTGACAGCTTCTTCGATTTCAACGGGGTTCATCTCGGCTCACTAGCGCGATGTTCACAGGCGACTAAATAGGTGGCCGCCAGCGTGAATCTGTGTCAACCGCCGCGCGCAGCCGGGAATTGCACGTGGCTATGGCGGTTGAAGGAGGTCACGAATCAGTCGGCTTATGCCTTGGACAGTATGGCGAGGAAGCACGAATGACGGAAGTTCGAGTCGTTGGCCGCGTATATCTGTCCACGGGCAAGCCGCTGGTCGAGGTTGGGCAGAGGTGTTGCTACCAGGCAAATCGCCGATGACCGGCAGGAATTTATGCATGATGTTGGCGGCCACGGAGACGCACCGTAAAGACGGCGATTTCATCAAGGATCACCCGACGTGCTGCTTCCTGCTGTATCAAGATGCAGTTGAAGGCCCTGCTCCAGCTTGGCCAACGTTCGTCGTACCGTGTCTCGATGCATCTCAAAAGCATCGCACTCCAGATAGGCGATCTTGGCAAGCTCCTCGAATGTGAACCCTACGGGTCGGCTCCTGCTCGAATGCACCGCTTAACGAGTCGGCGGATATTTCATGGTTTCGACCGGAAGCTGGGCGGTGCTGGACCTGATTTGGCCTTTACCGCGAGTATCTCAAGTACAAACTCCGCTTGCGCGCTGTCTATCTCGCCCTCGGACATGGGCTACTGCCTGGATCGGGCAGAAATTTTCGGAATGGCGAGAACACCAAGGAAGCGCGTGAATGCTGCACATCTTGTGAGAACGGCACCGAGCGATCGACCTGCTTCTGTTCTGCAGCATGCGTCGAGAGCAGATTGAGGCTTTCGGACTGCCAAGAAGGTTAATGCCGGAACGAAACCCGGCAAGACCACCTTCAAGCTGCGGAATGGTGTAAGGTCAGCCTTCCGTTCGCTCCCAGCGTAGGATGCGAAATCATTCTACATCCCGCGCCGTTGGGGGTATTTTTGGGGGTATCCCGTCGCGGGAGCGCACTAAATAATAAATGCGTTCAACGGCTTTCGTTGAAAATTTGGGTCCTCTTCTGGGCACCACCAAGCTTTGGTTTTCATCCGACAATATGAAATGCATTTGGCAGCGGCGTATTGCGCCG